>Ga0196963_10000064_pt1 | contig 143792 bp, 96 predicted proteins | sample S1_5metaG_FD_148600 | JGI IMG/M metagenome (GOLD analysis project Ga0196963, IMG submission 148600) | Soil microbial communities from Anza Borrego desert, Southern California, United States - S1_5 | ecosystem: Environmental > Terrestrial > Soil > Desert | place: USA: California | collected... | reverse complement strand
GTGGGTGGGGTGTGGGGGGTGTGGGGAAGGTGCGGGTTCGCGCAGGTTTGGCGCGGAAGTGGGGGGAAGGGGCAAACCCGGTCGTGGGGGGCGGTTGTGTCCAGAGGACGGCCCGATATCATGGGGCCCTCGTGACAGAGGCGTGAGCGCCGGTTTATCGGGTTGGGTGTTGCGGCGGGCGTTTGGGTTCGCTTTGGGATGTGCGTTGGGATTGGGTGCGCAAGGAGCGTGGGCGCGTGATCGAACCGACCTCAGAGCGTGGCAAGCGGCTCAGCGCGTTATCGGCCCGTCTGCGGGTGCTGCACAGCGAGCTGGCGGATCAGGACAAGGAGCTGCGGTCCGAGCAGCTTCAGGATGAGGTGAAGAGGGCGATTTCGGGGTTGGCGCCCAATGAGCGGGAGCCGTTCCTGCTGGCGCTGATGGAGCAGTTCCCGAGCTTTACGGACGGGGCGCGGTCCGCACCGCCGCCGCCGCCGGTCGTGGCCGCGGCGCCCGCGGCGGAGGTCAAGGACCCCAAGGTCTTGTGCGACAAGCTGATCGAGCACTCCCGCTTCCTGAGCGACGCGGACCGGGCGGCGATCACGCAGAAGCTGGCCGGTGCGGGCTTCGCGGTGGTGCAGGTGAAGGAGGCGCCCGCAGGGGCGGGGGGGCTGCCCGCGGCGCAGCTGGCGGAGTTCAAGAAGACCCTGCAGATGTCGCCGGAGCAGGAGGTCAGCGCGGCCCGGGTGGTTGAGACCGCGTCGGTGCTGGCGGAGTTCGTGCTGAAGCTGGAGCCGTGGGCGTGCACGTACTGGCGCGACCTGGCGCCCGACGCCAAGAACTCGGTGTTCCAGGTGCTGAACAAGGAACTGCCCAAGTTCGTGGCGGGGGACGAGAAGGTGACCAAGGAGGTCATCCACAAGAGCGCGTACCGGCTGCGGAGCCTGGTGTCGCTGCTGATGAAGGGTGTGATCGAGGCGGGGCGGCAGTTTGCACGCGACCACATGGCGAAGTACTCGCTGGACGCGATCAGGCAGGCGGCGCCGCGGGAGATGTTCAAGGCGGACGAGTACCGGTACTGGAAGCAGTACGAGCGGCTGATGGACGGCGTCGATGGGTCGAGCATCGAGCTGCGGATGAAGCAGGTGATCGCGAAGGATGTGGATGCGGGCCTGAGCCAGGTCATCCGCTAGTTGTTGTGGTTTGAGCACCTTTAGCACTGCGCAGGCAGGGGGCACGAATGTCTCAGGTCGGACAAGTTCACTGGCACGAGGGTCTGTTCCTCAAGCCGCACCACCTCCAGACGATGCAGCGGGACCTGGCGGAGGCCGGGATGCGGGAGCGGCGGCTCTCGATGGCGTTCCCCTACGGCGTGATCGACCTGCGGCTGTCGACCGATGCGCTGGAGAACATGCTGGTGCGGATCGACCGGCTGCGGGCGATCATGCCCAGTGGGCTGGAGATCGACCTGCCGGGGAACGCGGATATCCCGGCGCTGGACATCAAGCGGGTGTTCCAGGCGAGCAGCGGGGCGTTCACGGTGAGCCTGGCGGTGCCGCTGTGGCAGGCGGCGCGGGCGAACACGGTGGACCCCATCCCCGCGGGCGGGGCGGGCGGCGCAGCGCGCCGGGCGGTAGCGGAGGATGCGCGCGTCAAGCGGCTGTACCGCGTGTCGGAGATCACCCGCAGCGATGAGAACACCGGGGAGGCGGCGGAGCCGGTGATGGTGCGGCGGTACAACGCCCGCCTGGTGGTGGAGGGTGAGGACACCAGCGACATGGAAGTGCTGCCGCTGCTGCGGATCGTGCACACGGCGGAGGAGAGCACGCTGCCGCGGCCTGATACGGGGTTCGTGCCGCCGTGCCTGGTGATCAACGGCTCGCCGCTGCTGCGGAACACGCTGAGGGACCTGGGGGCGGCGGTGGAGGCCTCGCGGAAGGAGCTGGTGAATCAGCTGACGCGGGGCGGGTTCGTGGTGGAGAACCTGCGCGGGCCGCAGCTGCTGCAGATGCTGCGGCTGCAGGTCCTCAACAAGTACGCGGCCAGCCTGCCGGTGATGGTGCAGGGGGGCGTGGGCGGTGCGGGGGCGATGACGCCCTTCGCGGCGTACCTGACGCTGCGGGAGCTGCAGGGGGAGCTGGCGGCGCTGTCGCCGGACCGTGACCCCTTCGAGGCGCCCAAGTATGACCACGACAACCCCGGCCCGGTGTTCCAGGAGCTGGACCGCAAGATCCGGCCGCTGCTGCGCGGCGACATCCAGAAGAAGTTTCTGCAGAGCGCGTTCGTCAAGGACCAGGGCCTGCTGACCGCGACCCTGACCGACGAGCAGATCAGCCAGCCCAACGGGTACTACATCGGGATTAGGACGAAGGCGCCGGCGGCGGTGCTGGGGAAGCTGGTGGAGGACCAGGACCGGTTCAAGTTGATGCCCAAGAGCATGGCGAAGCTGCACCTGTTCGGCGTGAAGCTGGTGGAGGACCGCCACCCGCCGATGGAGCTGCCCAGCGCGGTGGACCTGCACTACTTCCGCGTGGACATGGGCGAGAGCAAGAAGATGTGGGACCGGATCGTCGCGGAGAAGGCCATGTGCGTGCGGTGGGCCGAGACGGACGACTTCGAGTACCAGGATGTTTCGATGTACATGACGGTGCCGTGAGGCACTGGGGCAAGTGGCAGAGTGGCCAAGTGGCAAAGTGGCAGAGTGGCAAAGTGAGGTGAGTTGGGTGCGGGATGGAGAGGTCGCGGTGCGTTTCAGCACTTTGCCACTTCGCCACTTTGCCACTTAGCCACTTCCGCCGGAGCGAGCGATGAACCTTGTCGAGATATGTGAGCCCCTGTTCCAGTACGTATGCCGGCTCAACCGGCTGGCGCGCAAGGGCGGGCGGGCGGACTTTGGCGTGGTGCGCGGTGAGGTCAAGGGCCTGCTGGCGGAGATGCGCGCGAAGGCGGAGCAGACCCCGGCGATGATCGGCGCGTACAACCAGATCGAGCTGGTGCTGATCTTCTTCGTCGACTCGATGATCCTCAACAGCAACCTCGGCGGGGGGTGGAAGCCCCTGAGCGGCGAGCGGGGCGAGCTCGCCTTTGAGGAGAAGTTCTGGGATCTGCTGGAGGACGCGCTGCGCGACCCCAGCGACACGGCGACGCAGCGGCTGGCGGTGTTCTACGTGTGCATCGGCCTGGGCTTCACCGGCCTGTACACGGGGCAGCCCGATTACATCCGGCGGAAGATGCTGGAGATCTCGGCGCGCCTGCGGGGGATGATCGACGCCAACCAGGCGGCGCGGATCTGCAACGACGCGTACGACGGGGTCGACACGCGGAACCTGACGCAGCCGCCCAACCGGAGCCTGACGGGCGTGGTGATCGCGCTGGTGGCGCTGACGGTGGTGCTGCTGGTGGCGTACGTGCAGCTGTTCCGATACGCGGGGCAGCAGCTGGACGCGTCGTTCACGAACATTCAGAAGAGCCACAACGAGAGCGGCAAGCCGTCGGCCTGAGCGGCGGAAGAGAGGTTTTACATGTTTTCGGCATTCGCGAATCTTCCGCGTCCAATGCAGGGCGCGACGATCCTGGGCGTGGGCGTGGGCGGGCTGGCCGCGGTCATGGCCGTGCTCAAGGACAACCCGTTCTGGAAGTGGCTGGCGATCGGCATCCTGGCGGTCGCGGTCATCATCGTGCTGTACATCCTGGTCCTGAAGCTCAAGGACAAGGCCAAGAGCGGGCCCTTCGCGTCCTTGATCGCCAAGGCGGGGAGCGGGCGGGGTGCGGTTGATCCGGCGGCCAAGGCCCGCATGGACGACCTGCGGAAGAAGTTCGAGGAGGGCGTGAGCACCTTCAAGAGTGCGGGCAAGGACCTGTACAGCCTGCCGTGGTTCCTGCTGGTGGGGCCTTCGGGCAGCGGCAAGACGGAGGCAATGCGTCACTGCAACGTCGGCTTCCCGCCGGGGCTGCAGGACTGCCTGCAGGGGACGGGCGGCACGATGAACATGCACTGGTGGTTCACCAACCACGCGGTGGTGCTCGATACCGCGGGCCGCATGTTCATGGAGGAGGGCACCGACGGGCAGGCGACGGAGTGGAAGGAGTTCATGAAGCTCCTGAAGCAGTGCCGGCCCAACGCCCCGATCAACGGCATGCTGCTGGTGATCAGCGCCGAGAGCCTGCTCAAGGACAGCGCGGAGAAGATCGAGCAGACCGCGGGCGCCATCGCGCGACAGCTGGACGTGGTGCAGCGGACGCTCGAGGTGCGCTTCCCGGTGTTCGTCGTGGTGACCAAGTGCGACAAGATCGTGGGCTTCCGCGACTTCTTCGAGACCATCAACGACCCCAACCTGCAGCACCAGATCCTGGGCTGGAGCAACCCGGCGCCCTTGGACGACGCGTTCAAGCCCGATCAGGTCGACAAGCACCTCGACGGCGTGCGGCAGAAGCTGCTGTCGCGCCGGATGGGCCTGCTGCAGAACCCGATCCACACCATGGACCCCTCGGCCCGGCGCACGGACCAGGTCGACGAGATGTTCGAGCTGCCGGACAACCTCGTGCGCATCGCGCCGCGTCTGCGCCGCTACCTCGAGATGATCTTCGTCGCGGGCGAGTGGAGCCCCAAGCCGCTGTTCCTCCGCGGCATCTACTTCACGAGCTCGATGCGCGAGGGCCAGGCCCTGGATGTGGGCCTCGCGGAGGCGCTGGGCATCGATGTCGAGTCCATTCCCGGCGGCAAGGAGTGGGACAAGGACAAGGCCTACTTCCTGCGCGACGTGTTCATGAGCAAGGTGTTCAAGGAGCGCGGGCTGGTCACGCGGGCCGCGAACGTGAGCAAGGCGCTCGCGAAGCAGCGGCGGATGGTGGTGGGGCTGTCCGCGGCGGCGGTGATCGTCCTGGCGGGCGTCGCGGCGATGGGCTACTTCGGGTTCAAGGGCTCGCTGGACCGGCCGAGCCGGTTCTGGTCGACGGTGAACGCGGCGTACGCGGGGATCGAGGAGGGCGAGAACGAGTTCGACGCGCTCGAGGTGCGGCTCATCGACCCCAAGACCCTGGCGTACCGCGGCAACGTGCAGTTCGAGAAGGTGCCGGGTGACGCGAACTTCCGCACGCCGCTGGAGCTGGTGCTGGCCTCGGCCAAGCAGCGCAAAGACGAGATCAAGCCGCCCTTCATCGCGGCCCCGGTGGTGGGGTTCAAGAGCGAGTGGACGGAGAAGCAGGTCAACGCGCACCGGGCGATCGTCGAGCGGGCCATCGTGGTGCCGCTGGTGAACGCGACGCGAAGCAAGCTGCAGACGGAGACGGCGTGGGGCGACGCGGCCGTGGGGTCGCTGGCGCAGCTGATGCGGCTGCAGACGTACGCGCTCGGCGCGGCCCCCGCGGCGACGGACGCCAAGAAGCCGGTCGCGATCAACGTGGATGTGATGTTCCGCTACCTGCTGGGCGAGGACGACCAGCGGGTGTACGAGTCCTCGCGCAGCGACATCGCCGAGGCGGTCGCGCTCGCGTACCCGGAGGGCTGGAATAGCAAGAACCTGCCGGCGGAGGTGCTGGGCGGGAAGGACGAGTGGTCGATCCGCACGGTCGAAGGCGCGGTGGACAGCCTCGTTAAGCATCTGGAGCAGCTGGGCAAGGACCGGCCGGACAGCCGGATGGCGTCGCTGATCAAGCTGCGCGACGGGCTGCTGACGATCGCGGGCGAGCACGCGAACGTGCAGGGGATGGAGGCGATCAAGACGGCCGAAGGGCTGCCGCAGACGCTGCGGCAGTACGAGAGCTTCGAGACACAGTTCCTGGCGAGCGCGGACAAGATCCTCAAGGGGCGGGCGGACATCGACCTGGCGGTCAAGAAGCTGGGCGACAAGGAGGTCTCGGTGCTGGTGACCGAGGCGGGCGACGAGCTGCAGAAGCAGCTGACCGCTTACTTCAACGACCTGCAGGGTCAGCTGCCGACCATCCCCGAGGATGAGAAGGCGGCGGAGAAGATCGACCGCAGCCTGGTGAGCCTGCGCGGGAAGCTCGAGGAGAGCGCGCGGCGCGTGGACGCCACGGTGAAGCAGCAGCTGACGGCGATGTCGGCCGCGATGGAGAACGTGAAGTGGCTGCTGACCCCCGGGTCGATCATCGACCGCGGCGATATGCGGGCGTACGGCGCGATCGCCAAGGCGTACGAGTTCGGGGCTCGGGAGCTGCGCGCTGCGGACGCCCAGGCGAGCAAGGCGGCGGAGCCGAGCGATACCGGGGAGGCCAGGCCGACGCTGGTGGCGCAGATCGCGGAGGTGAATGAGAATGCGAAGAAGGTGCGGGGCGACGTGGACGCCCTGACGGGCTGGTCGCCCGAGCCGGGGCGCGTGGCGCCGCAGGCGCTGACCGCCATGCGCGACCAGACGGTGGCGGCCCTGCGGACGGTGACGACCATCGCGGCGTCGCGCCGGGTGCACGAGCTGGTGAAGGTTGCGATCGGCGAGTGGCGGGGCGATGCCGACGGGCTGCGGGCGCACGTAGAGGACGTGGCGAACGCGCGCCTGGCCGAGGGCACGTTCGACGCGCGGAAGCTCAAGCGTCCGCGGCTGCCGCTGACGGCGATGGAGCGGCCCAGCGAGTTCGCCAAGCCGTACCACTGGGAGGCCGCGGGCCAGGTGCTGAAGGACTGGGCCGAGGTGCGGGCGTTCGTCGAGGGCACGGACAAGAAGGTGGTGCTCGGTCGTGACGAGCTGCGGAACGACCCCAAGGTGAACTACACGGCCAAGGCGAACGCCACTGTGGAGTACATGCGCGACTACATCGCGTACTGGCGGAAGCAGGCCAATGAGGAGTGCCGCCCGGCTGCGAGCAGCTGGATGGCCTACGGCCAGACGCTGAAGGCGACGAACTTCGACAAGCTGTGCGAAGACCTGGAGGCGCTGGAGAAGATCGTGCGCGAGGCGTTCAAGGTGGCGCCCGCGGATATGGCCAAGGACGCGCTCGCGGAAACCGACGGCGCGTACGCGAAGCTGGCGGACGCCAAGTTCCTGCGGCGTGCGAAGGCGGTGGTGGCCCTGTGGGGCACGCTGTCGGAGAACGACGCGGACGGGGCGCGGCGCGAGCTGCTCAGCGCAATGCGCGAGGGGCGGATCGGGGATGAGTACTTCGGCGTGTACTCGGCGGACGGGCTGCGGTTCGTCAACGAGCTCATCCACGCGGGGCTGAGCTGCCTGGTGAAGGAGACGCGTCGCGACCTCGAGAGCGCGATGGACCGGCTGATGACCGACGCCAAGGCGGTGCCGCTGGCGTTCGTGCCGTCGTGCGACCCTGTCCGTACCAAGCCGCTGACGGCGGCGCAGGTGAAGGACATCCTGGGCGCGGCGGACAAGCTCGAGCAGGCCGCGGGCAGCGACCGCGGCGCGAGCACCGCGGCCATCCCGGAGGAGCTGCGTCCGCTGATGAAGTCACTGACGGGCGGGGACATCATGCCCGCGGGCAGCGCGGTGTGGTTCGCCAATCTGAAGGCGATGGCGGGGCTGTTCAGCCAGCAGAAGGAGCTGAGCTTTACCGTGACGTTCTCGCCGGTGAACAAACTGCCGGCGCGGTCGGGCGTGACCGACGACGCCCGGGGCAACCTGTACGGCTACGCCAAGCTGGTGGTGGGCGGGCAGGCGGCGGGAGAGGTGTTCAGCCTCACGATTCCCTCGCTGCCGGAGAAGCTGAAGGAGCGGAGCGTGAAGCTGCCGCTGGTCGATGGTCAGGCGACCGAGCTGTGGCTGTACGCGAGCGAGCCGCAGGGGAACCAGGAGCCGGCGGAGAAGATCATCCTGCCTGGCAACTGGAGCCTGCTGCAGCAGATGATGAGCGCGTGCGGCGAGGCGGAGCAGGACGACAAGGACCCGCAGAGCTGGCGCGTGATGGTGACGACCAAGGACAACAAGTACCTGTGGCTGCACCTGACGTTCAACCAGAAGCTGCCGGCAAAGGACGCCTGGCCGAGCACGGACCGTTGGCCGGCGCGGTGAGTTCCGGAAGGCGTGAGGGGGAGTGGCCGCGCGTGGAAGGAAGGACTCTGGCTTGAAGAACGGAACTCGACACAGCGGCCGGCCGGTGAAGGTGCACGTTGCGGCCTTCGGGAAGCACCCGGGGTGGGACGACCACATCGAGGAGATCGGTCTGGACTGCCCGCAGCTGGTGAAGGCCAAGCGGGTGCTCTATACCGAGTGCATCGGCGGGAACATCGACTCGGGCGAGTGGGAGAAGCTGGAAGAGGGCAAGCGAATCCCCTTCCGGCACGAGTTTGTGTGGAGCCTGCCCGACGGGGTGATGGTCGGCCGGCTTTGGGCGAGCCGCGACGGCAAGGGGCGGACGAAATACCCGATGGTGGTGTGCGCGTTCCTGGAGAACGCGCCGCTGGACTGGGCCTGCGCGCAGGTGCTGCCGCGCCTGGCGCAGGTGGAGACGGACTGCACGCAGACGAACTCGGCGGAGTTGGTACGGTTCGCGGTGGGGGGCTGCCAGAGCGAGCTGGAGAAGGCCGCGGAGGCGTACAACGCGGCACCCGCGCCCGAGGAGGTGGTTGGAGACCTGGTCGCGCGCCTGGTGGGCACGCCCGAGCTGTCCGGCAACGGGCGCGAGGGCATGGTGCGCGTGCTGTACGAGATGGGGCGCGAGCTGCAGGAGTTCACGCGGACGTCATCTGGTACGACGATCAAGAGCAAGGATTATGAGCCCGCGTGCGCGCACCTGCGCGTGCCCCGGGGGCTGCGCGGCCCCGGCGAAGGGGCGCGGGCGTGGGTGAGGGTCATGGAGCAGGACATCCTCCAGGGCCTGCCCGTGATGGTGCTCTCGCCGGTGGCGGAGCGGTTCGTCGATGTGATCGTCGGCGAGCCGAAGGTGAAGGCGTTCTTCTGCGCCCGCGCGGGCGAGGGGGCGCTGGGGCTGACAACGGATGTGCCGTACACGATGGACGACGCCGAGGCCTCGCGGCATCGCCAGCGGGCGGAGTCGTGGGCGGGGGGTGGGGCGAGCAGCAGGAAGAGTGGCGGGGTGGTCGCGGCGGGCGGCGGGTTATCACGCGAGGCGCGCCTGAAGGTGGGGCTGCTGGCGCTCGCCGGTGTGCTGGTATTGGCGATCGTGATCGCGGTAGTGGCGCGGAAGAAAGGGACGCCGGCCGAGGCCGAGGCAGGGGAAGCGGCATCGAACTCCTCGGCGGCGCCCGAGCCCAGGCCGGAGGTGCGCGATGCGAGTGGGCCGAGCACGGCCGGTTCTGGAGCTACAACGTCGGCGACCGGGGATGGTGATCCTCGGAGTGCGTGGGGCGTTGCGGACGCGTTGTCGCGGGTGAAATTCGATCTCGATCGGCTGGACGCTGAACTGAAAGCGGACGGGAAGGTTCTGGATCCGTCGCACCGCGAGAAGCTGGCGGACGTCGAGCGACGCGTCGGGCTGGTGAAGGCGATGCCGTGGCGGGCCTCGTCGCGGGACCAGATCGCGCGGGATGTGCAGACGCTGGATGAGGAGCTGGCGGTGCTCGGCCGGGCTTTGAAAGCCGAGTCTGAGGGAGCAGCGGCGGGTTTGTCATCGGTGCTGCAGGAGCGGGCGCGGACGGCCCCTGTGAAGCACCGCGTGCTGGTCGCGGCGTGGGGGACGGGGATCGCCGCGCTGGACCCGAAGGCCGGGCGCGAGGTGGCGCTGGCCAAGGTCGCGGCGCTCGAGCAGAGCCTCAGCAGCGTCGAGCAGCAGCTGGGCGATGTGCAGGCGGTGGCGGCGCCCGAGGCGAAGCTCATTGATGGCGCCAAGTGGAGCAAGGCCGCGGAGGCGCGGCTGGAGCGTGGGCTGCGGGAGGCCGCGGACGCGGCGGTCGCGGGCAACGCGGGCAGGGTGGCGGGGGCGGTCGAACAGCTCAGGTCGTGGAACCACGGCGCGGACGTTGTCGCGGCGAAGGCGGTGGCCCTGGAGCAGATGCTCGCCGCCGGCAAGGTGCTGAGTGCGGAGGCGAAGCCCACGGCCCGGGAGCTGGAAGCGGCGATGCAGGCCAGCCCAGCGTACACCGAGCTGGGGCCGGCGGTGCGGCCGCTGCTGGATCAGGTGGAGGCGGTGCGGTCGGTGGCGAGCCTGACGAGCCACGAGGCGCTGATCTCGGCGGTGAAGGGCGCGGTGAACGACGGGACGCGGACGCCCGGAGCGGTGGCGGCGTGGTCGCGGTTGGCGGAGCTTGGGTGGCCGGGCATCCCGGCGGACATGCTGGAGGCATCTCGCCTGGCGACCTCGGATCTCGAGGCTGCGATCAACGGTGTGGCCGACGCGGGGCAGCGGGCGGCGCTGAAAGCGCAGGCCGCGGGAGCCACGCGGGCGATGTGGACGGGTTTTGTGGGCAAGGCCGCGATGAACGAGGCCGGGGCGGAGGCGGCGTACTCGACGATGGGTGTACTGGGTATCGGCGACTCGGAGCTGGTCAAGCTGCCGGACTGGGCGCGGTACAACCTGCTGCTGGCGCAGTTCCGTGCCGCTGCGGTGGGCAAGGGGGAGGGGGCGACGCTGGACGGAGCCACGCGGGAGAGCGTGGCTCGGTTCGTGGCGGGCGTGGAGGCACTCGGCGCGACGACGCAGCAGCGGCCGGAGATCGACGCCTTGCTGAAAGGGCTGCGGCCGCTGAAGGATCCGGGCGCGGGGCTGGAGTTCTCGAAGCTGGGGCCGGGCGTGCTGGGGTGGACGGCCGGTGCGCCCGATGCCGAGGGTGGCGTGACGTACACGATGAAGGGCTCGGAGAGGTCGGTGCACTTCCGGCGGCTGCCGGTCACGCCTTCGAGCGGGGGCGAGAGCGTCGCGTTCATGAGCACGACCGAAGTGTCGGTCGGGATGTTCATCGAGGTGGTGAAGAGCGTTGGCAAGTGGGACGACATCAAGCCGCTGCTGGCGACCTACCCCGCGACCGGTGACACACGGCGCGGCGTGCGGGTGTGGGAGTGGTCCAGCAGCGCGGGCGAAGTGATGCGGGTGATCAAGCCCGGCAAGGACGACTTCAGCAGGGGGTGGCTGCGGCCAAAGGCCTCGATGGCGGGCAAGGAGTTCTACGCGTCGGGCGTAACGGTGGGCGCCCCGACGGCGGACATGCCCATGCAGTACGTGTCGCCCATGGCGGCCGTGGTGTTCGCACGAGTGATGGGCTGCCGCCTGCCCACGCCCGAGGAGTGGAAGGCCGTGGCTCCCGCGGAGGGAACGCCCAATCTGCGCGACGGCACATGGGCGAAGCAGTACGAGCAGACGAAGACGCTGGTGGGTCAGGATGAGGTCAAGCGTGACCCCCCGGACTTCCCCGGTGCAGGGGCGTTCTGGCCGGCTGGCGTGACCAAGCCTCAGCCGCAGGCGGATGGGGCCGCCGCGGTGGAAGCGGACGATGGCGTGCTGTGGTTCGCGCCGGTGGGGTCGGGCCGGCAGTTCCAGCACCTGGTGGGCAACGTGTCGGAGTACGTGTGGGGGGACCCGGAGGGGATGGGGTCGCTGGAGGCGTCGCCGCTGAAGGTGCGGACCTACCTGGGCGAGAAGAACGCGATGGGGGTCATCGGCGGGTCGGCCCTGTCGTCGAAAGAGGTGCCGGTACGGGAGGCGTCGCCGGTGAACCTGATGCAGGCGCGGGAGGGGTACGCGGATGTGGGCTTCCGACTGGCATTTTCTGCGCCCCGCGGCGCCGGGAGCGCGGCGGGGCCCTCGCTGTCGTCGCTGTTGAAGTCGGCGGCGTACATGGCGCCGGAGAAGCGATGAAGGGGCGCGGGGCGAGCCCCCGCGCTGACAGGTCCCGCACACAACAACTTGCGTCAACTTGACGCCGCCGCCTACGGGGTTTAGCTTCTGCCCCCATTGAGGCGATTGTTGCCGCCGGCGGTCATGGTGCGCTGTGAGTGGAGGCGTACGGATCGCCGGTTCAAGTGCTGGGGGTCGGCCCTTTGGGCCCGGTCAGAAAAGGAAGAACGATGAGGCTGTCACTGTTGTCCGTGCCGCGCCTGAACCAGACGCCCCGTAGCAGCCGCGGACTGCAAGAGATGGCGCGGGTGACGGCGCTGGGGCTGGCGGCGGCGCTCGCGGCGTCGGCGATGGCGCAGCCGGAGCCCAAGCCGCCGATCGACATCAACGCGGTGCAGCCGGGCGGGGCTCCCCGCCCCGTGCAGCCGGCGCAGCCCGCGGGCGAGCCCGGTACGACGACGGCCCCGACCACTCCAACGCCGGCGCCCACGGGCGCGGCGCAGGGCCCGATCGCAGAGGATGGCGACCGCTACCAGGTGACGCGCTTCATCGTGACCTACCAGGGCGAGCGCACCGACCTGCCGGCCATCGAGGATGTGCTGCGTTCCACGGCCGAGCTGGGCGTAACGCCCGAGGGGTACGTCGCGCCGCGGGCCGGCCTTCCAACCACGCGCGTGACGGTGGGGGATGTGGCCGACCCGGCCGGTGGGTACTTCTACCGCTCGGCCATCACCGCGGTGTGCGCGTCGATCGTGGAGACGCTGGCGCGCCAGGGGATCGCCGGCGTGTTCGTGCAGCTGCACCCCGAGGACATCGACGAGACCAACGGCCAGGACCTGCGCGAGGGGCGCAAGGACCTGCGGCTGGTGGTATGGACGGGCGTGGTCGGCGGGATCCAGACCATCGCGTCGGGCGACCGCCTGGAGGGAAAGATCAAGGCGGGCACGATCTCCCGCGTGAACCCCGACGACCCGGTGCACAACCGCATCCGCACCCAGTCGCCGCTGGACGCGGGCAGCCTGCTGCACAAGGAGGAGCTGGACGAGTTCCTGTTCAGGCTGAACCGGCACCCGGGCCGGCGCGTGGACGTGGCGGTGGCGCCGGGCGACAAGCCGGGCGAGGTGCTGGTGGATTACCTCGTAGCGGAGAGCCGGCCGTGGTCTGTGTACGCGCAGATCTCAAACACGGGCACGCGTGCCACGAACACGTGGCGCGAGCGGTTCGGATTTGTGCACAACCAGCTGACGAACCACGACGACATCCTGCGGGTGGACTACATCACCGGCGGGTTCACCGATGCGCACTCCTTGTCCTTGAACTACGAGTTCCCGATCCTGTCGGACCAGGTGCGGGTGCGGTTGTACGGCACGTACTCGACCTTCGAGGCGTCGGACGTGGGCTTCAACGCCGAGCGGTTCAGCGGGACGACGTGGGCGGGCGGGGCGGAGCTCTCGACGCTGCTGTTCCAGCGGCGTGAGCTGTTCATCGACGGCCTGGCGGGCATCCGCGTGTCGAACGTGCAGGTTGAGAACACAGTCACCAACCTCGAGGGTTCGGAGACGTTCGCGCTGCCGTACGTGGGCCTGCGGCTGGACCGCACGACCGAGTCGATGGGCACCTACGGCGGGGTGACCTTTGAGTACCAGGTGCCGGAACTCGCCGGGACCGACGAGGAGGAGATCTCCAACCTCGGTCGGCGCGACGCCGACGTCGAGTGGCCGATGCTCAAGTGGTCGCTGGAGCACTCCTTCTATCTGGAGCCGCTGCTGAACCCGTCCGGCTACGCGGGCACGAGCGACAGCGGGCCGCTCACGCTGGCGCACGAGATCTCGGCGTCGGTCCGCGGCCAGTACGCCTTCGGCCAGCGCGTGATCGCCAACGAGGAAGAGGTCGCGGGCGGCTTCTATTCGGTCCGCGGGTACCCCGAATCGGCGGTGGCGGGCGACTCGGCCGTGATCGGCACGCTGGAGTACCGCTTCCACCTGCCGCGGATCCTGCCGATCTCCGACGCCGGCCGCTGGCGGTGGTGGGGCGAGTCGCCGGAATCCGCCCGGGCGACGCCGTCGTGGCTGGGGGAGAACTTCCGGATGGCCCCGCAGCAGGCGTTCGGGCGGCCGGACTGGGACCTGATCTTCCGGGCGTTCGTGGACGGGGCGGTGGTGCGGAGCAGCCAGCCCCGCCCGCCGGGCGAGGAGAACGACACCCTGCTTGGCGCGGGAGTCGGAATTGAGTATCAGTTCAAGCGCAATGTCAGCGCGCGTCTGGACTTGGGCGTGCCGCTGGATGAGACCAAGGACGGCGTGACCAGCCCGGGCGATGCGAGACTGCACTTCTCGTTGACCCTGCTGTACTAAGTCCCTGGGTGGTGTTATCGGGCGTAAGTGGGGGCGAGTTCAGGACTTGTGGTGTTTGCAATCGCTGGTTATCGGAGCGTGCTCCGGGGCCGGCGCGATACGAGGGGTTCGTCATGGCGCAGGTGAATGGTCGTCGTCAGGGTGGTACGCAGCAGGCCGCGGCTCTGGTGAGGGCGGCGGAGTGGGTGAGCGGCGGCAACCTCCTCGGGGTGGGGAAATTTGCAGGCTGGACGCGGGCGCTAGGCGGAATTCTCGTTGCCGCCGCATGCACCCCTGCGCTGGCGGGGCCCGAGGGGGCCCAGGTTGTCCGCGGGCAGGTGGACATCACCCGCAACGGCGCTGAGACGCTGATCCGCGCCGGCAACAACAGCATCATCAACTACAAGAGCTTCAACATCGGGGCCAACGAGTCGGTGCGGTTCATCCAGCCGAGCTCGACCTCGCGGGTGCTGAACCGGATCACCACGGCCGCGCCGACGCGGATCGACGGCTCGATCACCGCCAATGGGCGGGTGTACATCGTGAACCCCGCGGGCGTGATCTTCGGCAACGGGGCGCGGGTGGATGTGAACGCGCTGTACGCGGCGGGCGGCAAGCTGAGCAACGCCGACTTCCTGGCCGGGCGCGACAACTTCACGAACCTGACGGGCCGGGTGGAGAACCAGGGCACGATCACGGTGCAGAAGTTCGCCGGGCTGGTGGGTGAGCAGGTGTTCAACTCGGGGACGATCAACGCCCCGCGCGGGACGGTGGTCATGGCGTCGGGCAGCGACGTGATGATCGGCGAGCGCACGGGCAACGTGTACGTGAAGATCAAGGCGCCGACGGGGGATGTGAAGGCGGGCACGGGCACGGCCAACACGGGCGTGGTGAACGCGGCGGGCGGGCGCGTGATCATGGGCGCGGGCGATATTTACTCCATCGCGGTGCGAGCGGCGGGGTCGGTGAAGGCCAACGACATCAGCGTGCAGGCCAGCGGCGGCAATGTGGAGGTCGCCGGCACGCTGGACGCGTCGAACGCGCGCGGCAACGGCGGCAGCATCGAGGTGCTGGGCGAACGGGTCTCGCTGGTCAACGCGAAGCTCAACGCGACGGGCCAGACCGGCGGCGGCCAGGTGCATGTCGGCGGCGACTACCAGGGCCTTGGAGACCGCGAGCGGGCCAAGGTTGTAACCGTTGACGCGGGCAGCACGATCGACGTGAGCGCGACCGAGAAGGGCAACGGCGGAACGGCCATCGTCTGGTCGGACAACTACACGCAGTTCCACGGCACGGGCCTGGCTCGCGGCGGCGCGATGGGCGGCGATGGCGGCCTGATCGAGACCTCGAGCAAGGACGTCGTGAGCCTCGACCCCGCGAAGATCGACGCGGGGAGCATCGATGGCAACGGCGGCACGTGGCTGATCGACCCGCGGAACGTGACCATCAGCAGCGGCGCGACGACGGAGATGACGCCTTCGGGCGGCAGCCCGAACACGTTCACGCCGACCACGACCGGCGCCTCGTCCAACGTAAACGTCGCGGACATCCAGACGAGCCTGAATGGCGGCACGAGCGTGATCGTCACCACCGCGCAGGCGGGCGTGGCGGACGCGGGCAACATCACGGTCCAGAACAGCATCACTAAGAGCGCGGGCGGCAACGCCACCCTGACGCTGCGGGCGCAGAACGACATTACGATCGACGCGGGCGTGACGATCTCGGCGACGGCGGGCCAGCTTGGCGTGACGCTGGAGGCCAACTCGGCCACCGGTGACACCGCGAGCGGCACGGGCTCGGTGTTCCTCAACGGCACCATCAATACCAACGGCGGGGCGTTCAGCTCCAGCGGCGTCGGGTTCACGCAGTCGGGCACGGGCGTGATCACCGCGGGCGGCGGCGTGACGATCAACCACACCGGCGCCGTGGCGCTGGGCGGGGCGATCACCGGCGGCGCGGTGGACGTGAACGCGGGGGCGGGCGGCATCAGCCTCGCGGGGAACGTCATCACCAGCGGCGACAGCGTGCGCTTCCAGGACGCGGTCACGCTGACGGGGTCGGCGAGCATCGACACCACCGGCAGCAGCAGCGCGGCCGGCGCGAACATCACGTTCGACTCAACCATCGAGGGCACCACCGCGGGCGCTGAGAACCTGACGCTGAACGCGGGTACGGGCGGGGACATTACCCTGACCGGCGCTGCGGGTGGCACGACTCGCCTGGGCGCGGTGGCGATCACGAACGCGGATGACGTGACCGCGGCGGGGCTGCGCTCGACCACGCTGACGCAGACGGCCGGCGGCGGGACGACGACGCTGGGCGGCGCGGTGGACACCGCCGGCGCGATCGGCCTGACGGCGACGAACATCACGGTGAACGGGGACGTGACGTCGGCGGCTGGCGGCATCAGCCTGGTCGCGGGCACGGCGCTCAACATCACCAATAAAGTGACGGCGACCACCGGCGACATCACGGCCACGGCGACGACGGGCACGCTGACGGTGAACAGCACCGGCGCGGAGACGGGCGAGCTGGACGCGGCTGCGGGCGACACGACTCTCGTCACCAACACGCTGACGATGACCGGCGAGGGCGGTGAGTTCCAAGTCTCGGGCGGCGGCGATGTGAACATCCGCAGCGCGGATAACCGTGGCATCCGGATCGGCGGGGGCGGCGGCGGGTTCATGAACATCGCGGCCGCGACGCTGGAGAACCGGATCGAGACCGTCGGCGGGCGCGTGATCACGCTGGGCAACAACTCGACGAGCGCGATCGAGGTGGACGAGGACCTCTCGATCGGCAACGGGCTGGCGCTGCGTTCGGCCGGCGACATCACCTGGAAGGACGGAGGCCCCGACGCCCCGACCGTGCAGGCACTGTCACTGGACGTCCGCTCGGGCATGGACGGCACGGGCAACATCGTGTTCGAGGATGACGCCGATGTGCTGACCGACAGTGCGAGCTTCCAGGCGGGCTCGCTGAACGGGACGAACAACGCCGCGACGTTTACGGGCGTGAACTTCCTGGCCCTGCGGCGGATCGCGAACACCGATGCGCCCGCGAGCGTGGTGTGGGCCTCCGACGCGGCGATCACGGCGACGCAGCTGCCCGTGCTCACGGTGCCCGCGGGCGGGATCACCTACTCGATCCGCTCCTTCGGCAGCACGGTGACGATCGGCACCGCGGCACGGATCAACGGCACGGACCTGACCATCCAGGGCGCGGGCGCCGGCACCGATATCACCACCGACGTGAGCCTGCGGTCGTTGACGCTGAACGGCACGGGTGTGTTTGACGCGGTCACGACGACGAGCGGCGGGATCAATGCCGCGGGCAACGCGACGTTCTCGGGCGCGGTGAGCGCGGCCGGGGCGATCGCGGTGTCGGGTTCCTTCGACGCGGTGTTCTCCAGCACGGTGACGACCACCGGCGGTGGGATCAGCATCGGCGACGACGTGAACTTCGGTGGGGCGGTGTCGATCACCGGCGGCAACTTCCAGTCGGGCGGCGACGCGTCGATCGCGGCGGGCCTGACCACCGATGGCACAGCGACCGTGGGCGGGTCGATCACCCGCCTGACCGGCACGCTGCGGACCGACAGCGGTGCGGTAAGCGTGACGGGCAGCGTGGCAGTCAACGGCACGGGCGCCATCGACACCACCAACGCGGGCGGCTCGGCGGGCGCGAACGTGCAGCTGGGCAGCACGCTCGACGGCACCGCCGGCGGCGCGGCCGACCACCTGACCGTCACCGCGGGCACGGGCAACTTCACCGTCACGGGCGCTTCGGGCGCGGGCCAGGTGCTGGGCGACGTGCTTATTGAGAGCGCCAACGACGTGTCGATGGGCACCGTCAACGCGGCATCGCTCATCCAGAACAACTCGGGCGGCCAGACCACGATCGGCAACATCACGACCACGGGCGCGGTGCGGTTCGGCACCGTCGGCACGCCGCTGAACGACGTCACGCTGGGCTCGGTGAATGCGTCCAGTCTGCAGGCGATCGTGGGCAACCTCAACACGGTCAACCTCGGCGGGCCGGTGACGCTGACGGGCTCGTTCATCCACTCCGGCGGCCAGCTCAACCTGAGCGGGAACATCAGCACCACCACCGGGTTCATCCAGTCGACGAATCTGCGGCTGATCGGCGGCTCGGCGATCACGCTGACGGCCAGCAGCAACAGCACGGGCATCGTGCTTTCCGCGGCGGACCTCAACGGCCAGAACCTCACGCTCGTGGGCGACCGCGTGCACTTCAACGGCGCGGCCAACAGCATCGGCGGCGCGGGCATCCTGACGATGCGACCGGTCCTGAACACCGACGGCATCACCATCGGCGCCGACGACGGCACAGCCAACATCCTGTTCGTCACTGGTCTCGCGCCGCTGGCGGCGACCCTCACCGAGGTGCACTTCGGCAACTCCACGGGCGGGGCGCACACGATCAACGTGCCCGCCTCGACCTTCCTGCCAGACGTCACGTTCTTCGGCAACACGGTGAATGTGAACGGCGACCTTTCCACGGCGGGCCAGGCGATCACGATCGATGCGGATGTATCGCTGGCGAGCGGCGTGACGATCGCGACGGATGTGGGCGACGCCGCGGGCGCGGCGATCAATATCACGGGCGACATCACCCGCACCAACGTAGCGGGCGGGCTGACGCTGTCCGCAGGCACTGACGGCGACATCGATCTGGATGGTGACGCCGGCACCTCCGGCGCGGCGCTGGCCAACTTCACGGTGACCACGGCGGACGTTGTGAGCGCGAACGACGTGTTCGCGACCACCATCAGCCAGGCCGCGGCGAACACCGCGACCTACGGCTCGCTCACGGGCGGGGCCGGCGGCATCACGCTGGTGGGCGGCGCCATGAACCTGGGCGGCGCGGCCACCAGCGGCGGCGGCGCGATGCAGGTGACCAACAGCGGCCTGCTCACGGTGAGCGGGAGCATCGCTCTGGATGGGGCGTTCCTGCAGGATGGCGCGGGGGCGACGAGCCTCACCAGCGCCGGGGCGTTCACGGTCAGCACGACCGACGACGCGATCACCTTCACCTCGGGCGTGAGCGTGAATGGCACGAGCGTGGCGTTTGACGCCGGCTCGGGGACGGTGACGGTGGGCAGCACGCTCACGGTGGGTGGCGGCGCATCGTTCACGGTGAGCGCGGACGAGATCGACTTCAATGGCGGCGCGAACTCGGTGAGCGGCACGGGCCGCCTCGTGCTCCAGCCCGGCACCGATGGCATTGACGTGGAGGTCGGCTCGGCACTGGACCAGGCCGGCCGCCTGGACCTCTCCCTCGCGGACCTGGATGCGCTGGACAACCAGTTCACCTCGGGCGTCGGCGCGGCGAACACCGCCATCATCATCGGGCGGGCCACCGGCACGCAGAACATCAACGTCAACGCGGGCACGTTCGACAATGACGTGTTCTTCCGCGGCAGCGGCACGGGCAGCGTGGCGTTCCTGGGCCCGGTGACCGGCGCAGGCAGCCTGCGGGCCGATGCCGGCGACATCACCCTGGGCGGGGACCTGGCCGCGAACGGCACGCTGGCCCTGGTGGGCGATGTGCTGCTGACCGGCAACTCCACTCTGACCACCAGCAACGACCTGATCGTGCTGACTGGCGCGGTCGACGCGCAGACCGCGGGCGTGCAGGGCCTGGACATCGACGCGGGCTCCGCGGATGTGGAACTGAACGCGGACGTGGGCGCGACGACGCGACTGGGCCTCTTCCGCGTGCTGGGCGGGCACACCAAGTACGGCCAGTCGATCACGGTGAACGCCGAGGGCGTGCTGTTCGACGGACTGATCACGGCGACCGGCTCGTCGGGGAACCGCGACCTCACGATCGACAGCGGCGCTGGCAACCTGACCCTGCTGCAGAACGTGAACGCGGTGAACGGCGCGGTGGACCTGACCGGCGCGGTGATCACCACCGTGGGCAGCATCACCGGCGGGGACATCAACGCCACGGGCACGACCCTGAACATCGGGGCGCTGGTCGCCTCGGGCCATGTGACGCTCACGGGCGATGTGGTCAATCAGGACGGCGCGGTCACGAGCGACAGCTACGTCGCCAGCAGCCAGGGCGCGATCGTCGTCAGCGACGACATCACGGCCACGGCTGTGGACGGCATCCGCATCCTCTCGGGCCTGGGCGGCGCGGGCGACCTCAGCTTCGGGGCTACGGGCGTGACGCTGACGTCCAACACGATCGAGCTCGCGGCCGGCGATGGCACGGGCGCCGCGGTGGTGAACGTGCGCGGCAACTCCCCGACCTTCGCCGGCAACAGCGGCTCGGTGAGCAGCTTCGAGGTGCGGCAGGACGGCTCCATCTCGGGCACGGACCTGGCGGAGATCACACAGTTCACCGGCGGCATCGCCGGCATGAGCTACATCCTGAACGCGGTCAACGGCTCGCTGGTGATCGCGGACTCGGGCAGCGCGGCCAACGTCGCGGGCTCGCGACTGGACCTCAGCGCACTGGACAACGTCGTCACCGGGGGCATCGGCATCAGCACCGACCTCACCCTCGAGGCGCTGCAGCTGCGGAGCGTGGTGACCTACGGCGGCGCAACGGTCGCGGCCTCCGACACCATCGTGCACGACGGCGATGTGATCATCGATGGGGGCGTGGTGTTCCGCGCGGGCGACCTGGACTTCACCGGCGCGGTGACAGGCCTGGGCGCGAACAGCACGCTGGACATCGAGACGTTCGCCGCGGGACGGGACATCTTCCTGGGCGGCGACGGCACCGAGACGGGCAGCGGCGGCACGCAGGCCCTGCATCTCACGGCCAGCGAGATCGACCTGTTCGCCGATGGGCTGACGGGCATCCGCATCGGCGGGGCGTCCAACAACGGGACGATCACCGTCAAGAGCGACGTCACCTTCAAGGACGCGCTGACGCTGCGGGCCAGTGCCGCGGGCGGATCGGTAGAGATCGAGCAGACGCTGAAGAACACCACGAGCGACGGGTCGGTGACGATTCTGGGCTCGGGGAGCACGACGACCATCAGCGGCAGCATCGTGACGCAGGGCCAGGCGATCACCATCAACGACCGCGTGGTGGTGGACGGCAGCGCCCTGCTGGACACGACCGATGCCGGGGCCTTCGCGACGGGCGCGGACGTATCGGTGGGCTTCGACGCGGGCACCGGCGACGCGATCGCCGACGCGATCAACGGCCAGGCCGCGGGCGCGGACCTGGCGGTGCGTGCGGGCACGTCGGGCGTCGTGCGTCTGGCGCGGGTGGGCGACACCCAGCACCTGGATGACCTGAGCATCAACGGCGCGCAGATACACCTGAGCTCCGTCGCTACCGACGGCGACCAGGCGTACACCGGCGAGGTGCACCTCTCCGAGCTGCTGCGGTCGCACGTCGCCGGTTCGATCGTGATTACGGGCGATCTGGTGGTTGCCGGCAACTCCACCATCCGCACCGCCGGCGATAACGCCACCGACGACATCACCATCACCGGAACGGTCAACGCCGATGACGCGGCGAGCAACCGAGACCTGACCATCGCTGTGGGCGCGGTGAACCAGGACAATGTGCAGGGCCAGGTGAGCATCGGCGGGGCCATCGGCGGCGTGCAGGCGCTCAACGATCTGGTGGTCTCGGGCGACGGCACGACGCTGCTGCGGGCCACGACCACCGGCGTGCAGACCTACTTCGGCGCGACGCAGATCGCTGGCAACATGAGCGGTTCGCGCATCGACTTCAACGACGCGTTGACGCTCGCGGCCAACGTGGTGCTGACCGCCAGCAACACCGACTCCGACGCCGAGCAGGTGGAGATCGAGACGGTCAACTCCTTCGGCGGGGCGCGCACCCTGACGATCAACGCCCTCAACACCCGCATCAACGGCGACGTGGGCGCGGTGAGCAAGCTCGCGAGCCTGACGACGGACTCGAGCGGGCGGACCCGCATCGGCAGCGCCCAGGTGCGGACGACGGGGGCTCAGGCCTACCTCGACGCGGTGCAGCTGAACAACAACGTCACCATGACCACGGACGCCGGCTCGGTGCGGTTCGCGTCGACCATCGTGTCCTTCGGCGAGAACCGCGATCTGACGGTGAACACCGGCGGCACCAGCGCGACCCAGTTCGAGGGTCTCATCGGCGGCACCACCGACGGCGAGAAGCTCCGCAACCTGACCACGAACGCCGACGGCAGCGTGGCGTTCTCGGCCAATGTGCGGACCACGGGTGCGCAGACCTACGACGATGCCACCCTGCTCAACGCCAACGTGAGCATGAGCGGCGCCAGCTTCGAGTTCGCCAGCATCAACTCCGAGGCGCTGGGGGCCCGCAGCCTCTCCATCACCAGCACCGGCAGCGTGATCGTGAACGGGGCGATCGGCCAGGGCGCCCCGGACACGGCCCTGGGCAGCCTCACGATCAACGGCGGAAACATGAGCTTCGGCGGTGTCACCGTGAACAACGCGGTGGCCCTGACCAGCACCGGCAACATCGCCCACAACGGCGACGTGCACGCCAGCACCTACACCGCGAGCGCCACTACCCTCGACCTGCTCAAGATCATCACCAGCGGCAACCAGACCATCACGGGCGGCGTGACGCTGAACGACGACCTCACCGCGACGGGCGCCGGCAGCATCACGCTCAATGGCGCGGTGACGCTCGATGACGACGTCGTCATCACCACCAACAACCAGGCCCTCAGCGTGTCGGGCGCGGTGAACGGTGCCAAGGCCCTGACGGTGAACGTCGGGACTTCCACCGCCAACTTCGCCGCGGACATCGGCGGGACCACGGCCCTCACCAGCCTGAACGTGACGGCAAGCAGCACCACCACCCGCGCGGTGGGCACGGTGGGGGCGCAGTCCTACAGCGGCGGGCTGACCACCGGGTTCAACCACACGACGACGGGCGCGGGCGACATCACCATCACCGGCGTGCTCACGCTCACCGGCGATGCGGTGTTCACCACCGCCAACGGCAACCTGCTGTACAACGGCGGGGTGTCCGGTGGCGAGTCGCTCACCAGCCACGCGGGCGGCGCGGGCAAGTTCTCCCGGTTCAGCGGGGCCAACGCGTTCCAGAAGCTGATCACCGAGGGCCAGGCCCGGATCGCCACGACCGCGATCTCCGCCAGCGAGGAGATGGACTTCAAGAACGGCGTAGTGCTCGAGACCTCCACGACCCTCACGGCGCCCAAGGCCACGTTCCGCAGCGTCATCGACGGCGCCGGCATGAACCTCACGATGAACGTCAGTGGCCTGACGGACTTCCAGGGGGTGGTCGGCGGGGCCGGGGCGCTGGGCTCGATCACGACCGACGCCTCGGGCAGCACGCGCCTGGCGGCGAACGCCACCACGGCCAGCGGCATGGTGTTCAATGACGCCGTGACGGTGGGGGCGGATATCGAGCTCCGCGGCGGCACGGGCTCACTGCGGTTCGGCAAGACCATCGACTCCACCTCTGGCACGCCCTTCTCGCTCGCCCTGTTCAGTGACGCGAGCGCCAACGGCACGCTGGCGAACACGCCCTTCGTGTTCGGCGGCAGCATCGGCAATGCCAGCGCCAGCACCCGCCTCAAGAGCCTGACCCTGTCGTTCCAGACCGACGGCAACAACGTGAACAAGGGCGCCCCGCTGGGCGCCACCGCGTTCTTTGCCACGCTCAATGGCGACGGCACGGTGGCCAAGGGTACTGACTTCCGCATCAACACCACGCAGGGCTTCACCATGAAGCCCGGCCAGAAGCTCACCAGCTTGGGCAACCTCTTCATCAACGCCACCAACACGGGCACCGTCACCCTGGGCGATCTGACCGCCCTGGGCAACATCACGGTCACGGCGGGCACGGTGAACATCCAGCTCCGCGGCGGGTCGGCGGTCAAGAACAACCCCAATGACCTCGGCGTGGACCTCGTCGCCACCGGCGACATCTCCTTTGGCGGCGTGATCCCCACGCTGCTCAACCGCTCGGGCCTCACCGAGAAGGAACGCGTCTCCTTCGCCAACAACAGCGGCGTGTTCAACATCCTCACCGGCGCGGCCACCGACCAGTTCCTGTTCCTCAAGAAGGCCAACCCGGTCGTCGAGAACAGCTTCAAGGACGGCGGCTCCTTCGCACCGCTGGACCTGACCGCCACCGGCGTGTCGGGCGTGAACGCCGCGACCATCATCGCCGGGGCGATCCCGCGCGACACCGAGACCCGCGAGGTCGCGACCCCCGTCACCGTGAGCGCCGCCCTCCGCAAGGACCTGGAGCTCATGGGCATGGGCATCAAGGACCTCGAGATCGAGGACCTCGTCGAGTTCCTCGTCGGACGTGCGTTCTACCGTGACGTGCCGCTGACGGCCCGCCCCGAGCCCAAGGACTACCGCGTGACCGTGAACCGCCTCTCGACCCCGTCGGTGCAGGCGGCGGTGGACGCGTACAAGAAGCTGGTGTTCCTGCCCGGGGACATCAACCGCACCGAGGCTATCCGCGACAGCATCGCCCTGGCGTGGGACGCTTACACGCAGCAGGCCCAGAACCCCGATGGCCTGGGCTTCCGCGAGTACCTGGAGACCAAGGCCGCCAGCGGCGGCACCGGCGAGGCCGAGGCGCTCCAGTTCCTCAACGACACCCGCATGGTGTTCGAGAAGCTGGACGAGCTGGGCCTGTCGCCGGCCGAGTCCAACATCCCCAAGATGAAGCTGCTGGGCGACATTCGCCCGCCGGCGATGGACGAGGGCCAGATTTCCACGGCGGTGCTGGGGATGCAGTTGTCCAGCCGATAAGGACGTTCCAAAACGCGGCCGGGCGTTTCCGGCATCCCAGAAGCGCAAGCTGGGGGTGAGTGGTGGCGGTAGTCAACGTCGAGAGTCTGCTCAAGCCTCTGTCGGAGGAGAACCCCGCGGGTGAGAACCTGCGCTGGGACCGCCGGTACCTGGAAATCGAGCGGCTGGCCGAGGGCAAGGAGGAGACGCAGTTCTCCGCGCCCGAGGAGCCGGATTGGCGCGAGGTGCGCGACGGGTGCGTGGAGCTCTTTGCCCGCGGCAAGCACCTGCGCGTCGCGGTGCTGCTGACCCTGGCGGCCGTGCGGCTGGAGGGGTACCCCGGCCTGCGGGACGGCCTTAAGCTCATCCACAGCCTGCTCAACGACTACTGGGATCAGGTCTTCCCGCAGCTGGACGCCGAGGACAACAACGATCCGACCGAGCGGGTCAACGCCCTGTCGGCTTTCGTGACGCCCCTGGCGACCTACGGCGACAAGATCAAGTTCCTTGACCGGGTGTTCGAGGCGCCGATCTGCCAGTCGCGGCAGCTCGGCTCGTTCTCGATGCGGGACGTGGCGATCGCGGGCGGCACGCTCGAGGTCCCCGATGATCCTGACAAACAAAAACCGACCCTGCAGGTCATCCAAGCCGCGTTCGAGGAGACCGACGCGAGCACGCTTGAAGAGATTGCGAACGCCATTGACGAGGCGTCGGGGTGCCTGGAGGGCATCGAGGCGATCTTCGACGAGAAGTGCGGCCCGGGGGTGGGGCCGAGTCCCGAGGGGTTCAAGACGCTGCTGCGGGATGCCAGCATCCAGGTGCGGCGGCACCTGGGTGGGGAGGTTCCCGCGGAGGAGAGTGCTGACGGGGGCGGCGAGGACGTCAGCAGCGGCGGTGGGGGGGGTGGTCGGCGCGGTGCCTCGCTGGATGGTGAGGTGAACTCCCCCCAGGACGCACTCTTGGCATTTGAGAAGGTTTCCCGTTACTATGCGGCCCACGAACCATCGAGCCCCGTGGCACTTATCGTCGCCGCGGCTCAGCAGATGGTGGGCAAGAGCTTTGTCGATATCTCAAAGGTTCTGACCCCCGACGTCGTGAGCATGCTGGTGACGATCAGCACGCCGCCGGAGGCGCAGTCGAGCGAGTAAACGCCCGCAGTTTGCGGAGAAGAGTGTCAGAGAAGCAAGGAGACAGGGATGGCAAAGGCCAGCAGCCAGAAGTTCATTGCACGCAACCGGGCCCCGCGCGTACAGATCGAGTACGACTTGGAGCTGTACGGCGCGGAGAAGAAGGTCAACCTGCCGTTCGTGATGGGCGTGATGGCTGACCTGTCGGGCAAGCCGGCCGACCCGCTGCCCGCAGTGGCGGACCGCAAGTTCCTCGAGATCGACGTCGACAACTTCGACGAGCGCCTCAAGAGCATGAAGCCGCGCGTGGCGTTCCAGGTTCCCAACACCCTCACGGGCGAGGGCAACCTGCCGGTGGACATCACCTTCGAGAGCATGGCGGACTTCTCGCCGGGCGCGATCGCGAAGAAGGTGGAGCCGCTGGCGAAGCTGCTGGAGGCGCGGACGCAGCTGGCCAACCTGCTGACCTACATGGACGGCAAGGGCGGCGCCGAGCAGCTCATGACCAAGATCCTGTCTGACCAGGAGCTCCTCAAGAGCCTGGCCTCGGCGCCCAAGCCGAGCTGAGTGTGAAGAAGTGACGGGCCGGCGACCTGCCGGCCCGTTTCGGTGAAAAGACGTTTCAGAGCAAGACCCCGGGCCGTCTACGGATGGTGCCCGGCGCGGAGGGATGGCAGATGGCCGAAGCACAAGCACAATCACAGGTCTCAGGCCTTCAGCTCGAGGGCAACGACCTGGAGTCGCTCCTCAAGAAAGAGTTCAAGCCCAAGACCAGCAACGCCAAGGAGGCGATCGAGTCGGCGGTGAAGACGCTGGCCTCGCAGGCGCTGGAGGGCGTCAGCCTCATCAGCGATGATGCGGTCAAGAGCATCGAGGCCATCATCGCGGCCATCGACCAGAAGCTCTCCGAGCAGATCAACCACATCCTGCACCACGCCGACTTCCAGGCACTGGAAGGCGCCTGGCGCGGTCTGGCGCACCTGGTCAACAACACCGAGACCGACGAGACGCTGAAGATCCGCGTGCTCAACATCTCCAAGAAGGAGCTTGGCAAGACCATCGCCAAGTTCAAGGGCACGGCCTGGGACCAGAGCCCCCTCTTCAAGAAGCTGTACGAGGAAGAGTTCGGCATGCCCGGCGGGCAGCCCTACGGCGCCCTCATCGGCGACTACTACTTCGACCACACCCCGCCGGACGTCGAGATCCTCAGCGGCATGGCCCAGATCGCGGCCGCGGCGCACGCGCCGTTCATCACCAGCCCCAAGCCCAGCCTGTTCAACATGGAGAGCTGGCAGGAGCTGAGCAACCCCCGCGACCTGACCAAGATCTTCCAGTCCGCCGAGTACGCCCCCTGGCGGAGCCTGCGCGAGAGCGAGGATTCGCGGTACATCGGCATGGCCATGCCCCGCGTGCTCTCCCGCATCCCCTACGGCGCCAAGACCGCGCCCGTGGAGGAGTTCTCCTTCGAGGAGGACACGGGCGCGGCCGATCACAGCAAGTACGCCTGGATGAACGCCGCCTACGCCATGGGCACGAACATCACCCGCGCGTTCAAGCTCTACGGCTGGTGCAGCCGCATCCGCGGCGTTGAGTCGGGCGGCATGGTGGAGGGCCTGCCGGTCCACACCTTCCCCACCGACGACGGCGGCGTGGACATGAAGTGCCCCACCGAAATCGCGATCACCGACCGGCGCGAGGCCGAGCTGGCGAAGAACGGCTTCATGCCGCTCTCCCACTGGAAGAACACCGACTACTCGGTGTTCGTCGGCGCCCAGAGCCTGCACAAGCCGGCCGAGTACAGCGACCCGGACGCGACGGCGAACGCCAACCTCGGCGCCCGCCTGCCCTACCTGTTCGCGACGTGCCGCTTCGCCCACTTCCTCAAGTGCATGGTGCGTGACAAGATCGGCTCCTTCAAGGAGCGCGACGCCATGTCCAAGTGGCTGAACAACTGGATCCTCCAGTACGTCGACGGCGACCCCACCAACTCCTCGGAAGAAACCAAGGCCCGCCTGCCGCTCGCTGCGGCGGAGGTCGTGGTCGAGGAGATCCCCGGCAACCCAGGCTACTACTCGAGCAAGTTCTTCCTTCGCCCGCACTACCAGCTGGAAGGCCTCACCGTGTCCCTGCGTCTCGTGTCCAAGCTGCCCTCGGCCAAGAGCGGCGGTTGATTCTCTCGCGTCTCACAGCCGCCACAACGGCAAACCAGGAGTGACTAGGCATGGCATTCGACGGATTCCTTTACGTAGAGGGGCAGAAGGGCGCCATCAAGGGCGAGTGCAAGGACAAGGACCACGCGGAGTGGATCGACATCATGTCGTTCAGCTACTCCGTGAACCAGTCCAACTCCGTTGACACCGGCGGCGGCCTCAGCGCCGGCAAGGCGCAGCTGGGCGACTTCACCTTCACCCAGAAGTACCACAAGGGCTCCCCCGCCCTGTGGGGCCTGTGCGCCTCGGGCGAGCACCTCAAGAAGGTCGAGTTCAACGCCCGCAAGTCGGCCGGCGACAACCAGTTCATGTACCTCAAGATCCTCTTCACCGACTGCATCGTGAGCAGCGTCTCCACCAGCGGCGGCTCGGACAACGAGATCCCCGACGAGACCGTCACCATCGCCTACACCGAGGTGGCCTTCAGCTACTGGGAGCAGAACGAGAAGACCGGCGGCATGAAGGGCGGCGTCGTCACCGCCAGCTACAACCGCAAGACCAACAAGCGCGGCTGATCCAGACGCCTGTTCTGGGCTTCGCATCGATCCATCACGGCGCAGGGGCGGGCACGCCCCTGCGGCCGTTTTCTGAAGGCCACGCACCCGAGAGCCGCCAATGCCCGACAACTTCGACGGCTTCCTCAAGATCACCGACGTCTCCAGCGAGTCCAAGGACCCCAAGCACGAGGGGTGGATCGACGTCGAGGCGTTCACGTACTCGGCCAAGGTCAGCGACTACACCATCGGCCAGGACGGCAAGCTGGTCGCCGACGACGCCCGCGCCGGGGCCTTCACCTTCACGCAGGGCATGCACAAGGGCTCGCCCACGCTGTTCCAGTTCTGCGTGACGCGCCGGCAGATCCCCACGGTTGAGTTCCACGCCCGCAAGGCTTCGGGGTCGTACAACTTCATCTACTTCAAGGCGATCCTGACCGACTGCCTGATCACAGACGTGGCCGTGGGCGCGGGCAGCACGCCGCTGCCCACCGAGACCATCACGATCGCGTACCGCAAGGTGCAGCTCGTGTATCGCGAGCAGGACACCCACCGCGGCACGGGGACGGGCGGCGACGTGACCATCACCTTCGACGCCGCGGCCAATCAGTAGCGGGGGCGTCGCATGTCGCTGGACGGCTACTTGTGGCTGGGCGGGGCCCAGGGGATCCGGGGGGAGGCCAAGCACTACCTCTACTCGGACTGGCTGGGCGTGCGCGGGCTGACATGGGGCGTGCGGCAGGACGCGGCCGTCAACCCGACGGGCTCGCAGACCCTGCCGACGGCCGACGTCGACGCGTTCTCGTTCACCCACGAGCTCGACCGGGCCTCCCCAGGCATTTTCCAGGCGTGTCTGCAGGGGCGGAACATCCCCGAGGTGCGGTTCGTGGTGCTCCAGCCCGACACCCGGGGCGAGACCTACGAGCGGCTGCGGATCACCTTCCGCAACTGCCTGATCACGGGGGTCGAGGTGACGGCGGAGGGGGCGAGCGTGTCGGAGACGGTGGCGATCGTTTTTGGGGAGATCGACATCCAGGCCCGCCCGCGTCCGATCGATGCCGGGCAGTAGGGCCCGGCGTAAGGGTGGGCGGCCAACGGCGTTGACAACCCGTCGGCCGCTCGCGGGCGAGTTTCGGGAGAGGTCTGAATCCTGTATTCTGCGGTCCCTGGCACGGTCGTGCCGTTTCATTGGGGAGAGGCATGACACCGGAAGAACTGCTGCGTCAAGGGAAGCTGGATGAGTGCCTCAAGGCGGTTGAGGCCCAGGTGCGGGCCAACCCCGCCGAAGCCAAGCTGCGGGTCATGCTCTTCCAGGTCCTGAGCGTCATGGGCCAGTGGGACCGGGCGCAGACGCAGCTGCAGACCTGCGCGCAGATGAACCCCGGCAACATGCTGATGGCCCAAGTCTGCAAGCAGGCGATCCTGTGCGAGCACCTGCGCAATGAGGTGTGGTCGGGCAAGCGGACGCCGCTGGTGCTGGGCGAGCCCGAGGAGTGGGTGAGCTGGGTGATCCAGGCCGCGGGGATGTCGGCCAATGGGCAGCATGACGCGGCCGCGGAGCTGCGCGGGCGTGCGTTCGACGCGGCGCCGGCGGTCGCGGGCGCGATCACGATCGGTGACGACGCGGCCCCCACACCCTTCGAGTGGATCGCCGATGCCGACGAGCGGCTGGGGCCGATGCTCGAGGCGATTGTGGACGGCAAGTACTACTGGATTCCCTGGCAGCGGATCGCGCAGGTGAAGATCGACAAGCCGACCGACCTGCGGGACACGGTGTGGCTGCCGGCCACCTTCATCTGGAGCGCGGGCGGCTCGTCGGTGGGGCTGATCCCGGTGCGCTACCCGGGCTCGGAGCAGCCGACCAACGACCCGCTCATCCGAATGGCCCGCAAGACCGAGTTCGTTGAGCGCGGCGGGGTGCAGGTGCCGCTGGGGCAGCGGCTGCTGGCAACCGACACGGGCGAATACTCGCTGCTGGAAGTGCGGGTGGTGCGCGTGGGCGATGCGCCGCTGAACCCCGAGGCGGCGGTGGCGGGGGCGAATACCGCGGGGCTGGCGATGGACAGCAGCCTGAAACCGGGGGCGGGGCATGGCTGAGCTCACGACCGCCGACAAGCTGCAGCCCAGCCTGCTCGACCGCCTGCGGGACGACGCGCCCAAGGAGCGGCAGGAGAGCCGCGACCGGCGCGTGATGTCGATGCGGCAGCTGCGCGAGGCGGTGCTGCGCGACCTCTCGTGGCTGCTCAACTCCGGGTGCCACCCGCTGGATGATGAGATCTACGAGTTCCCGCTGGTGGCGCGGAGCACGGTGAACTACGGGATGCCCGACCTCACCGGCCGCACGGCCTCCAACGTCACCCCCGACAAGCTCGAGCAGATGGTGCTGGAGGCGGTCGCCGCGTTCGAGCCGCGCATCATGCGGCGGACGCTGGCGGTGAAGGCGGTGTCGATCGAGGGGCGGCGCGGCGACTCGACCGGGAACACGGTGGGATTTGAGATCAGCGGCGAGCTCTGTCCGCTGCCGATGCCCGAGCCCCTGTACCTGCGAACGGCGCTGGACCTGGAGACCGGGCGGTGTGAGATCAAGACGGGCACGAAGGCATGAGAGACTGATACAGGACGACCATGGACCGGCGACTGCTCCGATACTACGACCGCGAGCTGAGGCACCTGCAATCAGGGGCGCGGGAGTTCGCGCGCGAGTTCCCCAAGATCGCCGGCCGCCTGGCGATCGAGGACTTCCCCTGCGTCGACCCGTACGTCGAGCGGCTGCTGGAGGGCTTCGCCTTCCTCACCGCCCGCGTGCAGCTGAAGCTCGACAGCGAGTTCCCCCGCTTCACGCAGAACCTGCTGGAGACGGTCTACCCCAGCTACCTGGCGCCCACACCCAGCATGTGCGTGGTGCAGTTCAACCAGGACCCCGCCGAGCCCAGCCTGGCCGACGGGTACCTCGTGCCCCGCGGCACCATCCTCCGCAGCCCCTCGACGCGCGAGCTGGGCTCGTGCGAGTTCCGCACCGCCCACGACACTCGCCTGTGGGCGGTGAAGGTGGAGGATGCGCAGTACTACACGCGGAACGTGGGCGTGCTCGACCTGACGCACCCTTGGGGCGGCCCGGGCGCGGTGGGCCAGCTGAGTGTCGGGCGCGGGCCGCTGCGGGCGGCGGTGCGCATCCGCCTGCGGACCACCGGCGGCGTGCCCTTTGAGAAGATCGGGCTTGATGACCTGCGGCTGTACCTGCGCGGCGGCGACGCGACCCCCGGCAAGCTCTACGAGCAGCTCTTCGCGCACGCCCGCTCGGTGATCGTGCGCCCGGCGATGGCCGGCAACGCGGTGGGGGAGTGGCAGGAGACCTTCGCCCCCGGTGTCATCCACCGCGCCGGGTATGGCGCGAGCGAGGCGCTGCTGCCCTACGACGCCCGCGGCTTCCAGGGCTACCGCCTGCTGCACGAGTACTTCGCGTTCCCGCAGCGGTTCATGTTCGTGGACCTCAAGGGCGTGGGCGACGCGTTCCGCCGGTGCGACGGCATGGCCCTGGACGTGATCATCACGTTCACGCAGGAGATCCCCGAACTCGAGGGCGCGGTGGACGGCTCGTCGTTCGCGCTGCACTGCACGCCCGCGGTGAACCTGTTCCCCAAGCGGGCCGACCGCATCTTCGTGAACGACCGCGCCAGCGAGTTCCAGGTGATCCCCGACCGCACGCGCCCGCTGGACTTTGAGGTCTACAAGATCACGCGGGTCGTGGGCTTCGGCGCGGGCACCAACGACGAAACGACGTTCCGGCCCTTCTACTCGGCCACCGACGCCGACATGAGCACGCCCGCGTACTACGCGACCAACCGCGTGCCGCGGGCCCTGTCGGAGCGCGAGCGCCGCAACGGCCAGCGCAGCAGCTACGCGGGCAGCGAGGTGTACCTGGGCCTGGTGGACGCGGCCAACGCGCCCTACGCCACCGACCTCAAGCAGCTCTCGATCGAGACGCTGTGCACCAACCGCGACCTGCCGCTGCAGATGCCGGTGGGCAAGGGCCGCACGGACTTCACGATGGAGATCGGCGCCCCGGTGGAGTCGGTGCGGGTGATCGCCGGGCCCACCCCGCCCCGCCCAAGCCACGCCGAGGGCGAGACGAGCTGGCGGCTCATCAGCCACCTCAAGCTCAACTACCTGTCGCTCATCGACGAGGATGTGGACGGCGACGGCACGATCACGCCCGAGGAGCGGCAGGGGGCCGCGGCCCTGCGCGACCTGCTGCGGCTGTACGGCAGCACCGCCGACGCCGCGACGCGCAAGCAGGTGGAGGGGCTCAAGAGCATCAACACCACGCCCATCACGCGACGCGTGCCCATCCCCGGGATGATCAGCTTCGCGCGGGGGCTGGAGGTCAACGTCACGTTCGAGGAGGGGCTGTTCGAGGGCACGGGCGTGTTCGTGCTGGGGGCGGTGCTCGAGCAGTTCTTCGCCAGGTACGTTTCCATGAACTCGTTCACCGAGACTGTCATCAGCTCGGTGGAGCGAGGGGAGATCATGCGGTGGACGGCAAAGGTCGGACAACGCCCAGTGCTGTAGGGCCCAGTGCTGTAGGCCCGGGCGCGAGTATCGCGCCAACGCCGATCGCCGACCTCGACCCGCTCGAGGCGATGATGTCGGCCGCGCCGAATGGGCACAACGGCGTCAACGGCCACAAGGAAGCCCCCAAGGAAGCGAAGGCCGGCGAGCCCAAGGTGCGCAAGATCACCAGCCGCGTCGCCAACAAGCAGACGCGCGAGGACTTCCTCAGCGACCTCGCGTACGAGACCTGGAACTACAACTTCTACCAGGTGGTCCGCCGGCTGGACGCGATGTTCCCCGACCTGCAGGGCGTGGGGCTGTCCGACAAGGTCGATGAGGACCCTATCCGCTTCTGCCAGCAGCCCACGCTCGCCTTCCCGCCCAACACGCTGACGCGCTACGACCCGCCCACCAACACCGCGCCCGGGCGGCTGTTCGTGGCGTTCATGGGCATGCTCGGACCGCACGGCCCGCTGCCGCTGCACCTGGCCGAGTACGCCCTTGAGCGCGAGATCCACCACAAGGACCGCACGTTCTCGCGGTTCCTGGACGTCTTCAACCACCGGCTGGTGAGCCTGTTCTACCGGGCGTGGTCGGTCAATCAGATGCCCGCGAGCTACGACCGCTCGTTCGCCGCGGCGGGCATGGACCCGGGCAACCTCAAGCCCGAGCAGCGCCAGAGGGCGCTGCTGGAGGATGACGACCCGTACTCGGTGTACATCGGCTCGCTGCTGGGCATCGGCATGGACTCGCTGCGGCTGCGGGACATCGTGCCCGACACCGCCAAGCTGCACTTCGCGGGGCGCATGAGCGCGGCGTCCCCCGGCCCCGAGGGCCTGCGGGCGATCCTGCAGGACTTCTTCGGCGTGCCCGTGCTCATCGACGAGTTTGCGGGGCAGTGGCTGGAGCTGCCGCAGAACCAGTACTGCCGGCTGGGCGGCGACCCCGTGGACCGCACGCCCTCGTCGCTCGGCGGGCCGCTGGGCGGGGCGGTCGCGGGCTCGCGCGTGTGGGACTGCCAGGGCAAGTTCCGCATCCGCCTTGGGCCGATGGGCTTTGACGACTACCAGCGCTTCCTGCCGCACACGCGCACCGCGTCCCGCCTTGAGGCGTGGATCCGCAACTTCGTGGGCGACGAGTTCGCGTGGGAGGCGGAGGTCGTCCTCCGCCAGGACGAGGTCCCGAAGACGCAGCTGGGCAAGGGCGCGGCCCTGGGCTGGACGACGTGGATGTACAGCGGCAGCGCCGAGGAAGACCGCGGCGACCTGACGATCAGGAGCCGCAACTAGATCGGTTTGAGCAAGTGCATTGACCCGCCGCGAGCGGGAGGAGTTTGAGAGATGGGCGAGGGGATTTCACGTTCGGCGCTGTTCGGCAAGCTCAACAGCATCGGCTACAAGGCCCTGGAGGGCGCGACGGTCTTCTGCAAGCTGCGGGGCAACCCGTACGTCGAGCTGGTGCACTGGCTGCACCAGATCATGCAGACGCAGGACAGCGACCTGCACCGCATCATCAAGGCGTGCGGCCTCGATGTCTCGCAGCTGGTGGCCGACACGCAGAACGCCCTGGAGAAGCTGCCCAAGGGCGCCAACTCCATCTCCGACATCTCCATGTCGCTGAGCGACGCGGTGGAGCGGGCGTGGGTGTACTCGAGCCTCAAGTGGGGCGAGAGCAGCATCCGCAGCGGGCACGTGATCTACGCGCTGGTCAACGAGACCAACCTCAAGCCGCACCTCCAGCGCATCAGCCACCAGTTCACCAAGATCACCCCCGAGCAGCTGGGCAGCCAGTTCCTCAAGATCACCGACGGCAGCCCCGAGGCCGTGCTCGCGGCCGCGGATCAGCGCGGCATCAGCGGCGCCCCCGGCGAGGCCAGCGGCGCCATGGCCCCCGCGCAGCTCGGCAAGCAGGAGGCGATCACCAAGTACTGCAATGACTTGACCGAGAACGCCAAGGGCGGCAAGATGGACCCGATCGTCGGGCGCGACGAGGAGATCCGCCAGTGCATTGACATCCTGATGCGCCGCCGCCAGAACAACCCCATCCTCACCGGTGAGGCGGGCGTGGGCAAGACCGCGGTGGTCGAGGGCTTCGCCCAGCGCATCGTGAAGGGCGACGTGCCCCCGCAGCTCAAGGACGTGCGGGTGCTGGAGCTCGATATGGGCCTGCTTCAGGCGGGCGCCAGCATGAAGGGCGAGTTCGAGAACCGCCTTCGGCAGGTCATCGACGAGGTGCAGGCCTCGCCCCGCCCCATCATCTTGTTCATCGACGAGGCCCACACCCTCATGGGCGCCGGCGGCGCCGCCGGCACCGGCGACGCGGCCCAGCTGCTCAAGCCCGCCCTCGCCCGCGGCACCCTCCGCACCATCGCCGCCACCACCCAGAGCGAGTACAAGCAGCACTTCGAGAAGGACCCGGCGATGACCCGCCGCTTCCAGGTCGTCAAGGTCGATGAGCCCGACGAGAAGAAGTGCCTGCTCATGATCCGCGGCCTCGCCAGCGTCATGGAGAAGCACTTCAAGGTGCAGGTGCTGGACGAGGCCCTCGAATCCGCCGTCAAGCTCAGCAAGCGCTACATCCAGGGCCGCCAGCTGCCCGACAAGGCCGTGAGCCTGATCGACACCGCGTGCGCCCGCGTGGCGGTCAGCCTGCACGCCGTGCCCGCCGCTATCGACGACACCCGCAAGCGGATCGATGGCCTGAACACCGAGCTGGCGATCATCGACCGCGAGATCACCACCGGCAGCGACCACACCCGCCGCCGCGGCGACATCGTGGCCGACCTCAAGGCCGCGGATGATCGACTCAAGGAGCTGGAAGGCCACTACAACAAGGAAAAGGCGGTGGTCGAGAAGATCCTCGACCTCCGCGGCAAGCTCCGGCGCGGCACCGACCAGCCCATCGATGACGGCAAGAAGGCCGGGGCCGCCACGCCCGCGCCCGCGGCGGCCGGCGACAAGCCCGCGGCCCAGATGGAGCCCAAGCTCAGCGAGGATGAGCGGCTCAAGTGCATGGAGGAGCTCAAGAAGCTCCAGGGCCAGCTCGCGGAGATGCAGGGCGAGAACCCGCTGATCCTGCCGAGCGTCGATGCCCAGGCCGTGAGTGCCGTGGTATCGGACTGGACCGGCATCCCGCTGGGCCGCATGGTCAAGAACGAGATCGAGGGCGTGCTCAAGCTCGCCGACACACTCGAGAGGCGGGTGATCGGCCAGCGGCACGCGCTCGAAGCGATCGCCCAGCGCATCCAGCTCAGCCGCGCCAAGCTCGACAACCCCGGCCGCCCCGTCGGCGTGTTCATGCTCGTCGGCCCCTCGGGCGTGGGCAAGACCGAGACGGCGGTGGCGCTGGCCGAGGCCCTCTACGGCGGCCCGCAGGGGCTGATCACGATCAACATGAGCGAGTACCAGGAGGCGCACAAGGTGAGCCTGCTGATGGGCTCGCCCCCCGGGTACGTCGGGTTCGGCAAGGGCGGCGTAATGACCGAGGCCGTGCGTCGCCGGCCCTACAGCGTGCTGCTCCTGGACGAAGTGGAGAAGGCGCACGCCGACGTGCACGAGATCTTCTTCCAGGTGTTCGACAAGGGCATGATGAAGGACAGTGAGGGTGTCGACATCAACTTCAAGGACACCATCATCCTGCTGACCAGCAACGTCGGCACTGATCTGGTGATGAACATGTGCAAGGACCCGGCGCTGCGGCCCGAGCCCGATGGGCTGGTCAAGGCCATCCGCGAGCCGCTTCTGAAGGTGTTCCCGCCCGCGCTGCTGGGGCGGCTCAACATCGTGCCTTACTACCCCATCAGCGACGAGATGATGCGGAGCATCATCAAGCTGCAGCTCAAGCGCGTGGGCGACCGCGTGCTCGAGGGCCACAAGGTGCCCTTCAGCTACGACCCCAAGGTGGAGGACACGATTGTCAGCCGCGTGACCGAGCTCGACAGCGGCGCCCGCGCCATCGACGCGATCATCACCCGCCAGATGCTGCCCGCCGTGGGCAAGGAGCTGCTGGAGCGGCTGATGGCCGAGAAGCCCGTCAACCGCGTGCACATCGGCGTTGACAAGAGCGAGTTCGTGTACAGCTTCGAGTAAGCACCCATAGGAACCGCGCCCGTAAGGACGCGGCCCCGATAGCCCATGTCCATGCAGCGTCAGCCCGGCATCATCGGCCTGTGGGAAGAGCCCTTCTCCAGCGGTGACCCATTGCCCGGGGGCGGCGCGATCGACCCTGGGGTCGCCGGGCCCGACGCCTTCACCCGCGCCCAGGTCGCGGTGGCGGGCGTGGCCCCGCCCGATCCGCTGGACGTGGCCAACGGCTTCGCCGCGGAGCTGCTGAGCCTCGCGACGGGGCTCGGTTCGAGGCTAGGAGCGGGCATCTCCGCGGGCCTGCCCACAGGCATGGCGCCGCAGGAACCCATGGCGGAAGAGGAGCCCGAGCACGCCGAGCTCCCCGACCGCCACCGCATCATGGAGTTCATGGGAACGAAGATCAAAGTGATCTGCAACCCGGGCTGGACCGAGCAGGCCCGGGCGCTGGCGGATGCGCCCGAGCCCTCGGAGGACGCGATCGAGGCGTTCTTCGCGATGGTGAGTGCGCGTCACCCGGCGATGCAGGCGGAGATCGCCGCGAGCGTGTGCCCGTACATGCGGGCGCAGGGCAAGGACGAGCTCGCGGACCGGCTCGGTAAGGCAGTGAGTGTTCGGGCGCCCCGCAAGGCCCGGTAGGAGAGGGTCGTATGCCCACGTGGACGCAGGCCGCACGCAAGCTCGCCATCGGAGTCCCCAGTGCGCTGGGGGAGGACAAGCTGATCCTCCAGAGCTTCAGGCTCACGGAGGAAATCAGCCGGCCCTTCTGCTGTGAGCTGACGCTCTACAGCGAGGACACCGAGATCGACTACAACAAGATCGTCGGCGAGAACGTGACGATCCGGCTTGAGCAGGGCAACGGCAAGACGCGGTACATCAACGGCTACGTGTCGCGCTTCGTGCAGGGCGGGGACGAGGGGACCGACTCGGCCCACACCTACTCGGCCACCGTCGTCCCCTGGCTGTGGCTGCTGACCCGCTCCAGCGACTGCTGCATCTACCAGGACAAGACCGTCCCGGAGATCGTGAAGGAGGTCTTCGCCGACTTCGGGTGCAGTGAGCTGGTGGAGATGAACCTCACCGCGACGTACCCCAAGCGCGAGTACACCGTCCAGTACCGTGAGACTTCGTTCAACTTCGTGTCCCGCCTGCTCGAGCACGAGGGCATCTACTACTACTTCAAGCACGAGAACGGCAAGCACAAGCTGGTGCTGGCCGACTCGCCCTCCAAGCACGTCGTCGTCGAGGGCTACGAGAAGGTGCCCTACCACGACGGCTCGAGCATGGAGTCGCAGGGCGTCACCGAGTGGCTGCTCGAGACGCGGCTCATGCCCGGCGAGATGGAGCTGCTGGACTTTGACTTCAAGGTGCCCGCCAAGGACCTCAAGGGGACCAAGATCCTCAAGGGCGAGCACGCCCTCGCCGACAACCCGCTGTTTGACTTCCCCGGCGGCTACGAGGAGAAGGACGCGGGCGACACCCTGGCCGCGACGCGCATCGAAGAGCTGATGATGCACCACTCCGTCGCCCGCGCCCGCGGCGACGCCCGGGGCCTCACCGTCGGTTGCAAGTTCAAGCTCATCGGCGCCCCCCGCACCGACCACGACGGCGAGTACGTGATCACCTCGATGACCTGCGAGGCGACCGAGGACTCCTTCGGACGCGGCAACAGCAACCAGATGCTGTTCAAGAACCGCTTCACGTGCGTCAAGTCCACCACGCAGATCCGCCCGCGGCGCGTGACGCCCAAGCCGCTCATCACCGGCCCCCAGACCGCGATCGTCACCACCTCCTCCGATACCGAGGAGATCCTGGTGGACAAGTTCGGGCGCGTGAAGGTCCACTTCCACTGGGACCGCTACAGCCCACTCAACGACACGTCGTCCTGCTGGATCCGCGTGGCGCAGCTGTGGGCGGGCAAGAACTGGGGGGCGATGTTCATCCCCCGCAAGGACCAGGAGGTCATCGTCGAGTTCCTCGACGGCGACCCCGACCGGCCCATCATCACCGGGCGCGTCTACAACGGCACCAACATGCCGCCCTACGCCCTGCCGGCGGACAAGACCAAGAGCACGATCAAGACCAACTCCAGCACCGGCGGCGAGGGCTTCAACGAGCTGCGCTTCGAGGACAAGAAGGACTCCGAGCAGATCTTCATCCACGCGCAGAAGAACCTCGACATCCGCGTGCGCAACAACACCGCCGAGACCACCTTCGGCAACCGCGAGATCCGCGTCGGCGCCGAGAAGGACGGCAACCGCAGCGGCAACCTCAACACCTTCGTGCAGTTCGACACCAACACGCTCATCAAAGAAGGCCGCTACGAGAAGATCGAGAAAACGGTGAACGTCACGGTGGTGGAGGATGTGGTCGAGGACTACCAGAAGAACCACACCCGCACCGTCGCCGAGAAGATCTCGATCAACTCCAGGGACATCCTGATCGAGACCAGCGAGAAGATGGACCTCAAGTCGGCCGCGACCAAGGTCTCCGGCACCGACTCGCTCGACCTCAAGGGTTCCGCCACCAAGATCGAGGGCACGCAGTCGATCGACGTCAAGACCTCCGCCCTCAAGATGGCGGGCGACAGCACGCTCGACGCCAAGGGCGGCACCGTCAACATCGAGGGCGCTCAGACCGTCAACATCAAGGGCGGGATGAACGTCAACATCGAGGGGAGCATGGGCGTCTCCCTCAAGTGCGGCGGCAACGCCATCGTGCTCGATCCTTCCGGCGTCGCCATCCAGGGCACGATGGTCAAGATCAACATGGGCGCCGCCGGGCAGACCGCCCAGTCCGCCTCCGCGGCCAACGCCGCCGAGGGCGCGGCCGCGTTCGAAGCCGCCGAAATCGAAGAGCCGCTTGAGGCCAGTTCCGCAGTGAACGACCGCGCCGGTGGGAAAGGCGGCGGCAGGGTTGCGCCCCGCACCCGCACCAAGCGCACGCCCGGGACCCAGCACGCGCCACCGTTCCTGCCGCCCCCGCCACCGCCCCGGCGCGACGAGCCGCCGCCGCCCGTCCCCGCGCAGCCGCCGCCGCCCACCAGCGACAAGCCTTGCGGCATCAAGTGCCTCGACGTGCAGTGCGGCCACAAGCGCAAGCCCGGCCCCAGCGGCGTGCTCCAGGTCGTCGCCGAAGCCACGGTGAGCTCCAAGATCACCAAGGAGTTCGGCGGCATCAAGGTGATCCTCGAGCGCAAGACCGAGGGCACCGACACCGGCAAGGGCACCGTCACGGTCGTCGACGAAGCGGCCGCGAAGCGCAAGCAGATCGCCCTGCGCGCCTACGACGGCTCGCCGCCCGAATCGGCCTGGCAGACCGGTGGCACGCAGGACCTCGAGTTCAAGCCCCCGGAGAACGACGACTACTTCCCGATCAACCCCAGGCCCAAGACCTACTACATCCACGGGCGCGGCTGCGATGAGCTCGCGCACGTGACCACCGTCGAGAGCTACCCCAGCCAGCAGGTCTCGCTCACCCTCGAAGCGGAGTTCTTCAAGAAGTGGGCCGAGGCCGTCAACAAGGGCTGGAAGGAGTGGGGCGCTTCGATCATGAAGCTCGGGCCGGTGAAGCTCGAGCCCAAGGTCACGCCGCCCACCGGCTCCCTCTCCGCGAGCTGGGGCTGGAAGGAAGACTCCGACTGGCAGGCGTTCTTTGAGATCGCCGTCACCGCCGGTCTCGACCCGATCATCGGCGTCGGCATCGAGCTCAAGCTCAGCATCGGCACACTGATCCTCAACGGGTTCGGCGTGCCCCCGCCCGTCGCGGACCTCGCGGCCGAGCACCTGGCCGACATCATCCTCGCGATCGGGGCCGAGGCCAAGGCCGCGCTCAAGGGCGGCCCCCGCGCCCGCTTCTACGCCGACGGGCACGAGCGGCTGGTCGGCGAGCTCACCCTCAGCGGCACGGGCAAGTTCTACGCCAAGATCACCGCCCGCATCGGCTCCGACTACGTGGCCTCGGCTGCCCTGACCGCTGCCGGCGAGACCACCATCGAGGCCGAGGCGAAGGGCGAGATCGAACGCTCGGGCGTCTACGTCACGCCCAAGGTGACGCTCAAACCGCTCACCGTCAGCGTCAAGGTCGAGCTCAAGGCCTTCTACATCTTCAGCAAGGAACGCGAGCTGAAGAAGTGGACACCGTGGGAAGACGTCGAGCTCTACCAGGGCCAGAAGACCAAGCTGCTCCCCGGCGACGACAAGTAAGGAGGCTGCATGGAACCGTTGTACTTCCTCACTGTCCGGAGCAAGGAAGCCGCTACCGTCACGTCGATCAACGACGTCCCCCTGGTCAGCGACTCCGCGGCCGAAGGCGTCGTCACCGACCAGCCGCTCAACCTGTGGCTGATGCCCGGCGAGAACGTTCTCTCAGTGTTCCTCCGGTGGCCCCGTACCAAGGACTTTGTGCCCGGGAAGGCCGAGGCCGACGCCCATGTGTACCTGCACGACGCGGCGCAGGACGTGCCCACGCCCGCCGCGACGCTCGCGCACGCGACGTGGCCGCTGAAGATCGGGCCCGAGTTCTACCCGTCCACCATCCGCCTGCCGTTCCTGCTGAAGGTTCCGCTGCCCACCACGCTCTGGTCCGAGGCCGAGGTGGTGAAGGAGCTCACCGACGCCGACCGCCAGGCCATCCGCGCACTTGCGCAGAACCTCGTTGACGCCTGCAAGGCCCGCGACGTGACGCGCATGATCGACCTCCAGCTCTACAAGTGGGAGGACATGGCGCGGGCGGAGTACAAGGACTTCCAGCGCGTCCGCACCGCGGCCGTGAAGCAGTTCGAGTGGCTCTTCACCCGGCCAGGTCTCAAAGTCCTCGCGCTGCACGACGGCGTCACTTCCGACCTCGCCGCCGGCGGGCGTATCGCGATCCTGAAGCACCCCGAGGGCCGCAACCCGGTCATCCTCGAGGACGCGGCGGAGAATGTCATCGAGTTCCCCATTTACGCGGCCAAGATCAAGGGCGTCTGGAAGCTGGTCCGGTGAAGCGCGTGAACCCGGCGAACTGGCTCATCCTCGCTTCCGCCTTCGCGGGCGTCCTGATGCTGGCGTGGTTCGCCTACTGGTCGTTCATCGGCACCGGCAACTGGGCCACCGTCAAGGGCACGGTCGTCACCTCGGAGATCAAAGAGGTCAGCCGCCCGAAGCGCTCCAATGAGATCGGGCCGACGATGGTCACCGAGTACGAGGTGATCCTGGAGTACCGCTACACCGTGAGCGGGACCGAGTACACCGGCAACCGCATCTGGAGCCTCAGCCGCGCCATCTTCCCCTCTCGCGCGCAGGCGGAGGACACCCTGGCCAAGTACCAGCCCGGAAGCACCGTTGACGTCCACTACCGCCCGTCCAACCCCGCGGACGCCGTGCTCTGGTCCGCCGCCATGCTCCCCACGCGTGCCAAGGTCGGCATCGGCGTGCTGCTCGCGCTCGTCTCCCTTATCATGCTCGCGGCCGCGCTCTGGCTGCGGAGCCGATCGGCACCCGCCTGACAGGAGTCCACGTCATGCCCCCCGCCGCCGTCGTCGGTGACATGCACACCTGCCCCATGCAGACCCCCGGTCTGCCGCCCATCCCGCACGTGGGCGGGCCAATCCTGCCGCCGGGCTGCCCGACGGTGATGATCAGCGGACGACCCGCGGCGGTTGCAACAGGCATGTGCACGTGCGTCGGCCCGCCCGACACCATCGCCGCGGGCTCCACGACCGTGATGTTCGGCGGCATGCCCGCCGCCCGCGTCGGTGACCAGACCGCCCACGGCGGCGTCATCACCGGCCCCGGCGTGCCGACAGTGATGATCGGCTGATGTCTCGAGCGAGCGTGCCTCAGTACGCCTTCACAACCTCAACGCCCGGGTAGAACGCCCGCACCATCGAGCTCCAGTCCATGCCCTGGTCGGCCATGCCCTTGGCGCACCACTGGCACATGCCAACGCCGTGCCCCCAGCCCCGACCGGTGAAGCGGACCTGGTTGGCCCAAACCTCAGCCTCGAGGTCGCCGCTGTGGATGCGGTTCTCGCGCGTGATGGGCGGCAGGCCGCTCACCGTGTGGTTGAGCCCCATGCGCAGCTCCTCGGCCTTGAGGACGTAGGTGTTGCCCTTGTCGTCGGTCAGCTTGTAGCGGTTGGGGCGGTCCGCGTCGTTGCGGTCCTGGACCTCGATGCTGCGGAGGCGGGCGATGTTCTCCACATCGTGCTTCGTCGCGCGCCCCCACGCCCGCAGGCGGCGGTTCACATCCTCGTCCTTGCGCGTGACCTCCCAACGGTACAGCGGCGCCTTCTGGCAGTACGCCTGGCGCGGCTGGCCTTGCAGGGCGCGGGCCTTGTTGAACGGATAGTCCGGCCATACATCGGCGGCGGAGGCGGGCCGCCCGCCGCACTGGCTGCTGAAGTAGGCCCGCAGCAGCTTGCCATCGCCCACCAGGATCATTCCGCGGGTAGCACGCACGGCCTCGGTCGCCACCGGCGTCGCGAACGCGCCGTACACCTGGTCGACAGTGGTGATCTCCACGTCCACCGGCCGGTTCTCCGCCCGGGCGCGGGTCCGCTCGTGCAGGGCGTACGTCCGCGACGCCACCGCCTGCGCCTCGTTGGTCTGACGCGGCCACTTGGGCAGCAGTTCGTGCGTCACCACGCCGGGCAGGTACGCCTCGATCGGCATGGTCGCGACGACGTCGAAGTGCGTGGACGTGTCGTTCCACAGGCCCTTGATGGTGATGAACCCCGGCACCTTCGCGGTATCGACCTTGATCGGCTGAGCTCCGGCGACAGGCGCGAGCGGGTCGCCTTCGCTGGCGACGATCTCAACATCCGAGCCGTGGGGCCAGGTGTGCTTGCCGCCGTTGCCATCGACGATCTGCACGCCCGCGCCGGTGTTGGTCACGGTGAGGGGTGTCTTGAGCAGCACGCTCTTGCCCGTCGTGCTCGCCTGGCGCGCAACCAGGCGCGCCGGGCCCGAGATGGTCTTCTTCGTCGCCCCCTTGGCGATGCGGACGCGGAGGTCGGGCTCCTGCGGGTAGCTGATGGGCGCTACCGGCGCGACGGGCTCCTCTCGGGGCGTCAGGTCCTTGGCCACGCCGCTGACGGTCTCGCAGCCGGAGAGCGCGCCGGCGCTCAGCAGGAGCAGGGCGGGCGCGAGGCGGCGCATCTGCAACAGGGTTCGGGGGTTCAACATCGCTCGTCCCGTGGTTTCACACTATGCTCCCCGGGCCACCAGCCCACAAGGGGAAGCCGCATGCGTCGTTCGTTGACTGTCCTGAGCGCCGGCACGATGATCGCCACCGCGGCACTGACCACAGTCCTCCTTGCTCAGATCGGCTGTACGGGCCGTCCCGCGTTACCGGAGACGACGTCCGAACCCTACCTCGGGCCGCCGCTGGCCATCGACACCTCCGGCAGCGAGCACATGGTGGTGATCCAAGCCCCCACGCCCGGGTGGGTGGCGACGCTCGACCGCGTGGCCGAGCAGCACCGCCACCAGGGCGTGTACCTCACGCTCCGCCGGCCCGACCCCAGCTTCGTCTACCCGCAGGTGATTGTGGAGCAACGGGTTGCGACAACGGTGCCGACGCAGACGCCCGTGCGCGTCTACGCCCGCGTGCTGGCGCCGGGGAAGAAGGACTCGTCCGCGCCGTACGTGCTCGCGACCAAGACCGAGGGTGTGCTGAAGCGGCGTTGAGTCGTTGCAGGCTCCTTGCCCGTGGCGGACGAGCCCGGAACGCAGTGACCGGTCTTTGGCCGCGAAAACCCCGGCAGGGTTCTGTACGATGGTCCCGTGGACCAGCGCACCTTCGATCTGTTGCGACTCAACCTGACGCCGGGCCTTGGCCCCGTGCTCATCAGCCGCCTGCTCAAGCGCTTCGGCGAGCCGCAGGAGGTGCTGCGGGCGCAGCCCTCCACGCTGGAAACCGTCAAGGGCATCGGCCCCGGCACCGCGGCGAAGATGACCTCCGGCTTCCGCGACACGCCCGCGCTCGCCGAGGCCGAGCTCAAGCTCGCGGAAAAGCTGGGCGTGCACCTGCTCGCCATCGGCTCGCCGGGCTACCCGCCGCTGCTGGCAGAGATCCTCGACGCGCCGCCGATCCTCTATGTGAAGGGCACGCTGCTGGCGGGCGGCCCCGACCAGTTCAGCGTCGGCATCGTCGGCTCGCGTGACTGCTCGGCCTACGGCCTGGAGCAGAGCAACCGCTTCGCCGGCGTGCTCGCCCGCGCGGGGCTGACCATCATCTCCGGCGGCGCCCGCGGGATCGACACCAGCGCCCACCGCGGCGCCCTCCAGCACGGCGGGCGCACCATCGCCGTGCTTGGGTGCGGGCTCGCGCACGTCTACCCGCCCGAGAACGACAAGCTCTTCGAGCAGATCGCGGGCAGTGGGGCGGTGATCTCGGAGTTGCCGCTGAACGCTGCACCGCAGGCGGAGAACTTCCCCGCGCGCAACCGCATTATCTCGGGCCTGAGCCTTGGCATTCTGGTGATCGAGGCGGGGCTGAAGTCGGGGGCGCTGATCACCGCGCGCGTTGCGGCCGAGGAGCACGGGCGCGAGGTGATGGCCCTCCCCGGACGCGTGGACTCTCAGTCCAGCCGCGGCACGCTGGAGCTGATCAAGATGGGCGGCGCACACCTGGTGACGGACCCGGGCGATGTGATCCACGCGCTGGAGTCGCAGGCGCGTCACCTGCACGCGGGCACGCACGCGGCGCGCTTCACGCCCATGAATGGCGCTGACACGGACCTGTTCAGCGGAGCGAGCGGTGGAGCGGTGAGCGAGCCCGAGACAAAGCCCGCGCCTTCACCGCTGCCCGAGCTGCACCGCGTGATCCTGGGCGCTCTCGAGGAGCCCAGAACGGTGGAGGAGCTCTGCGAAGCGACTGGCCTCGAGCCCGCTCGCCTGCGGACCGAGGTCACGATGCTGGAGGTGCAAAAAAGGATCACCCGCTCCGGCGGTCGCCTGCGGAGGGCCCGCTAAGTCCCGGGAACCGACGGAGTTAGCTGCTCCTACGGGCTTTGTGGGAACCGTTGGGGTCTCCAGCAAGAATCCCAACATTGCCCTTGCAGTGCGGGCTCTGATATGCTACTGTTGCCCTAACAAACCGATCAGAAATCTGATCGGGTCGTTGCCGGAGGCACGATAGAAGTGGAGTGAGGTCGTCCCGCGGATCGCGGCGTCGACCTGAGTGCGGCCTCAGTTTCACTGGGGAAGACCATGACCACCCTCTCGGCCATCCTTCGACTCGGACCCGGCGGCGACTTCGTGAAGGAGTTCGCATCCGCCGCGGACCGCCCCTCCAAGCTGATCAGGCAGGCGGGCCTTCGGGCCGCCGAGCCTCTCGACGCCTGTTCGATCGCCGAGCATGCGTCGGCGCGAACGGCGCCGACGCAGGCTGAGCGTCTGGCCCAGGACGTCGGCCTGCTCGCGGCCATGTGCTGCCGCCTGGGCGCGCAGCGATCGGCCCTGGCCTCGGCCATCGTGGCACGCCAGCGTCGCACCCCTTGGAATCGACCCGCGCTCGCGGGAACTAAGCACCCCGGATCGGGTCTTGATCCGGCCGCCCCGGCGACAGGGATGTCGCAGAACGAAAGGGACTCATCCCATGAACCTGACACCGAAGCAGCTCCGCATCCTTCAGCTGATCCGCGACTGGCGCGTCCGCAAGGGGTACTCGCCAACCATGCAAGAGCTCGCGGACGAGATCGGGGTCAGCAAGGTGACCGTCTTCGAGCACGTCGAGGCGCTCATCAAGAAGCAGGCGCTGGTGCGGGAGCCGAACAAGGCTCGCTCTTTGTCGATTGCTGACGGCATCGCCGTCCCCGACGAGGCCCGCCCCCTCCGCTTCCCCCTCGTGGGCAAGATCGCGGCCGGCAACCCCATCGAGCGCGTCGCCAACGAGGACGAGATCGATCTGGCCGAGGTGCTCTGCCCGCCCGCCCGCAGTGCCGGCAACTCCACCTTCGCCCTGAAGGTCGAGGGCGACTCGATGCGCGACGAGGGGATCCTCGACGGCGACTTCGTCCTGATTGAGCGCACGCAGGTGGCCACCAACGGCGACAAGGTGGTCGCCCTGCTGCCCGACGGGTCGACCACCCTCAAGACCTTCTTCAAGGAGGACGACCACATCCGCCTCCAACCCGCCAACCCGCAGTTTGATCCGATCCGGGTCAAGTTCTGCCAGGTTCAGGGCATCGTGAAGGGCGTGGTCCGCCGTTACGGCCGCTGACCTGAACGACGCCGGGACTGAGGCGCTCTGGCCGAAGTCCCGGGTTGGCGGTTGCGTCGGACTCGCGACGCAATCCACGAGGGCCTCCAGGCACGCCGCTCCGCCCTGTCCGGGCGTTGGGAACCACCGTGCTCCGCACCTCCGAACTCGACTTCGCGCTCCCGCCTGAGCTGATCGCGACCACCCCCGCCGAGCCGCGCGACGCGGCCCGGCTCCTCGTGGTCAGCCGTTCGGATGCGACCCTGCTCGAGCACCGCACCGTCCGCGACCTGCCGCGGTACCTGCGCCGGTCGGACCTGATGGTCGTCAACAACACCCGCGTCCTGCCGGCGCGGTTCGTGGGACGGCGCGTGGGCACGGGCGGCAAGCTGCCCGGCCTGTACCTCGGCCCGGCGCAGTCACCCGGCACCGCCGAAAGCCGCCGCTGGCAGGTGCTCATCAAGGGCGGCCACCTGCGCGCGGGCGTGCGGGTGCTGCTGGGGGAGAACGCCGAACTCGAGCTGCTCGACCGCTCAACCGACGAGCCCGGCGCCTGGATCGCCGCGCTCCACGGCCCAACTCCCGACGAATCTGACCAAGCCGTGCTGATGCGCGTAGGCATGACCCCGCTTCCCCCCTACATCCTGGCCGCGCGGAAAGCACGGGGCGTGGACGTCCCCGACGCCTTCGACCGGGAGCGGTACCAGACGACCTTCGCCGAGCGCGAGGCCGCGAGCCACGGCGGGAGCGGCTCGGTCGCGGCGCCGACCGCAGGCCTGCACCTGACCCCCGAGCTGCTGCATCAGCTTGAACAGCAAGGTGTTGAGCGCGCCGAGGTGACGCTGCACGTGGGCACCGGCACCTTCAAGCCCGTCGAGACTGAGTTCGTCGAGCAGCACCCGATCCACGCCGAGCACTGCGCGATGCCGGTGGGCACCACGGACGCGATCCAGAAGACCCGCGCCGGGAGCGGCCGGGTGTTCGCGGTGGGCACCACGGCCGCGCGGGTGATCGAGACCTACGGCAACCTCGCGGTAGCGGGCCAGCCCCTGCCCGAGTCGCTGGACACCCGCATCTTCATCACGCCGGGCTACCGCTGGCAGTGGGTGGACGGCATGCTGACCAACTTCCACCTGCCGCAGTCCACGCTGCTGGCGATGGTCGGCTCGCTCTTTGACGCCACCGGCGGGCTGGCGCACGTGAAAGAGGTCTACGCCACGGCCATCCGCGAGCGGTACCGCTTCTTCAGCTACGGCGACGCGATGCTGATCCTGCCCTGAGCGGACCGCACGATGCGGGGACCACCCGGGTTCTCCGCTGGGTTTGTGCAGTTTGATTCTCGGGGTACGCTTGTGCCGATCTGTTGGGACGGATCAGGGAGGATCGGCCAAGGATGATGCTGGAGGAGTTGATCTCCGGGCTGGATGTGCGCGTGGTCGCGGGCAAGGCCGCGGGCGTGCGGGTGTGCGACCTCACCGAGGACAGCCGCACGGTGGTGCCCGGCTCGATGTTCATCGCCCGCGGCGGGAACAAGGCCGACGGCAAGCTCTACGTGGAGTCGGCGCTGAGGTCGGGCGCGGTCGCGGTGCTGACCGATGATGCGGAGCTGCGGCTGCCGCGGGGGTTCGCGGCGCCGGTTGTCCACGCGGCCGATGTGCTGAGGGTCTCGGGACAGCTGGCCGAGCGGTTCTACGGGCAGCCGGCGGGAAAGCTCAAGCTCATCGGCGTGACCGGGACCAACGGCAAGACGACGACGACGTACCTGGTGTGGCAGCTGCTGAACGCGGCCGGCACGCGCTGCGGGCTCATCGGGACGGTGCTGGTGGATGACGGGGCGGAGGTCGCGTCGGCGAGCATGACGACGCCGCCGGCGATCGAGATCAGCCGCACGCTGGGGATCATGGTGGAGGGCGGCTGTCGCGCGGCCACGCTGGAGGTCTCCAGCCATGCGCTGGACCAGAAGCGGGCGGAGGCGCTGCCCTTCGCGGCGGCGGTGTTCACCAACCTGACCGGCGATCACCTTGACTACCACAAGACCATGGACGAGTACGCCGCGGCCAAGGCGCGGCTGTTCGAGCTGCTCGCCCCCGGCGGCGTGGCGATCGTCAACGCGCACGACGGCTGGTCGCAGCGGATGGTGCGGGACTTCAAGGGCCCGGTTCTGCGGTGCGGCGTGGGCGTGGGCTCGATGCCGGTGGTGGGGGACTGCACGGCCCACATCCTGGAGGAGTCGATCCATGGCATGCTGCTCAAGCTGACCGGCCCGTGGGGCACGGTGCAGGCGAGCGTGCCGCTGATCGGGCGGTACAACGCGATGAACGTGCTCCAAGCCGCCGCGGTGTGCCACGCTGTGGGGATGAGCGAGGCGGAGCTGACGCGCGGGCTGCCACGAGTCACGGCGCCGCCGGGGCGTCTGGAGCGGGTGAGCGAGCCGGGCGACAAGGTCTCGGTGTTCGTGGACTACGCGCACAGCGACGACTCGCTCAAGAACGTGCTGGCCTCGGTGGGCTCGGTCATGGAGAGCCGGCGGCACGCGTCCGGTCGGGTGCACGACACGGCGGGCGCGCCCACGGCGAATACGCCGGGCGGGCGGCTGTGGGTGGTGTTCGGCTGCGGCGGGGAGCGGGACCGCACCAAGCGGCCCCGGATGGGGCTCGTCGCCGCGACGCACGCGGACTTCGTGGTGATCACGAACGACAACCCTCGGACGGAGAAGCCGGGCGACATCGTGGACGAGATTCTCTCGGGCATCACGGCGGAGTTGAAGGACAAGGTCAGCGTGCAGATCGACCGGCAGCGGGCGATCCGGCTGGCGATCGAGAGTGCGCTGCCCGGTGACGTGATCGTGATCGCGGGCAAGGGGCACGAGACCGAGCAGATCCTGCCCGACGGCGCGGGCGGCACGATCCGCACGCACTTCGATGACCGCGAGGTGGCACGGACGATCCTCGAGGAGCGGCGTCCGCCGGTGGAGCGGCCGGCCGTAGAGGTCAAGGCGCGTCGGCCGGGCGGTGCGCGTGGAGCGGGTCCGGGCGCTGGGCCAAGGCCGCCGAAGCGGTCGCACAAGCATGGACGTTGAATGAGCTTCTGGACGGCAGAGAACATCAAGGCGGTGCTGGGGGGCGCGTGGCTCTCGCGCGGCAACCCACCCGCGGAGCTCGATGGGCTCTCGACCGACTCGCGCGCGGTGCGCTGCGGGCAGGTGTTCCTCGCGCTGCGGGGGGAGAAGACCGACGGGCACAAGTACCTGGCGCAGGCCGCGGCGGCGGGCGCGGGGCTGCTGATTGTTGATGATGCCGCGAGCGCGGCGGCGGTCACGGGCGGGCCGGCCGTGCTGCAGGTGACGGACACCGGTGCGGCGCTGCTGAAGCTGGCGGGGGCGTACCGGCGGACGCTGGAGCGGACGAAGGTCATCGCGGTGGGGGGGAGCAACGGCAAGACGACGACGGTGAAGCTCATCCATCAGGTGCTGGGCACGCGCCTGCGGGGCACCGCGTCGATCAAGAGCTTCAACAACGCGGTGGGGGTGCCGCTGACGATCCTGGGGGCGAAGCGGACCGATCAGTACCTCGTATGCGAGGTTGGGACCAACGCGCCGGGTGAGATTGCACCGCTCACGGCGTGCGTGGAGCCGGACATCGCGGTGCTCACGAGCATCGGGCGCGAGCACCTCGAAGGGCTGGGCTCCCTCAGCGGCGTGGTGCAGGAGGAGGCGAGCCTGCTGGCGGGCCTGCGGTCGGGGGGCGTGGCGGTCCTGAACGCGGATGCGCCGGGGCTGCTGGAGACGGCGGGGCCGATCATCGGCGCGCTCGGGGGGAAGGCGGAAGACCCTCGCTTGCGCGTCGGGCTCGTTGGCGGCGCGGGCCGGTCCATCATCACCTTTGGCTGGCACGATGGCGCTGACCTGCGGCTGACGAGCTGCGACCAGAGTTTCGAGGGGCTGCGGTTCTGCCTGAATGACCGCACGTGCTACGACCTGCCGCTGCTGGGGGCGCACAACGCGACCAATGCGACGGCCGCCATCGCGGTGGCACGCCGGCTAGGGCTGGACAACACGGCCATCGCCGAGGGGCTCGCGAAGGCCAAGGGCCCGGAGATGCGGCTGGAGCGCAGCGTCGCGGCCGGGGTTTCGGTCATCAACGACGCGTACAACGCGAACCCAGACTCGGTGCTCGCGGCCCTCGACACCTTCAGGCAGGTGGCGCGCAGCGGCGGCTACAAGCGCACCGTGCTCGTGCTGGGCGACATGCTGGAGCTGGGCGAGCAGGGGCCGGAGCTGCACCGCGAGGTGGGCGAGGCGGCGGCGGCGGTGGCGGCGGACCTCGTCGTGCTCGTCGGGCGGCTGTCGCTGTTCACGGGCGAGCGGCTGAGCAAGGCGCAGCCGGGCGTGGCACTGGCGACGTTCCCCGACCTCAACGACGGGCGAGCCGCGGAGGCCGCGGCGCTGCTTCAGCCCGGTGACCTCGTGCTGCTCAAAGCCTCGCGCGGGATGGGGCTGGAGCGCGTGCTGAAGGCGCTGCAGGAGCCGCCAGCGCGACCGCTGCCGAAGATCGATGGGGACCTGTTCACGCCCGCGGGGGCCCGCACCTGAATGCTGCTCGAGCTCGCTGAATACCTCGCCAAGCGCGACCTCGGTTTCCTGAACGTGATGTTCCAGCTGCAGTTCCGCGCGCTGGCGGCGGCGGGGCTGTCGTTCGCAATCGTGCTGCTGCTGGGCCCGCGGGTGATTCGCTGGCTGGTGAGGCAGAAGATCGGCGACAGCGGGGCGACGGACGCGGAGGCGCTGCGCGGGCACAACCAGAGCAAGGCCAACACGCCCACCATGGGCGGCATCCTCATCGTGGGGTCGATCCTCGCGAGCATCGCGCTGCTGGGCGACCTCTCGGTGTCGTACCTGCGGTACGGCGTGGTCGTGATCGTGTGGCTGGCGGTGCTGGGGGGGATGGACGACTGGCTGAAGCTCACGGCCAAGACCCGCGGCAGCGGCAGCCGCCAGGGGCTGTACGCATGGGAGAAGCTGATTTTCCAGCTGGGCCTGGGCGTGATCATCAGCTGGTTCGTGTACAACCAGGGCGTCGTTCAGGGGGCCGAGCACGCGGACGACGTGCGGCACGTGCTCAACCTGCCGTTCCAGCGGACCTACGACCCGGTCACGCGCGAGCTGAACGATTCGCTGGTGTTCCTGTCGCTGCCGGTGTTCATCGTGATCGGCACGCTCGTGATCGCGGGGATGAGCAACGCGGTGAACATCACGGACGGGATGGACGGGCTGGCCGCGGGGATCAGCATCGCGGTGAGCATCGGCGCGTTCGTGCTGGCGACCATCGCGGGCAAGCAGGGGTGGGCCCAGAGCCTGCTGGTGCCGTACGTGGGCAATGCCGACGAGCTGAGCGTGATGTGCGGGGCCACGGCGGGGGCTTGCCTTGGGTTCCTGTGGTGGAACTGCTCGCCCGCGCGGGTGTTCATGGGCGATACGGGGGCGCTGTCGCTGGGCGGGATCATCGGCTACGTCGCGGTGGTGACGCGCCAGGAGCTGCTGATCCTGCTGATGAGCGGGGTGTTCCTCGCGGAGATCGGCTCGGTGATGCTGCAGGTGGGCTACTTCAAGGCAACTGGCGGCAAGCGGATCTTCAAGGTGGCGCCGTACCACCACCACCTGCACCTGTCGGGCTGGCCCGAGCAGCAGGTCGTGGCGCGGATGTGGATCGTTTCGGTGATCCTGGTGGTGCTGGCCTTGGCGCTGATCAAGGTGCGCTGAGCGCCTACTGAACGAGCAGGAGCCCGCGACGTAAAACGACGCGGTCCTGAATCGGGCCGCTGGGGCCCTGGTCAACGGTGACGCGCAGTTTGGCCGCGTTGGTCAGCGGTGCATTGACGGACATCGAGGGGCTGCTCTGGTTGAGCTGGGCGCGAGCGAGCTGCGTGCCCGAGCCGTTGGCGCCGATCACCTCGACGATGACCTCGCAGTCGCCCCAGAGGCGGGCCGAGGGCGGCATTTCGATGGTGGTGGCGATGCGGGCGACGCCGCGGGGGAGCGTCCACTCCACGCGCATGGGGCCGGGGAGCTCGATGTCGGCCGCGCCGAGCGGGACGGTGCTCGGGCCAATGATGGGCGGCTGCGACCATCGGCGGGTGTCGTTCGCGGCGTCGGCGGCGGTCATCTGAACGCCCGCGAGCGGCCGCAGCTTTGCAGCGTCGAAGCACACGCCCTCAACGACATCGCCGGTGATCGTCGCGGTGGGCTGGCTGGTGACGCCGGGCAGGCGCGCGGCAATCGTGCATGAGCCGGTATCGGTGAGGGTGATGTCCGAGATCGCGGAGGCCGCACCGGAGACCCAGGCCCACGCGCCGCCGCCGGGCTTCACGGGGTTGGCGAGCATGATGCCGTCGATGCGGTCGCCGGGGAGGTCGCTGACCTTGCCGCCCTTCTCGATGCGCACGAGCGCGGGCGTGACCGACTCGAGGAAGCCCTCAACGCGGTCGCCGTTGCGGAGGAGGACGGTGTCCTGCGTGCCCTTCACGCCCGCCATGAGCGCGTCGAACCGCTCGGGATTGGTGATGATGGCCGCGACATGGTCGAGGGGGATGTCGATGTTGCCCCAGAGGCGGCTGGCCCAAACCACGCTGTCCTTGCTGCGGGGCGTGGAAGCGCCGAAGGAGCCGGGGAGCACCTGGCCGTCGGTGAGCTCGAGGCGGCCCAGCGGCGTTGAGGGCGCGGCGGGCTGACGCGGGTCGTTGCCGGCGGTGGTAGTGCGGCGGCGCGGCTCGGGGAGCACAGGGGCGTCGAGCGGCGGCAGGTCGGGAAGGATCGCGAGGACCTCGGCACGCGGAACCGCCTGCGAGCGCCCTTGCGCATCGACCACGCGAACCGCGCCCGCGTCGATCGCGAGCAGCTGCACGGGGCGCTCGGCGAGCGTGCGGTCGACGAGCACGCGACGCATCGGCTCGGGCGGGGCGAGCGCAGGGTCGGGCTCGGGCTGGGCGAGCACCGCGGCGAGAACGGGGATGATGAGCGTGGTGATCACTTCTGGAAGATCGGAAGGTAACGCTTGGGCATCTGGAGGATGATGAGGGCCATGGCGGTGCCGTAGTCGGAGCCTACGGAGGTGTCGTCCCAGCGGCCGTCGCTGCGCTGGCTCATGGTGAGCTCGCGCCGGATCGCGGGCCACCACTTGGCCCAGTGATCCCCGCCCGCGAGAAACATCGCCTGCACGGCGTAGTACTGGCCGTAGAAGTAGTGGATAGCCATGCCGTCGCCCATGCCGCCGGGCAGGCCGTGGTTGAGGAGGTAGCGGAGGCCGCGGTCGATGGTGCGGTCCTCGTAGATGCCGGCGTAGAAGAGGCTGGCGACGCCGGCGGCCGAGCGCGGCCAGCCGCTGGGGCCGGCCATCATCTGGTATCGGAACCCGCCGTCAGGGTTCTGGCAGCCGCGGACGTACTCGACGGCCTTGTCGATGGTGGCCTTGGGGATCTCGAGCCCGGCGTTGCGGGCGGAGCGCAGCGCCATGATCTGCGTGATGGTGACGGAGATGTCGGCGTCGAAGGGCACGGGGTTGTAGCGCCAGCCGCCCTCGTCGTTCTGCGTGGACTCGATCAGACGCACGGCCTTGACGAGGGCGCGGTGGACGCGCTCGGCCATGGCGGTGTCGCCGCCGCCCTGGGTCATGCCGTAGACCTCGCCGAGGAAGAGCGTGGCGAAGCCGTGCCCGTACATGGGGCTGTTGGCCTGGTCGGTGGCGATGAGGCCGTTGTCGGCGGTGTTGGCGAGGATGAAGTTGAGGCCGCGCTGGACGTTCTCGCCATAGGCGCCGCGGCCGGGGCAGTTCCCGTCGGCCATAAAGGCGAGGCAGGCGAGGGCGGTGACGGCGACGCCGCGCCCGAACTGGGTCTCGCCGAAGGAGCCGTCCTGGTTCTGGCGGCGGGCGAGGAAGGCGAGGCCCTTGGAGACGGAGCGGTCGAGCTCGGGGGTGATCTCGTTCTCGAGGGGCTTGTTGGCGGCGGAGCGCTCGGATCCGGGGCCGCCCTGCTGGGCCGGGGCGGGGGTTTCGGGCTGTGCTTCTCGTTGCGGCGCCGCGAGGGCGGCGGCGGAGGCGGCGACGAGGGCGTGGAGCCTGAGCTCGGCGAGCTGCGTGTCGGTCGCGAGGATGTTCTCGGAGGGCGCGGTGAGCGGCGCAGGCGCGGTGCTCGCGGCCGGCGCGTGCAGCGCGTGGTAGCGCACCCAAGGCGCGACCGGCCCCATCGCGAGGCTGAGGGCGGACGTGGTGAGTGTCGCGGCGAGGAGTGTCGGGGGCGCTGATCGCATCAGGTGGTCTGCGGCTGCGGTGTGTGGTCGAGACGAGCGGTTGGGGTTACTGGTTGGGCGTTTGAGGCGCTGGGGCGGGAAGGTCGCCGGGCTTGGGCTCCTCCGCGAGACGCTTGTAGTACTTCTCGGTGAGCGAGCGGTAGAGGGAACTGTACCGGTCGTCCTTGCCCTGGGAGAGGGCGTCGCGGACGTGCTCGGGGAGGTTGCCCCACGCGGCCGTGCCGCCGGGGGCGGCGCGCCCGGGGCCGTCCTGGCGCGAGGGGCCGTCGGCCTGGTTGTTGCTGTCGGAGGACTGGCCGGGGTTGCGCTGGCTGGACTGCTGCTGCTGTTGTTGCTGCTGCTGGTCCTGCTGATCCTGCTGCTGTTGCTGCTGCTTGCTCTTGGACTTGCTCTTCTTCTGCTGCTTCTTGGCTTGCTCGAGGAGCGTGTCGAGCTTGCGGATAACGTCTTCCTGCGTGCGCTGGGTGTCGATGCCGGTGTCCTTCGCGGCGAGGCGCACGGCGGACTGGTCCATGCCTTCCACGGCCTGGTCGAAAAGATCGCCGAGTTCCTTGAGGCTGAGCTGACGCTCGAGCTCGGCCTTGGAAGGGTCGACGGGCGCGGGCGGGGTTGTTGTCGGCTCAGTCGCGGGCTTGTCGCTGGGCGTCGATGGAGTGGCGGGCTGCGTTGGCTTGTCCGCGGGCTTGGCCTTGGGCAGGCCGAGCAGGTCGTCGAGCGAGGGCTCGGGCTGCGCGGGCTTGGCGGGCGCGGGTTGAGCAGGCTCGGAGGGCGCGGGCTGCGGCTGCGCGGGCTTGGTCTCAGGCTGCGCACTGAACGCGGCCAGCAGGATGAGGGTGGCGGCGGTCATTGGTGGGGCTCCGGCTTGGGGTCCTGGTTGGGCTTCTCGGGGGCGTCGGGCGTGGGGCCCTCTTCCTGCTTGAGGCGTTCGAGCAGCGCCTTGCCTTCGTCGGCGAGCTCGCGCTGGAGGCGGGTGACGGTCTCGACGGTTTCGGCGTCGCCCTTCTCGGCCGCGGCGCGGGTGAGCCCGGCGGCCTCGATCTGCATGAAGCGGAGCAGCTTGAGCTCGGCGACCGGGGGGATCAGGGGCTGCTCGCCGCCGCCGCCGCCACCGCCGCCGCTGTCGTCCCCGCCCTGGTTCTCCTCGCGGAAGTCGTCGTTCTTGCGGGCCATCTCGTTCACGGCCTCGATGAGACCCTGGAGAATGCGGATGATCGAGGTTTGGTCGCGGGTGACGGTGTCGGGGGCCGCGCCTTCCGAGAGGGTTTTTGCGACGCCCGCGGCCAGGGCGTCGAGTCGCGCGTGGGCGTAGGCGAAGACCTTGGCTTCTTCCATCTCCTGTGTGCTGGAGCGGAGCTCGGAGAGGCGGACGCGGATCTCTTCCTGGCGCTGGGCGAGGGCGCGGGCGGTCTGGCGGTCGCGACGGTCGAGCTCCTTGCCGATGAGCGGCATGGTCTCGGCGCGGAGGGCGACCTGGAGTTCGAGCGTCTCGGTGTACTGCTTGCGGAGCTCGTCCTTCTTGCGCTCGGCCTCGCGCTCGGCGGCGTCATCCTCGAGCTTCTGCGCGGCCTCCCTGGCGTCCTTCAGGCGGGCAAGGCTGATGCGCTCGTTGGCGTCGGCCTCCGGCTGGTCGTTGCCGCGGAGGGAGACCACGGCGGCGGACTGCGCACCGGCGGCGGCGTCGATGTATTCGGCCACGTCGGCGGCCTCGCGCATCTTCTTGACGGTGGCGAGCACGCCGAGGGTGTTCTGGTTGAGGGCGATCATGCCCTGATCGAGCGTGGCGTCCTGGGCGTTGTTGCCCATGACGGCGCCGAGGCGGGCGAGCTCGCCATCCTGCTGCTTGATGAGCTTCTCGAGTGACTGGAGCAGGTCGGCAAGCACGCGGCGCAGGGCCTGGTCACGCTGCTGCTCGGCGCGGTCGAGCTCGTCGAGCATGCTCTTGAGGGCCTGCTCGGCCTGCTGCTGCTGCTCCTGGGCCTCGTCGGTCTTGTTCTGCTGAAGGCTCTCCGCGGCCTGCTGCTGCTTCTGGTCGATCTGCTGCTGACGGGCCTTGTTGGCGGCGTTCTCAAGTGATTGTGCCTGCGCGGGGTCGACCTCCTTCATCTGCTCGGCCCGCTGCTGGAGCTGGTCGGTCAGGGCGGCGGCGCGCTGGGCGAGCTCCTGCTGCTTCTGCGCGAGGCGGTCGAGCTCTTCGCGCTGCTTGGCGTTGAGCTGCTCGGCGTCCTGGCCCTTCATGCTGGGGTCGGCGTTGGCGGTCTGGTTGCTGAGCTGCTGCTGCTCGGTGAGCAGCTTCTCGATCGAGCGCTTCATGGCCCAGCTGTCCTGGCCACGGTCGAGCATGTTGGCGAGCTGCTGGAGGCTCTCCTGCACGTTCTCCTGTGACTGCTCGAGCTGCTGCTGGTCTTGCGGCTTGTTGTCACTGGGGGTGTTGCCCGAGAGCTTGTCGAGGGCGTTCTCGGCCTGCTCGGAGTTTTCGGTTGCCTGGTCGATGAGCGACGCCGCGTCGTTGAGGAGCTCCTGGAGCGACTTGTCCTGGAGGCGGTTGCGGCCGGCGCGGTCGCTGAGACGCTGCACGGCGTCCTCCAGCGGCTTCATGCGGTCGGTGATCGCCTTCTGCTTCTGGCCCTGCTCGCCGGCCTTCTGGCTGTCGGCGGCGGCGTCCTGACGCTGGAGGGCGAGGCGCTCCTGATCCTGGTCGAGGCGCTTGGCGGCCTCGCGGACGCCGGCGAGCTCGCTGCGGAACTGCTCGATAAGGTCGGTCTCGCCGATGATGCGGAGGCGGCGACGGGTGGAGACGACGGGCGCGTGATTGGCGCCATTGAGGGCGAAGATATCGCTCACCTGCGCGGTGAGCCAGACCTCGTCGCCGGGGACAACCTCGAGCGAGGAGACGTCAAGCGGGCCGCCGGCGCGGAGGAGCGTGGAGACGGTGCCCTCGGCGGGCACGGCAGTCGCGAGGTCGGTGGGCTCACCCTGCGGCTCGGGCGGAGCACCCAGTGAGCCGGCCGGCGGCTTGGCGATCTGTGAACGCAGCGAGACGCCGGAGAGGCCGACGTCGTCGCGACCCTCGCCGGCGGTTTCGATGAGGGCCGTGGGGAGGATGGATTCATCCTGCTGCGGCTCGATCACCGCGGCCGCGGGCGGGCGGTCCTCGGCGACGTCGAAGCGGAACGCGGCGTCGTCGCTGGAGGCGATGCCGTACTCGTCCACAAGGACGAAAGGCACGCGGAGGCTCCGCGAAGGTGTGAATGAGATCGTCCAGGTGGTCGCGTCGAAGCGGGTCGCGAGGCCCTCGGCCTGCTCCAGTCCAGGTGTGACAGTCTTGAGCCACTGGGCCTGCTCCGCGGAATCGGCAGGGACGGGCAGGGGCTTGTTGAGCGTGAGGGTGAGGGTGACCTGTGAGCCGGCGAGGATGGGGCCGACGGCGGCACGCTCGTCGCGCCCGGGCCCGGTGTCCTTCTGGCCTTGGAAGAGGGCGGCGGGGCCGCTGGCCTGCGTGGCAAGGGCGGCGCTGGCGTACGCGGGGGCGGTGACCTGAACGGTGCTGGCGAGCACGGCCGGGGGCTCAACGAGCGTCACCACCGCGGGCTCGGTCTCGTCATCACTGGAGGTGAAGGTGTACTCGAGTTCCACCTTTGGCGCGGGCGTGCCGGGGGCGTGGGGCGGGGCCATGGAGGCGGTGTCGAGCAGGCGCTCGAAGAGCTCGCCCTCGACGTCCTGAGCGCCGCCGATGCCCTCGACTTTCGCCGCCTTGTTCTGGCCGGTGAGCAGGGCGCGCTGCATGACGCCGGCCTTGCCGTCTGTGATCACGCGGTAGTTGACGGTCACGCTGGAGCGGCCGTCCTTCTGCTTGGCCAGCACGGCCCGCAGGGGCAGGGCGGTGCCGATGGGGTGCGCGGCCAGCCGGTTGGCGTCGGCGACGCTCGTGCGCTTGGGCCACGCGGCGTTGGTCCACGGGGTCAGCACGCGCTCGGTGCCGATGCGGGCGAGGCGCGGCTGCGTGAGGCCGATCGCGGTCATGGGTATACCAACCGCGACCAGCGCGACCAGGGCGTGACCCAGGCGGCGCTTCGCGAGGAGCGCTGAGGTGGAGATCGCGCCGCTGAAGCGGCGGCGGGCCTGCTCGGCGGACATGATGCGGAGCTCGGCCGCGAGGACCGAGTGCGGCTGGCTCGTGGAGAGCTCGAGGGCGGAGGCGAGGACGCCCGAGAGGCCGGCCTTCTGGCCCTCGGGGGAGTTCTCGACGCGGAGGGCGACGTCGGTGAGCGTGGGGTTGAACTTGGCCGCGGGGACGAGGTAGCGCCAGATGCACGCGCCGAGCACCGCCATGGAGCCCAGCCACAGGACCAGCCGCACGGGCATGGGCATGCGGAGGAAGTAGTCGATGAACGCGGCGAGGATGACGTAGCCGACGAACGCGGCCCCGAGCAGGCCCACGCGCTGGATGACCAGCTGGGCTTTGGCGGCGGTGCGGAGGCGGGCGAGAGCGCCTGCGATGCCGGAGGGGCTCTCGTGCGTTGGGTTGGTCGTGCGGTCACCGGTCATTCGGTCTTCCTGTTCAGCTGGTTGATACCAGCACTATCGACCAGACTACCCCTGAGCAGGCCGGCGCACCCCGTGCCTGCACTGGGACCAGCGTGAAACGCCCGAGATTCCCGGACCTTGCCGCCGGACCTTGCCTGCGTGGGCGGGCGGCTGCCCGGGTCGGGCGGGGTTCGGGGTCACCCTTTCTATACGCCTAAGCCCAGCCCGCAGGTGCGGGGTGTGTGACCCCTGTGACACTCTGGAGGCTTACGAGAGCTTGATCAGGCGGCGCCCGACCCACTCACAGATGAGCAGGACCAGCAGAACCGTCCAGACAATGGGCTTATCCCACAGGGTTTCGACGTCGGGGGTGCCCAGCAGATGCAGCTCGCGGTTGGGGAGCAGCTCGGGAAGCTGGGAAAGCTCGGCCGCCTGGAGCACGCGCCCGCCGGTAGCTTGTGAAAGGACAGCGAGGTTGGCGTGGTCGGTCTGGGGAACGCGGAGCTCGTCCTCGGGCAGGACCACCTCCAGCTTGGCCGCGAGGTCCAGGCCCGTGAGCAGCTGGTCGGAGGGCTCGACGCGGTAGGTGCCGGGCTCGGTGGCGACCCAGGTGGCGGTGAGGCGGCTGGAGGGGCCGCCGGACTCGCCGGTGGCCTCGGGCTTGAGGGTGAGCTCGACGCCGGCCTGATCGCGCGGCGGGGTGGTCGCGTCGGCCTGGGGCTGGAGGCGGACCTTGATTGACTCGGGGCGCTTGTCGACGAAGGTCTGGTCAAGGAGCTGCACGCTGACCTGCACCTGCTGGTTGGCCTGGGCGCGGTCGGGGTTGACCTCGACGATCGCGGGCTTGCCGGCGCGCCCGAGGCTCTCGCGGGCGAGCAGGCGGACGAGCGGGATCCACAGGCGCTCGGTGAGCGTCTCGCCGCGGGCGTAGCGGTAGCGCCAGGTCTCGTCGGTGGCGACGTAGACGACGCGTCCGGCGCCGTAGCGCATGGTCATGATGATGGGCGTGGGGGCGTTGCTGCTCCCGCCGGCCACGGCAGTGGGGGTGGCGAGGGCGAGGACCTCGGTGGTGGGCTTGAGGGCGGCGGGCTCGATGCGCTGGGCCCAGCGGAAGGCGTTCCAGCCCAGGGTGGGCGCGGAGAGGTGCTCGGGCCAGGGGTCGCGGAGGTTGTCGCCCATCTGCAGGACGCCGTAGCGCGAGGCCGCGGGGCCGGGGCTGAGGACGACGGGGTCGAGGAAGGTTGCGGGGCCGTTCGAAGATTCCGCGGCCGCCGCGCCGAAGGGGACGAGGTCGGCCAGCGGCGTGCCGCGCCAGGCGCCGGGGGTAGCGGAAGGCCCGCCGATCCACAGCAGACCGGCGCCGCGCTCTGCGACGAGGGTGCGGATCTGCTGGAGTTGCTCGTCGCTGAAGAGGCCCGGGCGGAGGTCGCCCATGACGATCACATCGATGGCGTTCCAGCCCTCCTGCGTGCGCGGGATCATGTCCAGGGGCTCGCTGCCCTCCTGGATGTACTTGCGGTCGCTTGCGAGCAGGAGCGTGGTACTCTTGATCGATGCCTCGCGGACGAGCAGGTTCTTGAGGTAGCGGTACTCCCAGCGCGGGTAGCCGTCGAAGTAGACGACGCGGATGGGGCGGTCGACGAGGTCGACGCGCACGGGCAGGCGGTTGTTCTCCTGCGTGAGGTCGGGGGTGTCGAGCACCAGGCGCACGGTCCAGGAGGTCTGGCCGGGGTCCTGCGGGCGGGCGGTGAGGGTGACGCGCTGCTGCGTGCCGCTGACGGGCGGCTCAAGGGGCAGCTCGTCCAGGACGGTGTCGGTCTTCTCATCGACGAGCTGGACCTTGCCGGGGACGGGGTTGTTGGGGTCACCGCCGAGGCGCTCAACGTCGACGCTCACGGGGACGAGGTCGCCGACGAAGGCCGCGGAAGGGGACTCGAGGCGTGCGAGGGCCATGTCGGTCAGTGGCTGGGGGCTGCCCAGAGCAACCGAGAACACGGGGATCTGGCGGGACTCGAGCTGCTTGAGGGCGTTGCGGCCGACGGAATCGCTGGAGCGGCCGTCAGAGAGCACCACGACGCCGGCCACAGGGCGGGCGGCGACGCGCCGGAGCGTCTGCTCGAGGGCCTGTCCCAGCATGGTGCGGCGGCCCGCGGCCTCGCCGAGGTTGATGCCGGTGATGGCGCCGTTGGGCTCGGTCGCGGTGCGCAGGTCGTACGCGCCGGAGTCAAAGCCCAGGAACAGCACGTTGCGGTTCTGGGCGAGGGACGCGAACGTGGGCCACGCGGCGTTGACGGTTTCCTGGAGCTGCTGCTCGCGGGTGACGCGGGAGCCGTCGGGGCGCGGGGCGTCGTTGACGGTGAGCGAGGCCGAGCGGTCGGCCATGACGATGACCCAGTCGCGTTCGACCTGGTCGTTCTGGCGGACGAGCTCGGGGCCTGAGATGAGCACAGCGACCAGCAGCAGCAGCAGCGTGCGCACCACCGCGAGGGCGGCACGGACGCCGGTCTTGCCCAAGAGGTTCCAGTAGCTCCACGCCGCGAGCAGCAGGCACGCGACGGCGATGAACGCCCACGCCCACAGCGGCAGCGGATGGGCCCAGCGGAGGTCCACGCCCTCGCCGCTGGTGGAGAGGGTCTTGAGGCCGAAGAGCCGGTCAAGGAAGCTGCTCACGCCGCGGCTCCCTTCTCGGCGGCCTGGGCGCCGGCGGTGGCGCGGATGAGGCCGGTCTCGGCGCGGGCGTGGCTGAACCAGCGGGCAAGGCCCGTTTCGATCACGGCGACCGCGAGGGCGGCGATGAGGAGCGGGAAGCTGATGGGCGGGATCTTGGTGTCACGGGTGAGGGCGCCGGTCGCGGCGGTTTCGCCGGGCGGGCTGCCGGGGGCGATGGGTCCGCTGCCGGGTTCGATCCACGTGAGCTCGCTGGCGATGGGCGTCAGCCAGCGGGCGATCTCTTCGCGCGAGCGGGTGTCGGTCGCGCTTCCGGCGGGGTCGGCGTTGAAGGCGAGGACGCCGAGCGTGGTGCCGGCGCTGCTGCGGGCGGCCCACAAGCCCGCGGTGCGGATGGGGCGTGCGGGCTGGCTGTTGGCGTCGAGCTGGATCGGCGGCTGCTGGGGCTCACCTTCCGCGGGCTCGCCGATGGGCGCGAGCTCGGCCGCGCCGGGGGGCAGGGTTGCGAGGCCGCCGGCGACGGCGGTGCGCGGCCCGGCGCTGCGGCCAACGCCCTGGCGCACCAGCTCCTGGATCAGCGGCACCATGAGCGGCTTGGTGGGCAGGTCGGTCCAGCGCGTATCGGGCGCGGCGGTCATGAAGAGCACCATGCCGCGGGAGGCGCGGGCGGTCTTGTCGTCGGAGGCGGCGCCGGGCTGGGCCATGACCAGCAGGGGTGAGCCGTCGGCGAGCCGTAGCAGCGTTTCGAAAGCGCCGGGTCCGCCGGTGAGGGGCAGGACTTGCGAGACCGTCACGCTCTTGACGAGCTCGGGCATTTCGGCGGCGAGCAGTTCGAGCAGGTCGGGCCCGGAGGGCGTGAGGCGCTCGGGCGGGAGCGTGGCGGCGGGCGAAAGGGTGCGGGACTCGCGACCGATCTGCCACTGGAGCGAGAGTCCGGCGAGCATGGCGTCAGTCCATGTGTGGATCTGCACACCCTCCTTGGGGCCCGCGGGGGGCGTGACGAGGACTAGCGCGCCGAGATCGGCCGCGGCACGCACGAGGCGCCAACCCGCAGCATCGACGAGGTCGGGATTCGAAATAATGATCGCGTCGAAGTCGGCGAGCATGCCCGCGGCGTTGCGGCTGCCGGGGAGTGGAGCCAAGGCGCGGGCGGGGTCGAGCGCAGTGACCCGAATCTCTCCAGACTGGCGGCGACGCATCGGGTCGGCCTCGGGAGCAAGGGCGAGGGCGAGCCAGTCCGCTGGGGTGTAGTTGTCGATGGTGGACTTGCCGCCGACGGCGCCGGGGGCGAGGAGCGCGACTTCCAGGCGCTCGCGCGTGTCGATAGGGCGTCGGAAGGTGTTGTCGCCCGCGATGGCGTCGGCGTCGATGGTGGCGACGAGGGTCACGGGGGTGCGCGAGCCCTGAGCGGGGATGGGGACGTCGACCGTGACGTAGCCGGAGGCGGTGTCCTGGCCGGGGGCCCAGTTGATGCGGGTTTGGGCGCGGCCAGTTGCGGGCGCGGCCGGCACCGTTGCAGAGACTGCGTCAACGCTGATGGTGGATACGGCGGCCGTGTTCACGCCCGGGCCGCTGCGGTGGAGCACGACGCGCACGGGGGTGCTGGCGGTGGGCGCCGCGCCGGCTTCGCTTGTTGAGATGAGCACGGAGCGGGCGGGCTCGACGGCTGTGATGGCGGTGTTGTCCAGCGGCTGCGTGGCAGGGCCGAGGGCGAGCACGCTCACCTGCCCTTCGTTCGCGGCGAGCGGGGCGAGCGTGGCCTCGAGGTCGGCGGAACCGGCGCGGAAGTCGCTCATGAGGGCGAGCCACAGGGCGTCGCCGCTCTGCATGGGCGCGCGGCGGAGTTCATCGCGGAGCCTGGCGAGGCCGCCCGCGAGGTCGGTGCGGCTGTGCATGGGGGTGAGGGCGCGGATGAGCTCGCCCGCGGCCGCGAGGTCGGCGGTCGGGGGGACCACCAGCGGCTCGGAGGGGCCGGCGAGGGCGACGATGCCGACGCGGTCGCCCTGGGCCTGGTCGAGCTGCTTGATGAGGTTGAGGGCCTCGGACTTGCTGCGCTCTAGCGCGGGGGTGGTCTCGCCGGCGGAAGCCGCGCCAGAGGCCAGGCCGTTGTCGATCATGAGGTAGAGCGTGCGCGGCCCCTGCGTGAGGGCGCCCAGGGCGCCGAGCACGGGCTTGCCGAGAGCGAGTGCGAGCAGGGCAACGAGCAGGCAGCGGCTGGCGAGCAGCAGGAGCTGCTCGAGGTTCATGCGGCGGCGCTGGCGGCGGTAGGCCTCGATGAGGAACTTCATCGCCGCCCACGGCACGGGGCGACGGCGCCTCCGCATCAGGATGTGGATGATGATCGGGATGGCGATGCACGCCAGGCCGACGAGGGCGATGGTGGGGTTGAGGAAAGTCATGGAGTGGCAAAGTGGCAGAGTGGCCAAGTGGCAAAGTGAAAGAAGGCGGCCATGTACGACGATTGCGCACTTTGCCACTCTGCCACTTGGCCACTTTGCCACTTCTTCTCAGGCATACTTGCTCCGCTTGATCATCGCGTTGCGGCGGGCCACGAAGTGGGCCAGGGGCGGGCCGAGCCAGTCGTGGGTGTTGATCTTCTGGTAGTCAAAGCCCATGCCGCGGACGAGCTTCTCGACGGAGCTCTGGTGCTCGTTGAAGACCTCGAGGTAGGCCTTGCGGAGGGCCCGTGGGTCGACGCGGAGGATGGGCTCGCCCTCGAGCCCCTCGAAGGGGGCTGTGTCGGTGAAGCCGAACTCCTCCTCGGCGCGGTCGAGCACCTGGAAGACGAGCAGGTCGTGGCCCGCGTGCTTGAGCTGCGCGAAGGTGTCGCGGATGGGCTCGACGTCGATGAACAGGTCGCTGATGAGGGCGATGAGGCAGCGGTTGGTGAGCTTGCCGAGCACCTGGTCGATGACCCGCCGGAAGTCGGTGCTGCGCCCGCGGTTCTCGGTGTTCACCGGGTGCGTTGCGAGGGCGCCCACGATCTGCCGCCACGTGCCCTGGCTGCTGGAGCGGCGGACCATGGCGCGGACCTCGTCGGCGAAGACGACCATGCCCACGCGGTCCCCCTGGCGGAGGGTGATGTAGGACAAGGCCGCGGCGAGGGCGGTAGCGTGGTCGAACTTGGTCCAGTTGCTGCGCCCGTCCATGCTCTTCTTGATGCCGACACCGGAGGCGTCCTCGAAGCTGCGGCTGCCGTAGTTCATGGAGCCGGAGGAATCCACGAGCACGATCAGGTCGAGGTTGGTCTCCTGCTGGTGCTGCTTGAGGTGCAGCTTGTCGGTGCGGCCGTAGACCTTCCAGTCAAGGTGCCGCAGGTCGTCCCCGGGGACGTATGGGCGGTGCTGGGCGAACTCGACTGACAACCCCTGAAAGGGCGAGCGGTGCACGCCGCTGGAGAAACCCTCGACGATCATCTTGGCCCGGAGCTCGAAGCTGGCCAGGCGGGCGAGGGTCTGCGGGTGGAGGTAGAGCGACGCGTCAACCTCGGGCAATGCGGGGCGATCGGCCCGCCCGCTCGTGGTGGGCTCGGCGGCAGTGGGGGTGTGGGTAGTAGGCTGTGGGTCGGGCATCGGTGGTGGTGGATGGTAATAGACCAGCGGGCTGGCGGTTGTTCGGTGAGTGCCCGATGAGGGGAAATGGTGGGGGTGCCCCGCGGAACTCCGTGGGGAACCCCTTGCGGGGTGCAGCCTCTGCTTCGGTGGGGCTGTTCAAAAGGATGGAGTAGACGGCCAGTTGCGTCCGGAGTTCAAAGAAAGTTGGAGGGACCCCGGGAGGGCCGGTCTGCGAATGGCGCTGGGCCTGACCGGGACCGATTCGGCACAACCGCCGCGGTTTGGTACTCTGGAGGGCCCAACGGGAGGCGACCCGGTGTGCCGGGTCTTCCCAGCCGGGTGACACTACAGTCGGTCCACGCGCCTGCTCGGGCGTGCTCTGTTCACGAAAGTTCGAAGAGTCATGCACATGCAACACCTGACGACCGCGATGGGGCTCAGCCCGACCCTGGGGCTGGAGGGGTTCTTCCTCATGAACCTCTGGAAGCCCTTCCTGATCCTGATCCCCTTTGTGCCGTGGGCGCACGTGGTCTCGCGGGTGCTGGACAAGCACGCGGCCCGGTTCTTCCTGAACCGTGACGCCTGGAACATGGTGCACCTGGTGACCGGCCTGGTGGCCCTGATCGCGGTGCTTGCGCCGTACACCAAGAGCGAGGCCTCGTTCTGGATCGGCTGGGGCATCATGATCGTGCTGCTGGTGGCCGACGTCATCGTGTTCGCACTGGTGGCGAACAAGGACGAGCGTGTCCCTGCCGAGCACCACCTGAAGCTGGACTTCTCGTCGCTCGCGGCAAAGCGCGAGGCCAAGGCCGCGGCCAAGCTGCAGGGGAAGGTGGAGCTGGTCCTCAAGGGGCCGGACAAGGTGCTGGTGCCGGCCCCCAACGGCGAGACGCCGGAGTTCGCGGTTCGGCTCGCTGCGGAGCAGGTATACATCAAGGCGACCAGCGCCCGTGCCTCGCAGATCGACATCCAGCCCTCGGGCAAGGAGGGCGTGTACGCCGTGTCGTACCTGGTGGACGGCGTGCGGAGCCAGCCCGAGCCGATGCCCGCGGCAGAGGCGATCAAGGTCATGGACTTCTGGAAGTCGGTGGCCAAGCTCGACGTCAATGACCGCCGCAAGAAGCAGGTCGCGGACATCGCGGTGGAGCGCGGCGACAGCCGCAAGAAGGTGCGCCTCACCACCATCGGCGGCCAGGGCGGCATGCGCGTGACGATGCTGTTTGACCCCGAGTCGCAGGTCCGCCGCAAGGGGGCCGAGCTGGGCCTGCTCGAGCCGCAGATGAAGGCGCTGCAGGACATCATCGCCGATGCCCACGGCGTGGTGCTGCTGGGCGCGCCGCTCGACGGCGGGCGCACGACGACGATGTACTCGGTGCTCAAGATGCACGACGCCTACACCAAGAACGTGCAGACCATCGAGATCGACGTGCAGGACGCCCTCGAGGGCGTGCGACAGAACAAGTTCGACCCGCAGGCTGACGGGGCCGAGTACTCGACGCTGACGCGGACGATCATGCGGCGCGACCCTGACGTGGTGGGTATCGCCGAGCTGCCCGACCCCGCGACGGCGAAGGAGATCGCCCGCGTCGATCAGGAGCGGACCCGGACCTACGTGTCGCTCAAGTCCGAGAGCGCGATGCAGGCGCTGCAGACGTGGATGAAGGCGGTGGGGGACCTGGAGCAGGGCAGCAAGTGCCTCCGCGGCGCCGTGGGGCAGAAGCTCATCCGCAAGCTGTGCATCAACTGCCGCGTCGCGTACCAGCCCTCGCCGGAGATGGTGAAGAAGCTGGGCCTGCCGCCGGACAAGGTGAAGCAGCTGTTCAAGAAGGGCGGGCAGGTGCTGATCAAGAACAAGCCCGAGGTCTGCCCGATCTGCGGTGGCATTGGCTACATCGGCCAGGACGGCGTGTTCGAGGTGTTCCCCATCGGCCCGGCCGAGCGGGCGCACCTCAAGGCGGGCGACTGGAACGCCCTCAAGGTCGAGTTCCGCAAGGCCGGCCTGCCGACCATCCAGCAGGCGGCCCTCAAGAAGGCCATCGACGGGACCACGAGCGTGGAGGAGGTCCTGCGGATCACCACCGACGGGCAGCAGCCCGCGCCGGCGGCGGCTCCCGCAGTGGCGGCGCCGGGCGCGGCCAACGGCCAGGCGGCTCCCGCGGCGAAGCCCGCGACCGCTCAGAATCCCAAAACCCCCGCCAAGGCCTGACGGTACAACGCCCAGTCGACCGAGCCGCCGATGGCGGCACATGCAGCCGGAGTCTGAACCATGACACTGAACCTGTTCGTCCTCGCGGTGACGCTCTTCGTGGCGTACATGTGGGTGATCCGCGGCTTTTTCTCCGCGCTGATCCACCTGGTCTGCACGGTGATCGCCGGGGCGGTCGCCTTCGGCGTGTGGGAGCCGGTGTCGTACTGGATCCTGGAGTCGGCGCCAACCACGGGCGTGGGCGCGCACCTCACGGGGATGGCGTGGGGCATCGGCCTGCTGGTGCCCTTCGCCCTCACGCTCGGGCTGCTGCGGCTGGGCGTTGACCAGCTGCTTCCGGCCAACGTGGTGCTGAGCCAGAAGCTCAACTACGCGGGTGGCGCAGTGTGCGGGATCATTGCGGGCGTGCTGACGGGCGGCATCGTCGCGATCGGCCTCGGCTACTTCCGCACCAACATCGAGTTTGGTACGCCGGTCAAGTACGTGAGCGGCAACCTCAAGCGGACAGGCGCTCTGTGGCTCCCCATCGACAAGATCACCGCCGAGGTGTACGGCAACCTTTCCGAGCGGGCCTTCCGCACCGGTGAGCCCCTGGCCAAGTGGCACCCCGACGTGCACGAGGAGGGCGGCACGCTGCACCTTACGGCATTCGACGGTAAGAACCGCAACACCACGCGGCTGTCCGACTTCGAGGTCATCTCCCGCTTTGCGGTAGGCGAGAGCGGCAAGGGCAAGTTCAGCAGCTATCTGACCGACCAGTGGAAGGCCGGCACCGTCCAGCGCGTGTTCGACCTCGACGGCAACCCCTTCCCGGAGAACTCGACCATCGAGGGCCTGGTGGTGAAGTTCAAGGCCACCGCCCGCGACAAGGACGGCAAGTTCTCCATCGGCGCGGCCCAGACGCACCTGCTGCTGGAGAACGCCGATGGCGACACCATGCGGGTGCACCCCATCGCCGTTTCCTCGCAGGCCCAGTCGGACAAGGCCGACCTGTACGGGCGCTGGTGGCTGGACGCAGAGGGCACGTTCATCGCGTCGGTGGGAGCGGCCGCGGAGCCGATCTTCTCCTTTGAGTACCCCTGCCCGCCCGGCTACAAGCCGATCGCGGTCTATATCAAGGGTGCCCGCAGCCTGATCGACAGCTCCAAGAAGCCCAATGTGGTGTTCCGCAGCGCGGCGGAGCGTGACGGCGCGATCGCCTCGGGATTCAAGACCCTGGGCAACGTGGCTCCCGTGAACGACCTTGACCTGTCCGAGGCGGCGCCAGCCGAGCGGGTGAAGCAGGCGGGCACGCCCAACCCGCCGCTGGATCGCCTCAACGTGAGCGACATCCTGCCCTTCACCATCCAGAAGGGCACGCACGACCAGCTCGAGATCGACGAGGAGAAGGACAAGAACATCGTCATCAACGGCGAGGTGAAGCTCAAGGCGGACATGATCAACGCGGCCCGCGGCATCGACCGCAAGCTGGAGATCAAGCGCCTGCTCGTCGCCGAGGATCAGGTCATCGTGCAGGTCGACGCCTCGGACTACGCACAGTGGAGCATCCTCCACCGGGCGTTCGTCAACCAGGAGGGCAACGACGTGCCCACCCTGTACGACCAGAACAACGTCCCGTACGTTCCCGTCGGCTGGGCGTACCAGGACGAGACCATCCTGTGGCTGCGGTATACGCCGGGCAACCCGATCACCAAGTTCGACGAGTTGCCGCGCATGAGCGCGAGCCGCGCCGGGCAGAAGATCACGCTGCTCTACCGCGTGAGCCGCGGCGTGTCACTGAAGCACTACGGGTGCGGCAAGAAAATCACGCGGACGATCGAGCCGCCCTTCCTGCTGGACCAGCGGATGGGCGCTTACTGATCGGGCCTGCCCGATCCGGGCGAGCCGGCGACGAAAAGAAAGAAGCCCCGGGCGTGATGCTCGGGGCTTCTTTGTTTTACTCGGGCTGCCTAGAGGCCGGACCATCGAGATGAGGGCATCTCGATGGCACGTCCGAAGGGTTACTTCTTCTTGGCCTTCTTCTCGCCACCGTCGCTGGCCTCGGGCTTGGCCTTCTTCTCGGCCTTGTCGGACTTCTCGGCCTTGTCCGCCTTGTCGCCCTTGGCCTTCTTCTCCCCCTTGGCGGGGGCGTCGGCCTTGGCTTCGGTGGCGGCGGGCTTGCCCGCGCCCCACGTGCCACGGGTCGCCTTCGCGGCCTCCTCGGCGGCCTCCTGACGCTTCATGGCGCTCTGGGCCTCCGTCTCGGCGCCGGCAGCGCCGGCGGGCTCAGCATCCTTGTCGAGCTCGAGCTCGCGGTCGGGCTTCACGTGCAGCTTGATCACGGAGTCGAGGTCGCTGTCGAGCTTCACGTGCACGTCGTAGTTGTCGATGCGCTTGATGGTCTGAGCGATGCGGACATCCCGGGGCTTCACGGAGTGGCCCATCTCGCTGAGGGCCTTAGCCACGTCCTGCTGCGTGATCGCGCCGTAGAGAATGCCCATGTCGTTGCAGGAGCGGATGAGGGTGACCTCGACGCCCTGCAGCTTGCCGGCGAGCTCCTCGCGGGCCTTGCGCTGGGCTGCGAGCATCTTCTCGGCCTCGGCGCGCTTGCCGGCGAGCTGCTTGACCAGGTCATCGCTGGGGGTGGTCGCCAGGTTGCGGGGGAGGAGGAAGTTGCGGGCGTAGCCGGTGCGGACGTTGACGACGTCCCCGACGATGCCCAGAGCCTCGACGTTCTCGGTGAGCAGCAGCTTGACAGACTTGGCCATGGTGGCTGTCCTTTCCCCTGTGCGGGGGCAAAGTTAGGAGCGGGGCGCGGCGACAGGCCGCGTGCCGCCCCAACGGTGGGCGGGAGTGTAGGCGGCCCAGCCCGCGGGATCGTTGGGCTGGCGGCAACCTGCTGGGGTCGGGCCGGTTAGGGGATGGAGGCCCTGACTCAGGGCTTCCGCTGGCCTGCGAACTCGCCCCTCGGGTTCTTGAGGGTGAGGCTGGTGGCTCTGCCATCATTCATGGTGAAGGTGAACTCGGCATCGCTGTCCTGCTCGTGAACGAAGCGGTGCTCGCCCCTCTTGAAGAACCGGAAGGGTCGGTTGCCGGCGCGGTGACCGACCAGGTTGCCGTCCTGCGGGTAGACGCGCAGGTCGAAGGTGCGACCGCCGAGGTTGAAGGTGAAGGTGCCCTCGTACTGGGCAAGCTCCTCTGGGGTGAGCAACGCGGCGGGCGGCGAAAGGCCCAGGGCGGCACTGACGACCGTTTCTCCGGCAAGGTTGGGCAGCACTTCCCGTCCATTGGCAAGAACGACCACTGTGAGGTCTTCGCCGGGCCAGTAGGAGACGAAGGCGCTGAAGCCGCTGCCGTTCCCGCCGTGGGAGAAGGCGGGGCGGCCGAGGCGGGTCATGACCTGAGTGCCCAGGCCGTACTCGGCATGATTGCCGTTGTTGAGTGTCGCGGCGGTGGTCATTTCCTTCAGCGACTCGGGGCTGACCACCTTCGCGGAGTGGAGCAGGTGCGTCCACTTCACGAGGTCGTTGGCCGTGGAGTAGAGCGCACCTGAGGCGCCGGGGATGTCGGGGCTGAGGTAGCGGGCGTTGACGAACGCGCCGTTCTCGTCGAAGTACCCGCGCACGCGGCGCGGGACGATCTCGCGGAATGATGTATAGCCCGTGCGGGTCAGTCCCAGCGGGTCGAGCAGCTCACGCTTGAGGAACTCGCGATAGGGGACGCCAGAAACGCGCGCGATAACCTCGCCCAGCATGACGTACCCCGTATTGCAATACGCGTACTTCGACCCGGGCTCAAACTCCAGCGGCAGGTCCTTCACGATCCCGGCGATGTCGGCGTACTTGACGTCGACCTTGGCGGCGAGTTCAGACGCTCGCCCCTGGTCGATGAAGTCGGGGATGCCCGAGGTGTGCGAGAGCAGGTGGCGGATGGTGACCGCCTTGTACTGCTCGGGCGTATCGGGCAGGTAGGTGCGGACGGGCTCATCGAGCTTCACCTTCCCGGACTCGACGAGCTTCATGATGGCCGCGGCGGTGAACTGCTTGGTGACGGACGCGATGCGGAAGGCCGAATCCGTGGTGACGCGGACGTCGTTCTCAATGTCGGCGCGCCCGTAGCCGCGGGCGAAGACGACCTCGCCGGCGCGGCCGACCGCGATGCACACTCCGGGCGCTGCCCCACGCGCGATGATCCACTTGCACTCGGCGTCGGCCGCGGCCTCGAGGCGGGCGAGGTCGAGGGGCGTCAGCTTCGGCTGGACCGGTTCAGCCTGCGGTGAGGCGGTCGGCGAGTGCTTCGGCGCGTCTTGTGCGAGCGTGGCGGCAGGAAAGGCAGACCCTGCAGTGATGAGGAGAGCGGACAGCCAACCCCGACGAGAACCGATCGAGCGCATGCAGCGGACTCCGGCCGACGCACCCCTTCGTGCGGCCGTGGTCAGTACATCCGCGGGCTCGCGCGGGTTCGGCTGAGCCCTACTCAGATATTCGCGCGGGAGTACCGCTCAGAACGGGATGTCGTCATCGCCCATGGGCGGAGCCGCGGGAGCGGAGGGACGGGCCGCGGGGGCCGGTGCCGACTGGCGCGGGGCGGGGGCGTTCTGGCGCGGGCCCCAGTTTCCGCCGCCGCTGCTGCGGGACTGGCCGCCCCCTTCCTCCATATCACTGCCGCCACCGCCGCCAGGCTTGCTGTCCACGAAGTGGAAGGCGTCGATAACGACGACGTGCTTGGAGCGCTTCGCCTTGGTCTCCTTGTCCTCCCACTGATCGAGCTTGAGCCTGCCTTCGATGAGGATCGGCCGGCCCTTTGAGAAGTACTGGTTGATCACCTCAGCAGTCTTGCCCCACGCTTCGCAGTCGATGAACATGACCTCTTCGCGGGTTTCACCTTCGGGTGTCTTCCACTTCCGGTTGGTGGCAATGCCCAACTTCGCGACCGCCATGTTGCCCGCCGTGTGACGGAGCTCGATGTCGCGGGTGATGTTGCCCATGAGCATGACTTTGTTGAGCGAAGAGGCCATGGCGGTTGTTCCTGTGTTCGAGGTGCGAAAGTAAGAGTACGGTGAGCCTATCGGATACCAACCGGGGTGTCCATGGTCGCATAGAAAAGCCCCCCGGACGGCCGGGGGGCTTCTCGTGCACGGGTTGTCGGCTGGGCCTAAGTCAGGCCCTGCCAACGGGTAAGGCTCAGGCCTCGTCGCCGGCTTCGCCCTGGTCCTCGCCGGCATCGGCAGGGGCCGCGGCGGCCGCGACGGGGGCGGGGGTCGCCGGGCGCTCGGCGCGGAGCTTGGCCTCGACCTCGAGCTCCTTGCGGGCGTCGGCGGCCTGCATCTGCTCGCCGGTCATGTGATCGGCGCGGAGGATGAGTGCGCGGAGGATCTTCTCCGAGAGGTTGCAGTCGCGCTCGATGTGGGCGACGTCCGGGCCGGGGGCGCGGAAGTAGACGAGGATGTAGAGGCCGCGCTTCTGGCCGCGGATCTCGTAGGCGAGCTTGCGCTCATCCCACTTGCGCATCGCGATGACCTCGGCGTTGCCGCGGGCGAGGATCTCGTTGATGTGCTGGATGACGCCGGTGAGGTCGGCCGCGACGTTCTGGCCGATCAGGAACATTGCCTCGTAGTTGTAAGAACGCTTGGTTGCCATGTGCTTTCCTTGAGTGTGTCTCTGCTTGAGTGAGTGTCTGGTATCGGGAGTGAACTCGGGAAGGCCCTCGCTGACGCTCGGGCTACCTGCTGGTGCAGGTTGCTACGTCGTGTCGGTGGGGCGTTCCTTTGGCGGGCTCTTCTCCCGCTGGGTTTCGCGTTGGGGTCCCGCGTTGGCGAAGTTCATCGCGGCCTCGAGGCCCTTGCCGGCGAACACCTCCACGGCCTGCTCGGCCTTGGAGAGTGCTCCTTCCAGCAGCGGCTCCTCCTCCGAGGTGAATCGCCCGAGCACGAAGTCGGCCTGGTCCATGAAGGGCGGCTTGCCGCCCGATGGCTGGAGGCCGACGCCGATGCGCAGGCGCGGGTACGCGTCGCTGCCGAGGAGCTGCTGGATGCTCGTGAGCCCGTTGTGCCCACCGGCGCCGCCGCCGGGTTTGAGGCGCACTGCGCCGGTAGGCAGGTAGAGGTCATCGACGATCACCAGCAGGTCCTTCGCGGCATCGACCTTGAAGAAGCGGACCGCCTCGGAGATCGACTGACCGGAGCGGTTCATGAACGTCGTCGGCTTCATGACCAGGACCTTCTCGCCCCCGAGTGAAAGCTCGGTGGTCGCGGCCTGGAAGCGGGCCTTCGCCGGTTCGCCCCGCCCGTGCTTGGCGCACAGGCGGTCGGCCACCATGAACCCGGCGTTATGCCGCGTTCTGGTGTACTGCGATCCGGGGTTGCCTAGTCCGACGATCAGTTTCATGACTCCGGTGACGGTCTCCAGGGAGGTTCAGTGCACGACCATCCAGAGCGATGATCGTGGCACACTGATTACTTCTTCTTGTCGCCACCCCCGGCGGGCTTGGCGGCGCCGGCGGCCGGCTTGGCGTCCTTGCCGCCAGCAGCGGGCTTCGCGGCCGCGCCACCCTTGGCGTCCTTGGCTGCGCCTGCGGCGCCTTCCTCGGCCTTCTTGGCGGTGAGGACCTCGGGCTCGGCGGCACCGGCGACGGTGCTGGCCTCGGCGGTGACGACCTCGGCCTGGACGACGATCTGGGCGACCATCGCGTGCTTGTCGGTGATGAGCTTCATGTCCTCCCTGGGGAGCTTGACGTCGGCGGCGGTGATGGCGTGGCCCACGTCAAGGTCGGCGACGTTGCACTCGATGAAGTCGGGCAGGTCGACGACTCGGCACTCGATCTCGAGCTCGGCGGTCGGGTGCATGAGGATGGCGCCGGCGGTCTTGAGGCCCTTGGCCTCACCGATAAGGTGAATCGGCACGCGGGTCTTGACGCGCTCGTTGAGGTCCACGCGGGCGAAGTCGGCGTGGACGATGTTGGTGCCGAGATAGTCGAACTGGAGCTCCTTGAGGAGCACGATCTGGTCCTTGAAGCCGTTCTCGAGCTCCATGCGGAAGACCTTCTCGCCGGCGGTGATGTGGCGGACGGTCTCGCGGGCCTCGACGTACACGGGGATGGGCTGCTCGCCGTGCCCGTAGACGATGGCGGGCAGGCCGCCCTGCTTGCGGATGCGCTCGCAGTAGCGGGAGCCAAGGCGCTCGCGCTTCTTGGCGGTGAGGAGGGGTGACTTCTCGTGCATGGATGCTTCCTTTCTAACGCTGTATAGGTCCTCTAGGACCTATAGGACTAATGGGACTTACCTCTTGGGACCGGCCGTGTCCTTGAACAGGGCGCTGACAGACTGATTCGTGTGGATCCGCAGGATCGCCTGGCCCAGCAGCGAGCCGACGCAGAGCTCCACGAGCTTGCTCTTGAGCGGCTTGGTGCGCTCGCTGAAGGGGATGGTGTTGCAGACGACGACCTTGCTGATGGGGCTGTTGACGAGGCGCTCGACCGCCGGGCCGACGAGCACCGGGTGCGTCGCGGCGGCGATGACGTCCTTTGCTCCGCGATCCATGACCAGCTTCGCGGCCTCGCACACGGTGCCGGCGGTGCTGATCATGTCGTCGAACATCAGGACGGTCTTGTTCTTCACGTCGCCGATGAGGTTGCCCGTCTCAACCTTGCTGCCGCTGAGGCGGCGCTTGTTGATGATGGCCAGGTCGCCGTTAAGGCGGTTGGCCATGCCCTCGGCGACCTTCACATTGCCGACGTCCGGGCTGACCAGGCAGAGGTCGCCGAGCTCTTCGCGGCGCTCGCGGAAGTACTTGATGAACTCGGGCGTGGCGGAGAGGTGATCGACGGGGAGGTCGAAGAAGCCCTGGATCTGGGCGGCGTGCAGGTCGAGGGCGAGGACGCGCTGGGCGCCCGCGGCGGTGATGAGGTTCGCCACGAGCTTGGCGGTGATGGGCACGCGCCCCTCGTCCTTGCGGTCCTGGCGGGCGTAGCCCATGTACGGCATGACGACCGTGATGCGGCCGGCGCTGGCGCGACGGAGCGTGTCGATGAAGATCAGCAGCTCCATCAGGTTGTTGTTGACGGGCTCGCAGGTGCTGATGACGACGTAGCAGTCCTTGCCGCGGACGTCCTCGTCGAGCTTGACGAAGATCTCACCGTCGGGGAACTCGGTGACCCGGGCGCCGCCGGGCTGCATGTCGAGCACCTGGCAGATGCGCTTGGTCAGCTCCGTGGTGGAGCGGCCGCTGAAGACGATGAGGTTGCCGTCGTCGACAACGCTGGAGCGGGCGGGCATCAGCGGTTCCCTCCTGGAATGGCCGAGGCGGTGGGGGCGGCGGGCGCGACGTTGTTGGCGGGGCGGCTGCGGTAGATCGCGTCGACCTGCGCCAGGTCATCGGGCGTGTTGATCGAGAGCACATCCTCGGGCGGCACGGCGTCGATCACCTCGACGCGCTGGCCGGCGCTCATGAGCAGCGCGGGCACGTCGGTGATGTAGTACTCGTTGGTGACCGGGTTGCGGGTGACGCTCTTGAGGGCATTGGCGAGGTGGTGGGCGTCGAAGCAGTAGTAGCTGGGGTTGACCTCGCGGATGTTCAGCTGCTCGGGGGTCGCGTTCTTCTGCTCCACGATGGCGACGAAGGCGCCGGTACGGTCGCGGACGATCCGGCCGTAGCCCTGGGGGTTATCAATGACGCTGGTGGCGAGGGTGGCCGCGGCCTGCCTGCTGCGGTGGCGGTCGAGCACGGCCTTGATGGTCGCGGGGCGGATGAGGGGGCCGTCACCGCAGAGGACGAGGGTGTCGCTGCCGGGCTGCCCGCTCTCGCGGGCGAGGAGCGGCATGGCGCACTGCACGGCGTGCCCGGTGCCCAGCTGCTGGTCCTGCACGGCATATTCGACCTGCGGGTAGCTCTTGAGGGCGTCGCGGACGAGCTCCTGCTTGTGGCCGACGACCGCGATGATTCGCCCGCAGCCGGCGGCGAGGCAGGCATCGACGACAGCGCACACCATCGGGCGTCCACCCACGGGGAAGGCGACCTTGGGCAGGTCCGACTTCATGCGGGTGCCCTTACCAGCGGCGAGGATGATGGCGGTTGGCTTCATGGGTGCAGTGGGTACCCCGCCACTCCGTGGCGGTTCTTTGGTGTGCCTCAGTTGTCAGCGGTGTGATGCTCAGCAGAGCCGCCGCGGAGCGGCGGGGTACCCATGGGTACCCAAGAAGCTGGTCGACCAGGATTCGAACCTGGACAAACAGAACCAAAATCTGCTGTGCTACCGTTACACCATCGACCAGTAAAAGCCCGAGTAGCAGGCTTGGGCGAGCCTCCGTTTGACCGTCGCGGGGCGTCGTGCCTCGCGGGCGGTGGGACCAGGGACCACAGTCGCGGTCCGCTGGTCAGCCGACGAATCGGCGGAGGCGGGGCCGCGGCACGGGCGACCACCCACAAGGGTGATTGCCGGAGCTGGACAGTCCATCAGCCGCGATGGGACCGCCCCTGGCCGCGCCTCGGGTCGTTTTGACCGTCCGTCGCGGCGGGCTCCAATGGGACCGGCAAGTGTAGGCAGCGGGGCACGGGGGGGCGGGGTTTCAGCCCGGCATGTCGTCGCCTTCAAGCTCGGCGTCGTCGACAACAGGCTCCCTCGGAGCGGGCTCCATATCGGCAGGCTCGTCGGTCTTCCGCGCGGCCTCGCTGATGGTGTTGTAGCAGCTTGCCAGGAGCCCGATGAGCGGGAACTGGGCAGTGGTGAAGGGTGAGGGCCCCAGACGGCGAAGCAGCGGGTGGCTCACGGCGGGCGGGTCGAGCGGGAGGTCGATGTCGTGCAGGCCGGGGCCGGCGTCCCAGAAGCGCTCGGCCGCTTCCTCGAGGGTGGGGAAGGTGACGTCGGACACGCCCGGCACGCGCTGCGGGTAGACGGGCACGGAGATTCCGGCGATGCCGGTCATGGTGCGGCGCTGGCGGAGGCGCTCGAGCAGGTCCTTGCCCTCAACGCCGCGGAGCGTGAACATCAGGAAGGGCTCGGTGGCGAGCTTGTGGGCGAGCAGGTAGGCGAGGCAGCACACGTGCTTGCACCACGGGCTGTCGTTGGTGTCGCTCCAGGTGGGGGTCTCTTTGACGGGCTGGCCAGTGCGGGCGGCGATGGCGCGGGCCGCGGCGGCGGTGGCCTCGGCGTGGGCCTGCATCATGGCGCGGCAGTCGCACGAGACAGTGAGCTCGGCGGGGTCGGTGGGGAAGAGCTTGAGGCCGAGGGGGCCGAAGATGTCCTCGATGTTGGGCGGGAGCTCGCCGGCGAGGAGCTTGGCGGCGTAGATCGCGCCCTCGCTCATGGCCTCAACGACTTTGTCCCACTGCTCGGTGGTGAAGGTGCTGATGCTGATTGTGGTGGTGTACGGGCGGTCGGAGCGGCCCTGGACGTTCCCGACCACGCTGCCCGGGCCGATGGTCATGCGCTTGGTCTGACCTTGGCGGGCGTAGTCGAGGCCTTCGATCAGCGGCTGACCGACGACGGCTTGTTCGAGCACGCGGAGCCAGCGGTGGGCGGTCCAGGCGGTGGGGGAGGCGGGCGGGGCGATGTCGCCGGCGGGGACCTTGAGGCCGCCGCGGACCTTGCGGGGCTTGGCGGGGAGCGGGCGCGGGGCGGGGCGGAGGGGCGGCTGCATGCCCGCGGGCGCGGGGCGCTCGGGGCGGGCCATCGGCGGCGTATGTCGCTTGGGGCCGGAGGCGGGTTGCGGGGTGGGCGTCGGGTCGTTCACGAATGGTTCCGGGGCATCGGGCAGGTCAGGGCCAGTCTGTAGGGTTGGCAGAGGCCCTGTTGGTGTCCAGCGAGAGGGGATGAAAGCGGGAAAACCCCTCACTGCGTTCGGGGCTCGTTTCGAACGGTCTTGATAGAACTACACCTCGTCGTCCACCGCGTCGTTGCGGAGGGTCAGGATGTCGCGGAGCTGGTCGGTGTTGAGCTCGCTGAGCCACTGCTCGCCGCTGCCGATGATGTTCTCGGCCAGCTCGGTCTTGCTCTCGATCATCTGGTCGATGCGCTCCTCGAGCGTGCCGCGGATCACGAACTTGTGCACCTGCACGGTGCGCGTCTGTCCGATGCGGTAGGCGCGGTCGGTGGCCTGGTTCTCCACGGCCGGGTTCCACCAGCGGTCGAAGTGGAACACGTGCGTGGCGGCGGTAAGGTTGAGGCCGACGCCGCCGGCGCGGAGGCTGAGGAGGAGGATCGGCGCGGTGCCGTCGGCCTTCTGGAAGCGGTCGATCATGGCCTGACGCTGCGGCTGGGTGGTGCCGCCGTGGATGAAGAGGATGTCCTTGCCGGTCTTGTGGCGGAGCATGGACTCGAGCAGGTGGCCCATCTCGCGGAACTGGGTGAAGATGAGGGCCTGGTCGCCCTCGGCGAGGAGCTCCTCGACCATTTCCATGGTGCGGATGCACTTGCCGCTACGCGACGGATCGGCGGGCTGAGTGGGGTTGTCGCCGAAGTCCTTGAGGATGAGGCTGGGGTGGTCGCAGATCTGCTTGAGCTTGACGAGCGCGGCGAGGACGAGGCCGCGGCGCTGCATGCCCTCGGCCTCATCGACCTCGTTGAGCATGCGCTTGACGCAGGACTCGTACATGGAGGCCTGCTCGCTGGTGAGGTAGCTGTACTCGCGGCTCTCGACCTTCTCGGGGAGGTCGGCGACGACGAGCGGGTCGCTCTTGAGGCGGCGGAGGACGAAGGGGCGGATGAGGCCGCGGAGCTGCTCGCCCCGCGACTTGTCGTGGTAGCGCTCGATGGGGACGGCGAAGCGGGTGCGGAAGTTGCCGGGGCTGCCGAGGTAGCCGGGGTTGAGGAAGTCCATGATGGACCACAGCTCGGTGAGGCGGTTTTCGACGGGCGTGCCGGTGAGGGCGACGCGCTTGAGGGCCTCGAAGCTGCGGACCGCCTGGCTCTGCTTGGCGGAGGGGTTCTTGATGTACTGGGCCTCGTCGAGCACGACGCGCCCCCACTTGACCTGGCCGAGCAGTTCGCGGTCGCGGTGGGCGAGGGCGTAGGTGGTGATGACCAGGTCGCTGTCCACGGCCTTGTTGAGGAAGTCGAGGCCCTGGAGGCGGCCGATGCCGTGGTGCACGAGGACCTTGAGGTCGGGGCAGAAGCGGCGGCACTCGTGGATCCAGTTGCCGACGACGGACATGGGGACGAGGAGGAGGGTGGGGGGGACGAGGGCGCGGGGAGTGGAGATGTCCTGCGACGCCGGGACTGAGGGCGCTTCGCCCGAAGTCGCGGGTTCTGGTGTCTGTTGCGTTGCGTCGTCACTGGTGCCCTGAACCCGGGACTTCGTCGAGGACTCCTCAGTCCCGGCATCGGGTGTGCCCACGAGCCTGCTCGCAACCGTCTCGCTCGTCTCAGTCGTGGCGGCGAGACGCTGCTGCTCCTCGGCGACTTCGCGCTCGTGGGCGATGAGGGCGAGGAGCTGCACGGTCTTGCCGAGGCCCATGTCGTCGGCGAGGCAGATGCCAAAGCCGAGGGTCTCCTGGAAGGCCATCCACGAGACGCCGCGGGCCTGGTAGGGGCGGAGCGTGCCGTGGAAGGACTTGGGCGGGGGCAGCTGTTCGACCTGCCGCGAGGAGGACTCGCTGTTCAAGAAGGCCTGGAGCCAGCCGCTGGCCTCGAGGCCGACCACGGGGATGCCGGTGGTCTTGAGGTCGCTGGCGTACGCCAGGCGCATGGCCTCGGCGAGGCGGATCTTGCCACCGGGGTTCTCGCGGATGAAGCGGATGGCGGCGTGCACGTCCTCGGGGCGGATCTCGACCCAGCGGCCATTGATGCGCACCAGCGGCGTGCGCTTGCTCGCCAGCTGCTCGAACTCGTGCAGCGAGAGCGTGGTGTCGCCCACGGCGATCTCCCACTTGTAGTTGATGAGCGACGCGAGGCCCAGCTGCGCCCGCGCGGCGTTGGTCATGCCGGTGCCTGTATCGCCGAAGGGATCGACGTTCTCGTCGCTCTCCAGGCGCAGCTTGGCGCCCAGGCGCGCGGTGGGGGAGTCCCACCACGAAGGGGCCTCGACACCGAAGCCCTGCTCAATGAGGATGGGCCGGACTTCGCGGAGGAACTCGTAGGCCTTGCGCGTGGAGACGTTGAGCGACTCGGGCTCGCTCTCTTCGAGGGCTTCTTCCAGGCGCGGGTAGAAGCGGGAGGCGCGCCCGAGCTCGCCCAGCAGCAGCTCCTGCGGCTGCTCGAGACGGCGGCCCATGACGGTGACGCTGTCGCCGGTGAGCAGCCACACATCGGAGGCGTCGAGCACGAGGGAGGGCTGGTCCACGCTCTGGAGGTGGAAGGAGAGCGTCCAGATCGGGTCCTCGGGGTCCGGCGTCTCAGCGCCCATGACGATCGGCTCGCTGAGACGGAGCATGAGGCGCCAGGAGGAGCTTGCGCCGCGCTCCTCGAGCACGCCGAGCCAGGCGCGGACGCGCTTGTTGAGCTCGGCGCGCATGCCGGGGTTGGCCTGGACGTGGGGCGTGGTGGTGAGCAGGCCGCGGAGCCACGCGACGTGCGGGTCGGTGACGGGCTTGTCCTCGACGCTCTCGGCGAAGTTCTCGGCCAGGAGCGGGCGGCGGCACTCGGCGTCGGTAATCGCCTGCAGGAAGTCCTCGGTGATCGCCCAGGGCTCGTGGCGGAAGCGGTCGGGCACGGCTCGCGCGGCGGGGGGCATCGCGGCAACGAGGCGCTGCACGCGCTGTGCCGTGGCCTCGTCGCTCACCCACGCCTCCCACTGCGCATCGAGCTCGCCGGTGGAGGTTTGGAGCAGGGCGGGGACGAAACGCTGCTGGCTCAGCAGATAGCGGGAGAGGCGGGCGGCCTGCGCGAAGTAGTCGAGGGTGGCACCGGCGGAGTATCGGCGGTCGCCGTTGGTGGCGAGCTCGGCCTCGTCGGCGAGCTGGTCGCTGATGGCGAGGAGAGCGCTGGCCGCGTGCTCGGGCTTGATGGCGAGAGCGGCGGCCTCGAACGCGAGCACATCAAGCGGTGCGCGGCCTTCGCCGTCGTCGGTCGTGGTGACCAGGCCCAGGAGACGAGCGAGGGTGGAGCTCGGCGCTGGTTTGCCGCCGCTCGCGGGCAGGCGCAGGCGCACGGCGGTAGACGCGGCGTCGGTCAGGCCGGGCAGTGTGCGGAGCGACTCGGGATCGGCGGCGAAGGGGTGGGGGGGTGTGCGCCCGGGCTCGGGTGCGGCGGGAGCGCTGGAGAGACGGTCGGGGTCCTCGGCCCAGAGGTGCAGGTGCCCCTCGGACCAGTTCGCGTGCAGCACCTTCGTCAAAGCCGTCACCTTCCCTGTGTCCCCACGGAATCCGTTCGCCGCACGCGGCGGCATCTACCAGAATGAGGGCGCAGGGACTCGAACCCTGGACCGACGGCTTAAAAGGCCGCTGCTCTACCAACTGAGCTACGCCCTCGTGCGAAGGACCCGGATAGTAGGTGGCAGCCGGGCCGTTTTTCGCCCGGGCGGGTTCGTTGGATTGCGTTCAATGAAAAAGGGGCCGCCCTGTGGCGGCCCTTGGTGGGATCAGAGGTTGATCGGAGGCATCAGGCGACCGGGTTGACGCGACCAATCGGCGTGCCGAGCGTGCCGAATGCGGCGCCGGCGACGGGGTCGGGCACGAGGCCCTGGAAGGCGCGGTCGTAGTGGCTCATGTAGGCGACGATCGGCACCGGGGCCTTGACGCGGGTGCCGTAGAAGGCGTCAATCGCGCGGAACTGGCCGGTGACGAACTGGTCCATGTTGAACTCGGTCACGCGGCGGGCGGGAAGCACGCGACGGAAGGTCTCGGCGCCGCGGTCGCGGGTGTAGCCGATGGTGATCTCGACGGTGATGTCGTTCTCCGAGGGGTTGTAGAGACGCAGCGTCTCGACGATGCCCGGGTGGCCGCTGTTGTCGGCGGGGCGGAAGCCTTCGCCGAAGCCCCACATCGTGAAGGCCTGGGTCGCCACCGTGCTGCTCTCGGCGTCACCGAAGGCGCGGGTGAGCATGCTGACCGTGACCGGCACGCTGTTGGTCTCGGCGGTGGAGTAGAACACCGCGTAGGGCTGGTTGGTGATGAAGTTGGGGATGTCGGCAGTATCGAAGGTGGCAGTGGAGGTCTTGGCGACCGGCACGGTGTGGCGGATCGAGCTGCCGTTCTGGAAGAGGAAGGTGAAGACGACGGTGGTCGCGGTGTTGGAGGTGTTGAGGACGCTGATGGTCTCGGACTGGGCGTTGGTGCCGAACTGGCCCTCAGGGATCACGCCGCTCACCGCGCCGGCGCCGGCGTTGCCGATGCTGCCCGCGGCGTTGAGCTCGCTGAAGTTGTAGTGCGACAGCGAGGCGACGACGGGGCGGTCGGAGTTGATGCGGACGCCGAAAACGTCGTTGGGAACAAAGTTGGTGGGCGCGAGCGTGGAGCCGGAGTTGATGACCGTGCCGGCGGGGAGCACCGTGCCCTCGGCGATCTGCACGCCGTTGATCGTGGTGAACCCGGCGGTGCTGTTGCTCGCGACAACCTGGTAGTCGGTCTTGAGGGTGTAGGACTGGGTGAAGGTGTAGGCGGTGGCGATGCGGACGCGGTCGACGGCGAAGCCGCCGCGGCGCTTGCCGGCTAGGTTGAAGGTCGCTTCGAAGGGGGCGCCGCCGCTCTGCGGGAAGAACTGGCCGGTGACCTTGGTGAGCTGGTCGCCGGGGTTGTAGAAGAGGATGAAGTCGACGTTGCCGCCCAGGTTCTTGGTGACGGTGCCGAAGCTCCACTGCGTGTCGGTGACGGTGGTGAACGCCTCGCCGATGGCGGCCTGGTGGCCGGCGAGGATGCCCAGGTCGTAGTGGCTGAAAGTCGCCGCGACCGGGCGGTCGGAGCGGACCTCGAGGGCGTAGGGCGTGCCCGGACGACCGGCCAGCACGCCGCCGTTGCGGAAGAGCTCGGGCGTGGTGATGGTGATGCCGCTGCGGGCGTTGGGGTTCAGCGTCAGCGTGCCGACGAGCTGGTCGCGGTTGCCGAACTCGTAGTGGGCGATGATGTACACGGTCGCGGTCTCGTCGCTCATGTTGGCGACAGGGACGAAGGTGTAGATGTTGTCGCCGAAGAAGCCTTCGGGGTAGTACTGGCGGTAGGGCAGGCTGGGCACGGAGGCCGCGGGGCCGGTGCCGGTGTTGAGGACCTCGTTGGCGGGGGTCGCAGGGTTTGCGGTAAGGTGGCCGGTGCCGGTGCCGTTGTTGACCGCGTCGACCTGAGCATCGACGGCGGCGGGCGTGTTGCCGAAGAAGATGAAGTAGCGGATGGTCGTCGTCTGGCCCGGGTTGATGTTGCCCAGGTCGTAGGCGAGGACGAGCTGCGAGTCGGACACGGTCCCGTTGGGGTCGTTGATGGCCTGCGCGAGCAGGATGGACGGGTCACGCACGACGGTGGTTCCGTCGATCACGGTGGCGCGGGCGCGGGCGTCGCTGGCGGGGGCCGCGAGGGCGACGGTGAGGCCGTCTTCGAACTGGTTGTTGGTGTAGGTAGCCGAGGCGACCTTGCCGCTGGCGTCGACGTCGTTGGCGGTGGTGCTGTTGCTCTCAGCGAGCGAGATGCCGGGGTCGGGGTTGAATCCTTCCATCCAGCCAACATCCTGGAGGATGCTGCCCGTGGTGTTGGTGAAGTAGACATCGACGGCGATGAAGGAATCGTTGGCGCCGTAGGAGAAGATGCGGTTGATGTTGAGGCCGCGGAAGCTCGCGCGGGCGGAGAGGCGGTTGTTGAACTGGTCGCTGGCGGTGCTGAGGGCGAAGGAGAGCTGGTCGCCGTTGTTGGTGGAGTTGCTGAAGTTGTTGCCGCTGGCGACGAGGCCCAGGAAGGAGTCGGCGTTACTGGCGGTGGGCAGGAACTCGATGCCGTTGAACTGCAGGCCGACGATCTGGTGGTTGATGTTGGCCTGGCCGAAGGTGGCGCCGGTGTTGATGCCCGCGTCAACGGGCGTGCCGGACAGCACGTTGCCGGGGTCGGAGACGCCGGCGGCGAGGTTGACGGTGAGGGTGTAGGTGCCGGTGGTCGCGGCGGCGGTGCCGCTGGCGCCCACGTTGGGGTCGTACTGGAGGTTGGAGGCCTCGGAGATGGCGATGTAGTAGATGCCGCTGTTGGCGAACACGAAGTTCTCGATCGTGGCGCCGTTGCTGTTGGTGGGGCTGCTGAAGAGCACCTGGTTGCCCGCGGCGTCGAAGATGCGGATCGCGCCATTGAGCGAGCCGCCCGAGGTCAGCACGGCGTTGATGGTGCTGCCGGCGTCGGCGGTGAAGCGGAAGATATCGCGGTCGAGCGAGCCGAAACCGCCGTCGCCGATGAAGGCGGTGCGGGTGGCGGCGCCGGTGCCGGTGATCTCGTTGAGCACCTTGGCGGTGGCCAGGGTGTCGTTGGACTCAAAGGGCCCGAAGATGTTGTTCTTGAAGGTGATCTCGAGCGACCAGCTGTTGAGGAAGCCGCTGTTGAGGTTGGACTCGTCGTCGACGACGAGCGTCCAGCGGCCCGCGGCGACCTTGCCGTCGAAGGCGCCCAGGCTCTGCTCGGGGCGGAAGGAGCCGGTGAAGGGGGCCGTCCCCTGGGCAATCGAGAGCGTCGCCTCGTCGTTGAGGATGGTGTTGGTGAAGTTCTGGCCGTTGCCGCCGCGGTTGTTGACGAGCACGATGGTCGTGTTGTCGGGGCCGATCAGGCGGATCTCGAGGTCCTCGTTGAACTCGTGCGCGATGCTGAAGCGCACGTTGACGTCGAGGATCTGGCGGGTGTCGGCGATGTCGATGAACGAGCTGGTCGTGCCCTGCGTCTGGCCGACCTGAGGCGGCACGCGCCGGGGCAGGCCCGCATCGGTGGACGCGAAGGTCTTGGTCTCGTCGTTCTGGAGGACGACGTTCAGGCGGAGGTTGTACACGCCGGTGGACTGGGACGAGCCGCTGCCGGCGAGGTCGGGGTTGTAGTCGTCGTTACCAAAGCCGGAGACGCCGATGTAGTACGTGCCGCCGGTGAAGACGAAGAAGTCGATGAACGCGTCCTGGCCGAAGGTCTGGTCGTTGGCCGCGATCTGGTTGCCGTTGGCGTCAAAGAGGCGGAGGTAGGAATCCAGGCCCGAAGGGGCGGGGAGGCGCTTGGCGAGAATTTCGGCGGTGATCAGGCCCGCGCGGGGCATGTCGATGCGGTAGAGATCGACGTCGAGGTTGACCTGGAGGCCGTTGCCAAGGGTAACGCCGTTGAAGTTGGCCTGACCGGCGGAGTCGAAGGCGACGGGCGTCGCGGTGAGGCGGGTGTCGTTGGGCTCGTTGTCGCCGGTGGCGGCGGTGACGCGGAAGTTGTAGACGTTGTTCTCGCCGTCGCTGGAGTTGCCGTTGAGGAAGTTGCCGCTGGTGTCCTTGATGGCGGTGGCGCCGGTGCCGGTGAGGGTGAAGCGGTAGTTGTCGATCGGTAGGCGCGACTGAGCGAAGCCCGAGAGGTTGAGCGTGTAGGTCACCACGCGCGGGTTGGTTGCCGACCGGGTGACGGCGCTGATCGGGATGACGCGGTCATCGCCGGTGCCGAAGACGTTGTCGACGCCGTCGCCAATGAGGGCGGCGCCGCTGGTCGTGAGGGTGGCCTCGTCGATGTCGCGGCTGAACGTGACGGTGATGGAGTTGACGGGCTGGCCGGTGTTTGAGCTGAGCTGGCCGGTGACTGGGCCGGGCGTGACGCCGCGGACCACCGGACCGTCAATGTTGAGCAGTTCCATGGAGCGGGCGACGTTGATGCGACCGCCGGACTGGAGACGACCCTCGAGGCTGGGCAGCAGGTCGGAGCCGTTGATGAGGGCTTCGCGGATGGCGACGGGGCTTGCGTTCTGGCCGCCGTGCGTCGCGCGGTACGCGGCCTGCATGAGGGCGACGGCGCCGGCAACGGCGGGGGCCGAGAAGCTGGTGCCGTCGGCGAACTGGTAGCCGCCGCCGACAGCGGTGGTGAACACGTTCACGCCTGGTGCGGCAAGGTTCACCGTCTGCTGGCCGAAGCTGGAGAAGTTGGCGAGTGTGTCGTTATTGTCGGTGGCGGCCACCGAGAGCAGGCCGGGGATGTTGTAGGAAGAGGGGAAGTGCGAGACATCGGGGTCGTCGTTGTCGAAGGCGTCATTGCCGGCCGAGGCGACAAAGGTTGCGCGCCCGGTGTCGATGAACGCCTCGATGGCGTCCCGCTCGGCGGCGAAGCCGTCGGGGGCTTCGGCGTAGAACGCGGGCTGGTAGCCGCCGTAGCTGTTGTTGCTCGCAACGATGTTCACGCCGCGGTTGATCATCATGGTCGCGTACTCGTGCGCGGCCACGATGGCGTCGAGGCTCAGATTGCCGTTGTCGTCGGCGACCTTGAGGCCCATGATGGAGACGTTCCAGTTGACGCCGGTAACGCCGAGGTTGTTGTTGCCGGCGGCGCCGATGACGCCCGCCACGGCGGTGCCGTGACCGGCGATGTCCTGCGGGCTGCCGTCGCCTTCGCCGAAGTCGAAGCCGTGCACGTCATCGACGAAGCCGTTGCCGTCGTCGTCGAGGCCGTTGCCGGCGACCTCGCCGGGGTTGGTCCAGAGGTTGGGGATGAGGTCGGGGTGGGTGAGGTCGATGCCGGTGTCGATCACGGCGACAATGACGTCGCGCGAGCCGATGGTGGTGTCCCAGGCCTCGACGGCGTGGATGTCGGCGCCGATGGTGCCGAGCTGGCCCTGGATGTTCTGGCCGGTGTTGCTCAGCCACCATTGCTGGCTGAACTGCGGGTCATTGGGGAGGCGGTTGGGCTGGTAGAGCGCGTTGGGCTCGAAGGCCTTGAGCGAGGGCATGACCTCGGCCAGCCACTGCGCCTGCTCGCGGGTGAGCGGGTCGGTGGTGTGGAGCGTGGCGTACTTGCCGTTGGCGATCGGGCGGAAGCGCTCGGCGCTGATGCCCAGGCGGGTCGCGGCTTCGCGGGCGAGCAGCTCGGCCTGCTGGTTGCCCATGTAGTCGTCAAAGGTGAGGACGTAAGAGCCGGGCTTCACGACGAGGCTGTTACCGCCCCAGTCGAGGAGCGCGCCGCCCACGGGGATGTCGGCCGCGAGAAGGGTGCGGGGCTCGAGGTTCTCCAGCGACTGAGCGTTCTGCCTCTTAAGGAAGAGGGAGCGAAGAGACGATGACACCTTGCGACCCAGCATGTTCGGCATACGACACTCCACTGCAGCCCACGCTCGCGAGCGCAGGTCTTACGGCTTCTAATGGGCAAGCTGCCCGGGCGCGTGCCAGGCCAGGGACAGTGTCCCCGGCCGAAATCGCTAAGCCCGCTGGCTCTAAGCCCTACGGACCCCCGGACGACCTGTTGCAGATCATCCTCAAAATTGACCAGCCGCACAAGTCGGACTTTGTGGGGCTGGCGTGAGGATATTCCCGGACGTTGACAAACCCCAACAGACCCCTGGGTGCGTGTGCGGTGCGGTTGGTGTAAGCCTTGGTTGTTTCGGTGGTTGCGTTAGGCGATCGGGTGATCCACACCCGCCAAACGCAGGATGATCTCCGCGTGACGGCGGCTGGCGCCCTGATGAGCGCGGATGCATCCCCGCCCGCGCTCAACCAGGGTGCGCCGCTTGGCGGCGTCGGCGAGGAGGTCACGGAGGACGTCGGGAAGCGTCTCTCGGGTGGCCCGCGCGATACCCCCGGCCTCCTCGAAGGCACGCACCACCTGGGCGAAGTCGTCCACCGCAGGACCGATGATGGTGGGGCGGCCAAGGCCGATGGGCTCGATGGGGTCGCTGCCGTAGAGGTTACCGAAGCTGCGACCCACTACGACGAGGTCGGCGAGGCTGTAGGCCTTGCGGAGCTCGCCGATGGTGTCGAGTAGGAAGCGGTCGGCGGGTCGGCCTGTCGGGGCGCCAGAAGGGCGCTGGGAGCGCCGGACGCACCTTGGGAGCGCGGCGGCGGCTTCGTCGAAGCGCTCGGGCTTGCGGGGGGCGCAGAGCAACTGCACCTCCGGCGGGCAGGCTGCGTGGAGGAGGGCCTCTTCCTCGGGGCCGGTGCTGCCCGCCACAATGAGGGGGCGCTGGCGGTCGATACCCATCTCGGTGGCGAGCTCGAGGGCGCCGGGGGCGAGGGCCTGGCCCTCGGTGATGTGGGCGGAGTCCCACTTCATGGACCCGGTGATGATGCATTTGTCGGGGGCGAGGCCCAGGGCCTTGAAGCGAGCTGCATAGTCGTCATCCTGCACGGCGGCGGTGTGCAGGAGGTTGAGCAGGCGTCCGAAGAAGCCGCGGATCCTGCGGTAGCCCTTGAAGGAGCGCTCGCTGAGGCGGCCGTTGATGATGCAGACGGGGATGTGGCGCCTGCTGCATTCGCGAACGAAGTTGGGCCAGACTTCGAGTTCAACGAGCGCGATCATGTCGGGTTTGACTGAATCGAGGAAGCGGCGGACGGCCCAGGAGAAGTCGAGCGGGTAGCGGACGACGGTGGCGCTCATCTTGAACAGCTCGCTGGCGCGGGCGAGGCCGGTGTCGGTGGTGGTGGAGATGACGACCTCGGCGTGGGGTGTGAGGAGGGGGACGAGCGTGCGGAGCGCGTTGACCTCGCCGACGGAGACGGCGTGGAGGAGGATGCGTTTTTTCTGAGGTGGTGGGAGTGTGGGCGTGTGGCCGAAGCGTTCGCGCCAGCCGTGGCGCTTCTTGCCGGCCCATGCGGGGGCGGTGATCAGAGCGACAGGGATGTAGATGAGGTCGAGGGCGTTCATCCGTGGTGGCACCGGTCTCCCGACCGGTGCGGTCGTGCTTGCGGCGTCGGTCAGGCAGCCGGCGGCACCAGGTGCCAGAGCCTATCGAGATCGGCGGGCTTCGGCGCGTTGCCGCCCGCGAGGTGCGGGGCGAAGAGCGAGACGCGGAGGTCTTCGACAGCCCAGCGGTACTGCTCAAGCGCGAGCGGCAGGCGTCCCGGGGCGAGGGCCCACTCGCCGGCGTCGGCGTTGACGGTGGGGGCCGCGCGACGGGCCTGGGGGAGGGCGGGCTTTCCTTTGCCCGCGGGGGCAGTGGCGGTTGAAGGCTCTTCCTGGCGGCGGCGAGCGTCGCTCATGGCGGCGGCGAGCCAGGCGGTGTATCGCTTCCAGTGCGGCGTGACGACCTTGAGCGGAGCGAGGTTGGCCTCGCGTCCTTCTTCGCGCATCGCGAGCAGGCGCTCCCACATCGTGCCCACGTATCGGGGGTAGTGGCGGAGGCGCTCCCACCAGAGGACGGAGAGGAAGCCGCGGGGCAGCAGGTACGCCGCCTGCTCGCGGATGTCGGCGACGCTCTCGGCCCAGATGCTGGGCGTGCCGCCGGAGAGTCGCTTGGCGACGAGGAAGCGGGGCTCGAGCCACTTGGCGAAGGACTCACCGACCTCGCGCGTAGCGACGGCGAGGCGGCCCGCGTGCTCGAGCAGGCGCGCTTCGAACTGCTCATTGGTGGTGATCGGCGCCTGGCCTTCCATGAAGACGCGACCCGCGGTGACGGTGATGATGTGCTCGCGGAGCTCTTCGGGCGGGCCGAGCTGTGCGTACCAGCGGGTCATGTCGTGCCACTGCGGAAGGGCGTCGACGTAGTACTGTGCTTCGTCGCGGATCGCCAGGGCGAAGAGGCGGCGGAGGGCGAGCAGTGTGTAGGCGGCGGCCTGGGTCTGTGTGGGCACGAGGGTGAGCGAGACGGACGTGCCGCGGTCGGTGAGCGCGGCGAAGCCGCTGGTGGTGCCGCCAGTGGACAAGGTGCCCGGGAGCGGGCCGAAGTCCCAGGTGATGATGCCGTGACGCTCGGTTTCGACGCGCTGCACGGCGGCGCGGGCTTTCTTGACCTTGGCTTCGAGGCGCTGCTGGAGGGCGGCGAGGTCGCGGTCGGCGGCGACTTCTTCGCCCGCGTCGTCAAGTACACGCACGCGGAGGCGGAGTGAGGGCGGGAGCGCGCTGGGGCTGAGGGCGGCGGGGTCGATTTTGAGGGCGTGGAGGACCTCGAGCGCTTCGGCGAGCGCGGAGGGAAGCTCGGCGCGGCCGAACTCCATCAACTCCGCAGCGCCGGCGGCGACGTCTTCGGCCTTGCCCTTGCGTTCGACCTCGGCACGCATGCCCTTGGGCAGCGACTTCACTAGCGCGAGAACGACCTGCGGCAGCAGGCCGGGAACGAGCCACGCGGCCCGCTGCGTGGTCAGCCGGGGGAGGTCGCGGAGCTGCACCGTCGCGGTCACGCCGTCTTCGGGCTTGCCCTGCGCGAACGTGTAATCGAGCGGGAGTTCAAGGTGTCCCTCATCATCGTCGATGGGGAGCGCATCGGGAAAGGCGTGCGGGTCGAGGGCTGCCTTCGCGCCGGCGTTCAGCACCAGCTCCAGGGGGACGCACAGCGCTTGTGGGTCGTGCTGCACCTGGGCCGGGTACCAGGCAGTGAAGGTGCCCGCATCGACGACCTCGGGCGGCACGCGCTCCTCGAACCATGCGACGAGCACGTCGGGGTCCGCCAGCACGTCGCGCCGGCGGAGCTTGGCCTCAGCACGCCGAGCGTCGTCCATCACCTGCCGGTTGTGGAGCATGAAGGGCAGGTCGGTGTCCCAGCGGCCTTCAGCAAGGGCCTCGCGGATGAACACCTTGCGGGCGGCCGCCGGGTCAATGGCTGCGAGCGGCGTCTGCCGGCGCGGGACGACGACGATGCCGCTCATCGTGACGCGCTCCCAGGCGCTGGGCTCTCCGGTGGCTTTGTCGAGGTGCGCGTCGCACACCTGACGGCGGAACATGTGGCCGGCGAGTTCCTCGATCCACTCGGGTTCGATACGGGCGACGGTGCGGGCATAAAGGCGGGTGGTGTGCACCACTTCCGCGGCCATAATCCACTTCGGGCCCTTCTTGAAGAGCACAGAGCCGGGGAAGACCTGCACCACGTTGCCGCGGACGCCGCGGTAGTCGAAGGAGCCATCGCCCTCGCGGCAGGCGACGTTGGTGATGAGGCCGGTGAGCAGGGCGCGGTGGATGCGGTTCTGCAAGGGAGGGCTCTGAGGGCCTACCGGCGCGCTCTCGAGTTCGATGTCCTTCACGACATCGCGCAGCTGGCGGATCAGCTCGCCCCATTCGCGCATGCGCGCGGCGGACAGGTAGTGCTCGCGGCACCACGCCGCGAGCTGGCCGCCGCCCATCGACTCGGCCGCGTGCCGGTACTGGTCCCAGAGCTTGAGGAGGGTGAGGAAGTCGCTGGTTGGGTCGCGGAACACGAGCTGGGCCCGATCGGCCTCCTCGGCGCGGCTCATGGGCCGCTCGCGCGGGTCCTGGATCGAGAGGACGGCCGCGAGGGTGGTGACTTCGTCGAGGACCCCCTCGCTCGCGGCGCCGAGCAGCATGCGGGCGATGCGCGCGTCCAGCGGCACGCGGCTGATGCGGCGGCCGATGTCGGTCAGCCGTCCGTCGGGTCCGGCGGTGTCGATCGCGCCGAGCTCGAAGAGGGTTTCGTAGCCGTCCTTGATGGCCGCGGAGTCGGGCTTTTCGAGGAATGGGAACGCCTCGACCGCGCCCAGTCCGAGGGCCTTCATCTGGAGGATGACGTTGGCGAGCGAGGTGCGGCGGATCTCGGGGTCGGTGAAGCGCGGGCGGGCGCGGAAGGATTCTTCGGAGTAGAGGCGCACGCACACGCCGACCGCGACGCGTCCGCAGCGGCCCGAGCGCTGGTTGGCGGAGGCCTGCGAGATGGCCTCGACAGGCAGCCGCTGCACCTTGCGGAGTGGGTCGTAGCGGCTGATGCGGGCAACGCCGGTGTCGATGACGAAGCGGATGCCGGGGACGGTGAGCGAGGTCTCTGCGACGTTGGTCGCGAGGATGACGCGTCGGCGGCCGTCGCGGGCTGGGTGGAAGATCTGGTCCTGCTGCTGGTCGGTGAGGCGGGAATACAGCGGCAGCACGGCCGCGTTCACGCCCCGGCGGGACAGGGCGTCGCCCGCGAGGCGGATCTCGCGCTCGCCGGGCAGGAAAACCAGGACGTCGCCCCCGCCCGGGGCGCGGCAGAGTGCTTCCGCTGCATCCGCGACCGCCTCGAACTCCACGCGGTCGAAGGTCTCTTCGTCGGCGCCGGTAGGCCGGTAGCGAACCTCGACCGGGTACATGCGGCCGGAGACCTCGATGATTGGGGCCCCGCCCGCGGTGGAGGCGAAGAAGTCGCTGAAGCGTTTGGGGTCGATGGTGGCCGAGGTGACCACGACCTTGAGGTCGGGGCGGCGGGGGAGCAGTTGTTTGAGGACGCCGAGCAGGAAGTCGATGTTCAGCGAGCGTTCGTGGGCCTCGTCGATGATGAGGCAGGAGTAGGCCTTGAGCTCGGGGTCGCTGCCGAGCTCGGCCAGGAGCATGCCGTCGGTCATCACCTTGATGCGGGTGGCGCGGCTGGTCTGGTCGTTGAAACGCACCTTGACGCCGACGGTGGAGCCAAGGGCCTCGGCGCGCTCCTCGGCGATGCGGGCGGCGACCGCGCGGGCGGCGAGGCGGCGGGGCTGGGTGTGGCCGATGATGCCGCCCTTGCCCTGGCCGGGGGCGAGGCCGAGCGCCAGGCAGATCTGCGGGAGCTGCGTGGTCTTACCTGAGCCGGTTTCTCCACAGATGATCACCACCTGCGAGGACCGCAGCGCGGCTTCGATGTCCCCGCGGCGCTCCAGGATCGGCAGCCCGGGGGGCAGGTCCTGCGGGGGAGAAGGAGTGGGGGACGGCTGGCTCACGGGAGAGAAGAAAGTGGGCAGGCGGGGATTCGAACCCCGAACCCTTCGCGTGTAAGGCGAATGCTCTAGCCGTTGAGCTACCCGCCCAAACGAGTAACGGCCACCTGAGGATTGGCGGGCCGGGCGCGTACGTCAAATCCATAACCCAGGTGAGCGTCCAGCACATTTGCACGCCGCGTTGAGCCCGCGTTCATGGCGCAAGCCGAACGCCGCACGGTACTTGCACCTTAAGTAAACGCAGCCGATCACCCGGCACCACGATTGTGTTTGCGGCCACTCGCCTGCGTTGTATGGTGAACGTCGCTTCCGCATTAACACGGGAGCCTGCGGCAAACGGGAAGCCGTGGGGAGGACAACGTGGACACGAGAGTACTCATCCTTGCCGGAGGGGTCGGTAGCCGCCTCTCCGAAGAAACCGTCGCGCGCCCCAAGCCGATGGTTGAGATCGGCGGCAAGCCGATCCTCTGGCACATCATGATGCACTACTCGCACTACGGCTTCCGCGAGTTCGGCATCGCCCTGGGCTACAAGGGCCACCTGATCAAAGAGTACTTCCAGAGCATGTGCACCCTGCACGGCGATATCACCGTCAGAACCGCCACCGCCAAGGTCACCCGCAACACCAACCACATCCCCGACTGGGTCGTCGATCTGGTCGAGACCGGCGAGCACACAAACACGGGCGGGCGCATCAAGCGGCTGCGGCACCTGATCAACAACAAGACCTTCATGCTGACGTGGGGCGACGGCGTCTCCGACGTCAACCTCAAGCAACTGCTCGCGTTCCACCGCTCGCACGGCAAGCTGGCCACGGTCACGGCGGTGCGGCCCACCGCCCGCTTCGGCCACCTGCAGTTCGACGGCGACAAGGTGTGCGAGTTCAGCGAGAAGCCGCAGACCGCCGAGGGCTGGATCAACGGGGCGTACTTCGTGCTCGAGCCTGAGGTGATGGACTACATCGACGGCGACGACACCCAGTGGGAGAAGGGGCCCATGGAGCGGCTGTCGCGAGACGGGCAGCTCATGGCGTACAAGCACACCTCGTTCTGGTCGTGCATGGACACGCTGCGGGACAAGGTGCGGCTCAATGAGCAGTGGGAGAGCGGCGAGGCACCCTGGAAGGTCTGGCGCTAAGCAGTCCGAGGCTGAGACACGGACGTCTGGAGGATTGAGATGAAGGTACTGGTGACGGGCAACCTGGGTTACATCGGCACGGTGATGGTCCCCATGCTCCTGGCCGCGGGGCATGAAGTGCACGGGATGGACGTCGATCTGTACGAGCGGTGCACGTTCGGGCCGGAGTCAGGCATCACCCAGGTGCCGACGACCATCAAGGACATCCGCGACGCGGAGGTGGCGGACTTTGTCGGCTTTGACGCGGTGATCCATCTTGCGGGGCTGTCCAACGACCCGCTGGGCGACTTCCGGCCCGAGCTGACCTTCGACATCAACTACCGCGCGTCGGTTCGGCTGGCGGCGCTGGCGAGAGAGGCGGGCGTTCGGAGGTTCCTGTTCACTTCCTCGTGCAGCAACTACGGGGCGGGCGGGAGCGACATGCTGGACGAGGACGGGGCCCTGAACCCTGTGACGCCGTACGGCAAGTCGAAAGTGATGGCCGAGGGCGAGGTGCGGGCGCTGGCGGACGAGCGCTTCTGCCCGGTGATCCTGCGGCCGGCCACGGCGTACGGGCTGTCGCCGCGTCTGCGGTTTGATCTCGTCATCAACAACCTGGTGGCGTGGGCGCACTCAACGGGCAAGATCCATATCAAGAGTGACGGCAGCCCGTGGCGGCCGGTGGTGCACATCCAGGACATCAGCCGCGCGTTCCTCGCGGCACTGGAGGCGCCGCGGGGCGTGGTGTTCAACCAGGCGTTCAACGTCGGGCGCACGGGCGAGAACTACCAGGTCCGGGACCTGGCCAACATCGTGGGTCAGGTGATCCCGAAGGCGCAGGTCGAGTTCGCGCAAGGGGCGAGCCCTGACACCCGCAACTACCGCGTCTCGTTCGAGAAGATCGCGCGGGTGCTGCCGGAGTTCCAGCCGCGCTGGACGGCGAAGCTGGGGGCGGAGCAGTTGCGGGACGCGTACCTCGACCACGGCGTGACGCTGGAGGAGTTCGAAGGGCCGCGGTACCAGCGGATCGCCCACATCAAGCAGCTCATCCGCGAGGGCGTGCTGAACGAGGACCTGCGGAAGGTCGGCGCGCCCGTCGGCGCCAAGTGACAGACCACACCAACTTGAGAGGGATCCGCCGCCGTGCTGACCACTGCCCCGCTGCCGACTGCCCAGCCCACTCCCGAAGCCTTTGCCCGTACGTGCGCGGCGGCGACGTGCCGCTCGTGCTCGCTCCAGGGGCTGCGGCCCGTGCTCGACCTTGGGATGATGCCGCTCGCGGATCGGCTCGTTGACCCGCGCGGCGAGGAGGAAGAGCCGCGCTACCCGCTGGAGGTGGCGTTCTGCCCCTCTTGCTCGCTGGTGCAGATCCTGACGACGGTCGCGCCCGAGGTGGTGTTCGACGCGGAATACCCGTACTACTCGTCGTACTCAGAGACACTGCTGCGGCACTCGCGCGAGCACGCGCTGGAGCTGATCGACCGGCAGAAGCTGACGAAGGACAGCCTGGTCGTCGAGCTTGCCAGCAACGACGGGTACCTGCTGAAGAACTTCGTCGAGCACGGAATCCCGGTGCTGGGTATCGATCCTGCGCCCGGGCCCGCCCGCGCGGCCGAGAGGATCGGCGTGCCCACGATCAATGACTTCTTCACCACCGCTCTGGCGGAGAAGCTCGCGACCCGGGGCACGCTCGCAGATGTGGTCATCGGTAAGAACGTGCTGGCGCACGTGGCCGACACCAACGGGTTCGTCGCGGGCATCGCCCGCATCCTCAAGCCAAAGGGTATCGCGGTGGTAGAGATGCCCTACGTCCGCGATCTGATCGACCACAACGAGTTCGACACCATCTACCACGAGCACCTGTGCTACTTCTCGATGACCTCGGCCGCGAAGCTGTTCGCGCGTCATGGCCTCACGCTGGTGCGGGCGCAGCGGCTCTCGATCCACGGTGGGTCGCTGCGGCTGACGTTCCAGGCGGGCGTGGCGATGCCCGAGAGCGTGGGCACGGCTCTGGATGAGGAGAAGCAGCTTGGGCTGCTCGGGCACGGGTACTACGCGGACTTTGCCGACCGCGCCCGCGCGGTGACGCAGCAGCTTCGCAGCCTGATTGCGGAGCGCAAGGCCGCGGGGCGGCGGATTGCGGCGTACGGAGCCGCGGCCAAGGGGGCGGTGCTGCTCAACTTCGCAGGGCTGGACAGCTCGGTGATCGACTTTGTGGTGGACCGCAACCCGCACAAACAGGGCAAGCTGATGCCCGGCGTGCGGGTGCCGATCCTGGCCCCTGAGGCGCTGCTGGAGCGGATGCCGGATGACACGCTGGTGCTGCCGTGGAACATTAAGACCGAAATCATGGCCCAGCAGTCTGTTTATCACGAGCGGGGTGGCCGCTTCATCATCCCGATTCCTTCGCCCACGGTCGTCTGAGTCCTGGAGCTCATGGTCATGCCCACCGCCGCTAACCGCACGCCCGCCACGCTGCCCGCGGGCGTTTCCCTCGAGCGCACCCACAAGCCCGAGCTCACCTGCCCCAACTGTGAGTCGCGCGGGCTGACGATCTTCTACCGCGTCGAGAGCGTGCCGGTGCACAGCTGCCTGCTGATGCCCACGCGCGAGGCGGCCCTGGCATACCCACGCGGGCAGCTCGCCCTGGCGTGGTGCGACTCGTGCAGCTTCATCACCAACGCGGCGTTCGACCCCAGGGTGCACGAGTACTCGGTGCGGTACGAGGAGACACAGGGCTTCTCGCCGACGTTCCGCCGCTTCGCGGAGGACCTCGCCAAGCGGATGGTGACCGGGTTCAGCCTGCAGGGGAAGACGGCGCTCGAGGTTGGCTGCGGCAAGGGCGAGTTCCTGGCGATGCTGGTGGAGCAGGGCATGGCCTCGGGCGTGGGGCTGGACCCCGCGTACCGGCCCGAGCGGCTGAACTCGACCGCCAAGGACCGCCTGCGTTTCATCCAGGACTTCTACTGCGAAAAGTACACGCACCTTGACGCGGACCTGATCTGCTGCCGGCACACGCTGGAGCACATCCACCAGCCCGCTGAGTTCATGCGCACCATCCGGCGGGCGGCGGGGGACCGGTTCAACACGCTGATGTTCTTCGAGGTGCCCGACGTCGTGCGCGAGCTGAAGGAGGGCGCCTTCTGGGACCTGTACTACGAGCACTGCTCGTACTTCAGTCCTGCGTCGCTCGCCCGTGTGTTCGACCACGCTAACTTCCTCGTGCACAACGTGTGGCTGGAGTTCGCCGACCAGTACCTGATGCTGACCGGCTACCCCGCGGCCGCGAAGTTCCAGCCGACGCCTCCTACCGGCATGCAGGACCCGGCCGAGGTGTGCAAGCTCATCGAGGCCTCGACAGAGACGTTCCGCGAATCCCTGACCTACTGGTATTCGCAGGTGACGACGGCCGCCGCGAAGGGAGAGCGCGTGGTGCTGTGGGGCTCGGGGTCCAAGGCCGTGTCGTTCCTGACAACGCTGGCGCTGCGGGACGAGGTGAGCGCGGTGGTGGACATCAACCCGCACCGCCAGGGCACCTTTATTGCGGGGAGCGGGCATGCGATCGTCGCGCCAGAGTCGATCAAGGAGATTCGGCCAAGCCTCGTGATCGTGATGAACCCGATCTACACCCCGGAAATCACCGCCCAGATCGATAGCATGGGCGTGAAGACGAAGGTTGTTGGCCTGGGGACGTGATCGGAGGCGATCGTCCCGGAAATCGATGAGCTGGGTGCCGGCGCGGCGGCAGTTGCGCCTCAAACCGCCGCCCGCTCCAGCGGCTTCGATACACCCAGCCGATCCTCAACCTTCTCGCAGATGGTGAGCCCCAGGCTCAGCGATGAGGTGGCCGCGGGTGAGGGGGCGTTACACACGTGCAGTGAACGCTTCCCCTCGACGAACAGGAAGTCGTCGACCAGCGAGCCATCCTCTGCCAGTGCCTGGGCGCGCACGCCGGCGGGCGCGGGCTCGAGGTCGTCCTCGCGGAGGTCGGGCACGAGCCGACGCAGGGCGCAGGTGAACGCCCGCTTGGAGAGGGAGCGCCAGAGCTCGCCGACGCCGTAACGCCAGTGGCGGGCGATGAAGCGGTACACGGCCCCGCTGGCCATCATCTCCGCGAGGTCCTCGACGCTCACGTCCAGGCCGGTGTAGCCCTCGCGGGCAAGCGTGAGCACGGCGTTGGGGCCGCACTCCACGTGGTCGTCGATGGTGCGCGTCAGGTGCACGCCGAGGAAGGGGAAGCGCGGGTCGGGCACGGGGTAGATGAGGCCGCGGCAGAGGGCACGCGCCTGCGAGCGGAGCATGTAGTACTCGCCGCGGACGGGCAGGATGCGCACCCGTGGTTCAAGGCCGCTGGCGCGGGCGAGGCGGTCGCTGTGCAGGCCGGCGCAGGTGACGACGAAGCGGGCGGTCAGCTCGCCGGCGCTCGTGGTGATGGTGGCCTGATCGCCTCGCTCGTCGATGGCTTCGACCGAGACGCCCGTGCGGACCTCGCCGCCGAGCTCGTGGATAAGCTCGACCAGCCGCTCGCACACTGCTGGGTAGCTGATGATCCCGGTGTCCAGCACGTGCAGGGCCCGGACGCCGGCCGCGTGCGGCTCGACCTCGCGGAGCTCCTCACGAGCCAGCAAGCGGCAGGGCGAGCCATTGGCCCGGGCACGCTCGTGGATCAGCTCCAGGCGCGGCAGCTCCGACTCATCAATCGCGACGATCACCTTGCCGCAGGTGCGGAAGCGGATGCCCTCGCGGCTGCAGAACTCCTCGAGCATCCGCTTGCCGCGCCGGCAGTTGATGGCCTTGAGAGAGCCCGGCTTGTAGTAGACGCCCGAGTGGATGACGCCGGAGTTGTGGCCGCTCTGGTGGCGGGCGACGCCGTCTTCCTTCTCGAGCACGACGACCCGGAGGCCGGGGTGCCGAATCAGCAGCGTCCAAGCCGTGGCGAGGCCGACGATGCCGCCCCCGACGACCACGATGGGGAGCCGCCCGCTCACCTTGAGAGCGCACCTGCGAGGGCCGCGCCGGCGCGCACCTCGATCTCCGCCTGGGGCGCCTCCTCCACGAACGCGCTCAGCTGCCGGAGGCGGGCCTCGCGCTCGATCGCGGCGGGCAGCAGCTCCAGCCCGGCGACCTTGAGCACTTCCTTCCACCGGTGCAGCCAGTCGTGCCGCAGCAGGGCGCAGCGGACGCCCTGCCGGCGCATCCGCTCCAGCCGCTCGGGGTCGCGCTCCAGGTCCTCAAGCACGCGTCCCAGGTCCGCCGTTTCGCTCGGAGCCGCGACCATGATGTCCTTGCCGAAGAGCTGCTCGAAGTGGGGCGTTTCCGGCGGGTTGCCCACGAGCACCGCGCCGCCTGCGGTGCCCTCAAAGAAGCGGAACCCGACCTCTGCCTGGCCCAGCGTCTCGTGCCCGCGGTTGAACTTCGCCTGGTTGGCGATGAAGAACTTGGTCCGCTTGATGGAGTTCGCCAGCGCCTGGCGGTGCTCGGCGTGGTTCTGGAAGGTCCGGAGGTGCACGGTGTCGAAGATGTACCAGCGGCCCTTGCGGCGGCTCCACTCCGCCAGCCCGGCGTGGGTGACCGGTGAGCGGCGCCCCATGTTGAATACGTCGATGCTGCGCTCAGGCGGCTGCGGGTAGGGGCAGAAGGTGATCGCGTCGACGCCCGGGGCCATGTACGAGGCCTTGGCGGTGCTCGCGCGGGCGAAGGGCTCCAGCGAGCCGCGGCAGCCCAGGAACACGTGGTCGAACTGGTCCAGCAGCCGCATGAGGCCGCGGACCTCGCGGACGCGCCCGGCCCACAGCTCGTCGATGACGCACACCGCGGTGCGGCAACGTTTCCGCCACCCCCGCACGGCGTTGAGCGACAGCACGTCGCTCATGAACTGGAAGCTGGCGAAGAACAGGTCGTAATCACGCTCAAGAGTGGTGACCGGGAATGGGTTAAGGCGTGCGGCGACGGGCAGCACACGCGAGACCTTCCGCAGGCCGCGGTCGGCGATGTCCCCGGCGCGGGTGATCTGCGGCGCGACCATGTCGACGCTGTCCATGGCGCAGACGACGTCCTCGAGCTCGTAGTTGCAGCAGCGTGAGACGTCCGGGTGCAGGCGCCGCTGCGACAGCATGCACACCCGCGCCCGCCGTAAACCCCCTTGTGCTGTCCCGTTGAGGTGCTCTCCCACCGTTCACCTTTCGCTGGGCACAAGGCATCCAGCCCGTGCCTGGGGCCATGAAAAAGGTTACTGATATCCACGCCGACCGCCACATTTTCTCGATGCGCGTACGTTCCACATAGAGGCGCCCCGTCCAGCGTCTGATGGAATCGTGATCGCACAGGCCCAAGCACCGCAGCGACTTATGACCTTGCATTGGCGGCGTTGCCACACCGCTGTATGGTGAAATGGAGCAGTCACCCGGCCCCCGCAACGCCATGACCACCATCCAAGCCACACGCGTCACACCCGTCGACTCACCACCCGCGCGGGTGCCCACCATGGCCGTGGTGGCCTGCATCGAGGCCGGGCCGCTGGAGCCAATGACGGTCCGGATGGTGGAGAGCCTGCGGCGGTGGGGAGGGCGGCTGGCGGACGCGGAGGTCTTCGCGGTAAACGCCCGGCGCGGGGCGCCGCTCCGCAGGGAGACCCGCCGGCGTCTGGAGAGGCTCGGCGTCCGGGTCGTGATCGACCGCACCAACCGCCGGTATGTGTGGCAGCACCTGCTCCACAAGCTGCACTCCCTGGTCGCGGTCGAGCCGCTCACTAGCGCCGAGACAATCTCCTGGCTGGACAGCGACCTGATCGTGCTGCGTGAGCCGACGGGGATGTTCCTGGAGCCCGGTGAGGACTTCACCGCAATGCCCAGCATGGGGATCCTCGGCTCGCAGGGGGCGCAGGACCCAAACGACGCGTTCTGGCAGCGGGCGTCGTCGCGCCTCGGGCTGAAGGCCGACGACCTGCCTTGGGTCATCACCGCGGAGGAGTCCGCCCGCATCCGGATGTACATCAACAGCGGCGTGATGACCTGGCGGCGGGACCTCAATCTCGCCCGCGACCTGCTCGAAGACTGCGAGTCGCTGCTCGATGGGCTGATCCCGAAGAAGCACATCGAGGCGCACCTGATCGAGCAGGCGTCGATCGGTCTGACGGTCGTGCGGCGCAAGCTCCGCTGGCGCGTGCTCACGCACCCCAACAACTTCAACCTGACCAGCCGCCAGCCCGAGCTCATCCAGCCGCACGTCATCCGCGACCTGCGCATCATGCACTACCACGACGCCATGGAGCCGCACACCTGGGGACGGCTCATGGAGGTTCTGCGCCAGACCCATCCTCACGTCCACGACTGGCTTGAAAGTGAGGGGCCCGTGACCGACCCCACCCGCGGGGTCTGGCGCGGCGTTCGTGAAGCCTTCCGCCTCTGCCGCGGCGTGCAGAGGAGGCTCTACTACTCGCGGGCCGGATTCCGCAAGGAATGACCGTATCGACATCACGTCGTGTCGAGGACGCGGCTATCGCTCCGCGCCCGTGCGTTCGACCCTCTCCGACTCCGTCCACCTTACCAGGGCCACTCGCTCCGACGACGCTTGTCGCCTGCATCGAATCAGGGCAGCTGGAGGAGCAGACCCTCCGGATGGTGGAGAGCCTGCGGCTCTTCGGCGGGCGGTTCGCCGCGTGCGAGGTGCTGCTGGCGGTGTCGCGCCCAAGCCCGCCGCTGCTCGCCTCCACGAGGGCGCGCCTGCGGGAGCTGCGCGCCACCCTCGTCGATATCCCTTACCGCAGGCGCTACCGGTGGCACCACCTGATGAACAAGCCGCACGCGCTGTTCTGGGGTGAGCAGCTGTCGCGTGCCGAGACGATCATCTGGGCCGACAGCGACATCCTTTTCCTGGATGAGCCGCACGAGCTGGAGCTCGCCCCCGGCGAGGAGTTCGTGGGGCAGCCCGACACGGGCGTGATCGGGTCCACCGGCGAGGACGACCCGCACGACCCCTTCTGGGCGCGGATGTGCGCCGAGTTCGGGGTTGAGTTCGAGCGGATGCCCTGGTGCTTCACGTACGACAACCAGCCCATTCGCTACTACCTGAACAGCGGGCTTTTCGCGTACCGGCGCACGTGCGCGCTGGGACGGGACTTCGAGCATGACTGCGTGCGGTTCCTGGACCGAGGGGTGAGCACCTGCCACACCGAGGTGCACTTCGGGGAGCAGGCGACGCTGGGGATCACGGTGCTGCGAAGGCGGCTGAACCGGCGGACGCTGAGCCACGACGGCAACTTCCATACCACGCTGATCACGCCCTGGATGATGGACGCTGCGCGCATGCGCGGGGCGACCGTGCTGCACTACCACGACTGCATGGGGCCGCACACGTGGGGCCGGATGATGGGTGCGTTGCAGGGAAGCCACCCGCGCGTGCACGAATGGATCCGCCACAAGCGGCCGCTCACGAATGACCATGGGACCGTGTGCCACCGCGCCTGCCGCGAGTGGCTGCGGGTGTGGCGGGGTGTCATGCGGCGCCTGAACTACGCCCGCAACCACATCACCAAGCCTCCGAAGGACCCGCCGCCGACCATCCTTCAGGAGAATGGCTAAAGGTCAGTCGCCGAAGCTCGCACCCACGCTCCGGGCCGCCGATACCAGAGCCTCGGTCTCGGCCTGCACCAGCCGCTGCTTGCCCGCAGGTTCTTCGAGGTCGATGTCGGTCAGCTGCCCCTTCTGCACGGCCACCATCCGCCCCGCCTTGCCCTCGCGCAGCAGCGTCATGGCGTGGTGGCCCAGCAGCGTGCTGAGCACACGGTCCGCGGCCACCGGCGTGCCGCCGCGCTGAGTGTGGCCGAGCACGACGTAGCGGCTCTCGACGCCGGTCTGGTCCTCGATCTGGTCGGCGAGGTACTTGCCGATGCCTCCCAGGCGGATGGGGTCGGGGCTGGTATCCACCACGCGGGCCACGATCTGCCGCCCGCCCACCAGCTTGGCCCCCTCGCTCACGCACAAGAGGCTCGAGCGCTTGCCCATGCTGCTCCGCTGCCGCACCTTCTCAAACACGCTCTCCAGCGTGAAGGGGACCTCGGGGATCAGGATCACGTCCGAGCCCGAGGCCACGCCCGCGTGCAGGGCGATCCAGCCCGCGTTGCGGCCCATGACCTCGACCACCATGGCGCGGTGGTGGCTGTCGGCGGTGGTGCGGACCTGGTCGAGGGCCATGGCCGCGGTTGACACGGCGGTCTGGAAGCCGAAGGTGATCTCGGTTCCCATGATGTCGTTGTCGATGGTCTTGGGCACGCCGACGACGGGCAGGCCGCGCTTGGCGAACTTGGCGGCGCCGGTCATGGTGCCGTCGCCGCCGATGACGACAAGGGCCTGCACCTTGTGCTGCTTGATGGTGTTCAGACACTCGTCCATCACGTTCTTGTAAATGAGGGAGCCGTCAGTGTTGCGGCCCACCGCGTGCTTTTCGGGGTTGCTCTTGTTGTTGCTGCCCAGGATCGTCCCGCCCATGGTGAGGATGCCCGACAGGTCGGTGTCGGTGAGCGGTCGCACCCGGTTCTCAATGAGGCCGAGGAACCCGTCCTCGATGCCCACAACCTCGACGCCGCAGTTGAGGGCGTCCTTGGCGACGGCGCGGATGACGGCGTTGAGGCCGGGGCAGTCCCCGCCGCCAGTGAGCACACCGATCCGCCGGACATTGGGGCACGTGGTGGAGAGTGACATCGTGAGGGACGATATCGGGCGTTCGGGGGCGTGGCTTTGGAGTATTGAGCGACACTGAGAGCGGGCAGGCCCTGCTCAACGCTTCAGGTCGAACGCGCCGAGATGCTTCACCCCCTTGCCGTCCTCGATCTCCACCCAGAGCTGCGCACCCGCGGGCAGGGGGTCGGGGACCTCGGCGTGGGTGTGCCAGTGCGTGGGGTCCTTGGCGTCCTCGATCTCGGCCTTCGCCTTCACCGACCCGGCGGCATCCTGGGAGCCGATCCAGAATCGCACGGCCGCGGGCGCCGGGTCGCCCGTGACCCACAGGTCGATCGGAGCATCGCTGCCCGCCTTGAGCTCGCCCTGTTCGCGCGATGCACGCACCGTGTAAGGTCCGATCGACGCGGAGCCAAGCTCGACCGCGGCCTTTCCGTGGTCGTGGCCGTCATCATGCGGGTGGTCGTGCTTGGGGGCGGTGTTGCTGCCCTGCGGGGCGGGCGTGGTGTTCGCAGGCGGCGACTTGTCCTTGCAGCCGGTGAGGAGCAGGGTGGATGCGGCGAGAGTGGCCAGGGCGAGTCTCATGGTTCAGTCTCCGGTACTGGTGCTGGTTGGACGCCTGCGGAAGGCCCGGGTTACGCGCCCGAGCATGGATTCGTTGTTGGAGATAGCCCCGGTGTCAGGGCCGAAGATGAGGGCGTACCCCGCGGGCACGACGACCAGGTTGAGGAACGTCGATGTGAGCAGGCCGCCGAGCACGACGAGGGCGAGCGGTGCGAGTAGCTCGCTCCCGGGGCGACCTGCGGCGAGTGCGAGCGGAACCAGCCCCAACGCCGCGGCGAGCGCGGTCATGAGGATGGGGACAAGGCGCTCCATCGAGCCCTGCACCACGGCCTCGGCCAGTGGCTTGCCTTCGTGCTGCATGAGATGCTGATAATGGTTGACCAGCAGGATGCCATTGCGCACGGCGATTCCGAAGAGCGTGATGAAGCCCACCATGCTGGCAATCGAGATGACCGGCGGCAGATAAGGGCGGGAGGAGAGGCCCAGCAGCGCGAGCGAGTTGTGCCACACGCCCGCGAGCCCGCCGGGCGTCTGCGTGAAGTAGATCGCGAGCAGCCCGCCGATGATGGCCAGCGGCAGGTTGATCATGACCAGCAGCGCCGCGCGGAGCGAACCGGTTGAGAGCTGGAGCAGCAGGAGCATCGCGAGCGCCACGCCCGCCCCCGCGACGAGCAGCGTGCGGCTGGCGGACTGCTGGGCCTCGAACTGCCCGCCGAAGTGCACGGTGTAGCCCGCCCGCTGAACGATCGGCTCCACGCGGGCACGCACGGCCGTGATGAGGTCGCCAAGGTTGTACCCCGGCGCGATGTTGCAGGAAACCACGGCCTTGCGCTGGGCCGACTCCCTGGCGATCAGGTTACTGGTGCGCTGGGGGTAGATTTCTGCGACCTCCGACAGCCGCACGGTCGCGCCCGCGCGGTTGCGCAGGAGCAGCCCCTGCACCTGCTCCACGCTCTCCCTCTGATCGGGCGAGAGGCGCACGGTCAGGTCATAGCGTCGCACGCCCTGGTTCACCTCGGCCACGTGAACGCCAGCGAGCGCCGCCTCCACCTGCGCCGCGGCTTCGCCCGGAGTCAGCCCCGCGGCCGCGAGGTCGTGCGGGCGATAGCTGATCGTGAGGGAGGTGATCATCACCTCGCGGTTTGCCGTGACGTCGCGAGCCCCCGGCAGCATGCGGAGCTCGGCCTCGATCTGCCGCGCGAGCGTGCGGAGGGTGGCGAGGTCTTCGCCGTAGACGTTGATGGCGATGGCCGCGGGGGTGCCGGAGAGAATGTGCGAGAGCCGGTGCTCGATGGGCTGGCCAATGGCAACGGTAACGCCGGGGATGGAGCCGGCGAAGCCGGCGATGTGCTCGCGGACGGCGTCCTTGTCGGCCCCGGGCAGCAGGGCGATGTCGATCTCCGAGCTGCTGACGGGCTCGGCGTGCTCGTCGCGTTCCGCTCGCCCCGTGCGCCGGGTGACGGTGCGGACGCCCTCGATGCCGACCAGGCGGCGCTCGACGCCGGAGGCGATTCGGTTCGATTCCTCCAGCGAGGTGCCGGGTGGGGACATCAGGAACAGCGTCAGCGAGCCCTCGTTGAACTCGGGGAGGAAGGCGGTGCCGAAGGTGCGGCCCAGCAGGAGTGCGGCCGCCGTCGAGAGGACCGCCGCGGTGAGGACCACGCCCCGACGCCGGATCGAGGCGCGGAGCAGGGGCTCGTAGCCGCGCTTCAGCCAGCGGACCAGGAAGCCCTCCCCGAGTTCGTGCCGGGCGTCTCCGGAGGCGAGCTTCCCACGCAAGAGCAGGCCGCAGAGGGCGGGTGTGACGGTGAGGGCCACGAAGAGCGAGGCGAGGATCGAGATGATGTAGGTCACGCCCAGGGGCTGGAAGAAGCGGCCCTCGAGCCCCTCCAGGAAGAGCAGGGGCACGAAGACAATCACGATGATCACGGTGGCGAACACCATCGAGGGGCGGATCTCGTTGCTGGCGTCGAACACCACGTCGTTGACCGGCCGGCGTTCGCCCGCGGGCAGCGCGGCGTTGAGGCGCAGGCGGCGGTAGACGTTCTCGACGTCGATGATGGCGTCGTCCACAAGGACGCCGATGGCCACGGCGAGGCCGCCCAGCGTCATCACGTTGAGCGAGAGGCCCAGTCCGCGCATGGCCAGCAGCGCCACCGCAAGCGAGAGGGGCAGGGCCGTGAGCGTGATGATCGTCGTGCGGACGTTCAGCAGGAACAGCACGAGAATGACCGCGACGATGATGGTGGCGTCCCGCAGAACGTGCACGACGTTGCTCACCGAGCGCTCGATGAAGTCGGCCTGGCGGAACGCGTGGGGGTTGAGCGAGATGCCCCTGGGCACGCTGGGGGCGAGCTGGGCGAGCGCCTCGTCGATTTGCCGGGTGAGCGCGAGCGTGTTGGTGCCGGGGCTCTTCTGGAGCGTGAGGACCACCGCGGGGCGTGCGTCGCTGGAGGCCGTGCCACGCTTGGGGGCAGGGCCCAGGGCTACATCGGCGACTTGCCCCATCGTGACCGGGACGCCCTGGTGAAATGACACGATGGTGGACTCGATGTCGCGCACGGAACGCACGCGGGCCGTCTGGCGGAGGGGCAGCTCCTGCCTGTCAACGTTGGGCAGGTAACCGGCGCTGGCGGTGCTGTGGGCGTTCTTCGCGGCCTCGGCAACGTCCTGCACCGTGAGGTTGTAGAGGGCGAGCCGGTCCTGACGGACGTTGACCTGGTACTCGGGAAGTTCGCCGCCGATCGCGGAGACCTGGGCGACGCCCGGCACCGCGAGCAGGCGGTTGCGAAGGTCAAACTCGGCGTACGCGCGGAGGTCCAGCGGCGAGACGGTGCCGTCGGGCGAGGACACCGCGAGCAGCATGAACTCACCAGTGATGGAAGTGACGGGTGTGATCTCGGAGTGGGCCTCGGGGGGGAGCGACTCGCGGACACCGGCGAGGCGCTCGCTCACGAACTGGCGTGCGCGGTAGATGTCGGTGCCCCAGTCGAACTCGACCCACACCAGGGAAAGGGAGATGGCGCTGGCGCTGCGGACGCGTCGGACGCCGGGCAATCCGTTGACGCTCGTCTCGATGGGGAAGGTGACGTACTGCTCTACTTCGTCGGCGGCGAGCCCGCCCGCCTCGGTGAGGACCACGACCGTCGGCGCGTTGAGCTCCGGGAACACATCCACCGGCGTGCGCGGCAGCTGCCACAAGGCGTACCCCAACAGCAGAACCCCCAGCAGCAGGACCACGCCGGAGTGGCGGAGCGAGAAAGCAATGAGGTGCTTGAGCATGAGGGCTTAGTCCTCGCCCTCGTGGAAGGTCCCGTCGGCGTGGAAGTGGCCGCCCTTCTGCGCGGTGCCGCTGGTCGCCACCATGAGCTGGTACACGCCGTCGACCACGACCTCGTCACCCTCGCGAACGCCGCTGTTGACGACCACGAAGCGGCCGTCGTCCTCGCCGAGGTCTGCCTCTAGCCGCATGACGCGGTCCGGGTTCTTCGGATCGCGCCGGAAGATGATCGGGGTAAGTCCGTCGCGCGCGACCGCCTGCACAGGTACTGCGAGTTGGCTGTTACTGCCCTCGTCCTGAGGCGTGAGCTCAAGGAAGCCGGAGACGCCGGCCCGGGCCCAGGGGATGGGCGATGAGGGAGTGACAAGCAGATCGATCGACCGCTGCTGCGGGTCTGCAACCGGAGCGATAGCGAGGGTTCCCCGGAGGGGAGCCGCCGCGGAAGCCGGGTCCCCAATCGGCGGCACGATGACCGCGGGCATGCCCGGCGTGATGCGTCGGAGGTCAGCCTGCGGGGCATGAGCCCGAAACAGCACACGCGTCGGGTCCACGACGCTCAGCACCGGCGCGGTGGCGTCAACCCACGACCCGTTGGAGACCGCGATGTTCTCCACTGCCCCCGGCGCCGTGGCGCGGACTTCGACGATGCTCAGCGTGCGCCAGGACGGCGCTCCGCCGCCCGCAAGCCCCTGCAACTCCCCGACCGGAACCCCGGTGAGGGATGCGAGCGAGGACAGCGTGAGCTCGACGCGCAGCGTGGCCGCGCTCTGCTCCGCCCGTAGCTTGCCCTCCTGGGCGTCCAGCTCCGCGTGCTTCTCGTGGGCCTCGCTGATGTCGGCGCGGGCTGCGGCGAGCGCGGCCTGCGCCTCGGCGATGTTGGCGCCACTCCCCGCGCCCGCGGCCCGGAGTTCCTCGAGCTTGGCTACCCGCGCGGCCCACATCTGCTCGGCGGTGCGGAGGTTCTGCTCGTGCACCTCGTGGGCCTGCCGTAACGGGCCCATGGCATCAAGGCCGGCAGTGGCCAGCGACGTGGCCGCGATCGCCTCCGCCAGCCGCTCCTGCAGCTCGCGCAGACGCGGCGTATCGAGGCGGTACAGCGGGGTGCCGGAGTCCACCGTCGCCGCCGGGTTGACCAGCAGCTGCACACGCCCGGGGGCGGGGGCGCGGTGCTCCTGGCGTGCAGTTGGCAGGGCCTCGAAGCTCCCGGGTATGCGGAGCGTGCGGCCCACTGCCCGCTTCTGGACCTTCGCGAAGGTAATGCCCAGGTTCTGCCGGACAGACGCTGGGATGTCCACGCGGTTCGTTGGCGCGGGGGCGTGCTGAGTCGCCGGTGCGGACGCGGGCTCAGCTTCACGCCGGCAGCCGGCGAGCGTCACCAGGGTAACGAGCGGCACGAACGTGACGCAACGAAGTGGCGTCATGGAAGGGACTCCATGCTTGGAAGAGACTCGACGCGTTGTTGAGGAGGTGGCGGGCGAAGCGATCGCGCCCAGGCTGGTTCATCGTGCGCGCAGTGTCGCGCCGCTAGACCTGCAGGCGCGTTGTTCGCAACAGGCTCGAGGCCCCGTGTGCCCGAGAGGGGGCCGACCGCTCCGCTTGCGGGCTCACATAGAAGCAGACGTGCGCGGGCACGCCCTCCGGGAGCGTCATGTCAATGCCAAAGTCACTCTGGCCCAACGCCGCGGCATCGATGCAGGCGCGGCTCAGGATTGGATCAGCGTCCGAGAGGTGCACGTGCGGCGGAGTGTGCGGCGGTTCTCCGTCTTGCGTGCACGACAGCAGCGCCGCGCACGGGTGATGATGGTGATCCCCGCCGTCCCTGTGGTCATGGGTGTGGGCGTGCAGGCGGTCATGATGGTGCTCCCCGCCACTGTGCTGGCGGTGGTGGTCGTGATGGTGGGGGATCACCAGCACACCACCGGTGGCGCGGAGTGTCCCGGTCAGCGCCAGCAGGATCGCCAGCAGCGGGGCCAGGAAGATGGGCCACGGGGAGTGCATCGGCTCTCAGTATAACGGTGGCCAACCCCGGGTGATGCACGCATGATGAAGGCATCGCGGCGGAACTGACCAACTCGGATGTGGCGGCCCGGCTGGAGCAGCTGGCGGTGCTGCTGCGCGAGCAGGGGGCCGACCGCTACAAGCTGCGGGCGTACCGCAACGCGGCCGCGTCCCTTCGGAGCTACCCGGCGAATGTGGCCCGCATGGTCACGGCGGGCGAGGACCTGCGGAGTGTGCCGGGCGTCGGCAAGAGCATCGCCAGCGCGATCCGCGAGATCATCAAGACCGGCGGGCTCAAGACCGCCGAGCGGCTCGGTGGCGGGGAGTCGAAGGTGGCGGTGGAGGTGGCGGCCGCCGCCGGGGTGCCGCTGCGAGAGGCCCGCCGAATCGTTGAAGAGCTGAAGGTCGGCAGCGTCGAGGAGCTGGCACGAGCCTTGGAGGACAATGAAGCGCTCTCGGGAGTGCACCCTAAGTTTGCATTCCAGCTACGACGGTGGCTGACGGGGGCGCAGGAGGTGCTTTGGGCCGACGCGGAGTACCTGAGCGGGACCTTCGAGCGTGTGATCGCCGGCGGGCGGGACGTCAGACGCGTCGAAGTCGCGGGCGAGGTGCGGCGTGGCGTTGAGACGGTTGGGGCGCTCGCGTATGTCGTGGAGTGCGCAACGGCGGAGGCGTTGGTCGAGGCTCTGCAGGCCCATGCAGGGCTGTCACGGGTCGAGCGTGCGAAGCCAAACCTGGTGACAGCACGGCTGGCGGCCGGCCCGGAGTTGCGTGTTCGGAGAGCAGGCGAGGGCGACTGGGGCGACGCGCTTGCTGAGGAAACAGGATCATCCGCCCACCTGGCGGAGGTGCGGCGAGTAGTGGGGCGGAAGCGCTTCGCGCCCGCCGCAACCGAGGACGAGTGGTACGAAGTGAGGGGCCTGGGATGGATTCCTCCCGAGTTCCGGGAGGGGCGCGGCGAGGTTGCTGCCGCGGCGGACGGCTCATTGCCCCAGCTCATCGAGCTCGCCGACATCCGCGGCGATCTCCACTGCCACACCACGGCCAGCGACGGCGCGAACACGCTGTCGGAGATGGTCGCCGCCGCGAGAGCCAAGGGGTACTCATACCTCTGCATCACCGACCACTCCAAGAGCCTCAAAATCACCCGCGGATTGGACGAGAAGCGATTGGCCGAGCAGGCCCGACAGATCGACGCGATGAACCGTCGGCTCAAGGGTTTCAGAGTGCTCAAGGGCTCCGAGGTCGACATACTTGCCGACGGCTCGCTCGACTTCTCCGATGAGACGCTCGCGACGCTCGACATCGTCATCGGCTCCATCCATTCGCGATTCGGGCTCGACAAGGAGCAGCAAACAGCCCGGCTGCTGCGGGCGGTGAGCAACCCTTACCTCACGTGCATCGGGCACATGACGGGGCGGCTGCTGCTCAAGCGCCCCGGCTACGAGTTCGATGTCGACCGCGTCCTGAAGGCGGTAAAGCAGCACGGGAAGCTCCTGGAGATCAACTCCAGCCCGGACCGTCTCGATATTGACGATGAACTCGCGATGCAGGCACGAGGACTGGGCATCCCGCTCCTGATCAACACCGATGCTCACAGCACCCGCGAGCTTGAGTTCATGCGCTATGGCGTGCAGCAGGGCCGGCGCGGGTGGCTGTCGAAGGCGGAGGTTCTCAACACCCTTCCGCTTTCGGCCCTGCTCCGGCGGCTCCGTGCGACCTTCCCAAGATAGCGCGGGCCCTGAACGGGGGGAGCAAACACCGAACAAGGGCGTCCGAACCGCGAACTTGGGCCCAGCCGGGGAACTTCTCTTCTCATTGCAGCGGATGATGCTGCTGATTACCCTAGGTCCCAGCGGGTCGCGGGGGTCAGCGTCACTGTTCCCGGTCTGGTCTGACTTGCAGGAGCTTCAATCATGGTCCGTCTGAGCCGTCCCGCGGCGATTGCCGCATTGTGTCTTGCCTCGGGCGCGCTCGCGCAGCCCGCGAACAACAACTGCGCCAGCGCCGAGCTGATCAACCTCGCCGTGGGTGAGACCAAGTCGGTCGAGGGGACCACCGCCGGCGCCACGGTCGACAACGCCGCCGGAAGCTGCGGCAGTTCGACGAACACGCCCGACGTGTGGTACCGCGTGATCGCCCCGTCCAACGGCCTGCTCACTCTCAGCACCTGCACCGGCACCACCTACAACAGCGTGATCGCGGTCAAGGCCTCCTGCGCGGCGACGACGACGCTGGCCTGCAACGACAACGCCTGCGGCTCGCAATCCCGCGTGACGCTCTCGGTCACCTCGGGCACGACGTACTACGTGCGAGTCGCCGGCGCCAGCCTTGCCACCGGCGCGTTCGTGCTCACCGTGCAGCACCAGGGCGCCCCCACGCCGGTCCTGGGCCCCGACGTCATCACGGCCGTGATCCCCGACATGCTGCGCCACGGCACCAGCGTGGACGGCACGGTCACCGCGTACTCCGTCGGGACGACGTCCTGTAATCCCGGCGACTACCCCGTGCTGTGGATCGACAACAGCAACTACCTGCCGGACTACGACACCACCCGTCACCCGGTCATCAGCCAGAACATCTACCGGCTCAAGTCCTACACGGCCCCGGGCGGGGGGACTTACCAGCGCTTCGAGCAGCTCGGCCAGAGCTGGCTGAAGCACGGCTTCCTGTCCACGAACTCGTCCGGGTGCGGCACGTGCATCACGAGCAACGTCTGGCGCCCGAGCACGCAGAGCTACCAGAACTTTGGGAGCGACGCCATCGGCGTGAACTGCTCCGACACGTATGGCGCCAGCCTCAACGGCACGCACACGTACCTCGGAGCCAAGAGCATCGTGCACCCGACGCTCGGCACGTCCCCCTTTGTCCGCAACAACGGCACCGGGGACGCTACCACCAAGATGCGTCTGCAGGTGCCCACCGCGGACGTGACGGCGCAGCCCGCGGGCACACGGTTCTTTGCCGACGCCTTCTATGTCACGGCCGATGACGCCCAGTTCGTCCGCCCCGGCCAGACTGTCGCGACCAATGCGCTCAACAATGCCAGCTACCGTGAGCTGAGCGCCGGCAGCATGGGCGGTACGCCGACCTTCGTCGGCAACACTATGACGCAGCAGCCCGGCATCTTCGCGTGGAAGGCCGCGGACAGCACGGTCACCCTGGTGACCGCGGACCACGACGACACCGAGAACCCCAGCACCGGCTTCCGCGACGGCAACGGCAACCCGGCGTTCCCCGGCACGTTCATCCGCTCGCGATTCTGGGTGGCGGGAAAGGCCACCAGCCTGGGCAACGGCCTGTGGCGGTATGAATACGCGGTGTACAACCACAACAGCGACCGGGGCGCGGGCACGCTGAGCTTCAACGTCCCGGCGGGCGCGACGGTGTCCGACTACTTCTTCCGGGCCCCCAAGTACCACTCCGGCGAGCCCTACAGCAACGCGAACTGGACGATGAGCAAGAGCGGCACCACGCTGACCTTCTCCACCGAGCCCTACGCGACCAACGCGAACGCGAACGCGATCCGCTGGGCCACGCTGTACAACTTCGGCTTCACCACCGACGTGGCCCCCGTAAACGGCACCGCCGAGCTGGGCCTGTTCAAGCCCGGCACGATCCCCTCAATCACGGTCGCCGGCCTGCCCGTGCCCACTCCCCCTGCCACCTGCGGCCCGCAGGACTTCAACGGCGACGGCGATAGCGGCACCGATCAGGACATCGAGGCCTTCTTCGCCTGCCTTGGCGGCAACTGCTGCCCGAGCTGCTGGGAGGGCGGCGCCGACTTCAACGGTGACGGGGACATCGGCACCGATCAGGACATCGAGGCCTTCTTCCGCGTCCTGGGCGGCAGCCCCTGCTGATCCGCCTTTGATCCAGATCTGACCGCAGGAGCCCGGGGATCAGCCCCGGGCTCTTTTCATTTCTTGTTGCGGCAGGATCGTGAGGGCGGTAGCCTGTTGCCCAGCGGGTCCTTGGGGTTGCGTCGTTCGCGGCGCGCGTGGTTGTTGCATTCGTGGTCGTGGTCTCTCCCGCAGGAGTGAATGTCATGAGCATGCAGGCTGGCCGCGTGGCGGCTCTGGTCGTCCTCTCGACGGTGTGCGGCGCGTCGCTGGGGCAGGCGATCGGCCCCGACATGGTGTCGTCGTCCATGGTGGATGTTGCTCGCTATGGGACCGATCCCACGGGCACCATCACCGCTTACGCGGTGGGCTCGGTGACGTGCAACAAGGGCGACCAGCCGGCGATCGTGTCCTCGGGCGCGATCCGCCCGCTCATCGGCCAGAACATGTACCGCCTCAAGACGTTCACCAGCCCCGGCGGCGGTACGTACTCGCGCCTGGAGCAGGTGGGGCAGTCGTGGGCCAAGCGCGTGGGACTGCCCATCAACGGCAATACCGTGAGCTGCGGGGCATGCGCGGGCAGCGCCGGCAGCGGCATGATGAACGTTAACTGTGCCGACACCTACGGCAGCGGCTTCAACGGCAGCCAGGGGCTGCTCGGGCCGCGCTCGATGTGCAACGCCACGCGAGGCGACACCCTGGGCGGCGCCGGCACCAGCATCGGCGACAGCATCACGCGCGGGCGGCTCCAGGTGCCCACGGCCGATGTGACCGCGCAGCCCGCCGGCACGCGCTTCTTCGTCGAGAACGTCACCCTGCTGCCCGACGACGCCCAGCACGTGCGCCCGGGGCAGACGGTTGGCGTCAACGCGATGAACAACGCGAGCAGCCAGGAGGTCGGCATCAACGGCGGGGTCAGCAACCCGACGCTGATCGGCGGCACGGGGGCGGGCGGGAGCGCCATCGGGGTGCCCATGCTGGAGCGGTGGCGGCAGATCGACCCCGAGGTGACGGTGGTGACGGTCGATCACGACGACTTCGTGAACCCCAGCCCCGAGTTCCCGGGGACGTTCATCCGCTCGCGGTTCTACGTGGCGGCTCGGGTGACGGAGCTCTCGCCCGGGCGCTGGCGCTACGAGTACGCCCTGTTCAATCTCAACTCCGACCGCAGCGCGGGGGCGTTCATCATCCCGATGCACGACGTGGGCGAGGTGACCGAGTACAGCTTCCGCCACCCGCTGTACCACTCCGGCGAGCCTTACAGCAACATGCCCTGGAGCGCGGCCCGCAGCAACGGCGAGATGAGCTTCGCGACCACGCCCTTCGCCACGAACCCCAACGCCAACGCCCTGCGCTGGGGCACGACGTACTCGATCGGCTTCACCAGCAACGTGCCGCCGGGCACGGGCAGCGGGCGGCTGGAGTTGTTCAAGCCCGGGACCGCCGGGCCGGCGCTGACCGTGCCGGGGATCCCGGTGCCCACGCTCGAGCCCTGCCCGCAGGACTACGACGGCGATGGCGAGTTCGTTGACGCGGACATCGAGGCGTTCTTCGCTTGCATCGGCGGCCACTGCTGTCCCCGGTGCTTCCCCGGCCGCAGCGACTTCAACCTCGACGGCGACTCGGGCACCGATCAGGACATCGAAGGCTTCTTCCGGGTGATCGGCGGCAACCCCTGCTGATCGTTCACCGTGCCAGGTGAGCAGGGCCCGGTCTGCGGGCCCCTGCTCGTTTTTGACAACGGTGAGCCAAGTGATGATCGTGTTCCGGCGAGGACGGCGCATGATGGTGGCTGGGATTGACCACTGCCCCGGAGCCGATCCATGCCCACACCCGAATGCACCCGCGCCCTGAAGACGCTCGTGCCCGCCCTGCTGGTGGCCGCCGCGGCCGGCGTCGCGGACGCCGACCCCGGCGAGCTCCTCTGGACCCGCGTCCTGACCGACCCCTACGCCTACGGCACCTTCCCCGCCGTGGACCCGCAGGGCAACGTCTACTGGCCCAACCGCGGCCTGTGGTCCTACACCCGGGAGGGCGAACTCCGCTGGTGGCGGGACAACACGGACGGGCCGGTGGCCATCCGCCCCGACGGCGCGATCTTCACCACCGAGTACGTCAACACCCGCACCGCCGAGGACCCCTTCTGGGTGCAGGGGTTCGTGCGGCTGACCGCGAACAACGAGCAGGTCTGGTGGACGGGCCTGCCCACGCGCTGCGCCTGGCCGGAGGCGGGGCCGATCGTGGGGCCCGACGGGAACATCTACGGCACGTGCTCGGGCGGCTACAACGCGCCCGGACCGGCGTTCTCGATCCACGAGGACGGCTGGACCCGCTGGGTGGTCCAGGGGTTCAAGAGCGCGTCCATCAACATCAACGACCGGACCGACGACACGGGCCGGTTCTATGTGCGGGCGGGAACGATCCCCGCGCCCAACGCACCGTGGGGCGGGGCGGGCGGTGTGGTGGCCATCGACCTGAACGGCCAGGTGCGTTGGGAGAACATCCAGAGCGGCGCCGACTACGTGGGCATCCACTACCCCACCGGTGGCGTCATCACGCAGCAGCTCGCACGCGACCCCGACGAGAACCCGCTGTGGAACTACGGCTCCTCGTGGACGAGCACCGATACCGACGGCTCGGTGTACCTGCGCCACGGCTGGTACCGCTATGACAAGCTCCGGCCCGACGGATCGGTGGTGTGGCAGATCGGCCCCATCGGCAGCGGCAACTACGTCAACCAGCCCGCGTTCTCCCCCGACCACTTCATGATGTACCTGACCTTTGGGCCATGCATCGGCTATCCCGACACGGCCTGCCCCGGGCGGGTGGTGGCGCTGCGCACGGGCGACGGATCGATCGCGTGGCAGTACGAGTTCCCGCGGCTGCCTGATGACCTGATCGAACTGCACAAGGCCGCGGTGAGCCCCGACGGCACGCGCCTGTATGTGACCGGCTACAAGCGAATCGCCGGGCACGGCTACCTGATGGCCTTCGACACCGGCGTGGCGCCCACGCCCGTGTGCGGCACATCGGACTTCAACGGCGACGGCGACGCGGGCACGGACCAGGACATCGAGGCGTTCTTCGCGTGCATCGGCGGCAACTGCTGCCCCACCTGCTTCGGGGGCGGGGCGGACTTCAACGCGGACGGCGACACCGCGACCGATCAGGACATCGAGGCCTTCTTCCGCGTGCTGGGCGGCGGCGCCTGCTGAGGTTCTCGGGCCAGGACAATGGCCTTCACCGCGGAGTTTGCGGAGCGGGCGGAGTTGCGCGATGTTTGATGAGGACCCGTGGAGATCCGGCCCTGGAAGGGAGTCCGGACCAATGGACCCCGACCGAAGACTCTGGTCTCATGAGGGATCCGCCCCCCCGGGCGTGGCGTACCGCCCCTTGCGGCGTGCTGTATGCTGCAATGGCTGTTCTCTTGGCCCGTTTCTCACGGGCTGACTTCAGGCGGTTTCTGACTCACGCAGACAAGGAGCCAGGGGTGGCGCACACGTTTGTTCCGGCCGCGGCGTTGTTCATTGGGTTCACTATGGCACTCACGGCCCACGCCGGCGAGCCCTCGCCCCTGCGGCTGATGGCTGAGGATGAGCGGGGCGTGGCCACCCTGGCTCTCGACCAGGATGCCTACGAGCGGCTCGCGCCGGCGGTCGCGGTTGAGTTCGACGGCTTCGTGCTGGGCGCCGGAAAGGCCGCGGACGTGAGCCTCACCAGGATGGAACTCTTCGCGCCCGACGCCAAGTTTGTCGATCGCACCGAGGCGGGCGAAGTCGAGCTGGCGCGCCCCGAGGTGCAGTTGTGGCGCGGCACAGTGGAAGGCGAACCGGACTCGCGCGTGTTCCTGGCGCTCACGCCCCATGGCAGCAGCGGCTTCGTGCAGTGCAGCCACGGCCATTTCATCATCTCCAGCGGCCCGTCAGGCCGTTGGCCCACGGTCGCCTACGACCTCGCCAGCCCCGCCGGCGCGGGGATCCAGTTTGACATGCCGGGTTGCGGAGGCGGCATCCTTCCCGAGGGTGAGCAGGCGCCCGCCTCGATCGGCGAAGCCACCTACGAGCCGCGTGTGTACACCTGCAAGCGCTACCGCATCGCCATCGACTGCGACCAGGAGTTCACGGCCAACCTCTTCGGCGGCAACGCAGCGTCCGCGCAGGTCTACGCCACCTCGCTGCTAGGGGCCGTGTCGGAGATCTACCAGCGCGACATGAACGTCGCGATGGAACTGGGCTACCTCCGCACATGGACCACGACCGATCCTTACACGCAGACCAACAACAGCCAGCAGTTGCCGCAGTTCCGCTCGTACTGGAACAACAACATGCAGAGCGTGAGCCGCAACCTCGCGCACCTGCTGTCCGCACGATCGCTGGGCGGCGGGATCGCGTACCTGCGGGCCGCGTGCTCGAGCAACGGTTATGGGGTGTCGGCCAACATGACCGGGTTCTTTCCTTATCCCATCATGCACCACAGCGCGTCCAACTGGGACCTGATGGTGGTGGCTCACGAAATGGGCCACAACCTGGGCAGCGGCCACACGCACGACGTCAACTCGTACAACCCCATCATCGACGGCTGCGGCAACAACGACTGTTCGCAGGCGACAAGCGGCACCATCATGAGCTACTGCCACCTGTGCAGCGGCGGCATGAGCAACATGAGGATGACGTTCGGCACGCGGGTGATCACCGCGATGCGGACCTACCTGGACGGGACTGCAAACACCTGCGGCACCGCCTTCGCGGCCACCAGCATCGCCCAGCACCCCGCGGGCGCCGCCCTCGATGAGGGAGACACGCTCACGCTCACCGTGCAGCATTCCGGCCAGGCGCCCACGGGCTACCGCTGGAAAAAGGGCACGGCGGTCCTGACAAACGGCGCCCGGATCTCGGGCGCGACCACCAACTCTCTCACCATCAGCGGCGTGCTGCCCGCCGACGCGGGCTCATACACCGTCGAGCTTCAGGCCCCCTGCGGCGTGGTGACCAGCTCCGCCGCGGTGATCGAAGTGACCGAGTGCCCCAGCTTCACCCAGCACCCGCAGAACCTTCAGGCGACGATCGGACAGGCGGTCAGCATCTCCGCCTATTCCACCGGCGCTTTTCCCCGCACCTACCAGTGGTTCAAGAACGGCGCGATGTTGAACAACACCGGCCGGATCACGGGCGCCACCAACTTCACACTGAACTTCAACCCCGTGCAAGAGGGAGATCAGGGCAGCTACACGCTCGTGGTGAGCAACGTCTGCGGCAGCCGCACCAGCCAGCCGGCCGTTCTGACGGTCATTGCGCCGGCGTGCGGCACAGCCGACTTCAACGGCGACGGCGATATCGGCACAGACGCCGATATCGAGGCGTTCTTCGCCTGCATCGGCGGGAACTGCTGCCCCTCCTGCTATGCGGGCGGTGCCGACTTCAATGCCGACGGCGACACCGGGACCGATGCGGACATCGAGTCGTTCTTCCGGGTGCTCGGCGGCGGCAACTGCTGAGGGTCGGAGCGAGCACCGGGATGAGGACATCTCGGCGGGACACTGCCGTACTATTGCCTCACTATGCCCAGCTTTGACATCGTCTCGCGCCTGAACTTTGCCGAGCTCGACAACGCGATCAACAACACGCTGAAGGCGGTCGCGGCGCGGTTTGATTACCGCGGGACGGCCTATGAGCTGACGGTGGACCGGAAGGAGAAGAAGCTCAAGGTCGTCGGTGACGACGACGGCAAGGTGAAGGGGATCCGCGAGATGTTCCAGTCCGCGGCGGTGAAGCGGGGGCTGGACGTGCGGAGCTTTGAGTGGGGGGAGATCGAGCCGACGGTGGCGGGCAAGGCCAAGTGCGAGGTCAAGCTCAGGGACGGGATCCCCACGGACGCCGCCAAGGCCATCCAGAAGGCGATCAAGGAGAGCAAGCTCAAGGTCACGGCGTCGATCCAGGAGGACGAGCTGCGGGTGACGGGCAAGCAGATCGACGACCTCCAGGCGGTGATGGGCATGTGCCGGGCGGGCATCCCCGGGGTGGAGCTGCCGCTGCAGTTCGTGAACATGAAGAGCTGACCGCTGCGGTCGCACGCGGGGGTGCGGGGGTGCGGGGGTGCGGGGGTGCGGGGGTGGCGGCTGGTCGGCACGCCGGTGCACTTCAGCGGTGCCGCCGGCAACCGGACGCGGCCCCCGCACGTACCGGGCAGCGGCCCTGGAACCGGGGCATACTGGAGTTGATGATGCGTTGCACCCTGTCCATCGCGGGCGCCCTTTCCATCGCGGCCGCGGCCGCCCTCTCGCCCACCGCCCTGGCCCAGTCCGCCGGCCCGGCCGTGTTCGCCGCCTGCAACGGCAACCTGCGCGGCAGCGTGACCAGCTGGCGCATCAACCCCGACGGCACCGTCACGCTGGTGCAGGACCTGGTCATCGGCGAGCGGCTGAGCAGCGAGCCCTCGATCCCGGGCACCAACGCGTACTCGGCGGCGCTCTCGCCGAATGGCAAGTACCTCGCCATCGGGCACGCGACCTCCTTCGCGCAGGAGCAGGTGACGATCGTGCGCGTGCACGAGGACGCCACGCTCTCGCAGGTGACGACCTTCACCGAGCCCAGCACGCCGATGGACGTGGTGTGGCTGAGCGATGAAGTGCTCGCCGTGACGGAGGCGTACACCAGCGGCACCAACCGCGTGCGCTCGTACCGGTTCGACGAGGAGACCACGGCGGTCACGCACGTCAGCACGGTCGATGTGGGGAGCTTCTGCACCTCGCTGGCCAAGACGCCCGACGGCCGCTGGCTGTTCGCGAACGACTCGCCGCTGCAGGGGAGCTCGGCGATCCGCAGCATCGCGGTCGCGCCCGACGGCGTGCTCTCGGTGTCGGGCAACGCCGGCTACACGTTCGGCTACTCGCTCGGGCTGGGCATGAGCCCCGACGGACGCCGCCTCTACAGCGGCGGCGGGATCTCGGGCGGGAACGTGGTGAGCGGCTTCGACTTCGACGCGGCCACCGGCGTGCTGACCGACGTGCCCGGGATGCCCTTCGCCTCCGCGGGCAGCTCGCCGAAGCAGGTCGCGATCGCCCCGAGCGGGAACTACGCGCTGGTGGGGCACGGCAGCGACGGCACCGCCCGCCTGCACCTGGTTGACCCGCAGACGGGGATGCTGACCTACACCGGCAACTTCGTCGACGTCGGCAGCCAGGGCTCGCTGGGGTTCATCGACTTCGTGCGCGTGAACGGCATGGACCTCGCGCTCTTCACCGACCGCGACACCACCGGCGGGCGCGGCATGTGCTCGGCGGTGATCGAGCCCAACGGCACGCTCACCATCAAGAGCATGCGTGTTGACGGCGGCGGAATCGACCCGATGCGCGTAGTGGCGTGGGTGCCGTCCGGCCCAACGTGCGGCACGAGCGACTTCAACGGCGACGGCGACGCGGGAACGGATCAGGACATCGAGGCGTTCTTCGCCTGCATCGGCGGCTCGTGCTGCGACACCTGCTGGGCGGGCGGGTCGGACTTCAACGGCGACGGCGATGCGGGAACCGACCAGGACATCGAGGCGTTCTTCCGCGTGCTGGGCGGGAACCCGTGCTGATGCGCTGAGGCGCAGAAAAAAAGCCCAGGGATCATGATCCCTGGGCTTTGGTGTTGCGCCGATTCCAACGAACCTCTTAGTCCAGCAGCTCCACGCTCTCGAACTTCTTGCCCTCGAGCATTTCGAGGCTCGCGCCGCCGCCGGTGGAGACGTGGGTCATCTTGCTGGCCAGGTTGAACTTCTCGACCGCGGCCGCGGAGTCGCCGCCGCCGACGATGCTGATCGCGCCGGCGCTGGTCGCATCGGCGATGGCCTTGGCGACCTGCTGGGTGCCCTGAGAGAAGGGGCGGAACTCAAAGACGCCCATGGGGCCGTTCCAGACGATGGTCTTCGCCTTGCGGAGGAGCAGGGCGTACTTGGTCTGGGTCTTGGGGCCGATGTCCAGTCCCATGAAGCCGTCTTTGATCTCTTCATCGAAGACCTCGATGTCGCCTGCGTTCTCGCTGAACTCGGTGGAGCACGTGTGGTCGACCGGGAGGTGGAGCTCGGCCTTGAGGCGGGCCGCGAGGTCGATGGTCTTCTTGGCGTCGGCGATGCGGTTGGTCTCGACGCGGGACTTGCCGACCTTCTTGCCCATGGCGGCGAGGAAGGTGTAGGCCATGGCGCCGCCGACGACGATGGCGGAGGCCTTGGGCAGCAGGTGGTCGATGGCGCCCATCTTGTCGGAGACCTTGGCCCCGCCAAGGACGACCACGAAGGGCTTGGCGGGGTTGGCCAGCGAGTCGGAGAGGAACTTGAGCTCCTTCTCCAGGAGGAAGCCGGCGACGCGGGGCTTGCCCTTCATGGCGTTGGGCACGGCGACCATGGAGGCGTCGGGGCGGTGGGCGGTGCCGAAAGCGTCGTTGCAGTAGACGTCGCCGTAGGCCGCGAGCTTGGCGGCGAACGCAGCGTCGCCCTTCTTCTCGCCCTTGTGGAAGCGGAGGTTCTCGAGGAGGAGAACGTCGCCGTTCTTCATGGCGGCGACGGCGCCCGCGGCGGCGGCATCGGTGCAGTCCTGAGAGGGGAAGGCAACCGGCTTGCCGAGGAGCTCGGAGAGCTTCTTCGCGGCGAGGGCGAGGGAGAACTCGGCCTCGTAGCCCTGGCCCTCCGGGCGGCCCATGTGCGACATGAGGATGGCCTTCCCGCCGCGGTCAGTAATGGACTTGATAGTGGGCAGGGCCTCGCGGATGCGGCGGTCGTCGGTGATCTGGCCGTCCTCGACGGGGACGTTGAAGTCAACGCGGGTCAGGACGCGCTTGCCGGAGACATCGACGGACTGAATGGTCTGCTTGGGCACGGGCTCACTCCTTCGGCCCACGCAACCCGCGCAGTTCGCGGCTCGCATGGGGGAGTGAGGATAGGTCGCGAGCAGCCCAGGTGGGTCATGAAAAAACCCGGGCATGGGCCCGGGTTCGGTGTTTCAAGCGCGATGTGGCGAGCGGTGCTTAGCGGCCGCCCTCTTCCACGATGCGGCTGATCTTCGCGCGGATGTTCGCGCCCCCCTCGGTGTCGAGCTGATCCTTCAGCTTGCGGAGGTGCGTGGCGAGCGAGGCGTCGATGAGCTGGTCGCCGATCTGGAACTTGACGCCGCCGATCATGTTCGCGTCGGTGTAGGGGTGGAGGACAACTTCCTTGCCCATGACCTGACCGAGGCGGTCCTTCATCGTGCGGAGCAGGTCGGCACCGACGGGCTCGACGGTGTACACGTCGACCTCGACGCGCCCGAACTTCTCCTGCGATTCCTGGTCGAAGGCCGCGGCGATGCTGGGGAGCTGGCCGATGCGGCCCTTCTCATTGAGCACCTGCAGGAACTTATAGGTGAGGTCGCTGACACGTCCCTTGAAGATCTTCTCGAGAGCACGCTCGCGGTCGGTCGAGGCGATCGCAGGGGAAGAGAGGAACTCGCTGAACTTCTGATCCTGGCGGGCGAGCTCGAGGATGTCCTCGAGCTCGGCCACGGTGGACTCGATCTCCGCCTGGCCGCCGTGCTTGTTGGCCATGTCGAAGAGGCTTCGGGCGTAGACGCGTGCGGTCGCGTCGGGTGGGGAGTCGATCAAAGGCATGGATAGGTCCTATGGGTCGTATAGGTCCTATGGGACCTAGAGAGGAGGAGCTGTGTGATCAGGCCTTGCCGCTGGTCTGGAGCTGCTGGAGGCTCTCCTCCACCAGGCGCTGAGTGTCGTTGCTGTTCACGTTGCGGCGGAGGATCTTGCTCGCGGCGTCGATCGCAACGGTCGTGCCGAGGTTGTAGATCTCCGACACCGCCGCCCGCTTGGCGGCCTCGATGTCGCGCATCGCCCGGTCGCGCATGGCCGAAAGCTCGGCGTCGGCCTTGGCCCGCAGCTCGGCCGCGAGGGTCGCCTGCTGGGCCTTGGTGGTCTCGATCATCTTCTGTGCCTCGGCGCGGGCCTGGGCGAGGGACTGCTGGTACTGCTCGAGGGCGTCCTTCGCCTGCGTGCGGGCCATCTCGGCCGCCTCGATCTCCTCGCGGATCTTGTTCTCGCGGTCGCGGAGGCCGCCGAGGATCTTGGGCCATACCAGCTTGCTGGCGATCGCGAGCACCACGATGAACACGCCGATGGCGACGAGCATCGGGACGATGCCCTCCTGCAGCTTGGGCACCACGCCGGCCTTCCCGGCGGGGGCGTCAGCAGCGAGCGTGGAAGTGGCCGCGAGGCAGAGGGCGGCGGCGGTAGCGAGGCGGGTCATCAGGCTCTTCATTGCGAGCTCCGGGGTTGCAGGGGGAACGGAACGGAAAACGGGGGGAGACCTTCCGGCCTCCCCACGCGGTTTTACTTGACGAAGCCGACCAGCAGGCCGACGACGATCGCGAACAGCGTCGCACCTTCGACGAGCGCGGCTGCGAGGATCATGTTGGTGCCGATGGGGCCGCCGGCCTCGGGCTGGCGGGCGATGGACTCGACCGCGCCCTTGCCGATCATGCCGATGCCCAGCGCGCCGCCGATCACGGCGAGGCCCGCGCCGATGGCCGCGAGGCCCTGGCCGATGGTGATGCCGCCGCCAGTGTTGGTGGCGCCCGCGAGATCAGCGGGGTTGGTGGCCGTGCCCTGCGCCATGGCGGCGACGGGGAGGACGGCAAGAGCGCCGAGGGCCAGGAGACCGTACTTCGCGAACTTCTTCATTCTTCTACCTCTCTGAATCGATCACGAGGAACCTGTGGTGCCGGCTTGCAATGCAGGGGCCGGCGTGGGACCCGTTATTCACGCGTGGGCGTGCTCGTGGCCGTGGGCCTCATGGTGCTCGTGATCACCATGATGGCTGAGTTGGGAGATGAACACGGTGGTGAGGAACATGAACACGAAGGCCTGGAGAAAGGCGACGAAGAGCTCCAGGAAGTAGATGGCGATCGCGCCGATGATCGACGCGGCCGTGATCACGAAGCCCATGATCGCGCCGCCCGCGGAGGGGTCGCGGACGATCTGCCCCGCGACTTCCTTTTGGCCGATGAGCAGGGCCATGCCGCTGACTGCAAACATGAAGAGCACGGCCATCAGGATGTGGCCCGCGGTCATGTTGGCGAAGAGACGCAGGGCCAGCGCGACCGGCTTGATGATCGTGCCGACGATCTCGATGGGAATCATCAGGGCCGCGACGGGAAGCTTGGTGCCCGCGGTGAGGTGGCCGAGGTAGCCGCCGATGCCGAGCTCACGCATGCCCGCGATGTTGATGAGGATCGCGGCGAGCAGCGCGAGAGCCGCGGTGACGAACAGGTTCTGCGTCGCCGTCGCGCCCAGGAGGCCACTGAGGTAGTGGTGACCTGAGGCCTTGTCGACGAGGTGGAAGAAGTCGGCGATGGGCGTGAGGCCCAGCAGGTTATTGATGAGGATGAAGAAGAAGAACGTCCACAAGAACGGCATGAACTTGTCGGTGCGGTCGCCCAGCAGCGGGCGGACGGTGTTGTCCCGCAGGTAGACGCAGATCACCTCGATCATGTGGGCGAAGGCGTTCTTGGTCACGTAGCGGTCGGTGCCCTGGGCGGCATCGCCGGTCTGGATGCGGCGGGCCGCGAAGGCGAGCAAGAGCAGCGTCAGGATGCCCGCGAGGATGAGGTTGCCCACGTGGGCGGACCAGAGCCACACGCCGTGCAGGCCGAAGAGGTCGCCGACGGCCCAGGAGTAGTGGGGGGCCTGGTTGACGACGTGGTCAACCGGGTTCTCGGCGGCAAGGGTGAGGGAGGCGAACATCAGCGGACTCCGGTGGGCGTCCCCGGGCGGGACGCGTTGATGGTGCGGATGGCCCAGGTCGTCTCCGCCACCAGGGCGAAGAGCCCCGCCAGCAGGAACGACGTCCAGAAGCAGCGTCCCTCGAGGGACATCAGGAAGAACAGGAGGACGCCCACGAGCAGGGCGATGAGCATGCGGGCGGTGGAGGAAGCGAGCACGCCGATCGCCAGACGGGCGGGCTGGTTGTGGGTGAGCACCCCCAGCAGCATGACGCCGATGACTCCCGCGACGGCCCACAGGATCATGGGTGTAAGCGATGCAACAGCAATGGTTTGGGTGTCGCCGCCAGCCCACTTCGCGGCGTGCCCGACTCCGATCGCCATGAGCCCGCCCAGGCTGCACGCGGCCACGATCTGGGCCATCAGCGGGCCGGTACGGATAGCGGTGGGTTGAGCGTGGCTGGTGGTCATCGGGTGTGACCCCCTTCACTGAGCGATAAAGCCCGACGAAAGGGGGTTCAAGAGTAGGTCAGTTGGGGGCGGCTGGCGAGGGGTCCTGGGTGGCCCGCCGCTCCGCGGCGGCGCCTTGGAGCTGGATGGACGGTGGACATGGAGTTTCGGGGATGGGGGTCTCGTAACGAAGACCGCCGCGGAGCGGCGGGCCACCCCCGAATCAGGCCTTGCGGTTCAGCTTGTTGGCCTCGCGGATGAACTGGACCAGCCCCGAGAGCATGCCGCACCCCAGGCCGATCAGGATGGGCCAGGGGGCGGCGTTCTTGAGCCAGAACGCCTGGATCGCCCACCCGATCAGGCCCCCGGCCATCACGGTGAAGGCGAAGTTCATGCCCACGGCCCAGACCTTCCCCTGCTGGGCGAGCTTCTTCCCCGCGACAGGGTCGCCGTCGCGCCGGATGGCGTGCTGGCCGCGGGTGAAGTCGAAGTGGTCCTTGTCAGGCATGGAGCCTCCCCACTAGCTGCGCCCGATGAGGGTGTCGTATTCGGCGTGAGAGCCGATCCAGTACCACACCAGTGTGTCCTCGTGCTGAATCGCAAGGGCGCGGTAGGCGATACCCACGCGAGATGACCAGAGATGACGAACTCGCTTCAAGTGCAGTGATGGATGCTGAGGATCCTGCTTTAAATGAGCAAAGGATGAGTTGGCGACCTGCTGCACATCCTCGGGAAGGGCGTTGTAGTGCTTCCAGAAGCTGCGAGCCGCGCGATGATTCACAGCTCCGTGGTCCGGCCTTCGCGGAGGTCCTTCAACGCTTCCTCAGCGAGCTTGTCCATCCGACCTGCCTTGGAGTCCTCCTCGATCTGCTTGTCCCAGAGCTCAGCATCGAACTCCGCGAACCAACGCCTGAACTGCACGAGTTCCTCCGAGGAGAGCTGACGCACGGCGTTCTCAATTTCGCTGATGCCCATAGTCTCACATGATAAGCCGGAGGGCGTTGGTCCGCGCCGCCTTGATTGCGTCGTTCACCTTGCTGATGTCCGTACCGCCGCCCTGGGCGGCGTCCGGCTTGCCGCCGCCCTTGCCGCCGACGATGGCGGCGGTGTCGCGCAGCCAGTCGCCCGCCTTCAGGCCCTTGGCGATGAGCGGCTCGGGGACGCCGGTCATGATCGCGACCTTGCCGCCGGGCTGGTCGACGCTGAAGAGCATGACCGCGGCCTTGGGGGCCTTGTCGCGGATCGTCTTCATCGCCGCCTGCAGGGCGTCGCGGTTGTCGCCCGCCTCGACCGTCGCGACGATCACGAGGTCGTTGGCCATCAGCGCCGACTCGGCGATGGCGCGGGCCTGACGCACGGCCTCATCACGCACGGCCGCGCCCATCTTCTTGCTCGCCTCCTTCACGCGCTCCTGGAGGGCCGCTATTTGAGCGCGGGCGCGGGCCTTGCGCCACGAGGGGATCGTGAGGGCCTCGAGCTCCGCCGAAAGGTCGGTCACGGCCTTGGGCAGCTCGCCGTCGGAGAGCTGCGCCGCGGCGCTGATGCGGCCCTCGATCGCGGCGGCGTGCCGGTTGGCCTCGGCCGCGAGATCGCCGGTGACGGCGACCACGCGCCGGATGCCCTTGGCGACCGCCTCCTCGGAGATGATGGCGAAGTCCTCGATCTGGCCCGTGGTGTTGACGTGCGTGCCGCCGCAGAACTCCACGCTGTAGTCCATCCACTGCGGGTTCTGCGGCTGGGAGAGGAGGGCGGAGACCGGCTGCCCGACGCTGACCACGCGCACGGGGTCGGGGTAGACCTCGCCGAACACGGCCCGCAGGGTGTTGATCTGCTTCGCGGAGACGAGCGACGCGGGCTCAGCGTACACAGGCAGGTTAGACTTGATGCGGGCGGTGACGCCGCGCTCGATGACCTCAAGCTCGCCGCTGGTGACGGGCTGGTTGTGGGAGAAGTCGAAGCGCATGCGGTCGGGGGCGACCAGCGAGCCCTTCTGGTCCACGTGCGTGCCCAGCACGCTGCGGAGCATGAGGTTGGTGAGGTGCGTGGCGGTGTGGTTGCTGGCGGTGCGCAGGCGGCGCTTCTGGTCCAGGTCCATGAGGACGCTGTCGCCCACGCGCAGCTCGCCGGTGCGGAGGTGGCCGATGTGCAGCACGTAGCCGCCGAAGGCCCTGGTGTCTTCGACGACGAACTCGGTGCGCTGGTCGCGGTCCTCGCTGGCGTTGAGCAGCGTGATGCGGCCGGTGTCGCCCTCCTGCCCGCCCATCTGCGCGTAGAAGCAGGTGCGGTCGGTGATGACGCCCACAGGGCGGTCGTTGTGCGTGGTGTTGGGGCGGGCGACCTCGTCGAAGGTCTCGCCGTTCCAGATCGCGCGGACGGTGGCGCGCACGTCCTTGTTGGCGAACTTGTGCGAGTCGTCCGTCGCGGGCACCTCCCAGTGCTTCAGGCGCGCGATCTCCTCGCCGCCGAGCGTCAGGGCCTTCGGGGCGCCCTCCTTTGCCGCCCCGCCGGTGCGCGACAGGTCTTTGGCCGCCTCGACCGCCTTCTCGAAGCCAGCGGTGTCCACCTTGATGCCGCGCTCCTCGGCCATCAGCACCGTGAGGTCGATGGGGAAGCCGTAGGTGTCGTAGAGCTTGAACGCGTCGGCCCCCGCGATGGTCCTGTTGGCGGACTCGGCCGCGACCTGCTCGAAGAGCTTGATGCCTCTGTCGAGGGTCTTGCCGAAGCTCTCCTCCTCCTCGAGGATGATCTTCTGCACGCGCCCCGGGTCCTTGCGCAGCTCGGGGAAGGCGTCGCCGAAGCGGTCGACCACCACGGGCACGAGCTGGGCGAAGAAGCCGGTCTTGGCCCCCAGCATCTGCCGCCCGTAGCGCACGGCCCGCCGCAGGATGCGCCGCAGCACGTAGCCGCGCCCCACGTTGCTGGGCACGGCCCCGTCGGTGATCGCGAACGTCAGCGTGCGGATGTGGTCGGCGATCACGCGGTACGCGGTATCGACATTGCCCTTGTCCGCCGCCCCCAGCCTGCCCGAGTACCCGTGCGGGGCGCTCGTCAGCCGCTCGATGGCGGCGAAGATGGGCATGAACACGTCGGTGTCGTAGTTGCTGCGCTTGTTCTGCAGCACCGAGACCAGCCGCTCCAGGCCCATGCCCGTGTCCACGTGCTTGGCGGGCAGCGGGATCAGCTTGCGGTACTTCGCCTCGATCTCCGCGCGGCTCTTCCAGGGCAGCTTCCCGCGCTCGGCCTCGGGCGTGCTGTCCCACTTCTGCAGCGCGTCCAGCCCCTCCTGCGGGTACTCGGCGTTGAACTGGATGAACACGTTGTTCCAGATCTCGATGACGTCGGGGTCGCTCTCGTTCACCTTGTCCGCGACCATCCGCTCCTCCTCGCCCATGGCGGTGAGGCGGTCGACGTGGATCTCGGTGCACGGCCCGCACGGCCCCGTGTCGCCCATCATCCAGAAGTTGTCCTTCATGTTCCCCGGCAGCACGCGCTGCGGCGGCAGGTAGCGCTCCCACAGCGCCTTGGTCTCCAGGTCCGGCCCGATGCCCGCGGCCTCGTTGCCGCCGAAGTACGTCGCGTACAGCGCGTTCGCCGGCAGCCCGTAGACCTTCGTCAGCAGCTCCCATGACCAGTCGATCGCTTCCTTCTTGAAGTAGTCGCCGAAGGACCAGTTGCCCAGCATCTCGAAGAACGTGTGGTGGTAGGTGTCCTTGCCCACGTCCTCCAGGTCGTTGTGCTTGCCGCCCGCGCGGATGCACTTCTGGCTGTTCACCGCCCGCTTCAGCCGCCCCATGTCGCTGCCGGGGTCCGCCTGCCCCAGGAAGATGGGCTTGAACTGGTTCATCCCCGCGTTGGTGAACAGCAGCGTGGGATCATCCAGCGGCACCGACGGCGAGCTGGGCACGAACGTGTGCCCACCCCCACCCGCCGCCGCGCCGGGCTTGCCGCGGAAAAAGTCGATGAACATCGAGCGGATCTGGTCCGCGGTCAGGTTCTGGCGGCTGATGCCGGCGGCGGGCGAAGAAGCGGTGGTGGGGGACGTGGAGGACATGATCGGGGGAATCTCCGGTCACCCAGCCTCGCGGGCCGGGGTGAGCGGGGATTCTAGGTGCATAAAGCAAAAGGCCCGGGCCGCCCGACCCGGGCCCCGCCCCACGAGAAGGCAAAGGCAGAACACGGAGGTGACAGAGGCGGGATTGAGGGGCACGGAGTGTGAAGGCAGGAACTGACAACCAGAGACCTGCACGGAATAGAAAAGGCCCGGGTCCATCGACCCGGGCCTCGCACATTCCACTCCTGACTTCTCTCCGTGCTCTCTGTGTTCGGTTCCCGGCCTCAGGCCGCGAGCTTCCCGCCCGTCAGCCCGGTGATGGCGAGGTTGCCCCCGCCGTCGACGCCGAACTGCAGGGTGAAGGGCGTGCTGGCGTCGCCCTGGCTGGCCCCGCGCTGGGCGGTGACCTGGTACACGGCCCCGCCGCTGGCGCTGGGGATGCTGGCGTCGGTGAAGTTGCGGGCCGCCGTCACGCCCACCTGCGACCACACCTGCGAGTTCAGCAACCGGCGGCGGATGATGTACACGGTGCCCGTGCTGCCCGGCGGGTTCTTGCACTGCCAGGAGATCTTCACCGAGCCGTCGGGGTTGAGCGTGGCCCGGAAGGTGTCGGGCGTGCCCGGGGGAGGCATCTGCGAGGGGTTCTGCGGCGGGATCAGCTGGCTGGCGTCCCAAACGGCCTGCGGGTTGGCCGAGGCCGCGGCGAAGGCGTCGATGGCCGCGACCGTCGCGGTCATGGTGGTGTTCATGATGCGGAACTTGGCGCTGGCCTTGGCCGACGCCACCTTCAGCTGGTCCTTGAGCGACTGCACCTCGAGCATGGCGTCGTTGAAGTCGGTCACGGCGGTGACGTAGTTGGTCACCATCGTGGGCGACAACCCGATGCTGGCGCCCCCCGTCTGGAACGGAGTCTGGTGGGCGAGGGCGAAGTTGAGGGCGTCGAGGCGGGGGGCACGGACGATGCGCTGCACTTTCGACATGGCGGGCTCCTGTCTTGAGGGAGTGGTTCGGGCGGGCGGCAGCGCCCATCCGGCCTCACGGCGTGATGCTCATCGGGGGTTTCTCTGCCCAGCCCGCGCGTCGACCCCGCGGAATCGCCCCGGGCGCGCCCGCCTGCGCCGCCTGCGCGGCCTGTACGCCCGCGCCGCACGCCCGCACGCCCGCGCACGGCCCCCGCGCGGGCCCACGACTCGCGCGTGCGCCGCCAGAACGCACCCGTGTTCCGCCAGAACGCACCCACTTTGTGCGCCAGCGCGGCCACTTTTTGCCAAAGAACGGCCGCGCCGCCGCGGAGCACGGCCACTCTTTGCCAAAGAACGGCCGCGCTGCGGCGGAGCACGGCCACTCTTTGCCAAAAAACGGCCGCGCTGCGGCGGAGCACGGCCACTCTTTGCCAGAAAACGGCCGCGCTCCGCCGCGGTTGCCGGCCTTGAGGGGACGCGTTCGGCCTCACTGGTGTCGGTCAGGTTGCACCAGGGCGCGAGTTGCGTCCTACCGACACCTGGGCGAAGCCTCCCAAATGAAAACCACAGCGGCGCGGTACGCTGTGGGCGTGCGGCGGCCCGCGTCGACATCTCGTTCATCGCCGGTGAAGCGCTGGACGCTCAAGATCACCCTCGCCCTGCTCGCGGGCGCGGTCGTCACGTGGGGGGTGGCGTGGGGGTGTGCGCTGTGGGCAGTTCGCGGCGAGACGTACATGAGCAACCGCTTCGGCGGGAGTTCCCCAGAAGACGGCGAACTCGAACGCCGTTTCCCGCCTGGACTCCGTGCAGGGTGGCGACGGGCTGAGGGCGAGTGGGTCCGCTCGGTACAGCTCGGGCACGGACGCGGATGGGAGGAGGGGTACTACTCCGTCAAGCGGTGGACCCCTTCGAACACTGCGACGGCTGCCGCATGGGGGCGCTACGGCTGGCCTGCGTTGTCGCTCCTATGGATGGAGACACACGCGGGATTCCAGGGCCCCGAGCTGCATGCGCCGTCAACCTTGAAGCCGAGGGTTCGCGGAACGAAGTGGTTGAACGGCCAGAAGGGCCGGCGGTTGCCGCTCGCAATCATCCCCCTTGGCTTTGCGCTCAACACCCTCCTCGCGGCGGGCGTGCTGCTGGGGGTGGTGGAGGCCTTCGCGTTCGCGCGGCGGCGGGGGCGTCGGCGCAAAGGCCGGTGCACCTCGTGCGGCTACGACCGCCGCGGGCTCGTTGGCGATGCGGCGGCGTGCCCGGAGTGCGGGGCGGCTGGTTAGAAGACTGACGAAGGCAAAGACCACTTGGGAGGCTTCGCCCGGGTGTCGGGGGGAGGTCGCGCGAGCGCTGGTGCTGCTGGCCCGACACCAGTGGGTCGGCCGTTGACCGGCTCCGTGCCACGACCGTGCTTTGACGGTCGTGCGGTTGGCCGTGTGGGACGGGCGGGGAGACACGACCGTCCGAGCACGGTCGTGGCACGAGAGGGCGCGGTTACTCCTCGAGCGTGCCGAGGTTCAGCTTTGTGTCCGCGGGCAGCTCGGTCAGGCGGGTGATGAGGAAGCGGGGCTTGGCGGTGAAGCGCATCTCCATGGTGAACTCGACGGGGTCGCCGGGGGCGAGGCCGTCGAGGCTCACGCCGGGGGCGAGGTAGGGGAAGCCCATCACCATCTCGTTCATGCCGATGACCTCGCCCTGCTGGTTCTTGAACCCGGGCAGCGCCTCGTGGTGCAGGTCGAGGTAGGGGCGCTTGACGCTGGGCAGGGCGTCCACGCGGGCGCGGAGCGTGTAGGTGTGGTCGGCGGGGGAGTCGGCGGTGATCGGCTGGAGCAGCCCCGCCGGCGCTTTGTTGAACAGCCGCGGCGTAGAGACGGCGAGGATGATGCCGACGAGGAAGAGGAGGAGCAGGCGGATCATGGCGGAGGGTAGGGGATGTCGGATGTCGGACGTCGGATGTGGGATGTGGGATGTGGGATGTGGGATGTGGGATGTCGGATGTGGGAATGCGGGAGGTGGTCCTCTCTGACATCCGACATCCGACATCCGACATCCCCTCTAGCCCACCTCCTCCCATTCGCCGGACTTCACCACCGCGGGCTTCATGACCTCGCGGAGGACGACGGTGGCGAAGCTGCCCTTGGGGAGCTCGAAGGCGCAGCGGACGTAGGGGCCGTGCTCGTCGACGCCGCCCTCGACCTCGGGGTCAATGACAGGGACGCGAAGGGGGCGGCGCTTGCCCTCCAGCTTGAAGGGGCTTTTGCTGTCGAATGTCTCGAGCTGCGCGGGGGTGACGCCGAAGGATTCCAACACCGCCTGCTCGCGCACGCCCGTCTCGCCGCCCGCGCGGACCATCGAGCCGCCCCACATCGGGCCGCTGGGGCTGATCTCAAAGCGTGCCAGGCGGGCGGCAGTCTCTGGGTCGGCGGCCACGGCGTCATCGACCGCGAACACCGCGAGGTTCTCGTGCTTGACGGCCAGGTCGCCGGGGGCGAGGGTCGCGAGCGTGCCGGTTGACACCCGCCCGTCGAGCACGGCGTTGAACACCGCGGACTGGAACGCGGAGAAGTAGTACCGCAGGATGGGCTCGTCGAGGGCGAGCATGGCCTCGGGGGGGCTCGCCCCCTTGGAGAGCCGGTACAGCACGCGCTGCTCGGTGCGGGCCGAGCGCGGGTAGAGGTCGCCCGCTTCCTGGTAGCGCCCCTCCGCGAACAGGCGGCGGGCCTCCGCGTTGAGCTCGGGGTGCGCGGCGTTGGCGCCCAGCAGCTCGCGCACGGCGGCGTCAAAGTCGCCGGTGATGAGGTGGCGGCCCACGAGGTGGTTGTTCTCCAGCATCCCGAAGCGCTGCTCGCCGACGCGGTTGGGCACGCCGACTTTCGCGAGCCGCCGCAGCACGCGGTCCGCGGCCAGCACGTCGGTGGGTTTTACATTGCGGATGCGGACAGAGAAGCGGTTGCCCTTGAGGTGGCCGGGGCGGAGCTTGTTGGCGTGGTAGTCGGCACCGACGATCGCCAGCCGCTCGTTGCGCAGCTCGGGGAAGTGCTCGATCTTCTTTCCGGGCACGTGCACCGAGACCATCTGGCGGGTGATGGCGTGCTTGTCCTTGAGCCCCGCGTAGCCGATGGCCCGCCGGTGCACGCCGAAGTGGCGGGCCAGCACCTCGACCATCTCCATGGTGGAGAGGCCGCGCTTGGTGACGGTGAGGTAGATGTGCTCGCCCTCGCCCGAGGGCGTGTACTGGGGGATCTCGTCGACGAGGAAGTCCTCGGGCCGCTGCTTGATCTGCCCGCCGATGCCCGGGATGTCGGCCGTGATGTACTGGCGGGGGATGACGTGGGTGCTGGTGTCCTTGGGTACCCCGTCGCTCCGCGACGGCTCTTGGGTATCCGGGGCGCCGGGGTCAGACCTCGTCACGGGTCGCGGCCTCCAGCACGTGCTCGGCGACGTAGATGGGCACGCCGCCGGCGATCCCCAGGGCGATGGCGTCGCTGGGGCGGGAGTCGATGTGCATCTTCTTGCCCTCGGCGGTGGTCACGTCGAGGGTGGCGAAGAAGGTGTGCTCGGCGAGGTCGTTGATGGTGATGGAGTCCAGCGAGGCGCCCAGCTTGTCGATGACGCTGGCGAGCAGGTCGTGCGTCTGCGGGCGCTTGATGCTGATGCCCTTGAGCCGCCGCTCGATCGACTGCGCCTCGGGCAAGCCGATCACGATGGGGAAGGAGCGGGCGTGCCCGCCCTCATCCGCGGCGTCATAGACGCTGGCCGTGGGCTTCTTCGCCTCTTCGCCCTCGGTCACCTCGCGCAGCTCGATGATCTGGTAGTCATTGAGCTCGCGGATCAGGATGCGCGACAGTTCCATCCGGACGGCCATGCGGTTCTCCCGGCGGGGATGGTAGCACAGCCTCGCGTGAACTTGGGCTTATGTGCGGGAGCTTGCGCGCTAGTGGATCGGTCAGTCGCGCCCGAACGCGCCGGGGCGGGGCGGGGACTGCGGCGGGGCGGGCGCGGCCGGCGGCTCGTGCACCGGCGGCTCCACCAGTCGCCGCCCGAGCTGATCCAGCAGCTCCCGCGGAATCCCGATGTCCGCGACGATGACCTCGCCCAGGAACGGCTGCGCCTCCAGCGCGAAGAACCCCTCCTTGAGCCCCGCGAGCGTCACGGTGGCGCTGGCCCGCACGGCTACGCGCCGGGGCATCCCCGTGTCGGCGTCCAGGCCGCTGGGCAGGTCCACCGCGAGGATGGGCACGCCGTCGGCCCCATAGCCGTTGACCTCAGTGACGATCTTCTCGTAGGTCGCCTCGAGGTCGCGGGAGAGGCCGGTGCCCACCAGCGCGTCGATGATGAGGTCGGTGCTGCGGAAGCTCGACATCGCGGCTGTGAGCGAGCGTTCCGGGTTCGCGGGGTCCATGAGGAAGATCTGCAGCCCCATGCGGTGCACGATGTCGAGGTTGATGCGGGCGTCGCCGGTGTACTGCGCGGGGTTGGCCGCGAGGAACACCGTCACGCGCAGGCCGGCGTTGTGCAGGTGGCGGGCGCAGGCGAGGCCGTCGCCGCCGTTGTTGCCGGGCCCGGCGACCACGAGCACGCGGGGCTTGTCGATGCCGTCGAGCCCGTCGAGGGCGACTTCCGCGATGTGGCGGGCCGCGTTCTCCATCAGCACGACGGAGGGGATGCCGAACTCCTGCACGGCGAGGCGGTCGAGCTTGCGCACGGCCTCGCGCGAGAAGATCCACAGGTGCTGGCGAGGGCGCAGGCGCGGGCGGGCGGGGCCGGGGCCGTGCTGGGGCGGAGTGCTCGGCACGGACGGAGTCTAGCCCCACGCGGTCAGGGGCCGTTCAAGGTTGGAATGAAAAGAGCCCCGCTGGTGCGGGGCTCTTCGGGTGACGTTGAAGCTCAGGGCTGATTAGTTCTTCGCGCCCTTGTACTTCTTGAGGTTGCCCTCGACCTCCTCACGCATCTCGTCGCCGTCGCTGTCGGTGAGCGCCTTCACGGCCTTCTCCTGAATCTCGACGGCCTTCGCCACGTCCTTCTTCTCCCAGTACGCGCGGGCCAGGGTGTCGAGGATCGCGGCGTTCTTGCTGTCGGTGATCTCGACGGCGCGCTTGGCGATGTCCATGGCCAGGTCGATGTCGCGGTTCTTGTAGCCCTCGTCATCGAGGATGCTCCAGGAGATCGCGTTGAGCACCATCGCGTTGTCCTTGACCGGGCCCGTGGTCATCTTCTTGGCGTACTCGTATGCGGCGGTCTCGCCCTTGTTCTCAAGGATGGCCTTGAAGCGGCTGGCCGCGGCCATGCCGTTGCGCTCGGGGTTGAGCTCGATCAGCTCATCGACGATCTTGCCCTCGGCCTCCTCATCGCCGCTGGTGCGGGCTTCCTGCAGCTTGGCCATCAGCTCGCGCTGCTTCTTGGCGGAGGCCGCGGCCTTGGCGGACTTCTCCGACGCGGCCTTGAGGTCGTAGGTGCCGGCGACGACCTCCTTGAGCACCTTGTCCATGCCCGCGGGGTGGCCGATCCACTGGATCTTGTTGTCCTTCACGATGAACGCGGAGGGGATGCCGCCCTGGCCCGAGGCCCGCATCCACGTGTCGCTCATGGGGGCGGGGGAGCCGCCGTAAGCGACGGTGTAGTCCATCTTGTCGCCCTGGTTCTTGACGAACTCGGTGACGCGGTCGAGGTACTTGCCGTCCTCGAGCTCGTTGTTCTCCTCCCAGATGCTCACGCCGATGAAGCGGACCTTGTCCTTGTACTCCTTCTGCATCTCGGTGAGGTGGGGGATGTTGCGGATGCAGGGGCCGCACCAGGTCGCCCAGAACTCGACGACGTAGATGCCCTTGTCGAGGTTCTCGACGGGCTTGCCCTTCACGAACTTCTCGATCTGCAGCTTGGGGGCGGTGTCGCCCACCTTCAGCATCGTGGCTTCCTGCTCCTTGGCGGCGGGTTTGTCCTGGGCGACCACGGCGGGGGCGGCGCCCACGAGGGCGAGGATCATGGACAGGGCGAAGATGCGCGGGGACTTCATTCGGAGCTCCTCTTGGATGGGCAGTGGGGCGGCAACACGCGGCCCGTGCAGTGGCGTCTCGACGCCCAAGGCCCACCCTGCCCGGGCGGGTCTGTTATTCTTACCTTAGACGCGGGCCGGCGGAAGGGGTTTCCTGGTGCTTTGCATGGGCGGGGGCCCGCGATGGACCCCGGGCACCCCGGGGGCAATCATTTCAGAGATGCGCGCACGGGTGGTTTCCAGCATCGCCTTGAGCCTGGTCCTGCACGCGGGGGGACTGGTAGCGCTCTCGCTGGTGGGCGCGCGGAGCCTCGCCAGCCCGGGTGAATCGCCGCAAGTGGGGGTGGTGCAAGGGCTTGAGCTGGCGGACACCGGGCTGGCCGTGCTGGTCCCGCTCGCGGTTCTGCCCACGCCCGAGCCGTTGCCCACGCCAGAAATTCAGCCGGAGCCCGAGCCCGAGGTAATGCCGCCCAAGCCGGAGGTCGAGCTGGAGGTGCCGCTGGGGATCGAAGATGGGGCGGAGCGCTCAGAGGTCTGGAAGGGGGCGAAGGAGGCGACCGAGCACCTCGCGCCCAAGTCCAAGATCGACCAGGCGGCGCGGGCGATCGACCCCAGGGCCGGCGCGGCGGAGGCCGGGCCCGCGTCGGCGGGCGACGGCGAGCGGGCGGCGCAGGAGGTTGTTCCGCAGCCCCCGCAGCCGGAGGTGAGCAAGAGCGCGCCCGCGGAGCAAACCGTGCCCGCGCCCGAGCCGCAGCCCAAGCCGGTACAGGAGCTCGAGAAGCAGGACCAGCCGCAGCAGGTGGAGCCCGAGCAACTCAACCCCCAGCAGTCCGAACCGGAGCAGCTGAAACCGCAGAGCCCCCCGGCGCCCGAGCCTGAAGGGGCGAGCGAGGTCGAGCTCCCGCGCCCGCAGGACGCGCCGGTGCAGCCGGAGCCGCCGCAGCCCGAGCCCGAGCAGCTGAAGCAGCAGCAGGAAAAGCCCGAGCAGCCGCAGGAGCAGCAGCTGCGCCCGGTGCAGCCGGAGACGGCGCCGGCCCAGAGCGCGGACACGTCGACAGCCGCAGCGCCCCCAGTCACGCCCGTACCGCCGCAGCCCGCCGACGCGCCCTCCGCAAAGGCCAGCGCCCCGCAGGCCGAGCCCGGACTCAGGGCCGACGAGGAGTCGCCCGCGGCCTCCGTCGTGGGCTCGCTCGTCTTCAAGCCCGGCGAGCCGCTCGCGGGCAAGGGCCTCCGCGTGTGGACCGTGACGCCCAAGTACGCGGTGACGACCCGCTACCTCGCCCGCCCCAAGAACGCGGTGGTGCTCATCACCTTCGGGCGCGACGGCAAGGTGCGCAAGGCCGTGTTCAAGGAGCGCACCGGCTATGAGGATGTGGACAAGCCGCTGCTGGAGGCGGTGTACCGCTGGACCGCCCGCGGCGAGGCCCTTTCCAGCCTCCCCGCCGACAAGCCCGACGCCGGCGTGACGTATTCGATCAAGTTCCTGATGGAGACGTACTAGGTTCGAGGTGGCATTGCGGCCGCGGCGCGGGCCTACTTCAATCCACAAGGAGGCGGCATGATCGGCCAGCTCACCGCATTGCTCATGTCCATCGCGTCCGCCGCGCCCGCGCAGCCCGAAAGCGTCACTGCCGGCGGCGCGCGCTGGACGCCCACCGAGCCCACCGTGGGCGACATGAACCCCGTGGGCACCAGCCAGCGGGCGATGCCGGTGGACCTGCGCGTGGGCAGCGGCTTTGACCGCCTCTACAAGCTCGACGCCAGGCCCCGCTTTTTCGGCGGCAGCGGGGGTGGGGGCTGGGCCGCGGGCGACAGCGACTACTACATGCGCATGAACGGCGGGGTAATGGCCGTGTTCCCGCGCTCCAGCTACGCGATGACCCGGCGCGGCCTGCTCACCGAGGTGCCCCCGGGCACGGTGTTCTCGATCGGCGGCAACGTCAACAAGCTCATGGGCGCGCAGCCGGGCATCAACGAGCCGCGTGTCCCCGGCCAGAACTTCGTGGACCGCTCGGCGAAGCCCGGCTCCCCCAACGACCCCGTGCCCGACCAGGAGCGGGCCCGCCCCGCCCCGCCCGAGCGCCCCGAGCCCCCGCAACGCGCCAACAACCAGGCCCCCCGCGACGGCGCTGCCGCGCCCGGCAACGAGGTGCGCTCCTCAGCGAACACCGCCCCCGCGCCGGGGCCGTCGATCTGGTGGGACGAGAGCTACCGGCAGCAGCGGGTGGGTCAGCTGCTGGACCGGGCCCTCGCGGGGCAGTAAAAGCAAAGGCAAAGGCCGAACACGGAGTTCACGGAGCAGGACCGAGGGGAGCGGGAGAGAAGGAAAGGATCGATCCGGTTCCATCCTGTCTTCCCCAAGTCCGATCCTGTCTCCCCTCCGTGTAGCTCTGTCTTCTCTCCGCCCCCTCCGTGTTCCTCTTCCTCTTACACGTTGGGCCGCGTGTTGCCGTCGCCGGCGATCGAGCCGCGCATCGAGGTGTCGGCCTGCAGGTTCTGCAGCTTGTAGTAGTCCATCACGCCCAGGCGGCCGTTGCGGAAGGCGTCGGCGATGGCCTTGGGCACGTCGGCCTCGGCCAGCACCACCAGGGCCTTGTTCTCCTCGATCCGCGCCTTGTTCTCCTGCTCGAGGGCCAGGGCCAGGGCACGCCGCTTCTCCGCCTCGGCCTGGAAGCGCTTCTTGTCGGCCTCGGCCTGCGCCGCCTGCAGCTGGGCGCCGATGTTGTCCCCGACGTCGACGTCGGCGATGTCGATGGAGAGGATCTCGAAGGCCGTGCCCGCGTCCAGGCCGGTGCTCATCACCTTCTTGCTGATGTCGTCGGGGTTCTCCAGCACCGCCTTGTGGTCGTTGGCCGAGCCGATGGTGGACACGATGCCCTGCCCCACGCGTGCGATGATGGTCTCCTCGGTGGCGCCGCCCACCAGCCGGGCGATATTCGTGCGCACCGTCACGCGGGCCTTGACCTTCAGCTGGATGCCGTCCTTGGCCACCGCGTCGATGGTCCCCCGCGGCCCGTTGGCGCTGGGGCAGTCGATCACCTTGGGGTTCACCGAGGTGTGCACCGCGTCCAGGATGTCGCGGCCCGCGAGATCAATGGCGGTGGCGATGTTCCAGGGCAGCTCGATGCGGGCACCCCGGGCCGCGATCATCGCCGAGATCACGTTGCTCACCCGCCCGCCGGCCAGGTAGTGGGTCTCGATCATGTTGGTGGGGATGTCCATGCCGCTCTTGACGGCGCGGATCCGGTTGATCACCACCGTGCGGATGTCCACCTTCCGCAGCTTCATCCCGATCATGTCCAGCATGCCCACGTGGGCGTTGCTGGTCATCGCCTGGATGTACAGGCTGATGAACTGCAGCAGGAAGATGAACACGAAGAAGAGGACCAGGCCAACGATGCCGATCACGACCCAGATGATCATGTCCTGCTTGGTGGCCTGGGCGAGCGTGAGCATTGAAACGTGGTGCATGGGGACTCCCTCGATTCGGGCGGGAGTATAGCGGACGGGTGGGCCCCCCAGTAGAGGAGTGGAGGAGAGCAGGAGTGGAGGAGACGCGGCCCGGCCCTGCGCCGCCGCCCCCTCTCCTCTTCTCCTCTTCTCCTCGGCTCCTCCACCGGCCCCCTACGCCGCCAGCGGCATGGTAGAGGCCTGCTGCACGCGCACGCTCGCGCGCAGCGGCATGCTCCACGGCCCCAGCGTGCCGCGGGGGCCGATCCAGCGGGCGAAGTAGGTGGTGCTCCAGCCCGGGGGCGCGGGCGGCGCGTCCACGGTCTTGCGCGTCAGCGTCATCACGGTCACCGGCTCGGCCCCCGCGGGGCTTTCGGCCCGTTGCGGCGCGACGGTGCGGCACAGCAGCAGGCCCATCGCGCCTTCGGGGCGGGCCCGCCCGGTGCCCGGCGGCCTCAGCACGCGGATGGTGTGCTGCAGGCCGGTGTCGTCCATCAGGAACAGCTGCGGCCAGTCCTCGATCGCCCGCCGCCTCGGGAAGGCGTGGGGCGGAGGGATCAGGCCCAGGCTGATCAGCTGCGCGGGCGTGACGCTGGCGTTGGCCCGCACCAGCCCCGCCAGCCGGCGCAGCACCGCCGTGCAGGCCTTCCGCTGCTCCCTCTTGTTGAGCACGTCGATGCTGGTGCGCGAGTTCCTGTTGCTCGCTCTGCTCCATGCGGCGGCCCAGGCGTCCGCCGCCGCCACCATCGCGAGCGCGTCCTCCGCCGTGAGCCCGTACACCCCCGGCGCGGCCACCACCAGCGTGCGGAAGTTCCGCACAAACCCGTCGAACTCCGCGTCACGGTTGGGGATGAAGGGTGCGGACATGCTGCCTCGCGCGTAGGTGGTGGAGACGGGCGCTGCGCGGCCATCAACGCGCACGCCACCCTGCTGCACCCCTTGTTTCGGCACGTACACACAGGGCCTGAAGGGAAAAACCACGGTTTATGCACTGTGCACCTGGGCGGCAGCCTCGCAGAACCGCTGCGCGCGCTCAGAAACCGCGGTTGATGGAGTCCGCACACGGGTCAGCAGCGCAGAAACCGCGGTTTTTCGATGTCACGCGCGGGCGGGCGACGCCCACACGGCTGTCTGCGCCGCATAAACCGCGGTTTCTGAGCGTGCGCAGCGCGTGCAGAGACTTCGCACGTGCGCCGCGTGGTCTCTCGCTCTGACGCCGGTTGCTCGCGCGCCCTTCGCTGCGCCCGTTCCGCGGGTGCAAAAGGGGCTGCCGCCACTCTTGCGACTCCCTGCTGAAGGCAAGACGCTTGCGCGCTCGGCGGGCGCGGTGCGCACGCAGAGGCCCGGAGAGCCCGAGAGGGGCGGCCTTAAAACCCCTCTCGGTTGCGCGGCTCACGACGCGGGCGCGGGCCTGGGGCGCGGGGCCAGCCCGCACTCGGGGCAGGGCGCGGTTTCAGCAAGGCCCTTGCGGTCGTAGGCGCAGGTGGGGCAGAGGCCGTTGCTGCGCCGCAGGTGCCGCACCCACCAGCGCCACGCCTCGTGCAGGGCGAAGAAGACGGGGCTGTAGAGGATGGCGTTGAGGAGGAGGCCGGGCCAGAGGATGAGGTAGGGGAGCGGCATCTTCACCACATCCCTGATGAGTCCGAAGAACATGACGCGCGGGGTGGCGTCCTCGGCGTACGTGGTGGCCCCCTTGACGCAGTGCATGGGCCAACCGGACACGTAAACGCCCATGCTGCGCGTGATGTCGGGCGACGGCGGGGTCAGATGTTCACGCCGCTTGCGGATCTCGGCGACCGCCCAGGAGGGGGCTTCGGTAAGAGCGCCAATCACTCCTCCGTCCGGCGTCGGTATGGCGGCTCTTCTCTCGACCTCGCGCAGCATCAATGCGGCATTATCAAAACCTTGAATGTGGCAGCCGGCGTTGGTTGCGGAGCGGTCCGCGATGATGTAAAGGTGCAGGCCCTCGATGCTGACGGGCCCTTCTGTGAATTCGCGGCCGTCGGCGCTGACGTTGGAAATCGCCACCCACGCCACCACCACGCCCGCCACCGCCCCCAGCAGCACGTAGCACGCCCACGCCGCCGCGTGCTTCTTCCAGCGCGTCCGCATGGGGGCAGTGTACTTCGCGCGTGGCCTGGTCGCGCCGCCGGCTCCCGGCGGCGGTGCGGTGCGGTAGACTGCGGTGATGGACAACAACCCGCAGCTGCCGGGGAGCGATCCCGCGGCGCGGAACAGCGCCATGGGCGCGGCGATCTTCGCGGGCTTTGCGGTGGTGGTGGTGTGCCGGGTGGTGGTGCACGACGGCGAGACGCGCTCGCCGAGCACGGGGCAGCGGGTGGGCGGGGAGGCCGTGTTCCCGGCCCTGCTGGCGGCGCTGTTCATTTACGCCGGCGTGTA
>Ga0196963_10000061_pt1 | contig 155505 bp, 129 predicted proteins | sample S1_5metaG_FD_148600 | JGI IMG/M metagenome (GOLD analysis project Ga0196963, IMG submission 148600) | Soil microbial communities from Anza Borrego desert, Southern California, United States - S1_5 | ecosystem: Environmental > Terrestrial > Soil > Desert | place: USA: California | collected... | reverse complement strand
CTGCACGAGCAGGGGAACGCCGAGCTCCTCGAGCCGCGGCCCGATCGCGCGCGCGACGCTGTTGAGCGTCGCGAAGCTCGTGAAGAGGACGAACGCGCCGCCGTCGGTCTCGGCGACGTGCCGGGCGATCGCGTCGGCGAGACCGCGGGCGTAGCTCTCCTGCCCGCGCCGGCCCGCGTTGGGTTCCACGAGCACGCGCGCCTGGCGGGCGTAGTCGAACGGGCTGCCCAGCTGCATCGTCGCGCACCCGTCGCAGCCCAGTTGCTTGGCGGCGTGAGCGAAGCCGCCGGGAGCGGGCCGGCCGTTCTCGGCGCTCCGCGTCGCGAGCGTCGCGCTGGTCAGCACGACGCTGTGCCCGGCGCCGAAGAGGCGCTCCTTGAGGAGGGGCGCGACCTCGATCGGTGCGCACGCGAGCGTCACGCGGCGAGAGGCGTTGTCCTCGCCGCCGCCGACTTCCACCCAGTAGGCGCAGGCGGGCGAGGCCTGCTTGATCAGCGTGTGCGCGTCCGCCGCGATCATCTCCGCGCGGAGCGCGTAGGCGTTGAGCTCGTACTTGTCCGCGTCCTGCGGCACGTCGTCGCGCAGCCCCCGCAGGCGCAGCGCGAGGTCCGTCATCACCCGCGTGAGCGCGTTCTCGACGACGTCCTCCGTCCGCACGCGGGCGACGATCGGCTCGCCGCCGGCCCGGGTGCCCCGCTCGATCCACGTGCCTTCCTTCGCGCCGCCCTGAGCGGAGCGCTGCGCGAACGCGAGCAGGTCGTCGAAGAACGCCCGCGCCGTGTCGCCGGCCTGCATCACCTGCGTCACCGTCTTCGCGAGCGACTGCGCGCCCGCCTCCGTCCCGGTCGCGAGGCCGGCGAGGAAGCCCTTCCCCGACCGGTGGGCGTAGAGCGACGTCAGCAGGTGCTGCACGCGCCCCTCGGAGAGGGACGCGCCGAAGTGCTCGCCCGCGACGTCCTCCACGTTGTGAGCCTCGTCGAGCACGACGTGGTCGTACGCGGGCATGAACCCCGCGTCCTGCGCCCGCAGCGCGAGGTCGCTGAAGAAGAGCGCGTGGTTGCACACCAGCAGGTTGCTCTCCTCCATCTCGCGCCGCGCGTTCTGGAAGAAGCACTGCGCGTTGTTGGGGCACCTCTTCCCCATGCAGTTGCCGCTGTCGCTCTGCACGCGGTCCCAAACGCCCCAGCGCTCGATCGGCGGCATCGTCGAGAGGGTCCCGTCCTCGGTCCCGTAGGCCCAGTCCTCGATCACGTGCAGGCTGCGACGCGACGCGGGGTCGGCGAAGAGCCGGTCCTGCCGTTCGCTGGCGAGCTTGAGGCGCCGGACGCTCACGTAGTTGCCCCGGCCCTTCACCAGGCACGCCTTGAGGGCTTTCGGCTTGCCGTCGTCGGTGACGGGCTCGGGGAGCCGGCCGGAATCCGCCAGGCGCTTGATGATCTCCTGCACCAGCGGGATGTCCTTGTTGATCAGCTGCTCCTGCAGCGCGATCGTGTGGGTGCTCACCACCACGCGCTCGCCGTAGAGCACGCACCGCAGCGCCGCGGGCAGCAGGTACGCGACGCTCTTGCCCGTCCCCGTGCCCGCCTCGACCATCAGGTGCGTCTTGGTCTGCATCGCCAGCGCGACGGCGCGGGCCATCTGCGCCTGCTGCGGGCGGGCCTCGAAGGAAGCTCCGAACACCTCCGCGGCGGCCCCCCCGGGCGCGAGCAGCTTCTCGATGATCGACTCGCGCGCCTGCATACGGGGATTGTACGGGATTGGCGGCGGGTTAGGCCCGCTTCGGGTACAAACGGGGCGTTGCGGAGCGTTTTTCCAGCACGACCAGCACCCCCGTGGGTGTGGGGATCGGCTCGAGCGCGACGGCCTTGATCTCGTGGAGCACGTCCCTGGCCGCGTCGACTTCATCGGGCGCCTTGCGGCCCTTGATGAGCGCGATGACGCCGCCCACCTTCGCGAACGGGACCGTGATCGGGGCGAGTTCCTTCAGAGCGCCGACCGCCCGAGCGGTGACCGCGTCGAACGCCTCGCGCCATGCGCCGACGCGCTGGCTCCTGCCCCCCGCGTCGCGGCGCTCTCCGATGTCGTGCGCGAGGACTTCCGCGCGCCCTTGCACCGCATCGACATTGCTCAGGCCCAGGGCCTTGGCGGCCTGGTCGATGAACTCCACCTTCTTTCCCGTTGCGTCCAGGAGCGTGAAGCGCAGGTGCGGCAGGCAGACCGCCAACGGCAGGCCGGGCAGCCCCGCGCCGCTGCCGACGTCGAGCACGCGAGCGCCCGGCGGCAGGTCGGTCAGCACGCCCATCAGCGTGAGCGAGTCGAGGACGTGCTTTTCCCACGCCGCGTCGGGCTCGGTGACGGCCGTGAGGTTCGCCTGCTTGTTGCCCAGCACGATCATCGCGAGCAAGCGCCCGAGACGCTCGACGTCCGGCGGATCGAGCTCCACGCCGATGGCGGCGCAGCGCTCCGCGAGCCACGCCGGCGGCGGCACAGGCCGCGCGACGGCGAGGCCGAAGTCGATCGGCCCGCGCGGCGGGTGAGCGGCGGCCTTGCCGCGCGGGTTTTCAGGACTCTTCGTCATCATTCCACTCGAAGCTGCGCCCCATGTCGTACCCCTCGCGCCGCAGCGAGACGTTGACGATAAGCCCGGTGACGAGCCATTGCGCGAGCATCGAGCTGCCGCCGTGGCTGACGTACGGGAGCGTGATGCCGATGATGGGCAGCAGGCCGAGGTTCATCCCGACGTTGACCATGACCTGGGCGAAGAGAAACCCGAGGGAGCCCACGCAGATCAGCCGCCCGAAGGGCTCGAGGCACCGTGCGCTGGTAAGCAGAGCGCCGACGCTCCAGAGCACGTACAGCCCGAGCGCGCCGAGCCCGCCGAGGAGCCCCCAGCGCGTGACCAGCGGGGCGAGGACCATGTCGTTGTGCCGCTCGGGGAGCGCGTTGAAGCGGTGGAGCGCCCGCGCCTCCGCGTCCGACACGCCGACGACGCCGCCGGCGCCGATCATCCGCTGCGCCGTCACCGACTGCATGTTGATGTCGAGGTCCTCGCTCCGGTCGCCCCGGAGCTGGAGCAGCAGCCCGACGATGCGCTGCTTCTGGTGCGGCTTCAGGGCCGGGTATACGGCCGGGGCCGCGAGCGCCGCGCACGCGACGACGAGCACGAGGTGCTTCGTCCGCGCGCCGGCGGCGATCAGGATGAAGAACAGCGCGGGCACGAACAGGATCGCCGTGCCCAGGTCCGGCTGGAGCATGATGAGCCCAACGGGCAGCGCCGTGAACAGCCCCGGCCAGAAGAGCCCCTTGAGCGTGCGGTGGTTTTTCCTGTAGCGCAGGTACCAGCTCAGCGCCAGCACGTACGCGACCTTCATGACTTCGCTGGGCTGGAAGTCGACGGGCCCCAGGTCGATCCACGCGCGGGCGCCCCCCCGGGGGCGGACGACCGACGCCGGCACGCCGGGGACGACGAGGAACACCAGCATCGACATCGCGATCGCGAAGAAGATCCAGACGAAGGGCCCGAGCGCCCGGTAGCGGGGGACACAGACGGCCGCGCACGCGGCCATGCCGACGAGCCCATAGACCAGCTGACGGGACGCGACCGGCCCGAGCCCCAGCCCGCCCTCCGCGGGCCTGAGTGACTCGGCGACGTCGATCGACTTCACGCCGAGCACGGTGAGCGCGAGCGACGCGACCACGACCATCCACGCGGGGCCCAGCCCCTTCCAGCCGCTCCGCGCGGAGCGCAGCGCGCGGGTGAGCGCGCTCTCGCGATGATCGGTGTAGGCCCAGGCCATTCGTGTGCGGGCATTATCGGCGGGGTGGGCGGGGCGGGGAGAGCGGGGCGGAAAAGCGCTGCGCCGCCGCGGCGGGTCGTGCGGCGCCTCCCCCGTTCTCCGCTCTCGGTTCGCTTTTCTGCGCCTCCGCACTACCCTGCGTCATGCGAGCGTTGATCAAGCACCACGCGGGCACCGAGCTCAAGTTCGTCGAGAATCATCCCAAGCCCGCCCCCGGCCCCCGCGACGTCCTGATCCGCGTCAAAAAGGTCGGGATTTGCGGCACGGACCGGCACATTTGGGAATGGGACCAGTGGGCCTCCGGCCGCATCCCGGTGGGCATCGTGACGGGCCACGAATTCGTGGGCACGATCGAGGCGGTGGGGGCCGCGGTCACGAACTACAGGCCCGGACTGCGCGTCTCGGCCGAGGGGCACATCACGGCGTGGAAGGACTACAACAGCCGCACGGGCAACGCCCACATCGCCGGCGACACGCGCATCATCGGGATCGACCACGACGGCTGCTTCGCGGATTACGTCGTCGTCCCCGAGGAGAACGTCTGGCCCGTCCACCCGGCCGTGCCGGACAAGATCGCGGCGGTTCTTGACCCCCTCGGCAACGCCGTTCACACGGTGATGGCCGCGGGCGTGTCGAGCAAGAGCGTGCTCGTCACCGGCGTCGGGATCATCGGCCTGATGGCGGTGACGGTCGCGAAGGCCGCGGGCGCGAGCCGCATCTTCGCGACCGACATCGACCCGCGCCGGCGCCAGCTGGCGAAGAAGCTCGGCGCGGCGGAGGCGTTCGACCCGCGCGAGCCGGGCTGGATCGACGAGGTCCGGCGCGCTTGCCGCGGCGAGGGCGCCGACGCGCTGCTCGAGATGAGCGGCGCCGCGCCCGCGCTCACCCAGGGCTTCGAGGCGTTGCGCAACGGCGGCACCGCGGCGCTGCTCGGCCTCTTCAAGAAGCCCGAGGTCTTCGACTGGAACCGCCTGGTGATCTTCAAGGGATGCACGGTGCTGGGCATCAACGGCCGGAAGATGTTCGAGACGTGGTACCAGATGGAAGACTTGCTCCTCTCCGGCCGCCTCGAGCTCGACGAGATCGTGACCCACGAGTTCCCCCTCGAGGACTTCAAAAAGGCGCACGAGACGATGATCAGCGGCGAGGGGATCAAGGTCGTGATGAGCGTGGGCTAGTTCTCGGCCCTGACTGGGACGGGTTTTCGCTTGCATTTCCCCCTTTTGCGGAGATAATCCGCTCTGCGGCCGCGGCCGCGAAGAAGGGAGCATGCATGCGTTTGAACGTCGTTCTCGGACTCGGAGTTTCAGGTTTTGTTGCTTCCGCGGGCATGGCGCAGACGCCGGTCCGCGCGTTCGTCGAGATCAAGATCGGTGACACGCTCGGCTCGAGCACGGTCTCCTCGCTCAACGATCCCTACGTGAACTCGCTCGGCCAATACGGCGCCGTCGTCGGGCTCGCGGACACCACGCGCAGCATCGTGATCAACGGCGCTTCGGTTTTCAACAGCTCGTCCGATACGCTCGCCGTCGGGGGCGAGGGCACGATGGGCATCTCGGACGCCGGAGGCTTCATCTACAGCCCGACGTACAACGGTGAGGACGCCGTGTACACAAACAACGGCCTCCTCCTCCGCGGCACGGAGCCCGCGCCGGGGATGCCCGGCATGAACAGCGTGTTCAACAGCCGCCCGCGGATGAACGCCGCCGGGACGGCGTTCTGGGTCGGCGGCGTCGGTCCCGCAACAACGACAACAACCCGCGTCTTTTACACGAACCCCACGCCGGCGAACCCTTCCGCGAGCACACCGCTGATCGTCGGCGGCGGGACGTACGCGGGGGTCACGATCACCGCGGCGGGCGTCGAGTTCGGGTACGACATTTCCGACAACGGTCAGTACATCAACCGCCTGACCGCCACCGGCACGGCGGCGACCGCGCCGTTCGTGGCGCTGAACGGCACGACGCTCATCGCCCGCGCGGGGCAGCCGACGGGCCAGGGCGACAATTGGCAGAACTTCTCGCACTACGGCGTGAACAACGGCGGCAATCATGTGATCTCGGGCGACACCGACGGCGTCGCCGCGACGGACGCATTCATTGCGTACAACGGCGCGATCGGCGTACGCGAGGGGGCGACGCTGGGCGGGCGCGTCCTCGGCGGGTCGATCAACGCGCTGAGCATCAATAACAACAACGACGTCGCGTTCATCTGGTCGCTCGCGACCCCCACCGGCGAGGGGCTGTTCCGCGCCGAGAACGGCGGCGTCGGGACCGCCCAGCTGATCGCACAGACCGGTGACCTGCTCGACACCGACGGCGACGGTGCAGCGGATTGGACGCTCGCGGACTTCAACGCCAGCGGCGCGATCGCGCCCGGCCTCGACCTGCCCGACTCGGGCGACATCTTCGTGAATGTCGATCTGACGCCGATCGGCGGTGGGACGAACGTCGAGGCGATCATCTCGTTCCGCATCGGCGGACCCGTCGGCTGCGACTCGATCGACTTCAACGGGGACGGGCTGTTCCCGGACAACACGGACCTCGAGGACTTCCTCTCGGTCTTCGGCGGCGGGCCGTGCAGCACCGGGACCTGCGGGGACATCGACTTCAACAACGACGGGCTGTTCCCCGACAACCTGGACCTCGAAGCCTTCTTCAGCGTCTTCGGCGGCGGCCCCTGCCTCTAAGCACAAGGGACGAACCTCTCGAACTTCCCAAGGCACGATGCCGACGAAGCCCCGGTCGAAAGGCCGGGGCTTTCTTTTCGATTCTCTGCCGAGCGCTCTCCCCTTCTTCCTTCACCTCCCCCTCTTTCCATCCGATAATCCCACCATGAGTTCTCTCGCGTTCACCTGCCCGACGGTGCGGCGGATCGGCATCCTCACGGGCGGGGGCGATTGCCCCGGTCTCAACGCCGTCATCCGCGCGGTGGCGCGCGACGCCTTCCACTGCGGCATCCGCGTGATCGGCGTCGAGGACGGTTACCTCGGCCTGATCGAGGGCCGCACGCGCGAACTCACCGAAGCCGACCTCAGGGGCATCCTGAACCAGGGCGGCACGATCCTCGGCAGCAACAACAAAAGTAACCCGTCGCGCCACAAAGTGGGTGTCGACGCCGACGGCAAGCCCATCTACCGCGACGTCATGCCCGAGTGCCTCCGCACCCTCGAGCGCGCGGGCATCCAGGCGCTCGTCGCCATCGGCGGCGACGGCACGCACACCGCCGCGGCGATGTTCGCGAGGCTGGGCGTGCCGGTCATCGGCGTGCCGAAGACGATCGACAACGACATCGAGGGGACGGAGATCACCTTCGGCTTCCAGAGCGCGGTCGCGACGGCGACACTGGCGCTCGACCAAGTGCGCACGACCGCCGACAGCCACCACCGCGCGATGGTCGTCGAGGTGATGGGCCGCAACGCCGGCTGGATCGCCCTGCACGCCGGGCTCGCCAGCGGCAGCGATGTGATCCTGATCCCGGAGATCCCGTTCAGCCTCGATACCGTCTATGCGCTCGTGAGGGATCGGGGGAGCAAGGGCAAGCGCAGCAGCCTCATCTGCGTGAGCGAGGGCGCGCGCCTCGAGGGGGGAAAGCAGATCGTCGCCAGGCGTATCGAGACGAGCCCCGACCCGATCCGCCTCGGTGGGATCGCCAAGTTCCTGGCGGACAAGATCGAGGACGAGACGGGCGTCGAGAGCCGCTACACCATCCTCGGCCACACGCAGCGCGGCGGGACGCCGGTCGCCGCGGACAGGGTCTTGGGCACGCTCCTCGGCAGCCACGCGATGACGCTGCTGCGCGAGGGCAAGGTCGGGCGCATGGTCGCGGTCCAGCGGGGCGGGCTCACGGACATCGACCTCGCGACGCCGGCCGGCAGGCAGCGTTTGGTGAGGCACGACGATCCGCACGTCCTCGCGGCGAGGAACGTCGGGAGCGTCTTCGGCGACGAGGGCGGCGTCTTCCGCTGAGCCTCGAAACGGCGGGGGCGTCGCGCGGGTACAACGTTCGTGGCAACGCTCCCGATCCTTGTGGCGCTTGCGCTTTCTTCCTTCGCCCCCGAGCCGGACCCGACGCGTGTCGCGTACCTGAAGGAGCACGCCGTCCGGGTGCGATCGATCGACCCGGCGGACGACGACTTCTCCGACCTCGCGCCGGTCAAGGCCGCGATCGGCGACGCGGGCGTCGTGCTCCTCGGCGAGCAGAGCCACGGCGACGGCGCGTGCTTCCTCGCGAAGGGCCGCCTCGTGCGGTTCCTCCACAAGGAGTGCGGCTTCGAGGTGCTGGCGTTCGAGTCCGGGTTCTACGACCTTCTCGCGCTCGACGAGGCGTGGCGGCGGGGCGAGCCGGCCGACCGCGCGCACGAGCTGGGCATCTTCGGCATCTGGTCTCTGTCGAAGGAGGCGTGGCCCGCGATCGAGTACGCGCACTCCACCTACGCGACCGGCCGGCCGCTCACGGTTGCCGGCTTTGATTGCCAGATCACCTCGGAGGCGGGGGCCAAGTCCCTCGCGGGCTTCCTCGTCAAGCATCTCAACGCCGGCGCCGAGCGTGCCACGCCCGAGGACGCCGCGGCGCTGGAGCAACTGGCCGATTACGCCTGGGGGTTCACGTCTGGCGGCCAGAAACGCTCGTCGCTCGACGTGCCGGCCGAGCCCTTCGCCGCGGGGCGACGCGTGCGGGAACTTCTCCGGGCGCATCGTGGAGCGCTGGTCGCGGAGCACGGGGAGCGGGCCCAGGCGATCGCCGAGCTCGCTTCGGACAACCTGAACTCCCTGGCCGATCAGTGCGCGTGGGGCATGGAGGAGATCCGGCGATCGGTGTCGGTGCGCGACGAAGCGATGGGGAAGGCGCTGGTCGCGCTCGTTCGCCGAGTGCATCCGGGGAAGCGCATCGTCGTCTGGGCGGCCAGCAGCCACAACTCGCGCGGCCGCGAGCACGTCGCCCGCGACGAGAACGACGCGGCGTGGAAGGAGTTCCGCCCGATGGGGTCGTGGGCGTACGACGAACTGGGCGACTCGATGTACTCGATCGCCTTCACCGCCGCCCGCGGCCGCGCCGCCAACCTGGCCCGACCATCATCGTGGGAGATCGGAGAGCCCATCGCGGGCTCCCTGGAGGAGGCGTGGGACGCGACGGGCTGGGAGTACGGCTTCCTCGGTCTTCGCGCCGTGCGCGATGCGGAGAACCCGGAGAGCGCCTGGCTCCGTGAGCCGCTCCCCGCCCGTCCGATGGGCTATGCGTGGGACACCGCGGAGTGGCCGATGGTCTTCGACGCCTTTTTCTGGACGCGGACGATGACGCGAAGCCACCGCCGGACCCCGTGACATCACCAAGACATAACACGGCCCGTCTCAACATCCATGAGCCGCCAGCCGAGCGTCTTGCAGAGCTTCTCGAGGACCGGCCACGCGATCGCCTCATCGTTGAGCGAGGCCATCGCCTGCGTGACGACGTCGCCGCTCGTCGGCAATTCGATCACCATGCCCGGGCCGTGCAGCCGCTCCAACGCCGCGCCCTCCGCCGCCGTCCCGTCCGGGCCGGTGTTGTACCCGGCGAGGGTCTGCCGGACCTCTCGGATGCGCCCGAGCGGCGCGTTCTCACTCTTGCCCGTCGCGGGCCCGAGCAGGACGAGTTGGCGACGCTTGGATCGTGGCATGGTGCGGGCGACAGCGTAGCCGTTCGTTCACGAGACCGGCGCGCGCAGCGGGTTCTTGCCCAGGGTCTGGATGGTCATCGTCCCGAGCCGACGCTGCGCGAGGTAGTCGTTGAGCTGTTCGAGCGTCACCGCGTCCACCTCCGCCGCGATCTCATCGAGCGACCGCGGCCGGCCCAGCCGGCGCCAGTCCGCCGCGAGCGCGGCGGCACGCGCGGCGCTCGATTCGCCCGCGAAGACGAGCCCGGCCTTGATGCCCGTCCGGGCGCGCTCGAACTCCTCCCGCGTGACCGCGCCCTCCGGCGTTGTGACGCGCCGGAGCTGCTCGAGCAGCACATCGAGCGAATCTTGCGCTCGCTCCGGCGTGGTGCCGACGTACGCGGTCACCACGCCGAAGGCTTTGTCGCCGCGGTACGACGCCGACACGGAGTAGCACAGGCCGCGCTTCTCGCGCACCTCGCTGAAGAGGCGGCCCGACATGCCGCCGGAGAGAACGCTGACGGCGAGACGCTCGAGAAGAGCGGTGGGGGCCGGCTCCGGCGGCGCGTCGTACATCACCACGATCTGCACCTGATTGGACTCTTCCGGCTCGTGCCCGTACCCGCGGGGCGCGTGCGTGTCGATCACCGGCGGCGGCGCCGCGCCGCGCCAGTCCCGCAGCAGGTCGTTCAGGCGGTCGGTGACGGCGTTCCGGTCGATGTCGCCCGCGAACGCGATGACGGCGCCGCCGGGCCTCGCGTACGTCGTCCACTCGTGGATCAGCGCACCGCGCGTCACCGCGGAAATGCCCTCCTTTGTGCCCATCCCGCTGCGGTTGAGCGGCCGGGGGTGGTGCCGCTCGCGGGCGTTGATAAACGCGCGCTCCTGCGGATCGTCCTTGAGGGATTCGATGTCCTGGATCGCCAGGTCCTTCGCGGCGGTGAGGGCCTCCTCATCGAATCGCGGCTGCAGCACCATGTCGGTGAAGAGGTCGAGCGACCTCGGGAGGTCCCTGCCGACGCCGACGGTCGAGAGACGCGTCGTGAACGTACCGACGTCCACGCCGCGCGAGACGCCGAGCCGGTCCGCCGCGTCCGCGTGCTCGCGCGAGGAGCGCTCGCCCGCGCCACGCGACAGCATTTCCTCAATCAGCGCGGAGAGACCTTCGAGGTTGTCCTTGTCGGTGGCCGCGCCGATCGGCAGCAGCCAACTCATCGACGCGGAGCGCACCGCGCCCATGCGCTCGAAGATGACAGGCATTCCACACGCGAGTGTCGAGACGGTGATCGTGTTCATCGGTGCGCATTCTTGCTCCATGTGCGCGTATGCAGCGCGCACAACCGGGTGAAGAAAATTTCTGCACAAATCTTTGCAATCCTCAAGCACAACTCATGTCGTTTCCGATAAAGTGTGTCGGAGTCGTGGGGCGTGTCGATCGCCGCGCGAGTGCGTGCGCGAGACAGCCCCGAGTAGCCAAGGAGAAATCAATGGCGAAGAAAGCAAAGAAGAAGGGCAAGAAGAAGGCCAAGAAGCGCACCGCCCGCTAAGGCGCGGTGAGCGACCCGCGCGGCGTGTCGGTTGCCGCAGCTGGGTCAGAGCCTTCGGTTGCCCTCGCCCGCGCCTACTCCGTGCGGGCTGCAAAAGGTCGACCTACCGATGACAATGGGCCGCGTTCGCGGCCCTTTGTCTTTTTTGGTGTTTCGGCGGAGATTCCGCCGGAAAGCGGCGGCGTCAGGAACGTTCTTCACTCCGTTTCCGCGCCTCTTCTTCGTCCCGCGCTATTCCGCCGGCACGACAGTGTTCTTCGGCGCCGCGACCTCGCCCCTGGGGCGAAGAACAACCGTTACGTCGGGCTCGCCCTGCACGACCCGGGCCACTGCGTCGCGGACGTCCTCCGGTGTGGCGGTCAGGACTTGCACGCCGCCTTGCTGGTGGTCGACGAGGTCCAAACCCGTGACCGTCCAGCTCCGCAGGACGCTCGTCCAGAACTCCGGGACGACGGCCGCCTTGATCCTCTTCGCGTCGAGGTCGGCGCCCACGCGTCGGACGTCCTCCAACGCGGGCGGTTCCGCCGCGAGCCGCTCGAATTCTTCGCGAGCGATCGTCCTCGCCTCGTCGACAGCCCCCGGCTCACGCGCATAAAGCGCGCACAGCAGCAGTCCGAAGCCCGGATACGTCGACCCCGGTGTCAGCGCCACCGAGCCGCCCGCGATTGTCGGCCCGTCGACGCCCGGCGCGCGGGCGCGCAGCCGCGCCCGGATGCGCTCCGTCAGGATTCCCGATGCGATGTCCAGCATGCGCACCGCGCGCTGGTCGACCGCGTCCGGGCCGAAGTATCCGACCCCGATCGTGATGAGCTCGCGCGTCGATCCGATCGTGTACTCGGCGGACACCGGGCCAGCCGGGGGCACGAGCGATCTCCAGGTGTCCAGCAGCTCCGCCGATGGCCGCCGCCGAGCGGGGAGCGAGCCGAGGTAACGCTGCGCCCACTCGCGCATCTCCTCCATCGGCACACGCCCGACCATCGCGACCTCGATCGGCGCGCCGGCGATCATGCGATCGAGCCACGCCTGCGCCCGCTCGAGCGTGACGGCGTTGACTTGCTCCGGCGTGAGCGACCGTGGCCTGGGGTCCCCCTTCGGGAACATCGCGTCGTTCACGGCCTCGGCGAAGTACGTCCGCGTGGAGCGACGCACCGCGTGCGCGGCCTCCAGCTGGTTCTCGCGCCAGGTCTCGAGCGCGAACGGTTCAACAACCGGCTCGGTCAGCAGGAGGTGGAGGACTTCGAAGCCGGTTTCCAGGTCCGCTCGGTCGCCCTCGAGCACGACCTGCACGCCTTCGCTCGTCAGCGTCGCCGTGATGCCGAACTTCATTCCCCGGAGCGCCCGCGATAGTTCATGGCTGGCGAGCCGCTTCGTCGCGGCGGTTCTCCACGCCGTCAGGGCCGCCTCTGTCAGGCCGCGCGTGCCCTCGTCCTCCCAGAGGACGCCGCCCATGAGGTTGACGGCGACGAGCGCCCGCCGCCCTTCCTGGGCCGAGACCATGTACTTGTGGTGCACGACCACGCCGTTCTCGAGGTAGCCGGTCCAGACGCCGACCGTGTCGCGGTAATCCGTATCAACGTACCGGCCCCAGGCCGGCGGCGATTCCATCAGCCGGGGGACCTGCCGATCGTTGATCACGGGCATGCCGGTCTCGCCCACCTGCGGCGGCGCGACCTGTCCGAACACCGCTCCCGCCGAGAGAACCGTTGCGACCGCGCCGAAGTAACGATGCTGCACTCAGCGACCTCCCTTGGTCTTCCCCGCCAGTCCGTGGACGCCGTCGAGCAGCGAGCACGCGCCGTCGCACCCGGGGCCAACGGTATATTCGCCGCCCAGCACGCCGCGCACGCACCCACCGATCGCCTCCCGCACGGCCTCCTCGTCGAGGTCGGCGAACCGCAGCACCCCGCGCTGCCCCGTCGCCAGAACCCAGTACTCCGCGCTCGCGCGGTCAAAGTCCGCGTCCGGGAACGCCTGCCGCAGCGCCAGCGCGTAAAGCCCGAGCTGCAGGTCCTTCGTCTCCGGCTCCAGGTACCGCTTCGACGGCTTGCCGGTTTTGTAATCGACCACCCGGAGCGACCCATCCGGCATCTGGTCGATGCGGTCCAGGCGTGCCTCGAGCGTGTGCGCGGCGCCGTCGCACGGGAACGTGAACTCGATCCGCCGCTCCTGCTCCAGCACCTGCACCGTCGGGTCGTGCAGCTTCTCGAACATCAGCCGCAGCTGCGCTCCGATCTGATCCAGCTCCTCGTCGATCTGCCGCCTGCTGGTGCTCACCCGCAGGGCGCGCCGCAGGCTCTCCCGCCCGAGCCGCACCAGCTCCTCCACCCCCGGCGTCGGCCGACCGTCGGCGTCCGCCTCCGCCCAGGCGCGGTAGAAGTCCTCCAGCGCCGCGTGCGCCGCCTGGCCCACCAGCCGTTCGCGCGTCGGCGCGTCCGGCAGCCGCAGCCGGTGCCGCAGGTACCAGCACCGCGGGCAATCGAGGAACGCCCGGATCTGTGTATAGCTCAGCGACAGCGGCGGCGACGGCGGCGAGAACGACCGCGCGACCTCGTCCTCGCGCATCCGGCGAGCTTCCTCCGCGACGCGCAGCACCGCGGCGTCGTTGGCGTGCGCCCACGCCGGCGGGTTCTCGCCCTTGCCCGCCTTCGACAGCACCACCATCTGCCGCGCCGCGCGCTCCAACTCGGTGATGGACGACTTCAGCCCCGATTCGTCCGCCGACTCGCACGCGCTCAGCGCCGACCCGGCCCGTTCCCGGATCGCGCGCTTCAGGTCCTCCGTGCGCGTCCGCAAGCCGCCGCCGGTCGGTCCCAACCCCGAGTCCGCCGCGGCGAGCAACAACCCCGCTTCGGCCGCGCGCGTGACCACGGCCCCTCCGTCTTCGCGATCGAGACCCAGGTCCTTCGCCGCGGACACCAATTCCTGGTAAAAGTGGGCGCGAGCGGTGCTCTTGCCCTTCGGGGCTCTGCCCACGATCACCAGCCGTTGCTTCGCCCGCGTGCACGCCACGTAGAAGAGGCGGCGCTCCTCGTCCAGCTGCGCCGCGTCGAGTTCCGCCTCGCACAGACCGCCCAGGCACGCCGGCGGCTGCCACCGGTCGTCGCCCTTGGTCTTCGGGAACCCGTGGGGCGGGCAGACGCGCGTCACGATGACCGTCTCGAACTCCAACCCCTTCGCGGCGTGCGCGGTCAGCAACTGCACCGCCGCGCGGCGGTCGGCCCGGTCCTCGTCTTCTTCGCCCGGGTCCGCGTCCACGCGCTCCTGCGCGAGCGTGCGGAACCCCGGGTCCGCCTCCGCCAGTTCGTCGAGGTAGGCGAGGAACGAGCGCAGGTCGCGCGGCTCCTCCAGGACGCGCTGCTTGTCGCGCGCGACGCGCAGGAGCGAGACGATCGCCTTCACCCGCGCCGCCCGCTCCCGCTCGTCCGGGAGCCCCGCGTGCACCGGATCGAGCACGCGCACGATCTCCTCGATCGCGTCGCACGCCGCGAGCGAGCCGATGCGCCCCGCCAGAGCGTCGTACCGCTCCAGCAGCCACGCGACGCCGGGCCTGTCGGCGCCCACGCGCCGCACCAGCGCCGGGAAGGGCTCGGCCTCCTCGTCGCCCCCGCCGAGCGACGCGCGGTTGCGCAGCCGCGCGTGCTCCAGCGACCACGCCAGGGCTTCGCTCACGGGGACGCTCACGGGCGGGCGCGTGAGCAGCCGCCGCGCCCACCACGAACCGTCGGGCTCGACCAGCCAGCGCGCGAACGCCAGCACGTCCTGCACGCACGGCTCGTCGAGGGGCTTGGGCTCGCGCACGCGGGCGAAGGGCACGTTCTCCAGCTCCAGCGCCCCCGCGATCCGGTCGGCGTCCGCGTGCGTGCGCGTCAGCACCGCGAACTCGCCCCAGTCGCACGCCTCGCCACGCGTCAGCCGCTCCGCCCGCAGCGTTTTGAGGACCGCGCACACCGCCGGCCCGTCCTCCAGCTCCGAGGTGATATCCACCAGCCGCACCGGCGAGCACTCGGCCCTTTCGTCGTGGCACCGGAGCGCCTTGTCGGGCCGGAATCGCTTCCCCGCGCGGCGGATGAGCGACCCCGAAGTCTCCACGATCGTCCGCGTGCTCCTCCTGTTGATCGTCAGCGTCAGCACGCGCGCGTCGCGCCATCGCCGCTCGAACGCCTCGAAGGCGCGGATGTCCGAGCCCCGGAACCCGTAGATCGCCTGGTCGTCGTCGCCCACGGCGCATACGTCGCACGCCGCGCACGACGGCGCGCCGGTCAGGAGGGCGAGCAGCTCGATCTGCCCCGGGCTGCAGTCCTGGAACTCGTCGACGACCACCGCGCGGATGCCCGACCGTGCGATCGCGGCGGCGTGACTGTCGCGTGACAGGAGCATGCACGGCAGCAGCACCAGGTCGTGCATCGAGAGGAGCCCCTGCTCCCAGCTCCGGGCGCACACGCGGTCCAGCAGCCGCGCGAGGTGCTCGAACTCTTCCGCCCTCGCCTCGGCGGCGGTGTCGCCCGGCGCGCACGCCGCCCGTTCCTGCGCCGCGGCCTTGAGAGCCTTCTCCGGATAGACGCCGCGCTCCGCGAGCGTCGAGATCGCGACCTCGGCCAGCGCCGCCACCGCGTCCAGCCCTTGGGCCCGCGCCCACGGGAAGAGTCCCAGCTCGCGCACGCTGTCCTTCACCAGCCGCCGGCGCTGCGCCGGGTCGATAAACGACGTCTCGCGGGGCAGCCCGATCCGGTCCGCGAAGCGCCGGACGATCGTCGAGCCCAGCGCGTGCAGCGTCCCGACGCGCACCCGCGAGGCTCCGTCCGGGCCGAGCAGGTCCGCGAGCTTCTCGCGCATCTGCCCGGCGGCCTTGATCGTGAACGTGGACGCGACGATCGTTTCGGGTTCGAACCCGCGCTCGGTCACCAGGTGCGCCACGCGGTGGGTGATCACCCGCGTCTTCCCCGTCCCCGGCCCGGCCAGGACGATGAGCGGCCCCCCGTCGTGTTCGACGGCGCTCCGCTGCTCCGCGCTGAGTTCGAGCCGGCCGGTGAGCAACCGACGCCCCTCCCGCCTCGGGGATGACCGGCTGCACCGCCGATTCCGCCCCGGGCCTCCCTCGTACGCCAAAGGTTAGGGGGTCCGGACCCGCGAATGATCCTTCTTATGGAAGAGTCGAGCGAATCCAAAGGGGAGGCGATCGTCCGGGCTGGCCGCCGCGGGGCCGCGCTGCGTCTTGTCCTCTGGCTCGCACTTTTTCTTTTGGGCGCGTGGCTGCTTCTCCGCTTCCCCCGCGCCGCGTGGTCCGAGGCGGCGTTCGCTACGATCATCGTCGGCGTCACCGCCTTTGAGGTCGGCCGCGTGGTCTGGGGGGCGCACCGACTCGCGCGGGGTTTTCGCGAGAGCAACCTTCGCCTCAATCTCCGCTGCCCGAAGTGCGGGTACGACTGCGCGAAGATCCCCCCGGGCGCTCCCTGCCCCGAGTGCGGCGCTCCCGTCCATGCCGCGGCAATGCTCCGCCGCGAAGCGTCGCCAAGAGCGTGAACCCGCCCCGGCCTTCTCGCCTTCACCGGCCGAAATCGCCGATATCCCGGCCCATGCTCCGCGCCGGTCACGTCGTGATTCTCTGTGTCCTCGCCCTGCTGATGATGGGCGTCATCATGGTCGCCTCGGCCGATATGGTCGTCCGATCCGTGGACGCCGACAGCCCTATCGCGGCGCCCGTCACCGTCGCGGACATGCTCTCCAGCCGCAACATGGTCTACTTCGTCCTCGCCGCCGCGGCGATGCTCGCCTCATCGACGCTCCCGGTCCGCAAGCTCGCCGCCTTCGCGGAGCACGGCCTCACCGGCGCCGGCACGCCGCGCTCCGGCCTCCTCGGCTTGGGGCTGGGCGTCTTCTGCATCGTCGCGATGTGCGCCCTCGTCTACGTCCCCGGCCTCTCGCGCGAGGTGAACGGCAGCCGCCGCTGGATCCAACTCCCCATCGGCGGCGAGGCGACGAGCGTGCAGCCCAGCGAGCTGGCGAAGTGGGGGCTCGTCGGTCTCATGGCGTGGTACTGCGCCCGGCGCGAGCGCATGCTCGGGAGTTTCTGGCTCGGTCTCGTCCCCGCCCTCGCGGGCGCCGGCCTGGTCGCCGGCTTTATCGTGCTCGAGGACCTCGGCACCGGTGCGCTCATCGCCATGGCCGCGGCGATCATGCTCCTGGCCGCGGGCGCCAAGTGGTGGCACTTCGCCGCGCTGAGCCCCGCGCCGATCGCGGGCTTCGTCCTCGCGATCACCACCAGCGACTACCGCACGGCGCGCATCATGGCCTTCGTCGATCCGTACAAGGACCCAGAGGGCATCGGCTACCACACGGTCCAGTCCCTTGTCGGCGTCGCCGGCGGTGGCGGCTTCGGGCGCGGGCTCGGTTTCGGGATGCAGAAGCTCGGCTATCTCCCCGAGGACCGGACCGACTTTGTCTTCGCGGTTCTTTGCGAGGAACTCGGCATCCCAGGCGCGGCGGTCGTCGTCGCCCTCTTCGCGACGCTCATCTGGGCCGGCTTCGTCATCATGCGGCGGGAGAACTCGACGCTCCTGCGTCTCATGTGCCTGGGCATCATCGCGACCGTCGGCCTGCAGGCCACGATCAATATCGCGGTCGTCACCGCCATGGCGCCGACCAAGGGCATCGCGCTCCCGCTTATCTCCGCGGGCGGCACGGGCTGGATCCTCACGGCGTTTTCCCTGGGCCTGCTCGTCGGCATCGAGCGCACCCAGGGCGTCGGGAGCCCGATCGAGCGCATGGCCACCGCGCCGATGCCCGTTGCCGCCGCGGATCACGCCCCGACGGCCGCCACGGCGTGATCTTCATCTCCGCCGCCGTGCGGCGAACAGAAGCCGTACGCTTTGCCCCGTGACAGAGGGGCCGCTCACCACCCTGTACCTCGACCTCAACGCGTACTTCGCGTCCGTCGAGCAACAGGTCCAGCCGAACCTCCGCGGCAAGCCCGTCGCGGTCGCGCCGATCACGCACGACAGCGGCTGCTGCATCGCGGTGAGCTACGAGGCCAAAGCCTTCGGCGTCAAGACCGGCACGCGCGTCGGCGAAGCGCGCCGCCTCTGCCCGTGCATCCAGATTATCGACGCCCGCCCGCGTCTGTACGTGCTCATGCACCAGCGCGTGCTGCGCGCCGTGGACAGGCACATTCCCGTGCACAAGGTCTACTCGATCGACGAGATGGCGTGCCGCCTGGACAGCCGCGAACGGACCGAGCAGGCCGCGACGGCGCTGGCGAAGCGCATCAAGCAGGCGCTGCGTGAGACGTGCGGCGGGTGCATGCGGGCGTCGATCGGCGTCGCGCAGAACAAGGTCCTCGCCAAGCTCGCGACCGACATGCAGAAGCCCGACGGGCTTGTCGTCCTCACCGGCGCAACGCGCGAGCATCGCATCGCGGGCCTCGGGGCGCAGGAGCTCGCGGGCATCGGCCCCAAGATGGCCGAGCGCCTCGAGGCCAAGCGCGTCAAGACGATCGGCGACATGCTCGCGCTCACCGAGCCGCAGATGCGGGACCTCTTCGGCGGCATCATCGGCGCCCGCTGGTGGCACTGGCTCCGGGGCCTCGAGGTCGAAGAAACCGAGACCCGCAAGAACAGCATCGGTCACCAGCACGTCCTCGCGCCCGCGCTCCGCACGCGCGAGGGCGCCCGCGCCGTCTCGCAGCGGCTGCTGCTCAAGGCCGCGGCCCGCATGCGCCACCTCGGATACGCCGCGCGGAAGATGACATTGGGCCTGCGCTTCCCCGGCGACGGCGTCGCCGGCCCCTGGGGCGGCGCGTCGTGGGACAAGCACGCTGCACTCGGCGAAGGGTGCACCGACACCGGCGCGCTGATCGATGCCCTCAACCACCTCTGGGGCCTCGCGCCCTCCAGGGGGCCGATGATGGTGGGGGTGACGCTCCACGACCTCGTCGCCCCCGGCAGTTACACGCTCCCGCTCTTCAGCGCCGAGCGCAAGCAGCACTCGCTCGCCGCGGCGATGGACCTCGTGAACAAGAAGTTCGGCGCCAACACGCTCTACACGGCGGGGATGCAGGACGTCCGTTCGCACGGCTCGGGCGGCATCGCCTTCAACTTCGTGCCCGACCTCGCCGTCCCCGACAGCGTCAAGAGCCGGCAGCGCAGCGACGATCGAAAGAAGGAGGAGACCGACGCGGAGCTCGAGGCGATGATCGAGGAGAGTTTGGCGTTCGGGTGATCCGCGGTGTCGGCAATCGTCTTTGCCGCGCGAGTATGGGGAAGTCACCGCGCCCGCGCACTCTTCATCCACCGCCTTGCCAATCCTCCGCTTTGCCGCTTTGCTCGGTCACCGCCTCCTTCCCCTTCGTCCAGATTTCCGGCGTAAAGACGAAGCGCTCAGGAATGAACGCGCCGCTGCTGAAGATGGGCACGCGGTCGAGCGCACGCATCGCGCGGAGCGAGCCGCCGGTCATGAACGCCGCGAGGTGCGTGTGGGCGAGCGGGTCGTCGGGGCCGATGAGCGCAAGCGTCGCGGCGTCGCCGGTCGGCAGCGGCGCATCGAGCATGAACCCCACGTGCCGCGCACGGTGATCTGTTTCGAGGTTGACGGGTCGGTCGGCGATGGTGCGGACGTGCTCCGTATCCCACTTCCCGTAGAAGACCACGTTGCGGTTGATGATGTCGCGGTTGGTAAGTGATGTGTCCGTCACGATCTCCGCGTACCCATTGCCGCGGTACCACCATTGCTCCGCGTCGAACCGCGCCTTCGCGAGCGCCCACGCGTTCTCCTGCGGCGTCCCCACCGTGCCGCACACCAGCAGGAACTCACGGTCGAAGACGCGCTTGAAGCTGCCCGCCGGCATCGCCCGGTGCGCCAGCGCCGGGTCCGGCTTGCGCTCCGCCGCGTGCTCCGGCAGTGCGTGAGCGCGGAACATCTCGAAGATCGGCGGCCAATCGACGCACGCGGCCCCGGGCCGGTCGTCGTCCCACCAGTGCCCCGCGCCCGGCTGCGTGTGCATCTCGTACGGAATGCCCAGCTCGGAGAGCTTCTCCGCGGCACGCTCCGCCTCCGCCGCGGGGACGTTGTCGTCGGCGTCCCCGTGCAGGATGTATACCGCCCTGCCGCGCAGGTTCTCGAGGCGCGTGTCGGTCAGGCTGCTCGGGTGGAGCCCCTTGCGGATCGCCGCGGCACGCTCCGCCGTCGCGCCACCCGACTGCGCGTACGAGTCGAAGCTCAGCCAGCCGGCGCTCGGCGCGATCGCGGCGAAGCGCTCCGGGAAGAGCGTGCCGAGCTGCCACGTCCCGTGGCCTCCCATGCTGTGCCCGGTGAGGTACTGCCGGCGCGGGTCCGTCCCGAAGGCGTGCTCCGCGTCCTCCATCACCTCGAACGCGTCGAGCCGCCCCCAATCCTCCCAGTCAAAGCCGAAGGGGCGGCGGTTCGTCGGGCAGACGATCACGAAGTCCGGCTTCGCGCTGTACGACCGCGCCTGGTTGATCGCCTCGACGCTCGCGCCGTGCAGGCTGAGCACGAGGCCCGGCGGCGCCGCTGCGCCCGGCGCCGGCGGCACGACGGCGTAATACTGCACGCTCCCGTCGATCTCGCTCACGAACGTGCGCTTGTGTGTTTGGCTCGGCGCAACGCACGCGAGCTTGAACGTGATCTCGGTCAGCGCCGGCGCGGCCTCTGGTTGCGCCGGGTTGCGGAGCGCCGCGCGCACCTCGACGGCGCCGCCCTCCGCGTACGCGGTGTCGCACCGCAGCGGCAGTTTCGTGACCGAGAGTGGCGGCAGCCTGAAGACCTTGCTCGTGACGGGCTCGGACGCTTCGTGCATGACGCTCTCCGTGCTCGTCCGCGTCGTCGTGACGACCCGCACCTCCTGCCACGTCTTCGTCGCGTTCATCACCGGCAGCCCGAGCGCATAGACGTCCGACTTGATCACGTCGGGCGCGGTGATGTCGCGGTCGTTGAACTCGAGCCACGGCTGCGTGCCGGCGTCGTCCCGTCCGCGCAGCACGGCGCGGACCGGTCCCCGCCCCGCCGACGCGAAGAGAAACGTGTTCTCCCCTTCGCGCAGCAGGACGGGGAGCTGGACATACCCGGCTCCGTACGGATCACCCACGCGCGGCTCGCCGTTCACATACACCATCGCGTGGCCCGACGCGTCGAGCACCATCACGCGCTCGCGGTCGCTGCGCACGGTCGTCAGGATGTATCTGCCGCCGGGGACGTCGAAGCGATGCTGGCCGTCCGCCTCTGTCGCCGCGATCACTTCCCACGCGGGCGACGACTCGTCGCCGGGGATCAGCCGGTCGCCCGCGCTCGGCACAGGCGCACCGGGCCAGGCCAGCTCGCCATCGACCACGCGCTGAACAACAAGGTCGGTGTTCACCGCTCGGCGGCCCCATTCGCCCCGCGATTCGACGACGAGTCCCTCGGTGAACGCGAGCGGCTGCGGTTCCGCGGGGAGCTGCAACTGCGTGAAGACGGCGCACGCGACGGCCATGATGAGCATCGCGCAGGTTACGGGCTGCCGGTCACCGCCGCGCCGACGCGGGTCGGCCGATCAACTCCATTGCATCGCGCGCAAGACGAAGTCGAGTTTCATCGCCTTCTTCGCCGCGGCGAGTGTTTCCTCGGCGACGGCGTTGGCCCTCCGCACGCCCTCGCGGACGACGGAGACGACCATCTCCTCGCCGCCGGGCTTGCCGGGCTGGGGCGGCTCCTCGAGGCGGGCGCGGCGCTCGCGCATCGGCGCGAGGAGCGCGTTGATCGCGGCACCGACCTCGGCCTTGACGTGCCCGTCCATGACTTCCTTGCCGCCCGCGTAGTCGGCCTTGATCTGCTCGGCCCGATCGCGGGGCAGGAAGACGTCGATGTACTGCGCCAGCGGGTTGTCGTCCGCGAGCGGGCTCGTCGGCGTCGCGCGGCCGGTCACGATCTTGTTGATTTTCTTCTGCACGTCCTTCTCGGAGTCGTAGAGAAAGATCGCGTTCCCGAGGGACTTGGACATCTTGTTCTTGCCGTCGATTCCCACGAGGCGGCCGACGCGCCCGACCTTCGCCCGCGGGACGGGGAAGACGCCGCCGGCCTTCTCGTGTTCTTCGGCGGGCACGCGGTTGCCGACGCCGCAATAAAGCTGGTTGAACTTGAGCGCCACGTCGCGGCACATTTCGATGTGCGCCTCCTGGTCCTCGCCGACGGGCACGAGCTGCGGCCGGAAGGCGAGGATGTCCGCGCACTGGCCGACGGCGTACATCGGGAAGCCGAAGGGGTAGGTGTCGCCGAGGCCCTTGCTCTCGATCTCGGTCTTGAGCGTCGGGTTGCGCATCACCTTGTTGAACGGGATGAGCATCGCGAAAAGGAACGTGAGCTCGGCGATCGCCGGAATCTCCGACTGAAGCACGAAGGTGCTCCGCTGCGGGTCGAGGCCCACCGCGAGCCAGTCCTTGACGATGCCGATCGTGTTGGCGCGGATGTCCGCGGGCTTCTCCGCGAGCGTGGTGAAGGCGTGGACGTTGGCGATGAGGAAGTAGCAGTTGTACTCGTCCTGCAGGCGCAGGCGGTTCTCGAGGCTGCCCACGTAGTGGCCCAGGTGGAGGCCCGTGTGCGTGGGCGTGTCGCCGGTGAGGATGCGTGGCTTGGTCATCGCGGGGCGAGCGTATGAGGTGTCCTAATCGGGGAGCGTCCGTCCGTCCGATGCGAAAATGCACGCGCCGAGCGCGGGCACGTCGTGCGACGTGTGAGACCGAAGCTCCGGTGCGTTGAGCATCGGCGCGGCGTCGAACGGCGAATCGCCGCGGTTGATGACGACGAGGGCCTTGGCACCCTCGTGCTCGCGGAGGAACGCGAAGACGTCATCACTGCCGCTATCGAGGTGACGCACCGTCCCGAGCCGCAGACACGCGCCGATCTCCGGGTCCTGACGCAGACGAAGCCACGCGCGATAGAAGTTGCGATTGCCGGCGACGGGCATGTCGTCGGCATTCTGCGGCGCGCCCGCGTCGGGCCACGGGAGGGGCTTGCGGCACGTCGGGTCGTCCGCGCCCCACATGCCGTACTCGTCGCCGTAGTAGACCATGGGGCTGCCGAGGTACGTGGCCTGGATCGCCAGCGCGAGGCGGGCGAGCGCGTAGGCGCGTTCGCCGGGCTTCCCAGGCTTGTACGGCACATACGAAGGGTCGCGCGGGCGCGGCTTGTCCGCGCCGTCCTGCACGGCGCGGTCGCGGTCATATCCGCGGCCGGGGTTTTCGAACATATTGACAAGACGGTCGGTGTCGTGGCTCGCGAGCAGGTTCTGCTTGATGAGGTTCGCGTTGTGCTCGCCCGCGAAGACGTGTGCGAGGCGATCCGCGAGTTGATCGCTCGTGACGGGCTTGCCCTTCTCGTCCGCGTTCGAAAGCCACTCGAGCACCGGGTACGCGAACGGATAGTTCATCTGCGTGTCGAACGCGCCCTCACGGATCATCTCGCCCGCGTCGCCCCAAATCTCCGCGATGCAGATCGACTCCGGGTTGATTTCTTTCACGAGCGATCGCCAGTCACGCCAAAACTCCGAGCCGACTTCCCCCGCGACGTCGAGCCGCCACCCGTCGATGCCGTCCGCAGGGTCGCCGTCGCCGTCGGGGTCCATCCAGCGGCGCGTGACGTTGAAGATGTGCTCGCGCACGCCGGCGTTGAGGTCGCCCCGTTCAACCGTCGTCTGCGAGTCGGGCCCGTTGCCGCCCTTCACCTGGCGGAACTCGGGCAACTCACCGTTCTTCCGGCCGGGCCAGCCCGTCCAACCGGTGAGACGGCCGAGCCCGTCGAACTGGCACTGGAACCAGGGCGCGTAGCGGCTTTCCTGTCCGTTGCGGACGACGTCCTGGAAGGCCCAGAACTGGCGGCCGGTGTGGTTCCAGACGCCGTCGATCACGACGCGCAGGCCGCGGCGTTTGCACGCGGGCAGGAACACATCGACGAAGTAGCGGTCCGCGGGCGTCCACGTCCACGTCGCGGGGTCGTCGGTCTCACCCGCGATCGGCTCGTACGTGCCGTCGGCCTCGGGCACGGGGCTCCCCGGCGGCGCGCCAAGCCACGCGTCGATGTGGCGAAAGTCGGCCGCATCGTACTTGTGCAGCGTCATCGCGTGGAAGATCGGGTTCAAGTAAATCGCGGTGACGCCGAGGTCAGCGAGCTCGTCGAGCTTCTGCTCGAGGCCTTGCAGGTCGCCGCCGTAGCGGCGGTCCCAGATCACGTTGTAGAGGGGGCCGGCGTGGTGGGGCTTGAACGCCGCGGGGTCGATGCCGCGGCGTTGCTGCGCCGCCTCGAGTTCGCCGGGTTGCACCGCATACCAGTCGGCGTTCCATGGCGCGAGGAAGACGGCGGGGCCCTTCGGGTCATTCTTCGGGTTGCCGTTGCGGAAGCGCTCGGGGAAGACCTGGTACCAGACAGCGCCGCGTGCCCACTCGGGCGCGTCGCCGGCGGGGGCGGGCGATGCGCAAACGAGAGCCGCTGCAAGGGGAAGGGCGGGCATGGAGAAGATTAGTGCATAGTGGGTGGTGCGTAGGAAGAAAGAGACGGAGAGACGAAGAGACAGAGTGAAGCCCCCTCACCGGTCGCCTGCGGCGACCACCTCTCCCCGATGATGCGGGGCGAGGGAGGTACATCGGAACCTCCGCGGCCTTCGCGTTCGCTCCACTCTTCCGACGCACCACGCGCAACGCACCTTTTCCTCAGTGCGGCACCTGCGGCAGCAGCCGCTCGATGTGCTCGAGCGCGGAGTGGAGGTACTTGGGGTTTCCCTCGCGCTCGATGAGCGCCGGTGCGCACGCGGCCATCAGGACGCGCCGGACGTTCGCGAGCTCGGCGTAGTTGTCGGTCACGGGCAGGCCGCGCTCGCGGCGCAGACGCGCGAGGATGGAGACAGGCTTGGCCCGCGCGAGCCAGTCCTCGTGGCCCCAGTACTGGCGTTCCAGGTAGAGCGCGTCCTCGATCCAGTGGCCCGGGTGCACGAGGGCGAGGTCGATGAGGACGCAGCGGGCGCCGTCGCCTTCGCCGCGGCGGAGGACGTTTCCGGGATGGAGGTCGCCGTGGCACCAGGTGTTGATCGGGCGGTGCTCCCACCGCCCGATGAGCGCGGGGAGGGCCCGGTGGACCTTGCGGAGCGCCTCGCTCCAGCGCGGGTACTCGGCGACGTTGTGATCGCGGCAGGCCGCGCGGCCCTTGTCGACGAGCTTCTCGAAGTCGGGGGCGCGGGGGCGCTCGCCCAGCGGCGTGCCCGCCGCGGCGGTGTGGAAGGCGAGGAGCCGTTCCATCAGCTCCTCGACCATCGCGGGCGTCAGGTGGTGCGGGAAGTGGTCGCCGGCGAGGCGCTCGCAGACGACCCAGCGGGCGGGGTAGGGGCCGAGCGCGTCGCCGTGGCGGAGGACGCGCGGGCAGACGCATGCACGGGAGCGATCGGAGTGCCAATCGTCTTCGTCGGCGGCGCCGAGCGCGGTCGTCCAGACGTACTCGGTCGCGTCGAGGGGGAGTTTCACGACGACGCCGATGCGCGTATCACCGAGCAGCCACGTCGAGAAGCCCGTCGCGCTGCCGCCCCGCTGCCACGCGGCGTGGAACCACTCGATGGGCCCAAGGCGGCCGTCGCAGGCGTCGTGGAGGAGCGGGTCGAGTGCGTGCGCCAGTCCGTTGGCGTCGGCGAAGGGGAGTTGTCCGGGCGCGCTACCGCCGGGGGACATGCGGGAGCGTAGGAGAGAGCACGTCCGGCAGGATCGAGAACATCAAAACAGCAAAGCTCAAAGCAGCACAGAGGAGGAGCAAGCACGCCCGGAACGGGAAGCGGCGGCACGGTATCAAGCCGCGGGATTCGACGAGAGCGGGTCCGGTGTCGCCGAGCGTCCGAGACTTCTCGCAACGCGACCGGTCGCCGCACCGCACACGATGCAGATGATCGCGACCGAAACGATGATGAGTGAGCTTCGAAATCGGAGCTCACGGAAAGCCATGCTCTCGCGAACGCTTAGTTGCATCCGCACGCGGTCGGCCCACTCCTCCCGTGTATATCGAACCCCGGTTCGCTCTCCTTCAGGACCGGTCGGCGCCATGGCTTCGCTCCACGGCTCGGCGCCGATCGCCAGTGCGGCACGATCCGGATCGATCGCGCCGTGGCGCCAAAGCGTTGAGATCGTCCCGGTCCTTGTCGCCGGGAACGAGATACCAAACGTACCGACCCAGAGAAGTACAATGCCCATCGAAACGAGCGCGACCGCGACGAGACGCAGCACTGTTTGTTGGCCTCGCACGTCCTGCACCTCCACGCTTTTCTACTGATTCTCTCGGCTGTCCGGTGGACCTTCGTTGAGAAGGTGGTCCAATTCAATCCACTGCTCCACCGTCAGCGTCTCGGCGCGGGCGGTGGGGGAGACGCCAGTAGGGAGCGGGGTGTCGCGGCCGAGGACGCTGCCGAGCTGTTTGCGCCGCTGCGCGAAGACGCGCTGAGCGGTGTCGAGAAGGCGGCGCGGGTGCCGCGTGCGCGGCTGCGCGAGGCGCACGAGCGAGACCATGGCGCTGGTGACGTCCGGCGGCGGCCAGAAGCATCCGGGCGGGAGCTTGGCGATGAGGCGTGATTCGCACGTCGCCCGCGCGAGGACGCTCAGGGGCCCGTAGTCGCGCGTGCCGGGGTGGGCGAGGATGCGGTCGGCGACTTCCTTCTGGACCGTGACGTGCAGCGAGCGGCAGGCGGGCCAGTCCGCGAGCAGGATCATCATCAGCGGCGTCCCGGCGCCGTAGGGAAGGTTCGCGACGAGCGAGAACGAGCCGCCGCGGGCTTGGGCGGAGCGGACGATCTCCGCCGCGAGAGCGGGCGCGATGGCGTTCTTGCCATCGAGGCAGTCGCCCTCGACGAGCGAGAAGCTCGGGTTCGCGGCGTGGCGCTCGCGCAGCAGCTCGGCGAGACCGCGGTCCATCTCCGCCGCGACGACGCGGCATCCGCGCTCGAGTAGCTCCTCCGTGAGCGTGCCGGTGCCGGGGCCGACTTCGAGGACGACATCGCCGGGGCCGACGGCCGAGGCCTCGACGAGCTTGCGGATGAGGTTGTGGTCGATCAGGAAGTTCTGCCCGAGCGACTTGCGGGGCGACAGGCCGCGGGAGGCGAGAAGTTCGCGGATTTGCGTGAGCGTCTGCACGGCTTTCACCACTCGCCCGAGAGGACGCGTTCGACGGCGTAGGCGACGCCGTCCTCTTCGTTGGTCGGCGCGTGGCGCTCTGCGGCGTCCTTGAGCGCGGGGATGGCGTTGCCCATCGCGATCCCCAGCCCCGCGCCCTTGATCATCGAGAGGTCGTTGATCTGGTCGCCGATCGCTGCGATGCGCTCGGGGGCGATGTCCCACGCCGCGGCGAGGTGTGTGATGCCCGCCCACTTGGTGGCGCGGGCGTCGAAGAGCTCGAGGACGCGCATGGGGTCGTGCGTTCCCGTGCCGCAAGCATCGTCGGGCGCGACGACGGCGGGGAAGTCGTGGACGACGCCGTGGGCGCCAGCGGACGCGGCGAGGGCCGCGGTGAGGGATGAGAGCTTGCTCGCGGGCGCGCACGCGCCGACGCGGACGGTGTGCTCCGGGTGCTCGTCGTGGTCCAGGTGCACCGCCTCGCGCACGCGCACGTTCATCGCGCCGAACCACCAGCGGGTGACGGGGTCGAGCTCGACGTTGTGCTCGCCCCGCACGACGAGGTAGTCGAAGCCGGCCTCGGAGGGGTCCTTCAGCACGAGGGCGGCGTGCCGCTGCGCGAGGAGAGTGTCCACCGCGCCGCGGACGAGCGTGTGCGCCATCGAGAACCGGTGGACCGTGCGGCCGCTCTCCGGCTGAGCGATGATCGAGCCCCCGGCGACCACGACCGGGTCCTGCTGCCGAATCGCCGCCAGGATGTGCTTGCACTCGACCCAGCCGCGGCCGGTGCAGACGACGACGCGGAGGCCCTCTTCTCTCGCGCGGGCAAGGGCCTCGACGTTGGCCCGCGAGACGCAACCGTCGCGTCGCAGGAGCGTGCCGTCGAGATCGACGGCGAGGATGTCGTAGCGGCGGGGCAAGGACAGAAGGGTACGTGGTGCGTAGTGCGTAGTGCCTAGGAAGAAAAGAATGAACGCGGTGGCCGCGGAGGAACGCGGAGTGCAGAAGAGAGGGTCGCGACGGACGTGAACAGGGACCGGCTTATGACCCGCCACGAGGCTGGAGCCAGCGGAACGGATTGGAGAACGTGAGCCACACTAAGAAGAAGACTGGACAGAACACCGCGATGGCGGCGACGAAGAGGATGCTTGCACCACCGACAGCGAGCACGTCACGCGGCGGGCACCACGGCGAGTTCCGCAAATATGCGATCGCGAAAAGCTCGGAGAGCCAGTGGAATCGCCAGATGAGTCCGAGCACGCCGAGCGGGATCGCGGCGACGCCGTAGAGGATGTAAAAGACGCGAGCCGCCGGGTTGCGCGTGAGCGTGAGGATTGCGGCCGCGGCGAGAAAGCCGGCCGAGGGCATCGAGAGCAGGCCGATGAGTCGACCGGTGGGGTCCACACCAAGGGCGGGAACAGCATCTGCGTCACCCCGCTCTCGACGCGGCCGTCGAAGACATCGAAGGTGCATCGAAAGAACCCGAGGCACGCGAGGAGTAGGCAGGTGATGCCGAGGACGTCCGGCCATAGCGGCCGAGATCGAAGGAACCCAGCGTCTGCGGAAGCGGAAGGCGTCGGAACGACGTCGGATTGCATCGTGCTCATTTCGGCCACCTCTTGTTGTTGCCCGCGGAGCAGTGTGCGCTCCGTCCATACCGTGGTGCCGTGCGAAGAATCGCCGCGATCGTGCTGGTTGTCGCCGGGGCCGTGATGCTCGCCGCGGCGCTGCGCGCGCCGGAGAAGCGGCCCGACTTCGTCTTCGTGAACCGGGGCGACGTGACGACGCTCGACCTGGCGCAGATGTCGTGGCGGCAGGACTTCCGCGTGGCGCGGATGATCTACGAGGGGCTGACGCGCAACGACGTCTTCACGTGGAACTACGAGACGAGGCCGGGCGTGGCGGAGCGGTGGGAGGTCTCGCCCGACGGCCTTGTCTACACGTTTTTTCTCCGCGCCGACGCGAAGTGGAGCAACGGCGAGCCCGTGCGGGCGCAGGACTTTGTCTACTCGTGGCGGCGGGTGCTGCTGCCGGACCTCGCCGGCGACTACATCAAGCTCGGCGCGGTGATCGAGGGTGCGGACGCGTTCACGAAGTGGCGCGCGGAAGAACTCGCGAAGTTCGCGGCCGACAGGACGATCACCGATCGGCGTCGCGCGGCGGAGGAGTTGTGGAGACGCACGGAGGAGCGCTTCGCGGCGACGGTGGGGGTGGAGGCCCTCGGCGAGCGCACGCTGCGGGTGACGCTGGAGCGCCCGACGCCGTACTTCCTCGACCTCACCAGTTTCTCGGTCTTTTACCCGGTCTACCCGCCGCTCGTGCGGGCGCACACAACCATCGACGACGCGACGGGCCTCCTCAAGACGAACCCGGACTGGACGCGGCCCGAGCGGCTCATCGGCAACGGGGCGTTCACGCTGGAGCGGTGGCGGTTCAAGCGCGACATGCGCTTCGCGAAGAACGAGCACTACTGGGACCGGGCGAACATCGCGCTGGACACGGTGGGCGTCGCGAGCATCCAGGACCCCAACGCGCAGGTGCTCGCGTTCACGACCGGCGCCGTGGACTGGCTGACGGACGTGACGCCGTCGTACCGGGCCGACATCGTGCGCGACAAGCAGCGTTTCTACGCCGAGCACGCGGCGGAGGTCGCGTCGCTCAGGGCGCAGGGGCTCGACCCGGTGGAGATCGATCGGAGGCTCCCGAGCGACCCGCGCAACCGGATCCTGGTCCTGCCCGCGTTCGGAACGTACTTCTATAACTTCAACTGCCGGCCGAGGATGCCCGACGGGCGGCCCAATCCGTTCGCCGACGCCCGGGTGCGGCGGGCGTTCGCCCTGGCGGTGGACAAGCAAGCGATCGTGGAGCACGTGCGGCGCGTGGGGGAGCCGACGACGGCGACGCTGATCCCGCGCGGAGCGCTGGCGGGGTACAAGTCGCCGGCGGGGCTGACGCGGAACCCGGACGAATCGCGGCGGCTGCTCGCGGAGGCGGGGTACCCGCGGGGCGAGGGGCTGCCGACGATCGAGATCCTCTTCAACAAGGAGGGCGAGCACGAGCTTATCGCGCAGAGCGTCGCGAAGGACTGGGAGCGGGAGCTAGGCGTGCGCGTGGCGCTGCGGACGAAGGAGATCAAAGTCTTCCGCGAGGACCTCAAGAACGGGGACTTCATGGTCAGCCGCGGCTCGTGGTTCGGCGATTACGGCGACCCGACGACGTTCCTCGACCTCTCGGCGAGCGACAACGGGAACAACGACCGCAAGTATGCGAGCGCAGAGTTCGACGCGCTGCTCGCGCGGGCCGCCGACGAGGCGGACGCCGCGAAGCGGCTCGACATCCTCGCGGAGGCGGAGCGGATGATCGTGGAGCGCGACTTCCCGCTGCTCCCGATGTTCCACTACGCCGACCTGTACATGATCGATCCGCACCGCGTCACGGGCGTCTCGAGCCACGCGCGGCAGGAGCAGAACGTGTACCTCTTCGACGTGCTCGGGGACGGCAAGGGGGCGGACGAGCCGAAGGTGATGCGCCGGGGCGACCCGTCGAAGGGCAACTTCAAGCTGCAGATCGCGCCCGGAACGGACGGGGCCGGGGGCGCGTCATGACCGGGTTGATCCTGCGCCGGTTCCTCCAGCTGCCCATCGTGCTCCTCGCGATCTTCACGCTCGCGCTCTCGCTTGCGTGGGCGATCCCGGGCAACCCGCTCGAGAACCCGGAGGGGCGCCGGCCGCCGCCCGAGGTCGAGCGCGCGATGAAGGCGCAGTACAACCTCGACGGGTTCTGGTCGTTCTACGGCTCGTACCTCGCGGGCGTGAGCGGCGTCGCGTACGCGCGCGATGCGCTGTCGGGCGAGTTGAGGCGTGAGCGCGACGCGGCGCAGGCCCTGGGGCAGGCGCCCGCGCGGCGGTTCGTGTTCGACCTCGGCCCGAGCCTCCAGTACCGCGACCAGCGGGTGAACGATGTGCTGGCCGGGAGCCTGCCCGTGTCCATGGCGCTGGGGCTGTGCGCGATCGGGATCGCGCTGGTGCTGGGCGTGGGCGCCGGCGTGGCGGGGGCGTTGCGGCCCCGCTCGCTCATGGACACGCTCACGCTCTCCGTGGCGCTCGTGGGGGTGAGCCTGCCGAGCTTCGTCGTCGGCACGATCATGCTCACGGTGGGCGGCATCTGGCTCGGGTGGTTCGAGGTTGGGTCGTGGCGGCCGCCGGGCTCGATGGTGCTGCCGGCGTTCACGCTCAGCCTGCCCTTCGCCGCGTACATCGCACGCCTCACCCGGATGGGGATGATCGAGCAGCTTTCGAGCGACTACGTGCGCACCGCGAGGGCGAAAGGCGTGTCGGAGCCGCGCGTCGTGCTGGTGCACGCGCTGCGCAACGCGTTCCTGCCGGTGCTGAGCTACCTGGGGCCGGCGACGGCGCTGGCGATGACGGGGTCGTTCGTCGTGGAGGTGGTGTTCAGCGTCCCCGGGATGGGGCAGCACTTCGTGAACGCCGTGCAGAACAAGGACCTGTTCCTGATCCTCGGCGTCGTGCTGGTCTTCTCGACGATCCTCGTGCTCATGAACCTCGCGGTGGACGTGCTTATACGGGTTCTTGACCCGCGTGCGGCGTGACGCGCCCGGCGGTCTCCGCCGGCTGCTCGCGCTTGCGGCGCGCGTGCAGGGCGACGGCCCAGGGGATCGTGAGGACGTAGACGCCGGCGAGCCCGGCGAGCGTGAGCCAGGGCCTGCGGATCATCAGCGCCATCAGCACGACGAGCAGCACGAGAGGCAGCACGGCGTACTTGCGGGGCACGCGCACGCCCTTGAGGGCGAACATCGGCACGCGGCTGACCATCAGCAGCGCGATGACGAGCGTATAGGCCGCGACGGCCCAGTCCGGCGGACGCCACGCGATCGCGCCCGAGGCGAGCAGGAACGCGGGGACGAGGACGGCCCCGGCGCCCGCGGGCGTGGGCATGCCGGTAAAGAAGATCGAGCCGCGCGCCTTGGGCTTCTGCTCCCGCGCCTCCCTGGGCGTCGGGACCGGCCCGAGGTTCGCGGTGTACCGGGCCAGGCGCATCGCCGAGCAGATGGCGAAGGTCATGACGGCGACGAGGCCGAGCGTGTCGTCGAAGCGACGCGTCGGCTCGGCGAGCACCCACTGGTGGATGATGAGCGCGGGCGCGACCCCGAAGGCGAGGAAGTCCGAGAGGGAGTCGAGCACGGCGCCGAAGCGGCTCTGCACGCGCAGGAGGCGGGCGGCCAGGCCGTCGAGCACGTCGAAGATGCCGGCGAGCACGATCGCCGCGAGCGACCGTTCCCATTGCTCGAGCAGCACGTAGTGGATGCTCGCGAGGCCCGAGCAGAGCGCGAGCGTCGTGAGCATGTTGGGGACGAGGACCGCGAGGGGCACGTCGCGCCCGGGCTTGTTGAGTCGGAGGAACACGTCAGGCTCCTGCGGGCAGGTGCGCGATGATCGACGAGCCGCCGGCGACGCGCTGCCCCTTGGCGACGAGCACGCGCGAGCCCGCCGGGAGAAAAACGTCCGTGCGCGAACCGAAGCGGATGAGGCCGAAGCGCTCGCCGGCGCGGAGGCTCTGGCCCTGGGCCGCGCGGCAAACGATGCGGCGGGCGATGAGCCCCGTCACCTGCACGACGACGACGATGGCGCCCGAGGCGCGCTCGATCGCCAGCGACGCGCGCTGGTTGTGCTGCGCCTCGGGCCTGCCCGCGTGGGCGAACTTGCCCGCCTTGCGTGCCGCGGCGATCACCCTGCCTGCGACGGGCGAGCGGTTGACGTGCACGTCGAAGACGTTGAGAAAGATGACGATCTTGGTCCACTCCCCGCCCTTGAGGCCCAACTCCTCCGGCGGCGCGCCGGGCTCGACGGAGAGGATCACGCCGTCCGCGGGGCTCACGACCAGGCCCGGTGCGTCCGGGATCGGGCGCTGCGGATCGCGGAAAAACCAGAGGCAAAAGAGCGCGACAAGCAGGGGCGGCACGGCGAGGGCGAGCCCGGCGGGGCCGAGCCACGCCCAGCCTCCGGCCGCGGCGGCGACCGTGAGCAGGAAAGCTCCGAAAACAAAGGGCCAGCCCTCGCGCGCGATCGGCGCGGAGGGGTCGTCGGGCCTCGAGGGCGGCGCGGCGTCGAGACCGGGTGCGGCGGGCTGGGGGACGGCGCTCATGGTTGATGGTAGATTCCGGTCGAGGGATGCGCCCGAATGACTTGTGCGCACAGCCGCCCGCGGTTACATTGCTTTCATGCGGATAACCGCGCTCGTCGTCGCCCTCGCGGGCGGGGTTGTGCCGATGGGCGCCAACGGCGCGGGCCCCGGAGCGCAGGAGCCGGCGCGCGCGGCGATCGCCGCGTTCAGCGGCCGGGTCGAGCCCGACCGTGTATGGGTGCGGTTCAGCGACTTCTTCGCGGTCGAAGCCGTGAACGGCGAGCTGGTGTGGGAGAAGGCGCTCGCGCCCGCCCGCGGCTTCCCGGAGGGATCGTGGGCGCTCGCGCACCACGTCGACCGCGCGGAATTGCGCCGCCAGCGCGACGTTGCGCAGGCGAGTCTCGGGCGCGCGCTGCCCGACCTCTCGCAGGAGTTCATCCTGCAGTTGCCGGCCGGCGCGGACCTCGAGGCCGCGATCGACACGCTGCGGGCGATGAGCGTCGTCGAGAACGCGCTCCCGGTGCCTCTGCCGGAGCCGCCGACGCTCCCGCCGAACTATGCGCCGTCGCAGCAATACAACGGCGCGGCGACGGTCGGCGTCGGCTGCTCGCCGACGTGGGACTGGCCGGGCGGCGCGGGCGAGGACGTGCGCATCTGCGACATCGAGTACTCGTACAACCCGTCGCACATCGACCTGCCGCCGATCACGCGGCTCGGCCCCCCGTCGGGCAACAACCCATGGGCGGACCACGGCACGGCCGTCTTCGGGCAGATGCTCTCGCGCAACAACTCGTGGGGCACGGTCGGCGGCGTCTACAACGCCGACGGGTACATCGCGCACCCGCTCACGGCGAGCGGCTACAGCAACGCCGCGGCGATCACGAACGCGATCGCGGGCCTGCGTGCGGGCGACATCATCCTGATCGAACAGCAGATGACGGGGCCGACGGGCGTGTACTGCCCGGTGGAGTGGCATCGGCCGACGTACGACGCGATCGTGCAGGCGGTGGGGAACGGGATCGTGGTGGTCGAGGCGGCGGGCAACGGCGGGGCGAACCTCGACGGTGCCGCCTTCAACACGGGCAACGGCGGGCACCGGCCCTTCCAGCTCGCCAACGACAGCGGCGCCGTCATCGTGGGCGCGGGCGGCGCGGGGGCGGGAGGCTCGGTCGCCGATCGGTCTCGGCTCAACTTCTCCTGCTACGGCGCGACGGTGGACATGCAGGGGTGGGGCGAGCGGATCGTGACGTGCGGGTACGGCGACTTGTTCGCGAGCGAAGGCGCGAACGCCTGGTATACGGACGACTTCGGCGGCACGAGCGGCGCGTCGCCGATCGTGGTGAACGCGGCCGCGACGGTGCAGGGCGTGATGCGGGCGGTCACGGGCTCGCCGCTCACGCCGGCGCAGGTGCGCGAGGCGTTGATGGCGACGGGCTCGCCGCAGATGCCCGGGTCATTCCCGGTCACGCAGCGCATCGGGCCGCGGCCGAATGCTCCGGCGGCTCTGATGCTGCTCTTCGGGGCGGCGGACTGCGACGGGAACAGCCGGCCGGACGCGGTGGATATCGCGCTCTCGCCGGCGCTCGACGCGGACGCCAACGGCGTGCCCGACGCGTGCGAGTGCGGCTCCGTCGACTACAACAACGACGGTCTCTTCCCCGACAACCAGGACCTCGAGGACTTCCTGAGCGTCTTCGGCGGCGGCGCGTGCAGCACGGGCGCATGCGGCGATCTCGACTTCAACAACGATGGATTGTTCCCGGACAGCCGCGACGTCGAAGCCTTCTTCAGCGTCTTCGGCGGGGGGCCGTGCGTCCGCTGAGCGGCGCTCGGACGCGACGGGCGGGTGGCATCGCCCCGGCTCTCGGCCGGCTGGTGCGCGGTGGTCTGATCCGGAATCGGGTCTCGAACGGCCGGCCGGCCGCCGCCGCGATGACGCGTTCAGGCGCGGTAGGCGTTCGCGACCTTCGCCAGCGCTTCGCCCACGACGCGGAAGTGGTCGTCGGTGAGGTCGTGGTGCATCGGCAGCGCGAGCACGCGCTCGGCGAGCGAGTCGGCGACGGGCGTGTCGTCTTGGCCGAAGCGCTCCAGCGCCGGCTGCTTGGGGAGCGGACGCGGGTAGTGCACGGCGGTGGGGACGCCCTCGGCCTTGAGGGCCGCGGCGAAGTGATCGCGGGTGCAGGTAAAGGCGCGCGGGTCGATCTGGATGACGTACAGGTGCCAGACGCTCTGCGCACCGGGCGTCTCCGACGGTGCAGAGAGGCCGGGGATGGACCGGACGATCTTGGTGTACCGCGCCGCGTTGGCCTGGCGCTGCCTGGTCTGCGCGGGCAGGCGGTCGAGGCGCGAGACGCCGATGGCGCCGGCCAGATCGTTGAGGCGGTAGTTGTACCCGACCTGCTCGTGCAGGTACTTGTCCGTCTCGCCGTGGCTGCGGAGGAGCTGGATCTCCCGCGCCAACCCGTCGTCGTTGCACGTGATGAGGCCGCCCTCGCCGGTGGCGAGGTTCTTGGTGGCGTAGAGCGAGTACGTCACCGCGTCGCCGAACTCGCCGAGGCCCTTGCCCTTGTACGTGGCGAGGTGCGCCTGCGCGGCGTCGTAGATCGTCATCAGGTTGTGCTTCTCGGCGAGGGCCTGGAGCGGGTCGATGTCCACCGGGCACCCGTACAGGTGCGTCGCGGCGATCGCGGTGGTGTTGCGGGTCAGCTTGCGGGCCGCGTCCTCGGGGTCCATCTGGCAGGTGTCCGGGAGCGCGTCGACAAAGATCGTGTTGCCGCCGCGGGCGACGACCATGCTCACCGTGGCGATGTAGCTCCACGCGGGGACGAGGACGTCGTCGCCGGGCTGGAAGAGGGGCTCGTAGGCGAGCTGGAGAGCGACCGTGCCGTTGGCGCAGGTCATCGCGTGCTTGGCGCCCGTCATCGCCGCCCAGCGCTGCTCGAACTCCTCGCACTTCTTGGCGGCGCGGAGCATGCCGCTGTCGAGGACCTTCATGACAGCGTCTTTGTCCGCTTGGCTCAGGGCCGTGGACATGAACGGGACGGGGGTGCTCGAGACCGGTGTGCCCCCGTTGATGGCCAGGGCCTTGGCGGGCGAGATCGTGGCGCTTGTCATATGGGGGGCAGGGTAGACCGCTCATTCTCAAATACAGGCGTTTGTTCGGGCTTTTTCAGGGAAGATTCACGCGCGTTCTTCGGCGGGGGAACTCCGGACAACCCTTCCGGCGTATATTGATCAACACATGCCCACCGACATTCTGACGGACACAACCCGGGCGCGGACCACGCTCCGCGCCGCACGGGCGTCGGCGGTCGCGGCGATCCTCTCCAGCATGCTCCTCGGCGCGGGCGCCGCCCGCGCCGACGAGGGGTTTGCGCCGGCGGCGCCGGGGATCTGGACGACGCAACGCCCCGCGAACGCGACGGACGGCGAGCGGTTCGGCTCGAGGGCGGTCCTGCGCCCGAGCCAGGACGCGTTCATGGGTTTCGCGGTGCCGACCGTGATCCAGGAGGTCCTCGTCCGGAGCGGCGAGCCCGTGAAGAAGGGCGACCTGATCGTGCGGGGCGACGACGTGGAGGAGGAAGCGCTGCTGCGCATCCACCGCGAGCGCCTCCGCCGGCCCCTCGCCGTCGAAGAGGCCAAGGCGCAGATGGACTTGGCGCAGGTCGAGTACGAGCGCATCCTGGAACTCGAGAAGAAGAGCGCCTCGGGCACGCAGGAAGTCGAGCGTGCCCGGCTGAACGCCGTCGTCGCGAAGCTGCGCCACGAGCTCGCGCTGAGCGAGCGCACGCAGGAGGAGATCCAGCTCGACTGGCGGCGGGCGCGTGTCGAGAAGTACCGCGTCGTCGCGCCCTTCGACGGCATCGTGGACACGGTGGTTCCCGACGTCGGGCAGATCGTCAACGAGAACGAGAAGATCGTGCGCGTGGTGGACGTCGACCCCCTCTGGATCGACGTGCCGGCGCCGATGAACGCGGCGGCGACGCTGTCGCTCGCGAAGGGCGACGCCGCCTGGGTCCTCTGCCCCGCGCCCGGCGGCGCGACGGTGTACGAGGCGCGCGTGATCGAGGTCGCGCCGACGGCGGACGCGGCGAGCTCGTCGCGCCGTGTGCGCGTGGAGGTCGCGAACCCGGACGGGCCGCACCGGCTGCTCGCGGGCCAGAACGCGTGGGTGACCTTCGAGCGGCCGCGCGGCCTGCCGGCGGCGACGGCGCGCGGCGCGGAGGCGAACCGGTGATCAACGAAGTGGCAAACATCCGCGCCCCCGGGTGGTCGCGCGTCGTCGCCGATCTCGCCGCGTTGATGCCCGACGACCGCGTCTTCCTGCTCCGCCTGCTCTCGACGCTGGGGATGGTGACCGGAGCGCGGCAGGCGGTGCTGCACGTGCCCGCGCCGGGCCCGAGCGCGAACGCGGCGCCGGAGGCCAAGCCCGCGCAGGTCTGGCCCTTCGGCGCGGACGTGGTGGACTCGCAGGGGCGGCTCGCGATGCCGAGCGAGCACCTCGCGGACCCCGGCCGCGTGGACGCCTCGACGATCGACCGACCCGCGGACGTGACGGGGGCGGCGCGCGCCGCGCTGGCGTCGCGGCAGGTGCAGGTCTTCGCGCTCGGCGACGAGCCGAACGGGCCTTTCTACGACGCCGCGAACGCCAGCTCCAAGTGGTTCGTGATCGCCGCGCCGGTGCTCGCCGGCCTGCCGCACGAGGCGAACGCGATCCCGCCCCGGGCCGCGGTCACGCTGCTGGTGGAGAGCCGGTCGCGCCAGGCGCTGCAGTCGTCGGCGGCGCTCGTCGAGGTGCTCGCCGGCTATGTCTTCACGCACGAGGCGCAGCAGGCGCTGCGCCGCACGCGCCAGAGCAGCGCGGCCCTGGACCTCGCGGCCCGGCTGATCGATTCGATCAACTCGACGCAGGGCTTCCGCGGGTGCGCGATCCAGCTCGTGAACGAGCTGTCGCGCCAGCTCTCGGTGGACCGGGCCTCGCTGGGCTGGGTGCCGGGATCGCCGGCGCGCTGGCCGGGCCGGCGCGAGGGCGAGGAGGCGGCCGAGGCCCGCGATATCCACCTGCGCGCGATGTCCGACACGGAGAACGTGGACCGCCGCATGGAGCTCTGCCGCCGCATCGAGGCGGCGATGGAGGAGGCGCTCGACCAGCGTCAGGCGGTGCTCTTCCCGCCGCCGCCCGAGACGGGCCCGTCGAGCGACCCGGTGCTCGCGCAGGCCGTGACGCGCTCGCACGCCGAGCTGGCCCGGGGGGACGCGAATCTGCGGGTTGCGAGCTTCCCGCTGCGCGTCGTGGACGCTCGCGGCGAGCGCATCGCGGGCGTCGTGACCGTTGAGTCGAGCGCGGCGGGGCGCATCGACCCGGCGATGGCGGAGCTGATCCAGGCGACGCTCGACCTCGTCGCGCCGGTGCTCGCGGTGCGGGCGAGCGACGACCGCAACCTCGGGCAGCGCGCGTGGGACGCGTCGCTCAAGGCCGCCGCGTGGGCGGTGGGCCCGCGCCACACGGCGTGGAAGGCGGCGGGGATCGCCGTCTTCGTCGGCCTGATGGTGCTCTTCCTGGGCCGCACGACGTACCGCGTCGGCGCGCAGATGGAGATGCGGGCCGACGTGCAGCGCGTGGTGAGCACGCCGATGGCCGGCATCGTGACCGAGGTGCCCGAAGGGGTCATGGCGGGCGCGTCCGTCAAGGCCGGCGACGTGCTGATGCGGCTTGACTCGCGCGAGCCGCACCTGAACTATCTGTACTCGATCGCGGAGCTCTCGCAGCACGAGAAGCAGGCGGACGACGCGCTCCGCAAGGGCGATCTGGGCCAGGCGGCCCAGTCGCAGGAGAAGGCCCGTCAGGCGCGGGCCCGGGCGGACCTCTACGCCCTGCAGGTCGAGCGCAGCACGATCAAGGCGCCGATCGACGGGACCATCATCTCCGGTGACGTGCGCGAGAAGATCGGCGCGAGCGTGAAGCAGGGCGACCCGCTCTTCGAGGTCGCGGACCTCTCGACGATGAAGGTCCGCGCGTTCGTCGAGGACCGCGACATCTCCTTCCTGCGCGTCGGGCAGACGGGCGAGATCAGCCCCAAGGCCAACCCGTCCGTCACGGTCCCGATCGTGGTCGATCAGATCGTGCCGCTGGCGCAGGCGGTGGAGGGCGTCAACTCCTTCGAGGTCCGCTGCACGATCGCCGGCGACACGCAGGAGTGGTTCCGCCCCGGCCAGGAGGGGCTGGCGAAGTTCAACACCGAGCGCCGGAGCTTCGCGTGGATCGCGAGCCGACGCATCGCCGACCGCCTGCGCGAATGGCTGTGGTGGTGACCGATGGCCGAGCACTCTTCATTCTCGCCGTTCTGGCACCGCGTGCGGACGATGAAGCCCCGCCTGCGGGCGCACGTGCAGGTCGTGCGCCAGCGGTACCGGGGCAAGCGCTGGTATGTCGTGCAGGACCCGACGTCCAACACCTACTTCCGGCTCTCCCCGGTGGCGCAGGAGTTCGTCGGGCTCCTCGACGGCCGCCGCACGATCGAGGAGGTGTGGCAGCTCGGCCTCACGCGCCACGGCGACAACGCGCTGACGCAGAACGACGTCATCGGCGTCCTCGGCCAGCTCCACTCCGGCAACCTGATCCAGGCCGACATGCCGCCGGAGACCGAGCAGCTCCTGTCGCGCGGCCGTGAGCGCCTCAAGAAGAAGGCGATCTCGCAGGCCGTCGGCCTCATGTACTTCCGCGTGCCGGTGATGAACCCGGACCGGTTCCTCGCCGCGGCGGAGCCCTTCTTCCGGCCGTTCATCTCGCGCGCGGGGTTCGTGCTCTGGGCGCTGCTGGCGGTGGGGGCGCTGGCGGCGCTCGCGCCGCACTGGGAGGCGCTCTTCAACGGGTTCGACAGCGCGATCGCCCCGGCGAACTGGCTCTGGCTCGGCGCGACGTACGTGGCGCTCAAGCTCTGGCACGAGTTCGGCCACGGCGTCGTCTGCAAGCGCTTCGGGGGCCAGGTGCCGGTGCTGGGCGTGATGCTCCTGGTGCTCATGCCCTCGCCCTACGTCGACGCCACGAGCGCGTGGGCCTTCCCGGACAAGTGGCGGCGCATCGCGGTGGGCGCGGGGGGCATGATGTTCGAGCTCTTCGCGGCGGCGCTCGCCGCGATCGGCTGGATCATGACGCGGGGCGACGGCGGGCTCTTCCACCAGCTCTGCTACAACGTGATGCTGACGAGCGGCGTCTCGACGGTGCTCTTCAACGCCAACCCGCTGATGAAGTTCGACGGGTACTACATGCTGAGCGACTGGCTCGAGATCCCGAACCTCATGCCGCGCTCGGTGAACCTGCTCAAGTTCCTCTTCCAGAAGCACGTCTACCGCGTCGAGAACGCGAACTCGCCGACGACCGACCCGGGCGAGGCGGCGATCCTGCTCGTCTACGGCGTCCTCGCGCTCGCGTACCGCATCCTGATCTTTTTTTCCGTCACGCTGTACGTGATGGGCAAGATGTTCGCGATCGGGCTCTTCCTCGCCGCGTGGACGGCGGCGATGTGGTTCATCCTGCCCGTCGCGCAGTTCCTCCGCTGGCACGCGGCGAGCCCGCAGCTCGCGCACCGGCGCGGGCGCGCGGCGCTCACGAGCCTCGCGCTCGTGGGCCTGACGCTCGCGCTCGTCGGGTGGGTGCCGATGCCGGACCGGCGGCGGGCGAACGGCGTCGTGGAGGCGGCGCAGCGCTCGGGCGTTTTCGCGCCCTACCAGGGTTTCATCACGCACGCCCCCGCCCGGGGCGGGCAGCGCGTGAGGGCCGGCGAGCCGCTGGTGGTCCTCGAGAACCCGGAACTCCTCTCGCGGCTCGACCTGGCCCGCGCGCAGCTCGCCGAGTCGGTTGTGCTCGAGCAGCGCGCCGCCTCCCAGAGCCCCGCGGCGGCGCAGGCGATGGCGGAGCAGGTCAAGACGTTCCGCGAGCAGATCGCGTACCTGGAGAGCAAGCGCGATGCGCTCACGATCAGGGCGCCGCACGACGGCGTGGTCGTTCTCCCCGACGGCGCGGAGCGCATCGGCGCGTTCGTGCACGAGGGCGATCACCTCTGCGAGGTGATTGACGACTCCGACCTCCGCGTGGCGGCGGTCCTCACGCAGGCCGAGGGTGACTGGGCCCCGATGGACCCGAGCGCGTACCGCGTCGAGATGCGCCGCGTCTCCGACATCGACAGGGTGATCGAGATGAAAGCCGTGCGCGTGCCGGTCGCCGCGCGGAAGGACCTGCCGCACGCTGCGCTGGGGGACCAGGGGGGCGGCACCATCGCGACGCAGCGCACGCAGGACGGTTCGACGCTGGCGCAGCGGTCGGTGTACCGGCTGCACCTGGCGGCCCTGCCGGCAGAGGGGGGCGGGGCGCCGGAGATCGGCGTCCCCGGCGAGCGGGTGCGGTTGCGGTTCACGCTGCCGAGCCGGCCGTGGCTGGCGCAGTGGTGGGAGCGGCTGGACAAGACGCTGCAGGGAAGGGCGCGGGTGTAGCGTGACCGTCCTGCCCACGAGCACGTCCGCGATGACCGGCTACGCGGCGCTCTACGAGTCGCTTCGCAGCCGCAAGTCGCGCTCGCGGGTGCCGTCCGGCCTGGACAGGCTCGCGGTGCGGATCGCGGTGGCGCGGGACGAGGCGCGGCTGCGGCCCGCCCGGGTGCTCGCGCGGGCACGCGCGATCGCGGCGCTGTCGCCCGGGTACAAGAAGATGTCGGACGGCGCGCTCGACCACACGCTCGCGGAGATGCGCGATGTCTTCCTGCGCGGGCGGCAGACGCCCGAGCACGTGGACAACGCGCTGGCCATGGTGCGCGACCTCGCGCGGCGCGAGACCGGGGAGGAGCCCTTCCCCGTGCAGATCATGGCGGCGCTTTCGCTCTACCACGGGCGCATCGTCGAGATGCTCACGGGCGAGGGGAAGACGCTGACGGGCTCGCTCGCGGCGCCGCTCATCGCGTGGCGGCGCCGGCGGCTCCACGTGCTGACCGTGAACGACTACCTCGCGCAGCGCGACGCGGAGTCCCGCCGGCCCATTTTCCGGCGCTGCGGCCTGCGCGTGGGCGCCGTGGTGCAGGAGACCCCGCCGCAGGAGCGGTTCGACCTCTACGCACGCGAGATCGTCTACACGACGCCCAAGCAGGTCGTGGCCGACTGGCTGCGCGACCAGCTCCGCCTCGGCCGTGCGGCGACGCCGTGGGCGGCGCGGGCGCTCGCGGCGATGCGCCCCGGCGCCGACGGCGAGCAGGGCGTGATGCCGATGGTCCCGGGCCTGCACGCGGCGCTGGTGGACGAGGCCGACGCCGTGCTCATCGACGAGGGCGTGGTGCCGCTGATCATCGCGAGGTCCCGCCGCGAGGATGACATGGCGCAGGTGTACAAGGAGGCGTGCGCCGTCGCGCCGCGCCTGGACGAGGGGCCCGATTACGAGGTCGACTACCTCCGCCGGCGCGTGAAGCTCAAGCCCCGGGGCGAGCACCGCCTGCGCGGGTTCCTCGACGAGCTGCTCGCCGCGGGCGGCCAGCCCATCTGGCGCGCCAAGAAGCGTGCGGAAGAACTCATCACGCAGGCGCTCGTCGCCCGGCACTGCTACATCGGCGGCCAGCAGTACCAGGTCGTCGACGGCAAGGTCGTGATCGTGGACGAGTACACCGGCCGCTTCCTGCAGGACCGGTCCTGGGAGCACGGCCTCCACCAGTCCGTCGAGGCCAAGGAAGGCGTCGAGGTGACCGCCGACCGCGAGACGTTGGCGCGTCTCAGCTTTCAACGATTCTTCCGCACGTACCCGTTCCTGTGCGGGATGACCGGCACCGCCGCGGACGCGACGCCGGAGATCAAGGCCACCTACCGGCGCGCGGTGATGCGCGTGCCGACGAACCGGCCGCTGATCCGCGAGCAGTGGCCGACGCGTGTCTTCCGCTCCCAGCGCGACAAGTGGGGGGCGGTCGTCGATTCGATCGCGCTGCTGCGCGGGCGGGGGCGGCCGGTGCTGGTCGGCACGCGATCGATCGCCTCGTCCGAGCACCTGTCCAAGCTCCTCGAAGCGCGGCGCATCCCGCACCAGGTGCTCAACGCCAACCACGACAAAGAAGAAGCCGAGGTGATCGTCCGCGCGGGCAAGGGCGGGCCCGACGCGAGCGTGACCGTCGCCACCAACATGGCCGGGCGCGGCACCGACATCAAGCTCGACAAGGCGGCCCGCGAGGCGGGCGGCCTGCACGTCGTCCTCACCGAGATGCACGGCGCGCTGCGCATCGACCGGCAGTTCATCGGGCGCGCCGGGCGTCAGGGCGACCCGGGCTCGGCCCAGGTCTTCGTGAGCCTCGACGACGAACTCTTCGCCAAGCACGCCAAGTGGGTCGCGCGCCTCGGGCGCGGGCGCCTGCGTCGGACAGAGCTCACCGGCCTCCCGGGGGCGGACGCCGTGCTGCGTCTCGTGCAGCGCCGGAGCGAGGCGCTGGCGCGCCGCAACCGCGCGGCCGTCCTTGCGCAGGACGAATGGATCGACAAGCACCTGCCCGGGATGGGCTGAGGCTCACTTCGACGAGACGTTGTTGCCCGGCGCGGCCTCCGCGGGCTTCTCGACGTCGGCGTCGAGGAGCCACCGCTCGAGGTTGTTGCCGGTGATGCGCAGCGTGGCGATCACCTTGCCGTCCTTGTCCTTGATCTCCATCAGACCGCCGGAGAGATCGACCTCGTCGGGCCAGAAGTCGGTGGCGCTCGCCGTCACGCCCGCGCCCTTCTCCAGGGCCTCGATGCGCTTCTGGTTGCGGACGAGCTCGCGCTCCAGCCGCTCCTGAATCTCGAGGGCGCGCGTGAGTTCCTGCGTCGAAATCTTCCCCAGCGCCGGCCCCTCCTCGCCCGTCTTCTTCCACTCGCCGGTGTCGACCCTGGCCTGGATCGCACGCACCGCGGCGGTGAGCTGCTTGTCTTTCAGGGCCTCGAGCACCCCGTCGGTGTTCTTCCAGTCCACCGCCGTCTGCTCCCCCTGCGTGCCCGCCTCGACCTTCGCGAGCAGGTCGAGCTTGCGGCGGACGGTGAGCATCTCGAGGATTTCCTTGTCCGCCATCGGGACGAAGAAGCCGGGCGACGGATCGACGCCCCACGTCGGCGAATCGTCCTGGCGGCTGATGCTCCGGCCCGAGGGGAGGTAGTACCCCTGCTCGGTGAGCTTGATCTCCGCGCCGCCCCCCTCCTCGAGGTTGATGAGCGATTGGACGCTCCCCTTGCCGTAGCTGCGGGTGCCGAGGATGATCGCGCGGTTGTTCTCGACGAGCGCCCCCGCGAGCACCTCGCTGGCGCTCGCGCTCTCCTGGTTCAGCATGACGACGATCGGGAACTCGGGGTACGTCCCCTCCGCGCGGGCCCGCGTCACGCGGTCCTCGTACGCGCGGCCCTTGGTCGAGACGATGATCCCTTCACGGAGGAACATGTCCGCGAGTTCTTCCGCCTCGCTCAGCAGCCCGCCCGGATTGAACCGCAGGTCGAGGACGAGCCCCTTGAGCTCCCCCTTGCCCGCCCCGAGGCCGTCGAGGGCCGCCTTCACTTCCTTGCTGACGTTCGGCGTGAACTGGGAGACGCGGACGTACGCGATCTTGCGCGCCGGGTCGATCGCGTGCAGCCAGGCCTGCGGGTTCGCCTCGTCGCGGTGGAAGCCGCGCACGGAGCGCGTCTTGATCTTCTCGCGCGTGATCTCCTGCGTCAGCTTCTGGCCGTCACGCTCGATAAGGAGCTTGACGCTCGTCCCGGGCGTGCCGGTGAGGAGGTCGACGCACTCCTCGACGGTGAGCCCCTGCGTGCTCTTGCCGTCGATCTCGAGGACCTTGTCGTCGGGCATGAGGCCCACGCGCCACGCCGGCGAGTCCTCGAGGGGGCTCACGATGGTGAGCCACCCCGACTGCATGTTTACCTGCGCGCCGATGCCGACGTACTCGCCGGTGAGGTTCTTGTTGAACTCGCGTCGCTCGCTCGCGGGGACATAGACCGTGTACGGGTCGTCCAGCGCCTCGACCATCCCCTTGATCGCCCCTTCGCGGAGCTTCGCCTCGTCGGGCTTCTCGATGAAGCGGCTGGAGATGAGGTGCTTGACCTCGATCAACTCGTCGAAGAAGCGGTAGTCGTCCGCGCTCGCCTCGGCGCTGCTGCGCACGGCCCACGCCGCGGTGCCGATGCCCACACCCAGGGCCAGGCCGGTGACGGGGGTCCAGAGAGCGCTGCGGTTCGACACGTTCTGCCTCCTCCGGCAAGGGAGAGTCCGCTGTTCCGCGGGCGCGAAAACGCCCCGGCCGAAGACTGTACGGCCCGGGGCGATGGGCTGTTCTCGGCGACGATGAACCCGCGCTCACCGCCGGCGTCGTGCCGCGGCGAGCAAACCCGCCGCGGCGAGCGCGAGGGCGGACGGCGCCGGGACCAGGATGTTGATGTGCCCGGGGACGATGACGGTGTTGAAGGCGCGGTGGCTTCCCGCGTCGGCCGGCGACGTTTGCCAAGCGATGTAGCGGCTGTCGTCGGCGCTCTGCGCGTCCCCGTTCCGGAGGAGAGACCCTTGCGCGGCGCCCAGAACCAAGGTGCGCAAGAGCTGATCGCCGAGCGTGATCGCGCCGCGGAACACCACGATGTTCTGCGTGCCGCCCTGCCAAGCGGTGCCCGCCGAGATCACGGCGAGCTGACTGATCGCGATGCCGCGATCAATGTTCAACATCTCATCCGCGGGCACCGGGACGTTGGTGAGCGCCGGTAGCGGCCAATTGCTCGAGAAACCGCCCGCGAGCCGGGCCCAGGAGCCCGCCGGCGCGCGGTCGGAACCGTTCTGATGGTGGAACTCGGTGAGCGTGTTCTGGCCCGCCGCGTTCATGGCGACGGCGCCGAAGGGGAACACGCGGCCGTACGACGGGAGCGAGGGGGATGCCGCCTCTGCCTGGCTGATCATCGACCCGGGGATGTTGTTGCCGCTGACGCCGCCGTTGCGCCAAGGATGGAGCCTGTCGCGCTGCGTGTCGGACCCGGTCAGGTCGAAGTTGCTGATGGTCGGCTGGAAGCGCATGCTCCCGAGCGCGAGCAGATCGGTGCGGGTGCCGGTGTAGCTCACGACCACGCGGAACTCGATCCTGGCCCCGGGTCCGACGTCAACCGACGACGACCACGTCGCGCCGTTAAAGACCTCGAAGCGAACTTGCTGCGAATCCTGCGCGTGAGCAAGCGTTCCGCAGCAACCGATCGCGGCTACCAGCGCTTGTATGGTGAACGTCGTTGTGTGCATGTCTCTCTCCCAGTACGAAGCCGAACAAACGCTGCCACGATCACATCAAAGGTGTTTCCGCCGCCGCCGCGACGCGGCGAGAGCGCCGAAGGCGCCAAGCGCGAGGGCGGACGGGGCCGGGATCGGGATCCAGATGGTCGCTGGGAGGATGGTTGTCTCGAAGACGCGGTGACTGCCGATATCAGTCGGGCTTTGCTGCCACGCGATATAACGGTTGTCGTCCGCGCTCGAGACATCGCCGGCGCGGAGCATCGAGCCCTCCGCGAGGCCAAGCTGCAACAAACGACCCTGGATGTCCGACGAAATCCGGATCGCGCCGCGGAAGACGACGATGTCCTGCGTGCCGCCCTGCCAGGCGCTGCCGGCCGAGGCCTGTGACAACTGACCGGCCGCGACGCCGCGGAGGATGCCGAGCAGTTCGTTGGTCGGCACGGGCGGCGTCGTGAGCGCCGGGAGCGGCCAGTTGCTCGCGAAACTCCCGGCGAGGCGCGCCCAGGAGCCAGCCGGGGCGCGGTTCGCGCCACCATCATGGCGGAACTCGGTCAGCGTGTTCTGACCCGCGGCGTTCATCGCCGTTGCGCCGAAGGGAAAGACGCGGCCGTACGCGGCGAGCGGCGTGTTGCTGTTGCCCTCGGCCTGCGTGAGCATGGAAAAAGGGGTGTTGTTGCCGGAAACACCGCCGTTCAGCCACGGAAGAAATTGGTCGCGGCTGGCGCCGCTCCCGGTGTTGTCGAAGTTGCTGATCGCCGGCTGGAAGCGCATGTTGCCGAGCGCGAGCAGGTCGGTGCGCGAGCCCGTGTAGCTCACGACAACGCGGAAGTCCACGGTGTGCCCGGGGAGCGCGATGACCATCGGCGACCAGACGCCACCGTTCAATACCTCGAATTGAACTCGCTGCGACTCCTGCGCGCGAGCGATGGCCCCGCAGCAGCCCGCAGCAACCACGAGCGCCTTGACGGTGAATGCCTTCGTGAACATGACTCTTCCTCCGATCGCAACACGAGCGAATCCCAGCCCAATTGTAATCTTACTACCCCCGCCGCCGCGCCGCGACGAGCAGACCCGCCGCGAGAAGCGCAGCGCCCGCCGGCGCGGGCACGATCATGATGTTCGCCCCCAGCACCTGCGTGTCGAGGACGCGGTAGCTTCCGAGGTCGGTTGCGCTCTGCTGCCACGCGATATACCGGCTGTCGTCGGCGCTCTCCGCGTTCCCGACGCGGAGGAGTGAGCCGTCCGCCACGCCCATCTCGATCGTGCGCACGTCCGGGTTGTCGGCGGAGAGGAGGATCGCGCCCCGGAAGACGGTGATGTTCTGCGTCCCGCCCTGCCACGCCGTCCCCGCCGACGCCTGCGCCAACTGCGAAGTCGCGACCCCTCTGAGGATGCTCAGAAGATCGCCGGTCGGGACCGGTGTGGCAGCCAGGCTCGCCTGGGGCCAGTTGCTGCAGTACCCGCCCGCGAGGCGCGCCCAGGAGCCCTGCGGCGCGCCGTGCGACCCGCCGTCGTGCCGGAAGTCGGTGAGTACGTTGAAGCTCGCCGCGTTCATGGCGGTGCTCCCGAACGGGAAGACGCGGCCATAACCGCCCATGACCGGCGCAGTGCTTTGGGCCTCTTCGGCCGTGACCATCGTCGGCCACGGCGGCGGGTTCGGCCCACCAGCCGATCCGCCGTTCCGCGTGAACGGCTCGAAGCTGTCCCGCGATGAGCCCTCGCCGGTGTTGTCGAAGTTGCTGAATGTGGGCTGGAACCGCGCGTTGCCGAGGCCGAGAAGGTCGGTCCGCGTCCCGGTGTAATTGATCATCACCCGGAACTCGATCCGGTCCCCGGGCATCGCCGCGACGGCGTTCGACCACGTCCCGTCGGGGTGGGCCACCTGATAGATGATCTGCTGCGATTCCTGCGCGGCCGCCATCGACGCCGCGGCACCGACCGTCACGATCAACGCCCGCACGCTCCGGCGCATGGCAAGCCCTCCGACCATGTGGAGTCTACCGCATATTCGGGGGGATGCCAGGAAAAGTTCCGAGAATTGCGGTGTTAACTCGCATGCCGCCGCCGTTTGGTCACCGCCCAAGATGCTGCTGCAAAGATCAGGGCTCCGGACGGCGCGGGAACGACCGCGACGGTAGCGCCGAGAATCTGCGTACTGAAGGCGCGATAGCTGCCGAGGTCGGTCGGCGACACCTGCCACGCAATGTATCGCTGGTCATCGGCGCTGTTCGTCCCTCCGTTACGCAGCAACGAACCTTCTGCAATACTCAACTCGACAACGCGACTGTCCATGTTGTCCAACGCGAGCCTGAAGGCGCCCCGGAAAACGATCAAGTTGGACGTACCGCCCGCCCACGCCGCCCCCGCGTTCGTTTGGTTCAACTGGCTCGAAGCGATACCCCGCAGTATGTTGTTGATTTCTGCCGTCGGAATCGGAGGCGCTGTCTGGCTGGGCAATGGCCAGTTGCTCGAGAATGTTCCGGCAATTCGAGCCCAAGATCCGGCAGGCGCTCGGTTGTGTCCGACGTCATGACGAAACTCTGTCAGCACGTTCATGTTGCCCGAAGCCATAGCCACGGAAGCGTACGGAAAAACGCGGCTGTACGCAACGAGCGGGGCGGTCGATGCGCCTTGCGCTTGCGTCAGGACGCTGTTGGGGATTCCGTTACTACTGGTGCCGTTGTTCAGCCACGGCAGAAACTCATCCCGTGAAGCGCCAGCGCCCGCGTTGTCAAAGCCGCTGAACGTTGGCTGGAATCGCGCGTTGCCGAGACCGAGCAGGTCCGTGCGCGTGCCCGTGTAGTTGATCATCACCCGGAACTCGATTTGGTCGCCGGGGAGCGCGGTAACTAAGTTCGACCATGTCCCGCCCGGGTGCGCAACCTGAAAAATCAGTTGCTGGGACTCTTGAGCGACGAGCGTCGGGGTGCAAAGCCCGGCTGCCGCTAGAACGGCCGCGGTACGGTAACTCATGTCTCTCTCCCTCTCGAGGGGGAGTGTACAGGAAAGTGCGAAGCTACGCAACCGGCTTGTCAGTGCCCCCGCGCCTTTTTTGCCCGCGCCAAGGCCTCGCCCAGCCGCTTCTCGTCCCCGTGGTCCGTCGGCTTGTAGTACTCGGCATCGACCCCGAGATAGTCCTGCGTCCCGATCCGTCCCAGGTGCTCGTCCGCCGTGCCCTCGCTGTGGGCGTAGGCGTACTCGTCCCCCGTGCCCGACGCCGGCTTCCCCGCCGACAGCTCGCTGGCCTTGCGAACGTTCTTGTCCTTGATGTGCACGGGCACCGCGACCGTCCGACCCTCGCGCACGTCCTCCAGCGCCGCTTCCACCGCCATGTAGCTCGCGTTGCTCTTCGCCGCCAGCGCCAGATAGATCGTGCACTGCGCCAGCGTGATCCGCGCCTCGGGCATGCCGATGCGCTCCACCACCTGGTACGCCGCCGCGGCGATCATCAGCCCCCGCGGGTCGGCGTTGCCGATGTCCTCGCTCGCGAGGATCGCCAGACGCCGCGCGATGAACCGCGGGTCCTCGCCCGACTCGAGCATCCGGGCGAGCCAGTAGACCGCGGCGTCCGGATCGCTGCCGCGGACGCTCTTGATGAACGCGCTCGCGTGGTCGTAGTGCTGGTCCCCCGAGGCGTCGTAGACCATCGCCTTCTGCTGGATGGAGTCCTCGGCGGTCTGGTGGTCGATGACGATGGCGGCGTTCGATGCCGGGGATTCGCCGCCCGCCGTCAGGTGCCGCTGGCTCTCGACGGCGACTTCGAGCGCCGTCAACGCCCGCCGCGCATCGCCGTCGCTCTTGACGGCCCACACCCGCAGCGCGTCGTCGGTCACTCGCAGGTTGACGCCGCCGTACCCGCGTTCCTTGTCCGCGACCGCACGCTTCAGCAGCGCGATGACGTCGTCCTCTTCCAACAGCTCGAGGCGGAAGAGCGTGCTACGGGAGACGAGCGCCGAGTTGACCGCGAAGAGGGGGTTCTCCGTCGTCGCGCCGATGAGCGTGATCAGCCCGCGCTCGACATCTGCGAGGAGCACGTCCTGCTGGGCCTTCGTGAAGCGGTGCACCTCGTCGAGGAAGAGGATCGTCCGCCGCCCCTCCAGCTCCAGCCGCCGCGCCGCCTCGTCGCAGACCTCGCGGATGCGCTTGACGCCGACCTGCGCCGCGTTCTCCCGCACGAAGTGGCGCTTCGTGTGCCGCGCGATCAGTTCCGCCAGCGTCGTCTTCCCCGTCCCCGGCGGCCCGTGCAGGATCATGCTGGTGATCGCGTCCGCCTCCAGCATCCGGCGGAGGAGCTTGCCGGGGCCCAGGATGTGCGACTGGCCGACGAACTCGTCCATCATCCGCGGGCGCATCCGCACCGCGAGCGGCTCCACGCGCTTGCGCGACTCCTCCCGTTTGGCCGCCCACAGGTCCGCCATGAAGCGAGCGTACGTGCCGGGGTGAAGAGGGGGCGAAGCGCAGGCGAGGCATTCGGGATTCGTGATTCGGCATCCGCCGCACGCCGCCGCGGGCGCCATGGGCGGACTCGATGACCGCAGAGACACAGAGGTACAGAGAAGAGAAAGACGGGATTGGGTTCGACACGCGAGAGCAGCGGGAACCCGGGTGCGTCCCCGCCTTCTCTTCCAACCTGCCATTTCTTCTTTCTTCTCTGTGCCTCTGTGTCTCTGTGGTGAACCCGCTCGCCCACCACCGACGCCCGGCCGGGTCTCTGCACGAATGCCGAGCCACCAACCCCGGATCCCGATCTCTCTTCCCCGGTCATTGAACGCCGAACCTCTTCTTCACCTCTATTTCCTTCCCTCGCCCCCGAACCCAACGTATTGTTTTCGCGAGGTGGTGGCATCCGCGGCGGCGCGCTCTGGCGGGGCGTGCAAGGCGCGGATCGGCGGGACGCTCTCCCGCGCGAATGGCAGCCCCGCCCGCCGTTGGTCGGCCCGTCGCCGTCCTCCCGCCGGGACAGCGCCGGGCCAACGCACCTGCCGCGCGGCGAGCACCGCCGCGGGCGCGGGGAAACGCGCGGGGCCGGGAGCGACCGGCGCGCCGACGACACGCATGGCAACGATCTCCGGACGCTCCGCGTTCATCCACGGCCAGTGGACGGTCAACGACTCGGCCCTCCTGTACGGCATCGCCGACTGGGGCAAGGGGTACGTCGGCGTCAACACGCTTGGCAACATCACCGTCATGCCCACCAAAGAGCCCGGGCGCCAGGTCGATCTCCACGAGATCGTCCAGGGGCTGCGCGAGCGCGGCGTCCACACGCCCGTCCTCCTCCGCTTCAACGACCTCCTGACGCACCGGCTCAAGGAGATCCGCCGCGCCTTCGACGACGCGATGGTCGAGCACCAGTACACCGGCGGCTACTCCTGCGTCTACCCGATCAAGGTCAACCAGCAGCGCCACGTCTGCGAGCAGATCGCCAGCCTCGCGGTGGAGATGGACTTCGGCCTCGAGGCCGGCAGCAAGCCCGAATTGCTCGCCGTGCTCGGCCTCTCCGCCACCGCCGGCGGCCCCGGCGTCAACGGGATGCCGATCATCTGCAACGGCTTCAAGGACGACGAGTTCATCGAGACCGTGACGCTCGCCACAAAGCTCGGCCGCAACATCATCCCCGTCGTCGAGAAGTGGACGGAGCTCGAGCTGATCGTCAAGCACGCCAAGAAGTACAACGTCCGCCCCAAGATCGGCCTGCGCGTCAAGCTCAGCGCCCGCGGCGCGGGGCGGTGGGAGTCCAGCGCCGGCCTCCGCAGCAAGTTCGGCCTCTTCGTGAGCGAGATCCTCGCCGCCGTCGAGTACCTCAAGAAGCACGAGATGCTCGACTGCCTCAACCTGCTCCACTGCCACGTCGGCAGCCAGCTCTACGACATCCGCGTCTTCAAGAACGCCGTCAACGAGCTCGCCCACATCTACTGCGAGCTCGCGCGCCTCGGGGCGGGGCTCACGATGCTCGACATCGGCGGGGGCATGGGCGTCGACTACGACGGCAGCCAGTCCGCCTGGTCGAGCAGCATCAACTACACGGTGCAGGAATACGCGCAGGACGTCGTCTACCGCATCAAGAGCGTCTGCGACACGCGGGGCATCGCGCACCCGCGCATCCTGAGCGAGTCGGGGCGCGCCATGGTCGCCTACTCGAGCGTCCTCGTCATGGACGCCCTGGGGTCCAGCCGCTTCGACGTCACGCCCGACCTCGCCAAGGTCGAGGAGGCCATGAAGAACGAGGCGAACAACGGCGTCAACGGCGACGTCCCCCAGCCCGTCATCGACCTCCTCGAGGCCTACCGCGGCATGACCGACCGCAACCTCCTCGAAACCTACCACGACGCCATGCAGGCCCGCGACGAGGCGATGAGCCTCTTCGGCCTGGGCTACATGAGCCTGGAGATGCGCGCCGCGGCGGAGCAGCTCTTCTTCGGCATCGGCCACCGCCTCATCGAGCGCGCCCAGAAGCGTGGGGAGATGCCCGACGAGTTCAGCGATCTGCCCGCCCTCCTCTCCGACATCTACTTCTGCAACTTCAGCCTCTTCCAATCCATGCCCGACTCCTGGGCCATCGACCAGCTCTTCCCGATCTGCCCCATCCACCGGCTGGGCGAGCAGCCCACCCGCCGCGGCGTCCTCGCCGACATCACCTGCGACAGCGACGGCAAGATCGACCACTTCGTGGACAAGCGCGAGGACAAGAAGACCTTGGAGCTCCACGAGCTGCGCGACCTCCCGGGCGAGGGGCAGGGGTGCGAGCCCTACTACCTCGGCGTCTTCCTGCTGGGAGCCTACCAGGAAATCCTCGGCGACCTGCACAACCTGCTGGGGGACACGCACGCCGTGCACATCAGCGTCGATGAGAACGGCGCGTGGGAGATCGAGGAGGTGATCGAGGGGGACACCGTCGAGGAGGTCCTCGCCTACGTGCAGTACGACGTCCCCGACATCAAGCGGGCGATGCGGCTGGACGTGGAGGCCGCCTGCCGCCAGGGGCGCCTCACGCTCACCGAGGGCAAGAGCCTGCTCAAGTACTACGACGACGGCCTCGAGGGGTACACGTACCTCGAGGGCTGAGCCGGTACCCCGCCGCTGGTGGTCCGCCCCTCCGGGGCGGAGTCTTCTCTTCGGGCGTTCCGACTTCGCCACCGGCCTTCTCGCGCGGACGCGGGGAGTGGGGGAGCGGGAGACACCGAGCATGTGGGGCAGGCGTCCCGCCTGCCACCGAGCGCCCGCGGCGCCCGCACCGCACCGCCCGCACGCGACCGCCCGCGTCCGTACGAGCCCCGTGCGCGAGCACGGAGCGATGAACCATTCGCACCGTCAAAGCGCGCGTCACCCGGCCTGCGTCTTCTCACCTTCCCACCTGTTCACCTGCTCACCTCCTCATCTTCTCCATGGGGAGAAGTGGTCGCCGTCCGCGGCGACCGGTGAGGGGTCTTCGCGCACGAGACGGCGACACCCCACCCGGCCATAGGCTTCGCGGCCGTGGACCCCGATGCGTCCCAACCCGCGAGCCCACCCGGTGCGCAGCCGGACGCCGCGCCCGGCGACATCCCCGTCACCGTGACCGACGACCGCATCGCGGGCGCGGTGCGCTTCACGCCCGACGACTGGCTCATCTACTGGCGTTGGTATTACCTCGACCGCCCCGAGGCGCTCTCCGCGGAGCGCATGCGATATCGCCACGCCAAGAACCAGTATCGCAAGACCTTCCTCGCCGCGGCCGTCGGGATGTTCGCCCTCTGGATGTGGCACGCCCACCGCGTCAAAACCGGCGCCGACCTCGAGGGCGAATGGCTCGGCGGGCTCGCGCTGATGCTCGTCCTCGTCGTCTACTTGTTCTCGAACGTCCCCAAGCCGGTCGACCGCTCGGCGCAGCTCGGGGCCTACCGCGACCAGATCCGGAAGAACCCGCCCGCGCAGCGCGACGGGTGGTGGCGGTTCGAGTGCACGCCGCGCGGGCTCCGCGTGACGGGTGACGGCGTCGAGTACGCCGTCGGCTGGAGCCGCGTGCACGGCGTCTACGACCGCCCGGATGCGGTCTTCGTCTACACCAACGGCTGGCCCGCGATCATCCCCAACCGCCTCTTCACCGGGGGCGGGCGCGACGCCGCCGTGCGGCGCATCGGCGACTGGGCGCGCTCCGCCGCGGGGAGCGACGCCTCCCGCATCGCCGCGTACCTCGCCGACCACGACGCCAAGTGCCCCGACTGCCGCCACAACCTCCGCGGCCTGCGCGACCTCGCCTGCCCCGAGTGCGGCGCGATGATCAGCCGGTACGACGTGCCCGAGCCCTTCGCGGCGGGGTGACGCGGGGAACGCGAACACAGAGCAAAACGGAGAGAAGAAGAGGAAAACAGAGAGGAGAATACTGGGCTCAGAAAAGAAGAGCATCGTCTCGCTCTTCTTTTCAACCAGGTTTTCCTCTTCTCTGTCTTCCTCCTCTTCCCTCTGTCTTGCTCTGTGTTCTAGGCGGCCACCGTCGCACTCACGCGCTCGCCCCAGGCGCCGACCTCGCCGGTGGTCGTCAGCCACCGGCACTGGTAGTGCACCGTCTTCCCCGCGTGCGCGGGCTCGAAGGACAACCGCACGCCGTCGCGGGTGATGGTGCGGACGTAGCGGTACGCCTGCTCGTCCTGCGGCGCGGGCGCGCCCGGCTCGGTGAGCGCGACGTAGACCTCCGCGCCGAGGACGCCGCGGGGCTTGCGCCGCGCGGGGGAAGATTCAGAAGGCACGAAGCGGAGACGGTGTGTAAACCGCGCGTCCTGCTCGACGCTCACGTGTGGGGCAGGCGTCCCGCCTGCCACCGCGCCGCCCCCGGCGCCGCGCACGGTCAGCCCCATGTCCGCCCGGTTCGCGTTGGTCGTCAGCGGCATCGCCTGGATCAGCGCCGCCAATTGCCGCGCTGCGCGCTCGAGCGATGCGCGGGATTCGTTCTTGGTCGTCGTCGCGGCCCTGGCCGCATCGCGCGCGGCGCGGGCCGCGCTCAGGTCGGTCGCGAACTGCGCGGCCAATCCCTGCACGTCGATCGCGGGGGAGGGGTCCGCGCCGGTGAGCAGCAGGAACTCGTACGCCCGCGCGCCGAAGTGCTCGGCCCACGTCGCGAAGTCGGCGTCCTCTCTGGGGACGAAGTCGTGGGGCATGGCGACGGCATCGGCGATTCCCGCGCGCAACTTCACCGGTACACGCGATCCGCGTGGTCTTCCCCGCGACCCGCGCGGTGCACCCCGCGCGGTCCGCGCGGCCCCACGCCCGCGCCGGGGCGGCCCCCGCGTCCATCGCGGCCTTCCCCGAGCAACGCGGGGAAACCCCCGGCCGTCGCGGGGAACGCACCGAACGATCCGCGGGCGAGCGAATCCGCGCGCCGGGAGCCCGGCGCTCCCCTCCCTCGCCCCGTGTCTTCACGGGGAGAGGTGGCGGCGCAGCCGCCGGTGAGGGGTCTTCCACCCCGATGCCTCACCTCCGGACGCCGCGGGTGGGCCGGTTCACCACAGAGGCACAGAGACACAGAGGTGGACCGGGTCGCAGAGCGCACGGAACAGGAAGCCCGACCGTGAGGGAGGGCATTCCCACTGATTTCAGAATCGAGCCATTTGCTGAGTAAGCCAGACGACTTCTGGCTCAAGGCCGACAAATACTACACGCCCAGTCTTTCCATACAGGCCTCGCCGACGAGCTTGCTTGGAGTAAAGGAAGCCCTACAGTAGGGCATGCTCAACAAGCACCAGATTATTTCAGAACTTAAAGAGCAAATTTTGATTGCTGGGCACGAGCCCACCGCTCAGTTCTTTGCAGAGAAAGGCGAACCAAAACGATTCGATGATGGCAGTGCCCTGATACTGCAGGGAGATACTACCGATTCTGTTTTCTTTATCCTAGCCGGTCGGGTCGACGTATTTGTGAATCACCGATATGTCGGCAGTCGGCAGAAACGTGAGCATGTGGGCGAGATGGCACTGCTCCACCCTGCTTTGGCTCGATCGGCAACCGTACAGGCGGTCGGTAGCGTGACTGCACTGGAGGTGTCATCCGTAGATTTCATTCATGCGGCAAACAAGCACCCTCCCATCTGGTTGTCCATCGCGAGAACATTGGCTGAGCGACTTCGCGAACGCGAGAAGTTGCTCCGCCCGAAGAACCCGAAGCCTGTGATATTCATTGGCTGCGCGTCGGAATCAAAGGTCATTGCCGACTTGGTGGTTCAACAGTTCGAGTACGACAAAGCCAAGTTTGACGTAGTGCCTTGGTACCACGGCGTGTTTGGTCCGAGCCGATACACTATTGATGATTTGATGAAGCAGGTAGACAGGGCCGACTTCGCACTGTTCGTATTCCATCCCGAGGACGTTATCACCAGTCGGGGTGCTTCGACCGACGCGCCTCGTGACAATGTTGTTTTTGAGCTTGGACTGTTCATGGGGCGAGTAGGACGCGAGCGCGTGTTTATGCTTCAGCCGCACGGCATAGATCTGAAAATCCCTTCGGATCTCACCGGCATGGCTCCGCTCAAGTACACGACCGGCACCGGCGGTCCGAAACCAGCCGACATGATAACCCCAATTAATTTACTGAAAGAGATCGTCCTGAAGGAGGGCGGTCGGTAGTGGCCTTGCGTTCACACGCGGTGTGCGACAGGTAGCTGCCCCGAAGTGTCCGTGGATGCTCCCTTATGCGCATTATCGCGTACTCGATCGAGCCGAGGTAGCCGTGATTCCAGTAGTCCCACTCAGCTGGCCAGTTCGTGAGGCCCCGGAGATGTGCGTCGTAGTGGCGGTTGATCAATGACGTCACGTCATTCACGAACCACTCGCAGCCCTCGTCGACGATGGCACGCGCGGGCTTCCCCTTCCAAGCCATCATGTGTCGCCATACATCCACAAGAGTCCAGCACATAGGCGGTCCATTGTGCCACTCGGAGCCGGTCTTCATCCAAGGCTCGTAGCACGCCGCTATAGGACCTTTGCGCTTGAGATCGCGAAAGCTCCATGGCACATGCACAACAATCGGCGCCAAGACTGCAGGTGCGTCGAGTCGACCAGCGACGCGGTACCACTTGCCCGTGACGGGGCTAATGGATGGCTCGCGAAGCCGTAAAGCCAGCTTCTTGGCGAAGCGAAACGAGTGACTCATGGATGGTGGGGCTTGCTGCTGAACGTTTGGTATTGCCCCGGCGCGACGGAAACGCGCGTTTGCGCCGGTGCAGCAGCAGCTGAAGCACGAACACGATTTAGCCCCAAAGCACTCGCTTTCTTGAACAACGTTGAAGGCTGAGCGCGGACAGTGACTGCTGTTTCGAACGCTCGCTTGTAGCTGTCGTGCAAGCGGTCCCAGTCGACTTTGTAGAGGACGAGTTCGCTGGCCTTCGGGTTGATATCACCAAACGCTTGGGCGCTTCGCCCAACGCCCTCCCCTGCACCGACCAAGAAGCGCCGGCCTGCCAGAATCACGGCACCCAAATAGACATTGCCGCCAGCGTTGCCGTGCACCGTACCACCCGCGACCCCGTACGCCCATCCCCCGAAACCACACCCACCTGCCCGGTCGCCCATTTCTTTCTCGAAGTCGAGCGCCAGCTCGACGAGGCGCTTCGGTGCGGCGTCGTCATAGCTGTCCCGTGTAGCGAAAACGGCAGCGGCTGTGAAGTTGTCGCCCGCCCATGGCAATTGCACCATGCTCTCCTTGTGGCGCGCGGTAAAGTCGGCAGCGCACTGCATGACCTGGTAGAACTCTGTCGCCAAGGCCTGTAGCTTGGCATCGTCGTTCATGCACTGTTCAACCCGCTTCGTGAAGCCGTCGAGGTCCGCCCTCATCAGCCACCCGAAGTAGATCTCGGGCTTGTCGGCAACCGGGTCGCCGAAGTCCACCGGCACCGCGCGGGCGACCGTCTCTTTCAGGCCGCTTCGAGCCTCCTTATACAGAACCTGTGGCGAGAATTGACGGGCTTCTCTCACCATACCGACGGAATCATCAAGCCTGACTCTGATCTTGGCGAGGTCTTCAATGACCCACTCCCTTCTCGTCGGGTGCCAGCAGCCGATGTGGAAGTCCTTCAAAGCGCGGTCTTCCTTGTTGCGCTCAAGCTGCGAATACAGGTACTTCGCAGGCCGGTTGGCAGCGGTGCCCAACGAGACCCACGAGTCGTCGCCGTGCACCCCCCGCTGGGAGACTACCAGTGTCTTGCCGACATCCATGGTCATGCACCAGCTCTGAACGCGCGATGCGCGGTCGTCGAAGACGCCGTTGTAGATCTGGTGCAACTCTCCAGCGAAGGAGAGAAGCGGCTCGAAGTCGTCGTTCCCCACAGGGATGCCGATGTGGAGCAGGGATCCCTGAACCTCCATCAGCGTTCCGCCCCGTCGGTCCGCGAGCATCTGAGCGGCATGCGATGCACGAGCGACCGAGCGAAGAAACGCCCTTGCGTCATCTGCCGTTGTGGCGTTCTCGTACTTCGGTTGGAAGTCGAGCTTCACGTAGAGGTGTGCGAGGAGGACCGGTGAGAACGGGAAGCTCCCGGCTTGCTTTCTCGCTTCGAACAGGTCCTTGAAGTCCTTCGCCCGCTCCGCCTTGATCGTTGTCGGCATTGGTTCTACTCCGTGACTGCGGCCTAACCGGGCAGAGGGCAACCCCCGTGCCAAAAAGAACTAGTCGGAATTCGGGGGGTAACGGCCCCCTAGCGGCCCGCCTACGCGGGCGGTCGTGACACCCGGTGGCACCCGGTTGTTGGAGTCTGCCAGAACGGCAGCGTAACCTATGGTTCATTCTGTAACCAAGCTCAACAGCTGGACTTCTGGACCCCCTAAAGGTGGTCAAGAGACGGCGGCTGCGACGATCCCCAGTGAGATCTTTTCCAAGAGCTACCCACAGCTTCATCTCCGGCTGCACCACCCCCTTTTCTCTTGGCCCCGCGCGCCAGCGGGCGGTCCGGGCAGCGTGGGGCTTGAGAAGGAGCAGTGTGCGGTGAACAGACAGCCCGATCGTCGGACAGAGTGTGCAAAGTCGGTGCGGATGGCCGAGGTCGACAAATGTTGCGGAGACTTGTAGCGGTATCAGGAGCTTTACAGGCTCCAGTAGTACGACGAGCGGTAAATCCGCAGGCTCGGGTGGGCGTTCCAAGTTCGTTCTTCCCACATGCTTTTCGAACCATCCGTGGTCACCTTGACGGTGGAGGCGATTCTATCGAACACGTCGCCAGTGATCCAAGTCGAGTAAATGCCATCCCGAAGTGAACACAACTTGGCCGCGTAGTTGGCCGCACGCCCGACCCACACGAGGTCATTCGCGCCACGAATGCCCGTCCGCGCGACCATAAGTTTGCTCGTATCAATGCCGACTGAGTGTCGCACTTCAAAGTCTTTCAGATTATCCTTGTAGTAGTCCTTGAGCGCGGGGTTGATGATCTTGGTCACCGCATGATTTATCGCCAAAGCAGCACGGACGGCGGCAGTGTTCTTTGACTCGCCAATAAAAATGCCCATCACCCGGTCGCCGTCAAACGCGGTGATCTCGCCTTTCTGGTTCCTGATTATCCGACAGGCACAGTTCAAGTAGCATTTGTACACGTCAGCAGCGAAAGTGGCTTTGTACTTGTTCACCAGATTCGTGCTCTCCGCAAGGTCCGCGTACAAGCACGTGGCGTCTAGGCTTACCCCGGTGCTTCCAAGCTCGATGTCTTCTGTCTCTGGAACAACCCGACCGTCTGTCATCGTCCACTGGGCCTTGATGATCTTGTTGACTTCCGCGTTGAGATCCTCAGTCATCCCCATCATTCACCCCTGATAGAGGCCGTAGCAGGCAACCAGCCAAATCGGCGTTCCCGCGAAGAGCCAACCCATAGCGTGCCGCACTGCCCTGTACTTCGCCGTCGCGATCTGTGCATTACGGTGAGTTTGGAGGATTAAGTCTTCCAAATACTTTCTGTCCGAGCGGCCTTTAACTGCCGCGTCGTATTGAATGGCTGTCATAGACGCAATTCCGCGGAAGAATATCAATGATCCCTGGGGGCCGACTGTCTGGGGAAAGGTCGCGGCTGCCGACCATGCGATAGAGAAAAGCATTGGTACACTTGCAGCTCCCATGAGAACGCCGGACTGCCAAGTAATGCATTCCGGACCCGGAGACACGGTTCCAGCCACGGCAAGCATAGCTGTCGCCACGCCGATCACGACTGGTGTCTTACTGTCCACGGCGCGAATCCAGTCCAACTGGTGCTGGAAAACAGCTTCTTGGCGAGTGATGGCGCTACTAATGTCCGGGACATCGGGAGTCTGGCCAATCGTTGCTTCTGGCATGTCAATGTTCCGTCGGGCGACCGGTGACAAACTGACCGTCGCCTCGGCAAGTCAAAGAGGCCATTGATGGCAGGGAGAGTAACCGCCATGCGTCTGGCCAACCGATCATACCCTATGCTGAACTGTCCCGAACGCAAGCATTGTCACACGGTAAGAGGTAGTCGCTCCGCGCCCCTCCGCGACCTCGGCGTTCAAATCTGTGCGAAAGACCGGCGGGGACCACCGGGCCACGCAGGAACGCCCTCCCTGACGGTCGGGCTCCCTGTTGAGCGCGCCGTCGGCTGAATCCATCTCTTCCCGCTCTGCGCCTCTGCGGTGAATCTTCCCGGTTCGTCTTCAGCACCATCCCCCGTTGCCCGATCCCCCGTTCTGTTCCCCCCGCGTGCCGGTGGACGGCCCGGGCAGCGGCGGGGCTTGAACGCGTGCGGGCCGACGAATCCACAGACAGGAGCGTGTTCTGATGGCAGATTACATCCCGGGCCCCGACGCCGACTTCAACGTCTGGCAGAACAACTTCGTCACCTACGCCAACGCCAACCTCGCCGCCCTCGGCCTCGTCGCCGCGGACATGTCGCCGATCACCAGCGCCCAGTCAACCTGGGCCACCAACTTCCCCGCCCACGTCGCCGCGAAGCAGGCGGCGCAGGCCGCCAAGGCCGCCAAGGACGACGCCCGCCGCGCCTACGTCGCGGTCATCCGCCCCCTCGTCCGCCGCCTGCAGGCCTCGACCCAGGTGAGCGACGCCGAGCGCGCCTCGCTGGGGATCACCGTCGAGCAGACGCCCGCGCCCATCGGCCCCCCGGCCACCGCCCCTGTCTGCTCGATCGAGTGCGGGGCCCGGTTGCAGCACACGCTCCGCTTCGTGGACGAGACCACGCCCACGCGGCGTGCCAAGCCCCCGGGCGTGCTGGGCGTCGAGATCTGGCACAAGGTGGGCACCACGCCCCCGGCCAACGAGGGCGAGCTGCGCTTCGTCGCGGTGGACACCAACGCCCCGTACGTCGTCAGCTACGACGCCGCGGACGGCGGCAAGACCGCGTACTACTGGCTGCGCTGGATCTCCCCCAGCGGCGAACGCGGCCCCTGGGGCGAGCAGTCCCAGGCGACGATCGCGGCCTAAGAGGCAAAGCGGAAAACAGAAAAAGTGGGAAAGAGGAAAACGGAGGGCCGGCCCGCGCGGCCCTTCTTCACTTTCCTCGTTTTCGATTTCCCGCTTCTCCGCTCTGGCCTCGCCCCCGCGCGCCCAATCCAATTCCTCTCTTCTTCCTCTGTGCTCTCTGTGTCTCTGTGGTGAATCGGCCCACCCGCGGCCCGCGCACCCGCTCCGTCTCTCCGTCTCTTCATCTCTTCTTCCCACTACTTGATCGTTACGTCGTAATACAGCCCGTTCTTCTCCCGCGTCACCGCCCCGGCGAACTTCGACCAGACCCCGTTCGTCACGCCGTCGGGCGCGGGGCGCTTCGAGGGCTCCTTCTCGTCGGGCTCGCTTGTCAGGACGCGCCCGCGGCAGCGGCGGCGCAGCTCCGTCATCAGGTCCTTCTCCGGGATCTTTTTCCACCCGCTCGCGACCGCGTGCGCCCTGCTCACCGGCACGAACGCGGCGAGGTCCGGGCTGTCCATCATCTCCAGGCCCTGGGCCTTCATCGTCCCGTTGTGCGAGCCGTGGTGCCCGACCTTGTAGAGGGCCACGCGCTTGAAGATGTCGGCGATCGTCACGATCCCGTCGTTGTCCGTGTCGAGCTTCGAGGCCGCGCCGCTCGGCAGCCGGAACTTGAGCGTCTGCCACGAGCGCCAGCTCCCCGTCTGCGCGTCCCCCGGGAAGAAGAGGACGCGCCCCGTCTCCACGATCTCGAAGGCCAGCGCGAGGGAGGTGTTGTTGATCCCGACGTCCAGCTGCAGCGCGAGGCGACCCGTGCTCGTCAGCCAGTCGTTGTCGATGCACCGCCATTCCTCGACGTCCACGCCCTCGTAGAGGTCGCGGATCGCGGCGTTCCGCTCCTTCGCGTCGCGGGCCCTGCGGGCGCACCAGCGCGGGGCGAAGGGGCGGAACGCGTCGTCGTCCCACGAGCCCGCCGCGGCGATCGCGGCGAGCCCCAGCGCCGGGCTCGCGGCGTACGCCTCGCCCTCGTCCGGGTTCTCCTTGTAGAGGAAGTTGTAGTTCTTGGGGGGGCCGAGCACGTACATGCGCAGCCCCGGGATCCCCGCGGGCTCCTCCTCGACGACGCCGGGCTCGAAGAACGTCGGCGTGCGGACGAGCCGCAGGGCCGCGTCCATCGCCTTGTCCACGCTCGCCGAGAGCTTCTTGCTCTCGAGCCTGAGGTCCGCCGCGGTCTTGCCGTCCGCCCCGGCGTCGAAGCCGAGGAAGCCGAGCTTGTCGCGCACGATCGCGGTGTCGCGGCGGTTGGTGAGGCCGGCCTCGGTCATCCGCCCGAGCGCCGCGCCGAGCGCGGCGAAGCCCGCCTTCTTCTCGTTGTCGAGCGTTTTCGCGAAGTCGTCCCCGGGATTCTCCGTCCAGGCCGCCCACACCTCGCCGACCCTGATCGATCGCTTGAAGTCGTCGATGGCGAGGTCGAAGCCGCAGACATGGTCGTAGTGCTCGTGCGTGACGGCGAGGGCGTCGAGCTTGCCGCCCGTCGCCTTCGCGATGTCGGCGATCACCTTCTTGAAGAGCGCGGGCTTGGCGTCGGCCTTGACGACGACGCCGCAGTCGATCATGACGTACTTCACCTGCCCGCCCTTCAGACGGAAGGCGAAGAGGAAGCAATCGCCGAAGCCCATGCGGTAGCAGCGGACGGTGACGCTCCCCGGCGGCGGGCTGAGCGTGGGCGCCGTCGTGGCGGCGGGGTTCTTCTTGGCCATGGGTCTGCTCCCGGTTCAGCCGTGGCGGTGGAGGAAGGCCAGGGGCTCGTCCCCGTCGAAGGAGGCGGTCATGCCCGTCTCGAGCGACCACTCACGGGCGGCCTTGAGCCGCCGGTCGCGCATGACGCTCTTGTGGATGCAGTAGCGGCAGCACCCTTCATCGACGTCGATGAGGAGGGTGGCCCCGCCGCGGATGCGCGTGAGCGGGGGAGCGTCGGGCTTCTCCCCGGCATCGGCCGCCTTCTGGTCTTTGTCGGTGGCGTAGACCGCGCGGGACTGCACGAGCTCGACGACGAGGTCGTGCGAGGAGGCGCCGCCCTCGTGCACGCGCCGCGCCGGGCGCACGCTGCGGACCCACACGGCCGGCCCGCGCCCGCCGGAGAGCCGGCGCACGGTGCCGGGGGCGTTGTGGCCGACCTCGATGCCCAGCTCGCGCGCCCGGTTGGGGTCCTTGCGGAGCCGCTCCACCCACACCGACGTGATGCGCTGCTGGTAGAGCTGGGCGCGGACGAAGAGGTCGCGTCGGTCCTCGCCGATGCGGAAGTCGCGGATCGGATCCAGGGGCGTGCCGTCCCCGCCCATCGCGCGCTTCTCGCCGGGGCTCGCCGGGCGCGCGAGCTCGCCCGCGAACCATCCGAAGCCGTCCGTCGGCTTGCTCGGCGGCTGCCACAGGAGCGACCGCTCCGCGAGGGACGTGACGCCCGGGGGGAGGATGCCCCACGCGCGGAACCCCTCGATGAACGCGACGCGGTAGCCCATGTCGTCGGTGGGCCGCACGTCCGCGTCGGCGGTCACGAGCGCCCGGAGGAACTCCCCGAACGTCGCCTCCCCCGGCGGCATGTAGTCGAGCGCCCGGATGCAGAGGCGGAGCGTGTGGGCCGCGGCGCGCGACGCTTCCTCGGCGAGGCTCTCGACGAGCAGTTCCGAGAGTTCTCCGGGCGGGAGCACGCCCGTGCCCCCGGTCGCGAGGCGGACGATCGGCCGCGTGCGGCGCTCGTAGATGGAGAGGAACGCGCCGAAAACGGCGGCGACGAGGATCGCCCCCCGCTCGTGCGGCTCGGTGATTCTCCCGAGCTGCGTCGGGTCGGGCGTGCGCGCCTTCCAGCGCCCGTCGGGCCCGATCGTGCCGATGGCGCTGCGCAGCGCCCCGCGCCGGCCCGTCGCGGCGCCGAACTGCACGGCCAGCTCGCCCAGGGCGTTCTCGGCGCGGAGGTCGCCCCGGGTGCGCGCGATCTGGTGGCGCAGAGCCTTCGGGAGGGAGAAGTGGCTCATCAGCGCGACGATGTCGGCGAACCCCTCGTGGAAAGCGAGGGCGTCGGGCCCGGTGCTCTCGAGGAAGAGGCCGTGCGAGCCGTCCAGCACCGCGTGCGTCACCTCGTGGGCGATGATGTCGTGCGAGAGGCAGGAGAAGACCACGCCCCCCGGGAGGCCCGCCGCGTCGCCCGCGCCGGCCGGGAAGTAGCCGAACAGAAGCGCTGCCTTGTCCGAGGAGTAGTACGCGTTCGCCTCGCGCAGCGCGTGCGGGTAGACGCGGAGCCGGCGCACGAAGCGCTTCTCCCATCCTTTGATGAGCTCGCCCCGGTCGTCCTTGTCGCGGCTGTTCCAGAGGACGCGCCGGCCCAGCGCCCGCTCGAACGTCTCGATCACGCGCATCGAGACGGCGTAGACCATTTGCTGGTGGAAGCGCGGGTCTCCCTCGTCGGGCGTGAGGCCGTCGGTCGCGAGCACGTTGGCGGCGTTGAGGTCGATCGGCGGGTAGAAGCAGCCGCTCGCGGGGTCGTGGTCGATCACCTCCAGGTATTCGCCGACGGGCCCGCGGGTCATCCCGCCGCGCCGGCCCGGCTCCGCGGGCGATTCCCACGGGATGTCGACCGTCGTCTCGTTGATGTCCGCGAGCGAGAGGCGCGTCGCGAAGCTGGGGTCGAAAGCGAAGACGCGGAGCGTGCGCCGCGTGGGCGTGTCGCCCTGCATGCGGAATGACCGTGCGGCAGCCATGCGGTCATCCTACCGCGCGGCGGCATCCCGTGCGCGTGCGAACCGGGAAATGCGGCGCATGTGCACAAAACGGCGCACAAACGCGCTCTTGCGCTATACCACGCCCGCGGCGCGCTTCGCCGCCGCTTCCGCGAGGAGTTCGGCCGTGTCGTAGCACGGAATTGTGTATTCCTCTTCGGCGACGACGAGGGGAAGCTCGCTGGAGGCCAGAATAATCGCCTCGCACCCGCGGGCGTCGAGGGAGCGGATGACCGAGCGTACGAGCTCCCGGCTCTCGGGCCGCACCGAGCCGAAGATGAGCTCGGAGAAAATGATCCTGTCGAGGGCCTCGACCTGCTCGTCGTTGGGGCAGAGGAGCTGGATGCCGCGCAGGCCCAGGTGCGTCTGGTATGTGGAAGACTTGGTGACGAGCTGCGTGCCGAGGATGCCGACGACTTTGCGGCCGTCCGCGGCGAGGGCGGCGCTCACATGCTCGGCCAGTGGCATCCACGGGATCGGGCTGCCGACCTCCGCCAGGTGCACGCCGTGCTGCACGGCGTTGTCCGGCGTCAGGCAGAACTGCGCGCCGCAGCGGGCGAGGTTGTCGGCGCTCCTGCGCAGGAGCTTGCCGACGGTGTGCCAGTCGGCGCGGCGGATCGCGTCGATGTAGTCGGAGAGGGGCTCGTTGTGGAGCGTGACCCGCGGCTGCCGGTCGGGCGGCGCGACGCGCCCGGCGTGCCGCGACACCTGCCGGTAGAAAAGCGCCGCGCCCTCCGGGCTGACTCCCACGATGCCGATGTGGTTCATCAGGCGCCTCCGAACATTCCCGCGGGGCAATGTAGCGCGCCGGCGCGGGGGCCGGCGCGATCCCGCGGTTCGCTACGCTTGGCGGTTGAGCGACGCAGCCGATCCATTCGCGGTCCTGGGCCTGCCCGCGCGGTTCGACCTTACGCCCGCCCAGATCCGGCGCGCGTACCTCGCGAAGGCGGCCGCGACGCACCCCGACGCCGCGGGGGGCGCCGGGGGCGTGGACACCGCCGTGCTCAACGGCGCGCGCGAGACGCTCGAGCACCCGCACGCCCGGGGCGAGGCGCTGCTCGCCCTGCTCGGCGGCCCGAGCGCGGCGCAGGACAAGTCGCTGCCGCCGGGTTTTCTGCAGGCGGTCATGGCAACGCGGATGGAAGCGGCCGAGGATCTGGAGAACGGCGGCCCGGCGGCCCGCGAGCGCTGGCGGGCATGGGCGGCGGGCAAGCGCGCCGAGCACGAAGCGCGGGTGGCCGCGCTCTTCGCGAGCGGCGCGGAGGCGGCGACCGCGATCCGCGTCGAGCTCAACGCGTGGAAGTACGTCGAGCGGTTGATCGAGCAGCTTGACCCGGCGTACGACGGGCCCGGGGACGCGGGGGCTGCATGACGGGCCTGGCCGCGATCTTCCTCCCCGTCCTCGCGCCGCTGCTGGCCGCGGCGGCGCTCTGCTCCGCGAGCGAGACCGCGCTCTTCGGCCTCACGCACGCTGACAAGCTGCGCCTCCGCCGGACGAACCCGCGGGTGCACGACGCGGCGGCGGAGCTGACGCGGCATCCGCAATCGCTCCTGGTCGCGATCCTGCTCCTCAACGTGTGCGTGAACACCGCGTACTTCACCGTGGCGGGGCTCGCGGGCGGTCAGGTCGCGAAGCGCGCGGAGGCGGCGTGGGCCGCGCCGGCGGTGGCCGGCGCCGCGGTGCTCGCGATGATCCTCTTCGGCGAGGTGCTGCCCAAGTCGATCGCTGCGGTGCACCGCGTGGCGGCGTGCCGCGTGCTGGCCGTGCCGGTGCTGGCGTGGTTCCGGCTGCTGACGCCGGTGCGCGTGCTCCTCACGCGTTTCGTGATCGCCCCGCTCGCGCGGCTCTTCCGGTCGACGAACGCGCCGGCGCAGACGCTGACGGCCGACGATCTGTCCAAGCTGGTCGAGGCGGGCGCGCGCGAGGGCGTGCTGCACGAGCGCGAGCAGCACCTGCTCGCGGACGTCGTGCAGCTGTCGAGCCTGCGCGTCAAGGAGATCATGACGCCCCGCGTGGACGTGCGCTGGCTGGACGCCGTCGGGACGAGCCAGGAGCTGCTGCAGGTGGCGCGGGAGACGGGGTGGTCGCGCTTCCCCGTGTGCCGCGGGAGATTCGACGAACGGCAGATCGTGGGCGTCGTGCACGCGCAGCGGGTGCTGCCCGTGCTCGCGAAGCAGGGCGCCGCGGCGCGGGTGGCGCTGCCGAGCCTCGTCGAGCCGGCGCGGTTCGTCCCCGAGCGCGCCCGCGTCGATCAGCTGCTCGAGTTCTTCCGCTCGACCCGCAGCGACGTCGCCATGGTCGTGAACGAGCAGGGCGAGCTCACGGGGATGGTGCAGATCGACAACGTCGTGAACGAGCTGGTGAACTTCGCGGGCCCGGCGGAGGAAGCGCCGGAGAGCAAGGTGCGGATGGTCGGCGTCGGGCGGTGGGAGGTGCCGGGGCGCATGAGCGTGCGCCACTGGGAGGAGTTCTTCGACCCGACGACGGGGCGCGACGGCAGGCCGGACCAGGTGACGACGGTGGGGGGGCTGCTCATCGCCAGGCTCGGGCGCCTGCCGCGGGTGGGCGACGAGGTGCGGCTGGGCAACGTGCGCATGCGCGTGGAGGCGCTGCGCGGGCGCACGGTCGAGACGGTGACGGTCGCGGTCGACGAACCCGCGGGGGCGGACGGCGCGGCGGCCCAGAGCGGGGAGGGGGGATCATGACCCCGCTCGAGTGGACCGTCTGGTGGACGATCCTCGTCCTCGCCGTCCTCGGGAGCGCGCTGATCGCCGGCATCGAGATCGGTGTGTACTCGCTCAACCGGGTGCGCCTCGACCTCCGGGCCGGGCGCACGCCCCCGGACCGCGACGCCCGCGTCCTGGCCGGCGAACTCGGCCGCCCGGCGCGGCTGGTCGCCACGCTGCTGATCTCGAACAACCTCGTGAACGCGTTGGCGGCGCAGGCGTCGGCGAGCATGATCGGCGCGGGCGCTCTGACGCCCACGCAGATCGCCGTGCTGAACACGGTCGTGCTCGGGCCGATCCTGTTCGTGCTCGGAGAGGCGCTGCCGAAGGAGGTCTTCCGCGCCGAGGCGGACCGTCTGACGCCGATCTTCGCGAGCGGGCTCCGCCTGCTGCGCCGGCTGTTGACGGTCACCGGCGTGCTGCCGCTCGTGACGCTCGTGTCGCGCCTGGGCGAGCGGGCGCTCGGGTTGCCGGAGGACGCCGGCGTTGCGCCGCGGCAGCGCATCGCGATGCTCCTCAAGGAGGGCGCCGGGCACGGCCTGCTCTCCGAATCGCAGCTCTCGATGCTCGACCGTGCGCTCGTTTTCAGCTCCGTCCGCGTCGCGGACGAGATGGTCTCGTGGGAGCGGGTGCAGGTGGTGCCCGCGGGCGCGGAGCGCTCGCGCATGCTCGACATCGTCGCGGGGAGCGCCCACGCGTACTTCCCGGCGGTGGACCGGCAGGGGCGCGTCGTGGGCGTGATCAGGCACCTCGATCTGTACGCCCAGTCGCGGCGCACACCGCAGGACATCGTGATGAACGTGCCCCGCGTCCGGCCCGATCAGCCCGCGCGCGACGCGCTCGCGGTTCTGCGGGCCGCGAAGTCACGCCTCGCGGTCGTCGAGGACGCGTCGGGAAGGCCCGTCGGCCTCGTGACCGCGAAGGACCTGGTGGAGCCCATCACGGGGGAGTTGGCGTCGTTGTAGCCGCGCTCGGCGGCGGGAGGCGGGTTGTGAAGGGCAACTGGTGGATTCTCGCCGTCGCGGCGGTGCTGGCGCTGGTCATCCTGCGGGTGCGCGGACCCTCCGTCGCTCCCGCCCCCGCGGGGTTTGATCCGGCGATGACGCTCGCGGCGGCGGGTGAACTGGCGGCGGGCGGTCGCAAACCGGTGCTGGTCTTCGCCACGGCGGATTGGTGCGGCCCGTGCCGGGCGCTCAAGAAGGGGGCGCTCGCTGACGCGAGGGTGATCGGCCTCGTGCGCGACCGCACGATCCCCGTGTATATGGATATGACGAGCGCTTCGACCGTTCCCGCGGGCGCCGAGTCGCTGAACATCACCGGCATCCCGGCGCTGATACTCCTCCGCGACGGCAAGGAGGTCGCCCGGCTGGTCGGCGCCGTGCCGGCGGAACAGGTCGCCGCGTGGCTGGAGCAGGAAACGTGAACGCGGGGGAGCGCCGGTGAATCCGCGGGGATGGAACCCACGAACCGACATGCGGATGCGCACCCGGTGGCGCACCGGGAGGATCCGTATTCAAACAGAATCCGAACCGTGCTAGACTTCGTCGGATGAAAAATGCACGTTGGATGACCACAGGAACAAGATTTCTGATATGCTGAGGCGACGTGCGCCGCGAGGGAGCGATCCCGTGACAGGCGCGTGTGATTGATCCCGAGCGAGTGTTGCCTTGCGAAGGGCGACGCGAAGCGACGGGCCGACCCGGGGACGGTTTTCGGGTCGAGAGCAAGCCCGACGAGGCTTGAGACGGTACCGTACCGCGATGTGCATGCGACTCGGGCGGAGCGCCCGGGCGCTTGGAGCCACGCCACATGGAACGCAGGACCTTCCGTTCGGCCCGCTTTGACACCACCCTCGTTGTCGCGCACGGAGCGCGCCGCGCGACGCTCGCGTCGCGCATGGCCCGCGCCGTCGGGCGGGCGATGGGGCTCCACGAGCGCACCGCGAGCGTGGAATCGCTCGAGTCCCGCCAGCTGCTCGAAGGCAGCTTCGACTCGCCGCTGCCCCTGCCCGGGCCGGACGGCGACGGCCGCGTCGTCTTCGGCGGGAGCATCAACCCCGCGCTGCCGAGCACGAACAACGACACGTACATCTTCACGGCGACGCAGGACGCGTTCGTGACGGCGCTGGCGGACACGAGCAACGAGAGCCCGGCGTCTGGCCTCGACACGCGGATCGAGATCTTCAGCGCCTCGCGCGCGGCGATCACCGCCGGCAACGACAACGGCACGGTCACGAGCGGCTTCCTGCGCGACGGCTGGGCGGGCTTCGTCGCCGAGGCCGGCGAGACGTACTTCATCCGCGTCTCGAGCCAGGGCACGGGCTCGGGCACGTACACGCTGCGGATGCGCACGACCAACGCGACGTTCGACATCGGCGGCGACGTCGCGCCGCCCGACGTGACGGTGCCCTCGGGCGTCGCGTACGAGGACGGCACGCCGCCGCCGCTCCCGCCGAACAACCCGCGGGCGATCCTGGGTCAGCTCGGCGGCACGAACCCGAACATCAACGCGCGCACGCGGCAGGACGAGATCGTCTACAAGTGGACGGCGGGCGGCGAGGACTTCTGGGACAGCCTCGTCATCCTCAACGCGCAGACCACGGCGGGCAACCTGAACGCGCGCGTGGACACGCACCTGGACATCTACAACGAGCAGGGCCAGCTGATCGTTTCCGACGAGCAGACGGGCCGCCTGAACGACGCGTTCGCGACCTTCAAGGCCGAGCCGGGCGAGACGTACTACTTCCGCGTCCGCAGCGACGAGGTGTCGAACGCGAACATCCAGCTCGCGACGGGGCCGTTCTATCTCGTGATGGACGCCATCGCGACCGAGATCGACGTCGACGTCATTTCCCGGCGCGGCATCCTCCAGTGGGAGCGGTACGGCAACTTCCAGCCCCCGACCGTGCCGTCCAACCCGGCGACGCCCGCGCCGCGGCACCAGGCGTCGCTGTACGAGTTCACGGCGCAGGGGTCGGGGCTCGCGTTCATCACGGTCATCCCCGACGCGCCGCCGCTCCAGATCCCGATCGTCGATCCCGCCGTGCGCGTCTACGACGAGAACGGCACGCTGCTGGGCTTCAACAACAACTACTTCGGCCGCATCGCGCAGCTGCAGCTGAACCTCGTCGCGGGCCGCAGGTACTTCGTGGTCGCGGATCGTTTCGACACCATCAACGACGAGGCGACGAACCCGAACGCCGGCCCGTGGTACACGGTCACGGTCGAGGCGCACTACACGTTCAGCAACGACCCGAACACTCCGTTCGACGACCATATCGGCACCGACGAGACGGTGACGGGCGACCAGGAGCGCCTCTTCGGCCGCGCGACGGCGCTCAACTTCGGCGACCCGTTCCTGACGCTCGACGCGGACGGGAACCCGCTCCGCGACAGGCAGTTCCGCGTGCAGACGTCCGCGACCGGCCGCCTCTGGGCGCCGGGCGATCGCGACCTCTTCCAGTTCACCGCGCCGACCGACATGCTCGACCCGCACGCGGGCGACAACGACGACGCGGGCACGTCTCTGTTCGTCGGAGGCATCTTCGAGGAGGCGGACCCGGAGACGCCCTTCCCCGTCGGCTCGCGCTCGCTTGTGACGTGGGACGCGGCGGATTACTGGTACGTCGGCCCGCAGACCCCGCTGCCGGACGGCACGCCCCGGGGGTTCCTCGACAACCCCGACACGGCGGACACGGACGGCCCTGTCATCTACGCGATGCTGGACTGGGAGCCGATCGAGAACGGCCAGCCGCAGCCGCGCCGGCTCGTGATCGGCGGCGACTTCATCCTCTCCACCGGCTCCACCGTGATGGTGAACCTGGCGGTGTGGACGTACAACCCGATTGCCGGGCGCTGGGTGTGGAGCAACGAACTGGCCGACGGCACCGACGGCCCGGTGCGAGCGATCGTCGCCTACGACCCGCCGCAGCCGCAGACGCCTCCGGGCCAGCCCGACCCACCGCCCGGGATCATGATCGGCGGCGACTTCTCGAACATCATCCTGCCCGCGCCCGCGCCGCCGGTGGAGTCGAACCGCATCGCGCGGTTCTCGCCGGACGACGGATGGGAAGCGATCGAGGGGTTCGACGAGCCCAACGACAAAGTCTTCGCGTTGCACGTGTACGACCCGCAGGACGCGGGCGCGGGCCGGCCGGCGCAGGACACACCGCCGCTGCCCGAGGTGCTCGACCCCGAAGACCGGCAGTTGTCGGTGTTCATCGGCGGAGAGTTCGAGGGCGGCATCGCCGTCTACTCGCACCGTGATTCGGGCGGCGGACCAGAAGCAGACGTGGAGTGGGTGTACGACGGCAGTCTGACGTTCACCGAGCCGCCGCCGGGCGGCCAGATCCCGCGGCGACTCGCGGCGACGGCGCCGCCGGTCGTGGACCGGCTGGACGGTCCGGTGTACGCCCTGAACCAGGTGCTGGTGCCCGAGCAGGGCGACGTGCCCGAGCACCTCGCGCTGGCGATCGGCGGCGAGTTCACCGGCGTCGACCTCGACGGAACGCTCAACAGCACCGAGCTCGACGCGGTCAACTTCGTCCTGTACGGCGCCATCGATCCCGACCTTGACCTGCAGGACCCGGCGTACCAGCCGGACCTTCAGTGGGATGCGCCCCTCGCGGACGACACATTCGACGGACCGATCTACGCGATGACGACGTGGGACCCGCCGGACATCAACGGGGCCGAGATCGATCCCTTCCTCGTCATCGGCGGCGAGTTCGGCGGCGACGGCTACGAGAACATCTTCGGGTTCAACGGCGTCGGCGGCGTCCTCCTCGGCGAGATCAACGGGCCGGTGCGCGCCCTCGCGGCGACCGCCGACGAGGACGAGCCGTCCATCGAGATGGAGCTCGAGACGGTGCAGGACGCTCAGCAGGTCTTGTACATCGGCGGCGACTTCGACTCCGCGGACTTCGGCAACGGGCCCGTCGCGGCGAACCGCGTCGTGCAGCTGTCGGCCGGTTCGTACCCGCCCGGGCCGAACAACGCCGACTTCTTCAACTTCTTCCCGCTCAACGGCGGCGTGGAGCGCGAGGACCCGACCGTCGGGAACCCGGCGCAGGTCTTTGCGCTCACGGTCTTCGACGACGGCAACCCGGCGCAATGGGACCGCCACGACCGCCCTGGCAGCCGGCTGGCGATCTCGACGACGTCGTTCATCGAGACCTTCACCGACCTCGTTGTCAACGTCTACGACTCGAACTACGCGCTGGTGTACACAAACTCGTCGATCGACGAGTTCAATCAGGTGAACCCGGATTACCGCGACCCGGCCGGCTCCAAGGACCCGTCGCTGACCGGGTCCGGCGGCACCGCGGTGCCGGGCATTCAGATTTGGGGCGGCGAGACATACTACGTGGAGGTCCTGAACGGCGGGCTGGCGAACTCCGGCGGCCCGTACGCGGTGACCATCTCGCTCGACGCCGGCCCGCAGGACACGGACGGGGACGGGACCTACGAGGACATCAACGTCGTTTCGTACTCCGAGGAAGGCGAGGAAGGCGGCTTCAACGACAACCAGATCTTCTTCTTCACGAACGGCAACGGCGACGCCCAGAACGTCTACGACGTCACGACGCTCAACCCCGCGCACGGCGCGATCGGCGACGCGCGTCTCTGGCGCACGCGCCCGAGCGTGGGCGAGATCAGCGAGCAGCGCCAGTCCAACGGCGACCTGGGCATGATCCACACGATCGGCGACAAGGACCTCTACTCCTTCCGCGCCGAGTTCACGGGCACCGCCGAGATCCGCCTCTCCACGCAGGACATGACGGACACGTACAGCGAGTACGAGTTCGACGAGACGGGCACGACCGTGGAGGTGACCAACACCAAGACGTACTCAAGCCGTTTCGACGGCGCGCTGCGCATCTTCAACAACGACTTCCAGCAGATCGGCTACAACGACGACAACGCCGCGATGCGCCTCGACAGCCCGCGCGACCGCGACCGCGCCAACACCGGCGGCTTCGACAACGTCCTCTACGCCCGGCGCGACCCGCGCGTGGTGTTCGACGTCGTGGCCGGCGAGACGTACTTCATCCAGGTCGAGAGCGGCCAGCTCTACAAGGACGGGCGCCCCGCCTTCGAGGTCGACCGCGAGCGCACCGAGGTCACCGACCAGTGGCCGGGCTTCCAGACCGGCTCGTACCGGCTCCTCGTCAACGCGATGGCGAACCAGACGAGCGGCATCGTCAACGGCCAGCCGGTCTTCGACGACCACTCGCCCGCGATCATCGCCGGCGGCAACACCGCCAACTCCGACAACGCGACGGTCATCCCCCTCGGCGACGACCCGGGCAGCCCGCTGACGAACGGGCGAGGCACCGCGTCGGGCACGATCCTGCACGCGACGGCGGCGGGGCTCGACACGGACGCGTTCCGCTTCATCTCGCCCGGCTCGGGCACGATGACCGTGCGCATCCAGCGCGCCCAGAACTCGGCGCTCAATGTTCAGGCGTCCGTCTTCCGCTCGTACGGCGCGCTCCTCGCGACGGCGGTGGAGACCACGCCGGGCACGTGGGACATCTCGATCCCCAACGTCGCGAAGGGCGACGACCTGACGCTGTTCGTCGCGGGCCTGGGCGGCAGCCAGGGCGCGTACAACGTGAGCGTCCAGGTCGCCGGCTTTAGCGACGACCACGGCGACGAGGGCAAGGTCTGGCGCGCCACCGACATCCCGCTGATCGACTTCCAGGGCAGCGCGTCCGCCAACGGGCGCATCGAGTACGCGGGCGACACGGACCTCTTCCGGTTCCGGGTCACCGACTACGACCAGTTCCAGGTGCGCGTGACGCCCAACAACGCGACGATGAGCCCGCGCTTCACCGTGTACGAGCTCCACGAGGACGGCAACGGCGAGCCCATCTTCCGCCGCATCGGCGCCTCGGGCCCCTTCCTGCCCGACCGCTCGGCGCAGGCCGTGGTCAGCGTCGCGCCGGACCGCGTCGTGGACGTCCCCGATCCGGGCACCGACCGGGTTTACCCGTACTACTACGTCCTCGTCGAGGGCGCGGACCCGCAGGCCAACTTCGGCGACTACACCGTCACACTCACGTTCAACGCGACCGACGACCACCCGGACGCCGACATCGACGGCGACGGCGACTACACGGACTCCGAGTTCCCGATCGCGACCAACATCACGCTCGACAGCAACACCGGCCTCGGGGCCGCGGGCGGCGAGATCGAGGTGCCGGAGGACTCGGACCTCCTGACCTTCATCGTCGAGGCCTCGGGCACGCTCAGCCTGACGGTCACGGCGCCGGCGGGCAGCACGCTGCGGCCGCGCATCACGCTCCTCTCGTCGTCCGGCGCGGTCCTCGCGCAGGCGGCGGGCGCGGACGTGGTCGGGTCTTCGGCGACCGTCAGCGCCTTCGTCCAGCGTGCGTCGCGCGTCTTCGTCGTCATCGACGGCTTCGAGGACGACGCGCTCCCCAACACCAACACGGACACGACCGGCGCGTGGCAGCTCTCCGTCGCCTCGCCGCCGATCGACGACCACGCCAACGAGACCGAGTGGGGCCTGGCGACCCGCATCTTCCTCGGCGCCGACGGGCGCGGGGCGGTGGCGAGCGCGTCGCTCTCCCCCGAGGCGGACACCGACCTCTTCTTCTTCGTGCCGATCGTCAGCGGCGCGCACTCCATCACCATCACCCCCACCGGCTCGTCGCCGAACGTGGCGGCACGCCTCGAGGTCTTCCGCGAGTCGACCCCGGGCGTCTTCACGAGCCTGGGCGCGATCGACGGCGCCGCGGGCGATCCGATCTCGTTCGACATCCCGTCGGCGGTGGTGCCGATCAAGATTTACCTGCTCGTCTCGTCGCGCGACGGCGTCGTCGGCGCGGCCGACACCGGGACGTACAGCGTCTTGGTCGTCGGTCCCACGCCCACCAATCCGCCGCCGCCGCCGGACCCGGCCTTCATCGACCCGGACTCGCCGACGGCCGACTTCGTCCTCAACCAGCGCAACGGCCGGGGCGGCACGCTCTCGAACCTCTCGAGCCCCAACCAGCAGGACCTGGGCCAGATCAACGTCCCGGGCGACCGTGACCTCTACTCCTTCACCGCCCAGGGCAGCGGCCGGGCCTTCGTCCGCATCTCCCTCCCGTCGGGCTCGCTGCTCGACGCGACGGTGCAGATCTTCACGCGCCCGGGCGGCACGGGCGACCTGCAGCCGCTGCTTGTGAACGGGCAGCCGGTCTTCGACGCCGACGGCGGCCCGGGCTCCACGGCGCAGGTGGACTTCCCCGTCACGGCGAGCACGCGGTACTTCATCCTCGTGGACGGCGTCGGCGACTCGACGGGCTCGTACGTGGTCGAGGTCGACACGCCCACCCAGACCAACCGCCTCTTCTTCCCCGAGGGGTACGCCAACGAGAACGTTTTCGAGTTCATCCCGATCGCGAACCCCAACCCCTTCGCCATCGACTACAACGTCCAGATCCGGTACTTCAACACGAACCTCGCCCCCATCATCATCAACAGCCGCATCGGGCCCAACACCCGCGACGGCATCACCATCAACGAGGGCACCAACTACCGCACGCCCGGCCTCGTCTACAACGAGGCGTACTCCCTCGTCATCGAGTGGACGATCCCCACGGGCGTCGACCCGGCGACCGTCCAGCCGCTGGGCGCGACGATGTCGCACTACGACTTCGGCAGCTCGGTGGGCGACGCCTTCACCGAGGAGGTCAGCCGCACGTGGAACTTCCCGCGCGTCGAGCGCGACCCGGGCGCGGCCCTCAACTACATCCTCTTCTTCAACCCGCACGACTTCGAGGCCGAGGTGCAGCTGCGGGTCTTCTTCAACGACGGCACGACCGCCACGCTCCCGTCGCAGTTCGAGAACAGCGGCTGGCGCCGCGTGGGCGCCCAGCGCCGCCAGGGCTTCGGCATCGACGACGTCTACAGCGTGCCGGAGTTCGACCAGCGCCGCGGCGTCTTCAGCGTCCAGCTCGTCTCGCGCCCGCTCAGCACCGCGAACGAGGCGGCCTTCGAGGGCGTCGTCGCGTCGATCACCGCCTACCGCGTCGGCGCGGGCGAGTCGGCCTTCGCGGCTCTCGGCGACCACACGGGCGGCAGCCGCAAGGGCGTGATCACCAACATCACGTCGGGGGACGGGGTCAGCTCCGACCTCACGCTCTTCAACCCGGGCCTCGCCACGGCGACGGTCACGATCGACGCCACCTACGTCCGCACGGGCATCCCCGGCTTCTCCCGCACGATCCAGATTGGGCCCGGCAGCGGCGTGACCCTCACCGGCTCGCAGCTGGGCATCGCCAGCGGCCAACCCGTCGGCCTCCGCTACACGTCAAGCGAGAACATCAGCGTCCAGTCGTACCAGCAGCAGCGGGGCGACGCGGACTCGAGCACCCCCAGCAACACGGTGGGCCGCCGCTTCTACTTCGGCGACGCCTTCATCGACGCCAACTCGGCGGGCCGGCTCTACTTCGAGACGCTCTGGCTCTACAACGCCGCGAACACGGCCAACACCATCAACGTCACGCTCCTCTTCTTCAGCCGGCCGACGCTCCCGACCGTCACGATCCCCGTCACCGTCCCGGCCAACGGCTTCCACGAGCTGCGGCTCGACCAGCGGCCGGAGATCCTCTCGGCCGGCGGCCCCGTGTGGTTCGCGATCGATGTTTCCTCGTCGCGTCCGTTCCGCGCGAACCTGGAGCACTACGACCTCTTCCTCGGCGGCGGCTGGGCGGCGTCGGGCGTGCCCTTCGGCATCCAGACACCGATCGCCCAGATCTGACGGTGCATGGCATCGGCAACCCGTAACGACCTCGAGGGCCCGGGAGTACGCTCCCGGGCCTTTTTCTTTTTGAAGCCCCGCAGGGGGGGGCCGACCGATGCTGTCCGTCACGATCCGTTGACCGCAGGCGAGGACCCGGACCACCCATGGCCATCAAGCAACTCACCGAAGAGCAAGTCCGCACCTGGACGGTCGAGCAGAAGGACCGGTGGTGGCTCGAGAACGTCTTCCGGGGCGACATGCCCCAGCTCACCCTCCGCAGCGCCGTCACCGGCTTCCTGCTGGGTTCGGTCCTGAGCGCGACCAACCTCTACATCGGCGCCAAAACCGGTTGGACGCTCGGCGTCGGCCTTACCAGCGTCATCCTCGCCTTCGCCGCGTTCCGCGTCCTCTCGACGCTGGGCGCCCGCGACATGACGATCCTCGAGAACAACGCCAGCCAGTCGATCGCGACCGCGGCGGGGTACATGACCGGCCCGCTCATCTCCGGCATCGCGGCGTACATGATGGTCAAGGACGCCATCATCCCGTGGTGGCAGCTCATGACGTTCAACGTCGTCCTCTCGGTGCTGGGCGTGCTCGTCGCCTTTCCGATGAAGCGGCGGTTCATCAACGACGAGCAGGCGCCCTTCCCCGAGGGGCAGGCGTGCGGCGTGGTGCTCGACACGCTCTACACATCGCAGGCCGCGGTCGGCCTCTTCAAGGCCAAGGCGCTCGTGGCGGCGGCGCTGCTCGCGGGGTTCCTGAAGTTCATCTCCGGCGAGAGCTACCAGATGCTCTTGCAGGGCAAAGCGCTGGGCCTCTCGAAGATCCGGTGGATGAACGAGCACCTCGACGCGTGGTATTACCACATGGTGGACGCCGGCAAGGCCTCCGTGCCGACGATCGCCAACATCGACATCCGCAAGCTCGGTCTCTCGCCCACGCTCGACCTCGCGATGTTCGGCGCGGGCGGGCTGATGCACATCAAGTACGCCGCGAACATGCTCGCGGGGCTGGCGATCGCCTGGGTGGTTCTGGGGCCGATGGCGGTCTCGAACGGCTGGGTGCTGGTGCGGGGCGAGGCGCTCACGCCCGAATCCAACTTCGGGCGCGTGGCGGTGCTGAACGGCTGGGTGTTGTGGCCGGGCGTCGCGGTGCTGGTGTGCGCGAGCCTCGCGGCGTTCTTCGCCAAGCCGCAGGTGATCATCTCAGCGTTCGCCGGGGTGCTCGGGAAGAAGAAGGCGGCCGACGCGCAGGTGCTCGGCCACATCGAGGTGCCGCTTCGCGTCTCGTGGATCGGCGTGCCGATCGTGGGCGCGATCGCGGTCTGGATGGCGCACGAGTGGTTCCAGGTCAACTGGTGGCTGGGCGCCCTCTCGATCCCGCTCATCATCGTCCTCACGCTCATCGCGGCGAACGCCACGGCCATGACGAGCATCACGCCGACCGGCTCGCTGAGCAAGATCACGCAGTTCACGTTCGGCGTGCTCGACCCCAAGCACCCGCAGACGAACCTGATGACGGCGCTCATGACGACGGAGGTCGCGAGCAACGCCGCGAACCTGCTGATGGACATCAAGCCCGGCTACATGCTCGGCGGCAAGCCGCGCCACCAGGCGTGGGGCCACTGCATCGGCATCATCGCCGGCGCGCTCGCGAGCACGCCCCTCTTCTTCATGCTCTTCCTGAACGGGCACGAGGACAACCCCTTCACGCCGCCGGACCCGAAGCTCGCCGGCCAGTCCGTCGAGCAGGTGCTGCTCGCCAAGCCCGACGAGTTCAGCTTCATTTCCGCCGTGCAGTGGAAGGGGATCAGCGAGTTCATCGCCGGCCTGACGGGCGATGCCGGCCTCACCTCGATCATCCACCCCTCGGCCCTCTGGGCGATGGGCATCGGCGCGGTCGTCGGCATCCTGCTCGAGATCGTGCGCATCGCGAGCAGGAGCAAGAGCCCGATCTCGCCGGTCGCGATCGGCCTGGGCATGGTGTTGCCGCCCGACTCGACCTTCTGGATGTTCCTGGGGTCCATGTTCTTCTGGACCATGGGCCGCATCTACCGCGCCCGCAAGGAGTCCTTCGGCAACCGGCTGTGGGTCGAGACCCATGAGCCCATCTGCGCCGGCCTCATCGCGGGCGCGGCCCTGACGGGCATCGGCGGCATCCTGATCGACGTCTTCGTGCTCTGACGCATGCTCCGCTTCCTCACCGACCCAGCGCTCGCCGATTTCGGCCGCCCGGCCCTTTTCGCCGGCGTGGGGATCGCGGCGCTCTGCGGCCTGCTGAGCGTCCTCGTCGTCCTGAAACGCATGGCGTTCATCGGCCAGGGCGTGAGCCACTCGGCCCTGGGCGGGCTCGGCGTGGCCGCCGCGGCGGGCGTGCTGGGCGCATCGACCGGCCTCGACCTCGTCTGGCAGTTCGCGATCGTCGGCGGCTTCTGCCTCGCGAGCGGTCTGCTGATGGGGGTGCTGACGCGCCGCGACGAGGGCGCCGAGGCGGACACGGCGATCGGTGTCGTCCTCGTCGGGTCGATGAGCATCGGCTCGCTCCTGCTCAAGGCCTTTTCGCGCGGATCGGTCGAGTGGGAGAGCTTCCTCTTCGGCGCGATCCTGGGCGTCTCTTGGGCGGAGGCGTGGATGGCGTGGGCGCTGGCGGCGGTGACGCTCGGCGTCCTCTGGTACTTCCGCCGGCCGCTGGTCTTCTGGGCCTTCGACGGCGCGACGGCGCGGGCCATGGGCGTGCGAGAGGGCGCGATGAACCTGCTCCTGCTCACGCTCCTCACGCTCGCGACTGTGGCGGTGATGCGGCTCGCGGGCGTCGTGCTGGCGACGGCGATGCTCGTGCTGCCGGGCGCGGCGGCCCTGCGCGTCTCGCGCCGGTCGGGCACGGTGATGACCCTCGCGGCGGTCTTTTCCCTCGCGGGCGCGGTGGGGGGGTTGCTGGTCGCCTTCGAGCGCGACTGGCTCCCGGGCGCGTCGATCGTCTGCGTGCTGTGCGCGATCTACGCGGCGTGCTGGGCGATCGGCGCCAGGCGCTGATCAGGCCCGAAGCGAGACGAGGCGCGAGAGGAGCGCCGTGGGCGAGGGCTCCATGACGACGCTCGTGCGGTGGTTGAGCCGCAGGAAGTGCTCCTGCTCCACGTGGTCGAGGAAGCTCCAGAGCCGGTCGTAGTAGCCGGCGGTGTTGAGCAGGCCCACGGGCTTGGCGTGGATGCCCAGCTGCGCCCACGCGAGGATCTCGAAGAGCTCGTCGAGCGTCCCGAGCCCGCCGGGGAGCGCGATGAAGGCGTCCGCGAGCGTCGCCATCATCATCTTGCGCTCGTGCATCGTCTCGACGACGTGCAGCTCGGTGTTGCCGGTGTGGGCGAGCTCGCGCGATTGCAGGAGCTTGGTGATGACGCCCACAACCTTGCCGCCGTTGTCGAGAGCGGCGTCGGCGACGGTGCCCATGAGGCCCGCCCGGCCGCCGCCGTAGACGAGCGTCGCGCCGTGGTCGGCGATCGCCCGCCCGAGCAGGGCGGCGTCGCGGGCGTACTCGGGCCGGGCGCCGGCGCTGGCGCCGCAGAAGACGCAGACGCGGCGGAGGGGGGCGGCGGGAGCGTCGGCGGCCCGCGAAGGAGTCGAAGCCTGTTCCATCTGACAGGGTAGCGGAGCCGTCTTCGGTGTGTTCCGCCGTATCCTGCCGGCATGATCACCCCGTTCATCGTCGCGTGTGTCGCCCTCGCCGCGCAGCCCGAAGCCAAGCAGGCGGAAAAGGCCGAGCGGCCCGCCGCGGCGGCCTCCGGCGTGCCGCGCCCCGACCTGCGCGACATTCCCGTCCTCGAGGAAGGCAAGGACTACCGCGTCGAGACGGTGGTGGAGGGCGTGGAGGTGCCGTGGGCGATCGCATGGACGAGCCCGAGCCGGATGATCTTCACGGAGCGGCCCGGGCGCGTGCGCGTGGTGGAGAACGGGAAGCTCAAGGCCCAGCCGCTCTACACGGTGCCGGACGTGATCGGGCCCGGCGGCGAGAACGGGCTGATGGGCCTGTGCGTGCACCCGGACTACGTGCGCACGCGGTTCGTGTACATCGCGTACGGCACGTCGAACGACGTGCGCGTCGTGCGCTTGAAGGACACGGGCGGCTCGCTCGTGGAGCCGAAGGTGATCGTCGAGGGTCTGCCCAAGGGGCGCAACCACGTCGGCTGCCGCATCGCGTTCGGGCCGGACAAAAAGCTCTACGTGACCGCGGGCGAGGTCTTCAAGCGCCAACTCGCGCAGGAGATGGGCTCGCTCGGCGGCAAGATCCTGCGGGTGAACGACGATGGGTCGATCCCCGACGACAATCCGTTCGTCGGGCAGGAGGGGAAGCGCCCGGAGATCTGGAGCTACGGCCACCGCAACCCGCAGGGGATCGACTGGGACGAGGCCGGCAACCTCTACTCGACCGAGCACGGCCCCAGCGGCGAGGTGCGGCCGGCCCGGGGCGACGACGAGCTGAACCTCGTGACGAAGGGCGCGGACCTGGGCTGGCCGGACGTGTGGGGCACGAACCAGAAGGAAGGCGCGCTCTCGCCGTTGGCCGTCTTCAGCCCGGCGATCGCGCCCGGCGCCGCGATCGTCTACAAGGGCCAGCAGTTCCCGGCGTGGCGCGGCAGGGTGATGTTCTGCGCGCTCGGCGGCCTGCGGCCGGACCCGGACCCGGGCGTCTACATCGTCGAGATCAAGGACGGCAAGGCCGGAGAGATGCAGCGGATGCTGACGGACGTCGGCCGCGTGCGCTGCATCGCGGTGGGGCCCGACGGCGGGCTGTACGTCTCGACGAGCAACCGCGACGGGCGGGCCGAGCCGCGCGAGGGCGACGACAAGATCGTGCGAGTGGTGGCGGTCGAGAAGTGACCGGGACAGTGTTGGAAGCGAACTCGGCAGGTGCCGCTATCGCCTGTTCAGGAACGAGAGATGGAGAAAGGCCTGCAGCTGCGCCTCGCTGACAAACAGCCACCGCGTGCCATCATTCGTTCCCGTGCCTGGCCTGACAGAGACGTGCACAGAATGCACGCCGTTCATACCATCGAAGTAGACCTGTACGACACACTCGTCCGTCACAAGCGTCATGCAGCCCGATCGGCCGCCGTCGGCGGCTGTGTAGGTTTCGATATCGGCTTCCGTTGGGTACTCACCCGGCGCGAGTCGATGTCCCGGAACGATGCGTCCGGCGACAAGTTTCTCGACGAGCTGCGTTGAGGTCAGGATGCCATCGGACTTTTGCTCGATCGCCGTGCGGAGTGCGAAGATAAACCCCGCCGCGCCCAGGGCGAGGATGATCGTGAAGGCGAAGCCGGCGAACGCGATCGAACGACGCGACATAATGCCTCTCGGGCGAAAATACTGATCCGAAAGGCGCACGGATGCTGCTTTTCGCCCGGTTTCCTACTTCTCTCGCCGGAAGCTCTTGTCCGGGCGTGCGGGCACCGGCGGCAGTTCCACCGGCTGCTCGAGGATGCGCTGCTTCAGGTGCGCGATCGCGGCGTCGAGCTGCGCGTCCTGACCCTTGAAGGTTGCGTGCGGGGGATTGTCGACGGTGATGTCCGGCTCGACGCCGCGACCTTCGACGAGCCACGCCCCCTCGGGCCCGAAGACGCCGTACTCGCCCGCGCTCGCGATGCCGCGGTCCACGAGGAAGTTGCTCGACGAGAGCCACACCTCGCCGCCCCACGTGCGCGTGCCGATCACCTTGCCCAGGCCCAGGCGCTTGAAGCCCTCGCTGAAGGCCTCGCCGTCGCTCGCGGTCCAGCCGTCGCAGAGGACGACCATGTGGCCACGGAAAGCCCACTGCATGTTCCATGACGGCGCTCGGCCGACGCGCTGGTTCCAGTACATCCACGCGCGCCGCATGAGGCGCGAGAGGACCCAGCTGTCGATGTTGCCGCCGCGGTTGCGACGCACGTCGATGATGAGCCCCTTGCGGTTGAACACGGGGTAGTAGTCGCGGGCGAACTGGGCGATGTCGTCGGTGCCCATCGCGCGGAGGTGGACGTAGCCGATGTCGCCGTTGCTCGCCTGCTCGACGCGCACGCGCCGCGAGTATTCCCACGCGTTGTAGCGCAGGTTCGCCGCGGCGTTGGCGTCGATCGGCGTCGCGATCGCGTCGCGGACCGCGGCCTTATCGCCCCTGGGGTAGACGGTGAGCAGGACCTGCTGCCCGGCCTTGCCCCGGAGGATGACCATCGGGTCGGGGACGGAGAGGGTGGGGACGCCATTGATCGCAGCGATGACGTCGCCCTCGCGCACCTCGACGCCGTGCTTCGCCAGCGGCGGATAGGCGGAGGGCTCGTCGGGGTCAAAGTCGGGAATATCCGCGACCTTCCAGCCTCCGGCGGCGTCGTCGCGCTCCAGGGATGCGCCCAGCGACGCGACGGGGATCTGGTCCGTTCCTTCGCGGATGTCGCCGCCGCGCACGAAGTGGTGGAGCGTGCTCAGCTCGCCGGTCATCTGCGCGATGAGGTCGTTGAGCTCGACGCGCGAGCGGACGCGGGCGACGAGGGGCGCGTACTTCGCGCGGACGGCGGCCCAGTCCACGCCGTGCAGGTTGTCCGCGTAGAAGTAATCGCGGAGGAGGCGCCAGGCGTCCACGTACATCTGCCGCCATTCGTCGGCGGGGACGACGCTGAGGGACCACTTGGAGAGATCGACCTTGGCGTCGTCGAGCTTGGCCTCGGAGACGTTCGCGTCGATGACGAAGAGCGCGTCGCTCTTGCGGAGGAGGAACTTCTTGCGGTCCGCGGAGATTTCGTACGAATCAAGGCCCTTGGCGACCGTCTTGGGCTCGAGCTTCTCGTTGGTGATGGTGACGCCGACGAGGTTTCCTTTCTCATCGCCCGCGTCGCGGGACATGAAGAAAACGGCCTTGTCCGTCACGGTGAGGCTGTTGTAGTTCCCCGCGGCGATCGGCGTCTCGATGAGGCGCGTGGCGAGGCCGTCCACGTCGATCTCGACCTTCGCGGGCGCGCCCTTCTTCTTCTCGTCCTTCTTCTCGGCCTTGTCGTCTTTCGCGTCCTCGCCGGTCTTCGCGTCGTCCTTCTTCTCCGCGTCCGTCTCGGGTTTCTCCCCGGTCTTTTCTTCCTCCTTGGCCTCTTCCTTCTTGTCCTTCAGCTCGTCGTCGGGCTGCCACGGTGAGCGCAGATTCTTCTGCAGCGCGACGGCGTAGACCTTGGTGCGCTTGTCGAAGTGCGGCTCGGGCTGGAGCGGCCCCCAGACGCTGGGCACGCCGCTCTTGAGGACGCGGTCGCTCAGGAAGTAGAGCCACTTGCCGTCCGGGCTGAAGCTGGGGCTGTAGGAGTCGTAGCGGTCGGTCGTGACCGGGATCAATTGCTTCGTCTGGGCGTTGACGGCCTTGACCTGCTGGTAGGTGTTCCCCGCGGGCTCAACGAAAGCGAGCCAGGCGCTGTCGTCGGACCACTCCAGGCCGCCGAAGTTCTCGATCGGCGACTGGGCGATCTTCGTCGTTTCCTTCGTCTCGAGGTTCGTGAGGTAGAGCGTCTGCGCCTTGTCGTGGTGCGCGAGCCACTTGCCGTCCGGGCTCGGCACGCCCTCCCAGCGGAGCATCGTGCCGTCGTTCGTGAGCTGCTTGCTCTCGCCGACGCCGTTCGCGGGCAGCGAGTAGAACTCTACCTCGCCGCTGGCGTCGCTCATCGCGAAGACCTTGTCGCCCGGCGAAAGGAAGCGGGCTCCTCGCCAGCGCTCGCCGCTGGTGCGCGTCACCTCCACGATGCGCCCCTGCTTTGCGGGCGCGACGAAGACCTTGCCGCGCGCCGTGATCGCGACGCGCGAGCCGTCGGGCGAGAGCGCGACGTCGCTGATCGACTCGAAGGGCTTCTCGATCCAGTTCTCGCGGAGCTGATCGAAGTCGCTGGCGAGACGGATGTCCAGCTCTCTGGTCTGGTTGCTGGACGTGTCGAGCAGCCACAGGTCCGCGCCGTGCTGGTAGACGACCTTGCCCTCGCTCATCGCCGGTGCCGCGACGTCCAGGTCCGCGTGCTTTGTGTGCTGCTCGAGGTCTTTGCCGTCGGGCGTCATGCTCCAGATGTTCATGACGCCGTCGCGGTCGCTCGCGAAGTAGACGCGGCCGTTCCACCACATGGGGTTGCGGCTCGTCCCCTCGTAATCGACCGTGAGCGCGACCGCCTCCGCCGCGCCGGTCTTGAACGACCAGAGCTGCTGGATGAACCCGCCCTTGTAGCGCTTGGTGAAGCTCCCCTGGAAGGGCATGCGCGTGAAGTAGAGCGTCCCCGCGCCGTCCTCCACGCCCTCGTCCGCCTCGGCGAGGGGCACGCGTGTCACGACGTTGGTCGCGAGGTCGATCGTCGCGAGCTGGCTGCTCGGGAGGTCGGCGAACTGGCGCGTCGAGTACATCACCCGCGCCGGCTCCGCGGCCGTCCACCCGATGAAGGAGACGCGCGAAGCGCCGTGCGTCCGTCGCGTGGGCAGCCCGCCCTCGAGGGGCATCGTGTAGACCTCGCCCGGCCCCTCGTACTCCGCGAGGAAGGCGAGCGCCTTGCCGTCTGGCGAGATCGCGGGCTGCTCCTCATCGCCCGCCGCGGTCGTGAGGCGAGAGGCCACGCCGCCCGCGTTGCTCACGCGCCACAGGTCCCCCTCGGCCACGAAGACGATCGTGTCGTTGTGGATCGCGGGCATGCGGTAATAGCCGCGGCCGTGCGCGGGATCGATGGCGGGGATGTCCTTGATGCCGGCGGGCTGCGCCACCGCGGCGGAAATCAGCGCGAGAAACAGCGTGTGCATAGGGGCGATGGTACCGGGTGGAACGCGAAGGAGAGACGGAGAGGCGGAGGGACGAAGTGGGGGCCTGCGATCAGGCGTTCTCTCTCACCCGGTCGGGCCCGCACGCGGCCGCGGCGCTCTCTCCTCCGAACCGCCGCGTCCGACCCCTCCGCACCCGTCCCTCCGTCTCTTCGTCTCTTTTCGTGCTGCTTCTAGTAATCAATCCCCCGCACGCCGTCGCGCGTGCTCTTGATCGCCGGGGCCAGCCCGCCCCGCAGCGGGTTGGGCACGCCCGGCCTCGCGGCCGCCGGGTTCTTCGCGTCCGCGTGGCCGTCGGCGAAGGCCATGGGCGTGGGGGCGTCGTAGAACTCGCCGATGCGCCGCGGCTCGTTGCGGAGGTACGCGAGGTGCGCGTCCCAGAGCATCACCTTCTGCGACGGGAACGCGACGTCGTCGGGCTTCGTGGCCCCTCGCAGGGCGTCGTCCGAGGGGGCCCCGTCGGTGAAGAGCGCGGGCCTTGCGAGGAATGTGTGCGAGTAGCGGACGGAGATCGTGTCGCGCAGCTCGTCCGGGAAGTCGGTCGGGAGCGACGTCGGCAGCCCCGGCGAGACCCACGCGGGGTACGCCTCGGGCCAGTCCGTGAGGAGCGAGACGACGCCGGGCCAGAGCCACTCCAAATCAAAGGGCTCGGTCGTGCCGACGAACGAGACCTGCGGCCACCAAGGGACGAGCATCAGGTGGTCTGGCGGGTCCTGGAAGTTCGTCCGCGTTCGCACGCCCCGCGCCGCGTACGGGTACGACCCATACTGCCCCGCGTACTGCGAGAAGGTCGTGTAGACGGTGCGCTGGTTCGCGAGGGCCTTGGTCTGCCGCGCGGTCGTGCGCGCGCCCGCGAGCGCGGGGAGCGTCAGGCCGATCACCACGGCGATGATGCCGATGCAGACGAGCAGCTCGATGAGCGTGAAGGCGCGGTTCGCCGCGGCAGTGCGTGCGTGCATGGCGTCTCCTCAGTGGCCCTGGCGCGGGCGCGACTTGCGGATCGCACCGACCATGTCGCGGGCCGCGTCCCCTTCGAGGAAGTAGATTTGGCACTTGGAGGGCCGCCAGGTAGTCCCCTCGGCGGCCATCACGACGCCGGCGATCACCGGTCCGTCGTGGTCCTTGAGCTTGATCGGCATGCGCACCTCGACGCGGGGCGCTCGCGGGGCGTTCGGGGCGCGGGCCGGAAACCAGTGCAAGAGGGGCGTGCCGACGACGGCGGGAGAAAACTCTCCCTTGTCGGTCACGATGTTCATGCGGCCGAGCATGATCGGCTGCGCGCCCTTGGGGATCTCGGGCGAGCCTGTCTGCGCCAGCGCCTCTTCCTCCGTCGGCTCGTCGTCGGGCACGGGCACGACCGCGGCCCGCGAGGGATCGATCTGTGCGTCCTTGAGCAGGGCGAGGAGCGGCCCCCGCACGACATCGCTGGAGGCCACGTCCGCCCCGATGCGCGCGAGCGTCGCGCTCAGCGCCGCATCGTCGCCCGCGATGAGCGCCGCGAGGAAGTCCGCGCCCACACGGACGACCTCGCGCAGCCGCTCGGGCGTCGCGTTGGCGACGGCCTGCGTCGGGAGCACCGCGTTCGTCGCCGCGAGGTCCGCCAGCGAGGCGATCGCCGCGGCGGTGACGGGCTGGAAGGACGCGTCCGCGACGGTCTCGAAGTCCGGCAGGCGCGGCTCGGGCCCCTCGCCGCCGTTGACGTTCCGCACGATCCCGCCGGGGCGGCGCGAGACCTGCCGCTCACCGGGCGCGGCCGCCTGACCGCCCGCCGCCGCGGCGTTCTCTGCCAGCAGATCGCTCGTGCGCGGCTCGCTCCGCTTCACCGGCTCGGCGAGGCGCCATGCCTCGTACCCCGCCCAGCCGAGCCCGATGGCCGCGACGGTGACCGCGGCGCCGACTTTCCATGCCTTGTTCACGCGGAACCTCCCTGCCGCAGCATGGATGCGCGCCGGAACGGGTTCCGTCGCGAAAAGTAGCGGACATCACGCCCAGCCGGGCAATCGGCGATGTCGCCGGTTCGTTCCGCAGGTGTGAACGCGCACATATAGATTTGTCGTCAGTCCGTCTTCAGCGGTGGGGGAAACATGCTGCAGGAGAGGTATGTAACGCGCCGGCGCATGTTCGACTGGGTCGAACCGTCGGTGATCGTCCGGGACGTGCGCGGTGGCCCCGATCTTGTCTGCAAGTACGCGATTCACAGCGCCGGCCAGGAACTCAGTGTTTGCAGCGGCAGGTCTCCGCATGAGGAGGCATTCCGCTGCTCGCTACGAGATTTCGTGGAACGCGGCGCGTGCGACATCCTGCTGCACGACGGCACGAAGATCGGCTCAATTCACCGGGACTTCGGAACAACCCTGTGCGGGCCAGTTTGGGCCTTGCGAAGCGCTGACGGTGCGGTAGCGGCGACGCTCAGGGAGCGGACGCCGCGGAGTGCATTCGTGCGGCGCGCCTTCAAGCTCACGACGTTGGTGCCGCAGGTATACGACATGGAGTCAACCGACGGCGTGGTCTTCGCATCCTTTGCGGAGGACTTCAGCTTGATGTCCTACCGGCTGCGGGTGGGCGTTGCAAGGACCGGACCCGCCGCGGCGGGCGGTGAGTTGGAAGTCTGGGTTCTGGCTGTTGCGTGCGTGCTTGCCGGATTCGAGGGCAGGCCAATACCCGAAATCCGCTTGCTCCTCAATAGGGCAGCAGGGAATGACCACGGCTGGGAGTGGTTTCGGGGATCACAACGGTGACAGAATCCGGTAAACTGGCCGCCTCAAGGAGGTCCCATGGCGGTCATCGCCGCGCCCGGCGAGCAGTACACGATCAGGCGGAAGGTCTTCAAGATCCTCGGCGCGTCATTTCACGTTTATGACGCCGAGGGGCACGTCATCGGCTTCTGCAGTCAGAAGGCGCTGAAGCTGCGGGAGGACATCCGCATCTTCACCGACGAATCGATGCGCACCGAAAAGCTGCGCATGACGACCCGCGCCATCATCGACTTCGGCGCCAGCTACGACGTGGTGCTCCCCGACGGCTCGTCGGTCGGGTCGCTGCGGCGCAAGGGCCTGACGAGCATTTTCCGCGATAGTTGGAGGGTTTTCGGCCCGGACAACACGGAGGTCGCGTCGCTCATCGAGGACAGCGCCTTCAAAGCGATCATCCGCCGATCGCACGACGTTTTCTCGCTCATCCCGCAGACGTTCCACATAACCGCGGCCGACGGCACGCGCATCGCCACGTTCCGCCAGCACTTCAACCCCCTCATCTACCGGCTCGGGATCGCGATCGATCGCTCGAAGCTGAACGGCGCGGGCATAAGCGAGCCGCTCGTGCTCGCTGCGGCGGCACTCATCGCGGCGATCGAGGGAAGGCAGGGATAGGAAGACAGCGGGCCCGCTGATATCGTCGAAGAGAGAGGAAGGGAGAAGACGAGCAGGACAGAGAAGAAAGAAAACCGGAAAGAGGAGAGCGGAAAGCACCTGCGCATTCCTGAGCCCGGCCTTCTCTTCCCTGTCTTCCTCTGATCTTCCTTGCTTTGCCCTGCGATCGCATTCCCGCTGCGCCGCATCGTTACGTTACGCGACCGCCGCGCACACCCGCTTCGCCGCGTCGCCGAGGTCCGTCGCGGGCTGGAGGGTCGGGAGCTTGGCGCGGGCGTCGGCGAGGAGCTTGCGGCCCGCCTCGACGTTCGTCCCCTCGAGGCGGACGACGAGCGGGACCTTGAAGCCGGTCGTGCCGTCGGCGTTCTTGTAGCCCGTCGCGGCGTTGATGATGCCGCGGGCGATGACCGCGCAGTCCATGATGCCGCCGAAGATGTTGACGAGGACGCCCTCGACGCGCGGATCGCTCAGGATGATCCCGAAGGCCTCGGTCACGGCCTCCTCGGTCGCGCCGCCGCCCACGTCGAGGAAGTTGGCGGGCTCGCCCCCGGCGTGCTTGATGATGTCCATCGTCGCCATCGCCAGCCCCGCGCCGTTCACCAGGCAGCCGATGTTCCCGTCGAGGGCGACGTAGGAGAGGTTGAACTTCTGGGCCCGCAGCTCCGCCGGGTTCTCCTCGCTGTGGTCGGCCATGCTCACGATGTTCTTGTGGCGGAAGAGGCCGTTCTCGTCGAAGGAGAACTTGGCGTCGATCGCGACCACCGCGGGGCCGCCGGTGGGCGATTGCGCCGAGGCGGGCATCACCGCGACCACCAGCGGGTTGATCTCCGCGAGCGTGCAGTCGTGCTCGACGAAGAGCTTCGCGAGCTTGAGCATCGCGTCCGCCGCCTGCGAGGCGAGCTTGCCGGAGAGGCCCATCCGGTAGGCGACGTTGCGTGCCTGGAAGGGCTGCAGGCCCAGCAGAGGGTGGAGGGGCTCCTTGATGATCGCCTCGGGGCGCTCGTGCGCGATCTTCTCGATCTCCACGCCGCCTTCACGCGAGGCGATCAGGACGTTGCGGCGCGTCATCCGGTCGGTGGTGATCGCGACGTAGAACTCCTCGTTCCCCCCGCCCTTGCGCTCGGCGATGTCCACGCCCGCGGCGACCAGCAGCCGGCGAACCTCGAGCCCCTCCGCGGGCGTCTGCGGGCTATGCATGCGGTTGGTGAACATGAAGCGGGCGGCGGCGGTCGCCTCCTCGGCGGTGCGGCACAGCTTCACGAACCCGGCCTTGCCGCGCCCGCCCGCGTGCACCTGGGCCTTGACGACGGCGAGGGGCGACGTCTGCCCGGCGGTCACCTCCTTGAAGGCCCCGGCCGCGTCCTCGATCGACGTGATCATGCGCCCGGCGGGGACGGGAATGCCGGCGGAGGCGAGGAGGTCGCGGGCCTGGTATTCGTGGATCTTCATGGGGCCGCAGGGTAGGGGCGGGGAGGCGCGACGCGGCCGGAGCGCCGTGCGCCGGCGCGCCCGGATGCGCCGTCAGAACGTCTGGACGATGGCGTCCCCTCCGTCCGTCGTGCGGGGCGGCTCGCCGCCGAAGCGGATGCGGCGCAGGTGCGCGCGGACGGTGTTGATCATCCGCCAGTACATCACGAGGGCGACGACCCAGCCGACGCCGCAGAGGCCGGTGCCCGCCACGGCGACGACGGGGAGGAGCCAGGCGGCGCGGCGCGTCCGCGCGACGAGCGCCGGATCGGGGACGCGGTCCGCGAGCCACCGCGTGTAGCGGAGCGCGGCGAAGAAGCGGACGCCGTGGGCGGCGAGCTTCCCGAGGGAGATCGCCGCCGCGGCGGAGGCCATCGCGAGCTGTTCGTGGGGCATGCCGGGGGTGAACTGCGCCCGCGCCCCGAGCATCGCGCCGGCCGCGCCCGCGAGGGAAAGCGCGACCATGCAGGCGATGGCGGTGCGCAGGACCCGCCGCGCCGCCCGCGGCTGCTCGCCCGCCGCGAGGCCCATGTCCGGTGCGGTGTACTTCCAATAGGCCCACGCGAGCAGGAGGGACGTGGGGATGCTCGCGGCCTCGAAGACCCAGTGCGCCTTGGGGCCGAGGCCCGCGGCGAGGAGCGCGCCGCCGACGAAGGCGAGGAGGTCGAGCGGGCCCGCGACGAGGATCCAGAAGGCGCCGGTGTGGACCTCGCGCAGGTACTCGGGGGCGGCGTGGCGGAGCTCGCCGCCGCGCAGCGAGAGGGCGACCTCGTAGCCGCACTCGGGGCACGCGTCGCTCGCCGAGAGGCCCCTGAGGTTGTACCCGCAGCGGCCGCAGGAGCGGTCGGTGCGGACGCGTCCTGGGCGCGGCGGGTCGTCGCTCTCAGCCGCTTGTGGAACCGATTCGCTGGCCACGGAGCATCATTGGGGAGCGGGGGCGAGGCGTTTCCGAGGCGGGCCTCACGCAACCGTGGGCGCGGCCGGGGGCGCATCGGCGGGGGGCTCGGCGTTCGTCGATGGGAGGATCGCGGCGTCGGGCCAGTCGAGTTTGCGCAGGTCCGCCATCGTCATCCCATCGAGGGCGTCGCGCCGCTGTTGCCACGCCATCCGCGCGACCGCGCTCTCGGGGCGCGGGTGGACGGCGTCGAGCAATTCGATCGCTGTCACCGCTTCGGGCGCACGGGCGAGGGTGTAGCCGTCCTCGGCGTTGGCCACCCGGTGGAGGAGGCCGCGCTGCGCGAAGCGCTCCAGCACGGCCTTGACCGCGGCCTCGTCGAGGCGCGTCATCGCCGCGAGCCCCGCGGGCGTGAAGGCCGCCCCCGCGCCGAAGACGCGGGCGCACGCCGCGGCGACCGTGAGGACGACGCCCCCCTCGAGGTGCGCCTGCGTCGGATTGCGCTCCTCGTCCGCCTCGAGGCCCAGGGCGCGCATGACGGAGCGGCGGAAGCCCTCGCGCGAGAGCGTGCGATAGTGCTGGAGCGTCATGGTGATCTGGAAGCCCACCAGAGCGATGATCCAGGTGACATAAACCCAGATGAGGAAGAGGGGCAGGAGCGCGATGACACCGTACAGCCGGGCGTAGCCGGTGGAGTAGGAGACGTAGGCCGTGAAGGCCCACTTGCTGGCCTCCCACAGGACCGCGGCCGCGGCCGCGCCCATGAAGGCCGCGCGGATGCGAACCTTCGTGTTGGGCACGCTCGTGTAGATAATGACGAGCAGGAGCGTGCTGATGAGGACGGTGAGGAGGTAGAAAGGGATCTGCGACAGGGAGAACAGTTTCTCTCCCGGCCCGCCGAAGAGGTCGCTCGCGGCGTCGCGCACCCAGAAGCTCGCGACGAGGAGGAGCGGTCCGAGCGTGAGGAGGGCCCAGTACTGCGTGATGCGCCGCACCCACCCCTTGCCCGTGTCCACCATCGCGATCTGGTTGAAGGCCTTCTCGATCTCAACGACCATCGCGAGGGCCGCGTAGCCGAGCGTGATCGCGCCCGCGATACCGAGCGCGCCGAAGTTGACGTCGTCGATGCGCTCGAGGAGCGCGGTGATCCACTCGTCGAGGCGCGCCGCGGGCGTGTCCGTCCGCGGGAGCTTCTCCTTCACGACCGCGAGGCCGCCGAAAAGGTTGAGGCCCGGCACGGCCGAGACTTTCTCCGCCGGGGTCTCGTCGACGACGACCTGGGTGAGGCCGCTGAACTGGAGCACGTCGGTGATCAGGGCGCGGAGGCGCTCCTGGCTCAGGAAGCGGTGGAGGACGACCAGGCCGATCACGAAGACGGGGATGAGCCCGAAGATGGTGCGGTACGAGAGGGCCGCGGCCATCCGCGTGAGCTGGCTGCGGCGGTAGGTGTTCGCGCCCAGAGAGCAGAGGACGCTGAAGTTCCGGAGTCGGGATGGTGCGGGCTGCTTCACGCGGCGTTACTCGGGCAGGATGGTGCGAGGCTTGCGGCTGCCCGCGTCGGCCGGGGCGGGCGCTTCGGGTTTCTTCCGAGCGGGGCGCGGCGCTGTTTCGGGCCGGACGCCCCGCCTGGGCGCACGGGGCTTGGCGGCCTGCTTCGGGACCGGGACGGGCGCGGACGTGCGGCGCTCCGGGTCGCGCTCGAGGTACTTCCGGAGGACGTGCAATTCCCGCGGCATGAGCGCCCGCCACTGGCCGACCGCGATCCCCTTGATATTCAGGGGTCCGATGGCAAAGCGGATCGTCTTGCGCGTGTCGAGTCCGACCTTGAGGAGGGCGTCCACGACGGGCCCCGGGCGTCCGTCCTCGGTGGTTACGCGCAGCACCGCGAGGTCGCCTTCCTGACGCACGATCTCGACGGTCGGAGGCGGGGTGCGCGCGGGCCTGGGCCCGCCCTTCCGCGCGGCGTCGCGCTTGGTCAGGTCGCGGAATTCGCGGAGGAACTTCGCGGGCGTGTCGTCGCTGATTGTGCCGCGGACGGCGAGGTCGTAGACCTTGGGGACGCGGTAGCGGGGGTGCGTGAGGCGGTTGACGATCTCGCCGTCATTGGAGAGGACGACGAGGCCGGAGGCGTCGTACTCGAGCCGCCCGGCGGGCACGAGCCTCGCGCGGATCGGGTGGTCGATCAGGTTCAGGACCGTCCGGCGCTCCATCCCCGGCTCGTCCTCGACGGTCGAGAGCACCCGCTCGGGCTTGTGCGCGAGGATGACCACCGGCTCCTCGGGGGGCGGGATCGGCCTGCCGTCTACCTCGATCCGGTCCGCGCGCGGATCGGCGAACGCGGGCAGCCTGTCCACGACCCGGCCGTTCACGCGGACGCGCCGCTCGAGAATCAGGGCCTCGCAGTCGCGGCGGGCGGCGATGCCGGCGTCCGCGAGGATGCGCTGCAGCCGCACCGCCCCTGCTCCGGGCCTGTCCCGGCCGTCGCTCCGGTCGTCCATGCGGGAGCGTACGCCGCGGCGCGGCCGCCCCGGAACGGCGAAACTCCAGAAGAGACCGGCAAAACGCCGAATCACCACTCCCGCGGAGGATCCGCGCATGACGACCAGCGAGGCGCGGAGCGCGCCGACAACCGGGGCGGTGATCGAAGCGACTCCCGCGGCGCGGCCCGAAGCGGTCGCGCGCGACCCCGTGGACGAAGCGCTGACGCGCGCCGTCGAGGGCGTGTTCATCTCGCCCCGCGTCGTAGACCAACGATCGTTCGAGGAATTGACCGGCGCTCTCCAGCGCGTCGTGCGCGATGCTCAGGCGCAGGGACGCGCGCTCGCGGGCGCCGGCGAGCAGGTCCGCGCCATGACGGAGCAGCTCCGCTCCCTCATGAAGGAGGCGCAGGAGAAGGCGCAGGCGTCCCTGCGCGTGCTCCCGGCGATCGAGTCGAAGATCGCGAAGCTCACCGGGGCCGCCGACGGCGCACGGCGGGTCGGGCACGAGGCGGCCCGCCCCGAGCTCGACGCCGCGGCGCGCGAGGCGATCGTGCGCGACGCCGCCGCGGCCGTGCGGCGTGAGACGCTCGACGCCCTGCGGGCCGAGTTCGCGTCCGTGATCGAATCCGAGGTCGCGGCGCGCGTCGGCGACGCCCTCCGCGCCGCGGCGGGGGAGACGGGCGGCGGGCAGGCGCGTGCGGCCGCAACGGCGGAGCGTGCGCAGTCGCTGCTCCTGGAGTTCGAGCGCTCCGCGGAGCGGGCCGAAGCCCGCATCGGCGCGGTGCTGAGCGCCGCGGACCGTGCGATCGAGCGGGCCGAGGCCGTGGAGAAGTCCCTGGAGGAGCGCGTGCTGCGGGCGACGGTCAAGCTGGACGAAGCCGCCGCCGCCAACGACCGGCGCACCGAGGCGGTCGCGAGCGAGATCACCGAGCAGCTCACCGCGCTACGGAACGACGCGCGGCTGGCCGTGGCGGACGCGCAGAAGCGCCTCTCCGCGGCGGGCGACGAGGCCGTGAGCACCGTGCGGCGCGAGGCGGGCGCGGCGGTCGGAGCCGCGGCCGCCGACGCGATCGCCCGCGTGGACGCCAAGGCTCGCGAAGCGCACGAAGCTGCGCAGCGACTGGAGAATCTCCTGAGCGCCGCGCGATCGGCGTGCGACGGAGCGGCCAAGCCGATCCTCGACGCCGACCAACGGATCAAGACGGCGCTCGCCGCGGTCGAGGCGCTCGAGCGGAAGCTCACGCAGGCGGCGCATCGCGGCCCCGTGCCGCAGAGCGACGACGCGGCCCGCCTCGCGGCGGTCGCGCAACAGGCTCACGCCGTGGGCGTGTGGCTCACGCAATTGCTCGGGGCGGCGCAGCACGCGGCGATGACGCTGCAGACGATGTCGATGGCCGCGAACGCCGTGACGCCGCCGACGTCGAACAACGGCTGATCAATTGAACGCCGTGTCGCTCAGGGGACGGTGACGCCGCCCGTGGCTTGGTCGAAGAGTTCCCACGCCTGATTGACAGTCACGGCCGTGGCTTCTTCCTTCTGCTCGGGCAGCATGCCGAGCAGGCGTTGACCGCTGTCGTTGTACCAGTGGACACTGAGGTCAGCTCGGAAGTAGTTGGCGCCGACACGGTGGTTGAAGTCGCCGCGCGTGCGGAGCCCGTCGGCGATCAGGCTCGTGCGCGACGGATCGATGTGAAAGAGCTGCCGCGTCATCGGGAGCAGCCCGTTCGGCAGGCGGGCTTGGCCGTTGGGCCCTTGCCCGCGGTAGTGGTAGTTGATCACCAGCTCGCCCGCCTCTTCCGGCTGCCACGCGTTTGCGTGGTTGCTAAACCGGTTCTCGCCCTTGTGGGACGGGCAGTAGAAGAGCGGGGGCGACCCGAGGAAGTCGAGAATGTAGAGGTAGCCGAGGCCGTCCCAGCCCGAGTTGCCTTCCTGGAGTTCCAGCGGCACGCGTGCGAGAATCATGTTCTCAGGCTCGGGCGCGCCGCGAGCGGGGCCGCTGGAGAGCAGAACACTGGGCGGCAGGAACCCTCTGTACGAATCGGCGTACATCAGCGTGCCGACGCCGATCTGTCTGATGTTCGACTGGCACACGACGCGTCGGGCCGTCTCCGTCACCGAACCGACGGCGGGGAGCATGAGAGAGATCAGGATGGCGATCACGGCCATGGACACAAGCACGTCCATGAGGGTGAACGCGCGCCTGCTCTGACTCGACCGACGGCTCATCAACTTTTAGATTCCCAACGAGTGTCCGGCGATTTCGGATTCGCTCAACTCGCCAGTCTACTCGGGTGCGGTCTCCGCCACAAGGCGAATTTACCCTAATAATCTCCGAATTACGCAACCGACCGGACCGGACAGAATCCGGCATCCGAGTTTCTCTGATGATCGTATCTTCTTGTCGTGGCACACCAAAGCATGGGTGTGTGTGAAAAGGGCGTCACTCGGATATGGGGGCAGGGCGGAGTCAGACCGGACCTTCGAAAGCGGATGCGGACCTGATGCGCCGCGTCGCGGCGAATGAGGAGTCCGCGATCAGCGAGCTGTACGACCGTTTCGCCTCGCTCGTCTACCGGATGGCCTACCAAGCTCTCCCCAGCAAGTCCGACGCCGAGGACGCCGTGCAGGAAGTCTTCGTCCGCTTGTGGCGGACGGCCGGGCGCTACGACCCGGAGAAGGCCGCCTTGGTGACTTGGGTCATGCTGATCTCGAGGCGTCATCTCGTGGACAAGATCCGGCGCACGAGGGCGCGCCTGCGCCCGGTGAGCATGGACCCCGCGCACGCCGCGTCGGTGCCGTCCGGCGAGGCCGGGGCGCCGCGGATGGAAACAGACGATCGGATGAAGTCGCTGATGAAGCGCATCGACGCGCTGCCGGAGCTGCAGCGCACGGTGGTGAAACGGGCGTACCTCGGCGGGCAGACGCTTCGCCAGATCGGGGAAGAGCTCGACACGCCGCTGGGCACGATCAAGAGTGCATTGAGCCGGGCGTTGGTGCGTTTGCGTGAACGGACAGGCGAGGAGCTGGTTGTATGAATCTGAAGGAGTTGCTCGAGAACGCCAACCTTGCGTCGCTGGGTCTGCTCGACCCCGACGATCACCACGCCTTCGAGGCGTCGCTGGCGCGTGCGCCGAAGAAGGTGCGAGACCGCGTGCTCGCCGAGCAGGCCCGCTTCGCGGGGGGTGCGGGGCTGCTGCCCGACGTCGAACCTCCCGTGGTGCTCAAGGGGCGCGTGCTGGACGGCATCCACGCCATCGCTTCCGACGGCGCGGCGATCGAGGAAGCGCTCGTCGCGGTCGGGCCCTCGCGCGTTTCCCGTTGGTGGCGTGCTTCCTCGATCGGCCTCGTGACGGCGGCGCTCGTGCTCGCGGGCACGTCCGTGTACGTCTTCCGTCACAACAACGCGCTCGAGACGCGCCTGGCCGAGGGCGCGATCAAGGACGCGATCACCACGGCGTTCGCCGCGGACTTCGGCGACATGCTCTTCAACAGCGCGACCACGCGGACGATCCTCCGCCCGGGCGCGAGCGGCTTCGAGGGGCGTGTCGCGGTTTTCAGCAGCGAGAATTGGGAGAACACCCGCGTCTTCGCGGACAATCTCGCGGCGCTCGAGGACGGCAAGGTCTACGCGCTGGTCGAGGTGCGGGCGTCCGGCGAGGTGACGGAGCTCAAACGCCTGGACGCGAAGGTGCAGCCCGAGGTGTACACCGTCGACCGTCCGCTGGCCCGGGGCTCACGCCTCGCGCTCGTCGTGACCGAGGCCGGGCGCCGAGCGCAGGCCGACGACAAGGTGCTGATGACCGCGACGGTCTGAGCGCGGCTGTTCCCGGATCCCTCGCAAGGCCCCGCCCCTCGAGGCGGGGTTTTTCGTTCAGAACGCTCCGTGCGCCGGGGCGTCGGGCCTGAGCCAGCGGACGAAGAAAGCAGTCTGGGCGTTCTTCGCGTCGTTCGCGAAGCGCCCGAACCCGTTGTGCTCATTCTCGGCGCCGGTCCGTTCCCAGGTCTTGATCTCGATGAGCGTCGGATCGGCGCCCTGCGACGCGTAGTGCTCGCGCAGGCGTTCGATGAACCGGTCCTGGGCGCCGAAGGGGACGACCTCGTCCGACGCGCTGTGGAGCGCAAGAAGCGGGAGGGGGCGGAACGTACGGAGGTGCGCGGAGGCGTCCGCGCGTGCAACGAGCGCCGGATTGTGGAGCACCGGCCAGCGGGGCGTGGCCGCGGGCGCTCCCCAGCGTTCCGGGAAGTAAAGACCTTCGAGCCACCCGGTCGTTGATTCGACGGCGGCGCAGACGAACGGGTGATCATCGCAGAGCCGCCGCAGCGCCGTCATCCCGCCCAGGCTCATGCCGCCGATGGCGACGCGGTCAAGGTCGATCACCGATCCGAACCGCGGTTCGGCGAGGAACTCGAGGACGCGGTCGATCTCCGGCAGCGCGGCGAGGAGGACATCGAGCGACCGTCCTGGCTCCCGCAGCGCCGGGTCCGCGCGTTCGCCGTGGCCGGGCAGATCGATCGCGCACGCGGCGATGCCGGCGCGGACCCACCGCAGGTAGCGGCCCGGGTCGAGCTCCTTGCTCACGGTGCGGCCGTGCAGCCAGACGACGACCGGCGCGGGCTTGAGCCAGTCGGGGTGCGCGAGCAGCAGCGGAACATCGCCGGCCCGCTCGGCGCGGGCGCGCTCGCGCAGGGCGCGCGGGAACTGAGCGAAGCGGTCGGTCACGACGCGCTCCGCGGGGGCGGCGCGTCCGGGGGCCGGAAGAACGCGAGGTAGCCGAGGAAAAGCTGGCTGCCGATGAACGGGATCGCGCTCGCGATGACCAGCGCGTCGGGGATCTCGGTGTACATGATGAGCGCCGCCCCGGCGCCGATGCTCGCGCCGACGAAGACGACGAGAAGCCAGGGCCGGACGCGCCTTCGCGTGTGCTCGGCGGCCCGGAGCGCCGCGCGCTCCGCGACGGGCCGGTAGCGGTTCACGAGCTTGCGGGCCCAGACGAATTCGCCCGCGAGCACGAGCAGCGCGATGAAGAGGATCGGGATGCCGGGCCCGGGCCCGATCGCCATGACGGCGCCGATGACCAAGCCGGTGACGCCGATGATGAACACGACGACCTTGCGCGCGCCCGTCAGGGTGTGGCGGGCGATGCGGTCGGCGTCCTCCCCCAGCGGCGAGACGTTTGAGGAGACGGGGTCGGCGCCGAACAACGCCGCCACGAGCGCGCCGATGACGATCGCGCCGGCGATGAAGGCGAGCTTGTGCAGCGTCGTGAACGTGTCGCCGGACTCCTCGACGCCCGCGAACTCGCGGAAGGCTTGGCTCGCCGGGAGGGCGATGACCACCGCCGAGTACGCGAGGAGCATCGCGAGGCCGATCTTGAAGTACCGGATGCGGTTGGTGATGCGGCCGAGCGGGACCGCGGCGGACCGGACGGTGAGGAGGGCCAGGCTCGTCGCGGCGAAGATGAGGAGCGGCTCGCGCGTGACGGCGTAGCTCGCGGGGAGGGAGTCCATCGCGAGGAACGTGTCGGCGGTCTCGATGAGGAGGACGGGCGCGGCGACGGGCGTGATGGAGGCGCGGCCGCGGGCGACGGTGACGGGCGCATCGACGTCCGTGCTCTCGTTCATCGGGAGGACGCGCCGCAGCACGCGGAAGACGGCGTTCTTGTCCGGGTCGAGATTCTCGCGCCGGATAAGAATCATCCGCAGCGCGGCGGTGACGAGGAACGCCGCGAGGATGAAGCGCACCCACGCGAATTCGTTGAGGAGCGTCCCGAGGCCCAGCACGAGCGCGCCGCGCGACGCCAGGGCGATGAGCATCCCCCAGAGGAGCATGCGGTGGCGCGATCGCTCCGGGATGTTGAAGTGGCGGAAGACCGCCGCGTAGACGAAGACGCTGTCGAGGGTGAGGACGCACTCGAGGAGAAAGCTCGCGAGGAACTGGAGCGACGCCTCGTTGGCGGCGGGGGCGCGCTCGTGGGGCGGGTGGCGGCCGTAGAAGTAGTGGACGGCGAACGTGAGCGCCATCGCGGCGAGGACCCAGAGGGCCGCGGCGCCCAAGGCGCTCGCGGTGCCCTGCTCGGTGCGCTTCGGGCGCAGCACGTACAGGTCCAGCAGCACGAGCAGGACGATCAGCGCGGCGATGGCGAAGAAGGCGAGCGGCATGGCGTCGCGAGCGCGAAGGCTACGAGGCGCCGGTGGGGGTCTCCGGCGGCGGCGGCGGGGGCTTGCCGCGCGATTGCACCAGCGACCCGACGAGCCCGACGGCGAGGGCGAGCACGACGATCGACAGAGAGAGCCAGGCGGGCGTGTGGAACCAGTGCTCGGCCAGCATCTTGAAGCCGACGAAGATCAGGATGAATGACAGGCTGTACTTGAGCAGCTCGAACTTGTGCATCGCGCCCGCGAGCAGGAAGTAAAGGCTGCGGAGGCCCATGATCGCGAAGGCGTTGGACGAGAAGACCAGGAAGGGGTCTTTCGTGATGGAGAAGATCGCGGGGATGGAGTCCACGGCGAAGACCACGTCGGTCGATTCGACGAGCAGGAGGACGAGGAGGAGCGGGGTGGCCACGCGCTTGCCCTCTTCCATGGTGAAGAACCGCTGCTCGTCGTACCTTGTGGTGAACGGGAACGCCCTGCGGGCGAGGCGGTACACGGGGCTCTTCTCGGGGTCGAAGGACTCGTCGTCCTTCGTGAAGATGATCTTGAGCCCGGCGTAGATGAGGAACGCAGCGAACAGGTACAGGATCCACCCGAATCTCTCGACGAGGATCGCGCCCGCTCCGATCATGACGCCGCGGAGGATGAGGGCGCCCATGATGCCCCAGAAGAGCACGCGGTGCTGGTGCTTCGCGGGCACCCGGAAGTGCCCGAAGATGAGGGCGATCACGAAGATGTTGTCCATCGAGAGGGAGTACTCGACGATCCAGCCCGTCAGATACTCGAGCGTCGCGGACTTCGCCCCGAGCGAGATCGTCTCCGGCGTGAGCACGATCGGCGCTTCCCGGGCTTCGGGCGCGGACGCGGCGTCGGGCGCAGGCGGCGGGGTCCGGCCGGTCTCGATCGGGACCGCGGGTTCTGCTCGCGGGGGTGCCTTCGCATAACGCTCCAGGTATCGCGTCCCCAGCCCGCCGACGTCCCTCGAGTAAATCGTGTACACCGCCCCGGCGAACCCGGCGCCGACGAGGACAAAGAGCGTCGTCCACTTCGCCGCCTCGCGCATCGTGACCTCGTGCGCTTTGCGGTTGAGGACAAGCAGGTCGAGCGCGAGGAGCGCGAGCACGAGCGTCACGAAGCCAACCCAGACCCAGATCATCGCGCACGACCGCCTTTCTCACCCCGCCGGGGGTAGGGGACGATGATAACTCGCTCGCGGTGAGCCGCGCCGGGTTATTCCGCGCTCACCCGGTCGTGCGCGGCCTTGATCGCCGCGGCGACGGCGTTGGGGCCGGTGCCGCCCGGGACGTCGCGGCGTGCGAGGCCGGCGTCGATGGAGAGCACGCGGAAAACGTCGTCGGCGATGGCGGGGGCGTGGGCGCGGAGGTCCGCCGCCGTCATCTCCTCGAGCGGCTTGCCCGCCTCGATCGCCGCGCGGACGCACCTGCCCGCCTGCTCGTGCGCGTCGCGGAAGGGGACGCCCTTGCCCACGAGGTAGTCCGCCAGGTCGGTGGCGTTGCTGTACCCGCCCTGCGCGGCGCGGCGGGCGGCGTCGGCACGGACCGTCACGCCGGCGAGGATGCGGGCGGCGGCGCGGAGGCACAGGCGCGCGTGGCGCACGGCGTCGAAGAGCGGCTCCTTGTCCTCCTGCAGGTCCTTGTTGTACGCGAGGGGGAGCCCCTTGAGCACGGTCAGGAGCGTCACGAGGGAGCCCACGATGCGCCCGCTTTTGGCGCGGAGGAGCTCCGCGGCGTCGGGGTTCTTCTTCTGCGGCATGAGCGACGAGCCGCTGGAGAAGGCGTCGTCGTACTCGAAGAAGGCGAACTCGCCGCTGCCGTAAAGGACGAGGTCCTCGCCCAGGCGCGAGAGATGGACCGCCATGATCGAGAGCGCCGCGAGCGTTTCGACGGCGAAGTCGCGGTCGCTGACGGCGTCGAGGCTGTTGGCGCTCGCGGCGGCGAAGCCCAGGTCCTTCGCGAGCGCCTCGCGATCGATCGGGTAGGCGGTGCCGGCCAGCGCGCCCGAGCCGAGCGGGCAGATGTTGACACGGGCGAGCGCGTCGCGCAGGCGGGCGTCGTCGCGGGAGAGCATCTGCTCGTAGGCGAGCGCCCAGTGCGCGAGGAGGACGGGCTGGGCGCGCTGCAGGTGCGTGTAGCCCGGGATGACGGCCGCGCGGTGCCTGTCCGCGAAGTCGATCAGCGCGACGCGCGCGGCCCGCACGTCGGCGCGGAGCTCCGCGATGGCCCGCCGGGTCCAGAGTCGCAGGTCGGTCGCGACCTGGTCGTTGCGGCTGCGCCCGGTGTGCAGCTTCTTGCCGAGCGGGCCGACGGTCTCGATGAGGCGCCGCTCGACCCAGGAGTGGATGTCCTCGTCGCCCTCCGCGGTTTTGACGGGAGCGCCCGGGTCGGCCGCGACTTCCTCGCGGAGCGATTCGAGCGCGCGTGCGAGCGAGGACGCTTCCGCGGCGGTCAGCACCCCCGCGCGGTGGAGCGCCCGCGCCCACCCGAGCGACCCCTCGATGTCCTCGCGCGCGAGCGCTGCGTCGAAGGCGAGCGAATCGTTGAGCTCGCGGAAGAGCGGGTCCGGCCCGCCGTCGAATCGCCCGCCCCAGAGCGCCATGCTGCGAACGTCCTTTCCTGTGCGCCGCGTCACGCGGTGCGCCGCGCAAGGATCACGCGGTCGAGTCCCTCGAAGTCCTTGAGGATGCGAGCGTCGGCGAGCCCGGCGACGGCGCGGGCGATGTCCAGCGCCTGCGCCGCGCGGCCCGCCGCGACCTCGACGAGGAGCAGACCGCCCTCCTTGAGGAAGCGCGGCGATTGCTCGATAATCGGGCGCGCGAAGAGCAAGCCGTCGGGCCCGCCCCGCAGCGCACCGTGCGGCTCGTGGTCGCGCACGTTGCGGTCCACCGCGCCCGGCCACTCGTCGTCGGGCACGTACGGCGGATTGCTGACGAGATAGTCGATGCTCCCCGCGCCGCGCGCGGGCGGGTATTCGGCGAGCGGCGCGAGAAGATCGCCGAGGAGGAAGTCCGCGCGGTCGTCCACGCGGTGGCGGGCGGCGTTCTCTCTCGCCACGGCGAGGGCGTCGGCGCTGATATCGGTCGCGACGACGCGCGCGCCGGGAAGGTTCTTCGCCAGCGCGATGCCGACGCAGCCGCTGCCGGCGCAGACATCGGCGATGAGCAGGCCCTCGCCGCGCGTGGGCGAGGACGCCGATCCCGGGCCGTGCCGCGCGCGGTAATCCTGCAGCACGTGCTCGACGATCGTCTCGGTCGCGGGGCGCGGGATGAGGACGCGCTTGTCTACCTTGAAGTCCAGGCCGAAGAAGCGCGCCTCGCCGACGAGGTACTGGATCGGCTCGTGCTTGAGCGCGCGGGCGACGAGCTCGCGCAGCGTCTGCCGCTCGAGCGGCGATGCGGGCCGGTCCGCGTCCATGTACAGACGCAACCGCTCGCACCCGAGCACGTGGGCCATGAGCAGTTCGGCGAGGAGGCGGGGCGAGTCCAGGCCCTGCCTGGTGAAGGCCTCGCCCATCCACGCGAGGAGCGTGCGCGTTGTCCAGGTTTGTGCCGCGGGCGGCGGGCTCACGCCGGATCGTATGGGCGGGTCTCTGCCTGCTTATGGGAGGAACGAGTAGTCGCCCGTCACGTTGACGACGCCCCGCGGCACGCGGAGGCCGCAGCGGACGTGGAGATCGACGAAGAGCATGTTGGCGCGGACGCCGGCCTCGTCCCCGTCCCGCTCGCCGAACCATCGCATCATCCGATCGCCCTTGCCCTGGAAGTTGTACACGGTGTGCGTCGCGACCGCCCAGGTCTTGGAGGGGTTGAGAACGAGGGGCATCTTCCCCCCACCCAGCGGAACTAGCGTGGCGTCCTGTTCGCCGGTCAACGCGTGGTCGTTCAGGGTGTAGCTCGCGCCGACCAGGTGGTACATCGAGTCGGTCTTGTCGAAGCCGGGGATCGGAACGCCCGTGTCGCCCGCGCCCTTGTCGATGGGGGAGCGGAACGCCTCGACCTCGTGGACACTCCCGTCGGCGTCGGGCGGCACGGCGGCGTCGACCACGTAGCGGTTGAGGGGGCGACGCTCGGCGCCGACGGCGTCGATGCCGTAGAAGGGCAGCCGGCCCTTCTTGCCGGCGAAGAGCGCGCCGATGACGGCCTCGCCGCCGCCGGGCAGAGGGCCCAGGGCCTGCGGCATGGTGTTGTCGAACTGGTTGAGATAGAGCGCGACGCCCACGCCGATCTGCTGCAAACGCCCGCCGCAGGCGGTGATTCGCGCGGCCCGGCGTGCGCCGGCGAGCGAGGGGACCAGAAGGCCGATCAGCACCGCGATGATCGCGATGACGACGAGGAGCTCGATGAGGGTGAAGGCGCGGCGCACGGACGAGGATAGAGGGCGTTAGCCGGCGCGTTCCGGGGCGTCGAAGTGCGCGTCCTGCATCGGAGCGACGGCGGAGAGGATGTCGTGGAGGACGGCGGCGGGGGATTGCAGCGCATCGACCTCGCAGACGACGTCGGCGTTGTAGAACTCGAGGACGGGCTTGGTCTCCTGCTCGTAGACCTCGAACCGGCGCCGGATCACGTCCGGCTTGGCGTCGTCCACGCGGTTCTGCTTGAGCGCGCGCTTGCGCATGCGCTCGAAGAGCGCTTCCTTGTCGCGGCAGACGAGGTGGATGACCTTCAGGACGTTGGCGTACTTGTAGAGGAGGTTCGCCTGGGGGACGCTGCGGGGCAGGCCGTCGAGCACGAGCAAGTCGGCGTGCGGCTTGTAGAGCCCCAGGATCGTGTTCGCGTAGACGTTCTGGTTCCAGATGCGGAGCGTCACGTCGTCGGGCACGAGCTCGCCCCGCGAGGAGTACTGGAAGAAGAGCTTGCCGATCTCGCTGGCGGCGTCGAGGTTGCGGAAGATGTCGCCGGTTGAGCTGTGGAAGAAGCCCGGGATGCGCGCAAGGACCTGCCCCTGCGTTCCCTTGCCGACGCCGGGCGGGCCGAAGAGCAGGATAGTCTGGTAGCGGTCGGGCATGAGCGGGCCAAGTGTACCGGCTGGCGGCACGCGGGGAGCGGATCGGCGCGCCGCGGCTACAACTTGATCCGGAGGCCCTCGTTCTTGTACTTCTCGATGAGCTGGCGCAGCTCCTCGAGGGCGGCGTCGAGGCGGCGCGAGGCGTCGTCCAGGTTCTGGTACAGCTCGGGGTTGGTCGCGAGCTGGCCGAGCGTGCCCTGCCCCTTGTTGACGTTTTCGACGAGTGTCGCGAGCTGATCGCCCGCGGCCTGCACGCGGCCGACCGCGGCGCGCGTGTCCTGCGCCACCTGCTCGAAGTTCTGCGTGATCCGCGCCGCCTGGGCGTTGACCTCGCGCGCCGAGCCGTCGATTGTTTTCGCAGTCTGTGACCACGAGGACGCCAGCGTCCGGGCCTCGTTCATCACGCCGTCGGCCTTGTCGAGGAGGGCGTTGAAGCGCGTTCGGAGCGTGTCGTCGCGCAGCCACGCGTTGGCGCCGGCGACGGCGGCGTCGATACGCTCCAGGGTTGTGCGGACGTTGGGCTCCGCGCCGTTCTCGACGTCGGCGAGCGTGCGTGGCGCGAGGAGCTCGTTGATCCCCTTGCCCACCTGCGTCCACTCGGTCGCGAGCGCGTCGATCTGGTCGGCGGTGCTCGAGAAACGCTGGAGCGGCCCCTCCACGAGGGTGCGGATGTTGTCGATCAGTGTGCCCGGGGCGCCGCCGTTCACGATCTCCTCGGGCAGGATGTTGTCGGCGAGCTGGGTCTCGGTGAGGTCGGAGGTCACGAAGTCGAGCGATGAGCCGCCGACGAACCCCCTGTCCACGCTGATGCGCGACGCCCTCGGGATGTTGATGCCCGGCTGGATGCTCAGGTGCAGTTCCGCGCCCGACTGCACGCCCGGCAGGATTTCCGCCTTCATGACGCGCCCGACCTTCACGCCGTTGAGGCGCACGGGGCTCGTGTCGTCGAGCCCCCCAGCGTTCGCCACGCGGAGCCTGAACTCGTACGAGTTGTCCGCGAGGGGCGCGATCTCGCCGAAGAAGATCAAAAGAAAGACGAGAGCTCCCAACGCGGCGAGCGCGAAGACACCCGTCAGAAGATCCCGAAGAAACGTGCGGTTCAACGAAACTGCTCCGTCGCGCCCGACCGGGGCGTGCTCGATGTTAGTGGCCGCAAGGCTAGCCCGTCAGCGAACGCGGCGGGTGACAAGGCCGGCCTCCGGGAGTTCGCCCTCGTCCGCCTTGTCGTAGACGCCGGTAAGAAAGTGCTGGATGCGCACGTCCTGCGAGTGAGCCAGGTCGGCGTAGGTGCCGTCCGCGACGATCTTGCCGCCCAGCATCATGACGACGCGGTCGGAGATCTTCTGGGCGCTCACGAGATCGTGCGTGACCACGACGTTCGTGACGCCGAACCGGCGGCGGAGCTTGATGATGACCTCGTTGATGCCGTCCGAGCGGATCGGGTCCAGCCCCGTGGTCGGTTCGTCGAAGAGAATCGCGCGCGGACGCATCACCAGCGCGCGGGCGATCGCGACGCGCTTGCGCTGGCCGCCGGAGAGCTGCGCCGGGAGCTTCCTGTGGACGTCGTGGAGGTCCACGGTCTCGAGAGCCTCGTCGATGCGCTGGTCGCGGTCTCTGCGCGGCAGGTGCGTGTGCTCCATCAGCGGGAAGTCGATGTTGTCGCGCACCGTCATCGAGTCGAACAGCGCGCCCATCTGGAAGACCATGCCGATCTGCAGGCGCACCGGCTCGAGATTGCGCTCGTCCAGCGTGTCGATGCGGCGGCCGTCGAAGTGCACCTCGCCCTCGTCGGGCTTGAGGAGGCCCACGAGGTGCTTGAGCGTGACGGACTTGCCGCACCCGGACGGGCCCATGATGACCGTCGTCTGCGCGGGGGCGATGTCGAGATCGACGCCGTTGAGCACGGTCTGCGACCCGAAGCGCTTGTGAACGTTCACCAGGCGCGCGAGGGGTTCTTGCTTCTCCCCGCCGCCGTCGGGCGTGTGGTCGGTGAACTTGAGGCTCGGTTCGTCGGGCACGGGGCGACGGTAGGGGACCGCCCTACATCGGTTTGTCGTCGCGGGGCACGTGCCGGTCGGCGTCGTTGTGGGACGACGCGCCCGAGGGAGCCCCGGCGCCGCCACGGGCGGAAGTCGACGACGTGCTGCGCTCCGCCCCGGACTTCGTCGATCGCGACTTGGCGGAGGACTTGCCGGGGGCGTCCGCCGGCGCGAATCGCTCGGACTGGGTGCCGGCGGGGTTGCGGTTCGTTTCGTTGCGGCGCATCTCCGCCGGGCGGGACTTGCCGTCTGCGCGTGGGTTGCTGCGTGACATGCCCGGACCGTCCGCGACGCCGTGAAGGTCCGATGAACGGCGAGCGCTATCCCACGTCGCCGAGACCAAGGAACTCGCCGTGTGCCTTCATCAACCGGCGCAGCAGGACGGCCTCCTCCGGCCTGTCGAGGCGGGGGGACCGGCCGATCCACGCGGCGGCGTCCCGGCTCGCGAGCATGAGCAGGTCGCGGTCGCGGACCGGGTCCGCGATCCGGAACGGGGGAAGGCCCGACTGCCGCGTGCCGAAGATCTCGCCCATCCCGCGCTGCTCGAGGTCCTTCTCGGCGAGAACGAACCCGTCGGTGACGGTCTCGAGGATCGCCAGCCGGGCCGCACCCCCTTCGGTCGTCGGGTCGGCGATGAGGAAGCACGCCCCGGGCTTGCCGCCCCTGCCGACGCGGCCGCGGAGCTGGTGCAGCTGCGCGAGGCCGAAGCGGTCGGCCTGCTCGATGATCATGACCGTCGCGTTCGGGACATCAACGCCGACCTCGATGACGGTGGTGCAGACGAGCGCATCGATGAGGCCGAGGCGGAAGCGTTCCATGACGGCCTCGCGGGTGGGGCCGGGGAGCTGCGCGTGGAGAGGGGCGACGCGCTTGCCGGCGAGGACGCCCTGCTCGAGCGCGGCGAGCGCCGTCTCGATCCCGACCAGCGGCGCGCGCGCGTCGTCGCTCCCTTCGACGGCCGGCACGACGACGAAGCCCTGCTCGCCACGATCCACGCGGGCGCGCAGGTCCTCGTACGCCACGCGCCGCTGCTCGCTGGAGATCGCGCGCGTCATGATCGGCGAGCGGCCCGGCGGCAACCCCTCGATCGTCGAGACGTCGAGGTCGCCGAAGAGCGTGAGCGCAAGGGAGCGCGGGATGGGCGTCGCCGTCATCACGACCACGTGCGGTGTCGACGTGTCGTCGCTCGCCCGGCTGCGGAGCTGGGCCCGCTGGTGAACGCCGAAGCGGTGCTGCTCATCGATGATCGCGAGCGCGAGCGAGTGGAAGGCCACGCCCTCGGTGAGGAGCGCGTGCGTGCCGATCAGGATGTTCACCTCGCCCGAGACGACCCCCGACAGGATCGCGGCACGCTCGCCCGCCGGTGTCGCGCCGGTCAGGAGCTCGACGCGGACCTTCGACCCGGCGAGGAGCGTTCGGAACGTGTGCGCGTGCTGTTGGGCGAGGACCTCGGTCGGGGCCATCAGGCTCGCCTGGTGCCCGCTGGCGACGGCCATGAGCATCGCGTAGAGGGCCACCAGAGTCTTGCCGGAGCCGACGTCGCCCTGGATGAGCCGGTTCGCGGGCGTGGGCTGCGACAAGTCGCGGCGAAGGTCCGCGATCGCGCGCTCCTGCCCGTGCGTGGGCGGGAACGGCAGACGCGAGCGGATGCGCCCGTCGAGGGCGTCGTCCGCGCGGAGCGCCGGCGCGCGCAGCGTGAGGCGCAGCCTCGCGCGCTTCATGTGCACGCCAAGCTGGAGCAGCAGGAGCTCGTCGTACGCGAGCCGCCGTCGCGAGTGCCGGACTTCCTCCTCGTCTGTCGGCGCGTGCTGCATCCGGTACGCGTCGCGCAGCGCCGGCATCTCGCGCTCGCGGAGGAACTCCGGCGGCAGGTGGTCGTCGAGCAGCGGCAGCGCGTGCGGCAGGACGACGGCCACCTGCTTCTCGATGAAGGACGACGACACCGCCTCGCTCGCGGGGTAGACGGGGCGCAGGCGGCCTTCCGCCGCGGGCTTTTCCGAGTCCTCGCCGAGGTACCGGACGCTCGGATTGACCATCTGGAGCTGCGGGCCGCGCTTCTGCACCTTGCCCTGCACGAGCACGAAGACGCCCGGTTTGACGCGCTGCGCGAGATACAGCGCGTTGAACCAGACGACGTCGAGCCGGCCGGTGTGATCCATCACCACGGCCTCGAGGCGCGGGGCCTTGGCGCGCACGGGCCGCACCGCCGTCACCTCGCCCCTTGCGCTGCCGATCGAGCCCGGGACAAGGTCGCAGATCGGGGCCTCCGCCTCGATGCGGACGTGGCGGGCCGGCAGGTGGGCGACGAGCCGCCCGACGCTGCGGATACCCAGCGACGCCAGGAGCGACGCCGCCCTGTCGGTGATCAGCCCCGTCGCGGAGAGGGGTGTCGTGAGCGTGATGGGGGCCGCGGGGCCGGGCACCGTGGAAGGTAGCGTGCGGCCCGTCGAGCGAACACAGACGGAAGCAAAGGTCGGGCGGGCGAGACGGAGAAGGCCCGATCGATAACACCGGCCCTCGGTCAGGAGCCTTCGCTGATCGAGAGTTGATCCAGCAACGTCGCGCAGTGCTTCCGGTGCTTCTCCACCCCGAGCTCGCGGAACGCCGCCTCGGCGCGCGCGAGGAAGCTCAGCGCCTCGCCGCGGCGGCCCGTCGCGAGCAGAATCTCCCCGAGGTTGCAGAGCTTGCCCGCGACGATGTGCGCCGCGCCGATGCGATCGGCGACCGCGAGCGACTCACGCGTGAGGCGCTCCGCTTCCCCGAGGTCGCCGCGGTTCTCGAAGACCAAAGCGAAGTTGCCCAGGTCGCGCGCCAATCCCTCGTCGTCCCCGATCGCACGGTCGATGTTGATCGCCCGGCGCATCATCACGGTCGCGGTCTCCGGCTCGCCGCGGAAGAGGTGGATAAGCCCCAGATTCGTCCACGCCCGTGCGGCGTCGGCGGAGCCGGTCTCCGCGCACTCGAGCCGCCGTCGCGTCAGGTCTTCCGCCGCGTCGAAGTCGCCGGTGCGGAACGCGAACTGGAATCCGAGGAAGAGGAGCCGAACGTCGTGCGCGCCGTGCAGCGCCTCGTTCAACGTCCGCCGCGCTTCGTCGATCCGCCCCGCGTCCGCCGCGGCGACAGCCGCCGAGACGCGTTCGCAACGGCGCAAGCCGTCGGTGTCGTCGCGGACGCGCGCCTGATCCGTCGCGGCGGCGAGCCCGCCGAGCGTTGCGCGGTCGAAGAGCGATGGAAGCGTCGCGTCCGGCATGGGCTCAGCCACCCGCGTCCGCGTCGCCCGTCCGCTTCGCGTCCGGGTCGATCGACCGGAGGTAGTCCCAGGTGTACAGCCCGGTGCTGTGCCCGTCGGAGAACCGCACGCGGATCGCGTAGGTGCCGACGAGCTCGGCGCCCGTCGCGGTGATCGCCGCGGGGTCGCGGGCCATCGAGTTCGGGATCACGGTCAAACGGTTCTTGGTCACTCTTTCGCGCAGCTCGACCATCTCGGCGCTGGGCGACATGCGGCGCAGGTACGCGATCGGGTAGAAGGACCGCGTGCCGTCGGACCAATCGACGGTGAGCCCGGCGTCCTTCTTCAGGTCGATGTTCGTGGGGGAGACCACGGACAAGCGTAGAGAGGAGAGGCAGAGAGATAGAGAGGCAACGCGAGTCGCAGCGTGAGGCGGCCCGATCCTCAGATCTTCTGCTCAGCCCTCGGCCCCGATCGTTCGCTCTTCTTCAACCCGCCACCCACACCCGCACACCGGGCAGTCCGTCAGCCCGTCCGCGGCGAGGGGCTGGTCCTCGAGGCCGGCAAGGCAGCAGGGGCAGCGGGAGTGCCAGAGCGCCGCAGCGATCCCTGCGTCACGCTTGATGAACAAGTCGCTGCCCAAAGCAGCAAACGCGATCGGTACGCACACAACCGCGGTGATGATCGCGAAGCCGACGCCGTCTACCGGTGTGCTTCCAGTCGCGAGCAAAATAGCGACGAAGAGTGCCGGGCCGACGACGACCGCGGCGGCGATGATCAGCCGGCCCTTCTTTCCTTGGCTCCGCATCCGCCTCACGATCGCCCGAACCTGCTCGCGCGTCGCATTCGCCTTCCGCACGCCGCGGCGGACTCCCAGCCACGAACGCACGACAATTGCCAGTGCGCCGCGGTGATCGGTCCCCACCTCGCGAGCCGGCCCGCTGTTGAACATCGATCGGAGCGGCGCAGGGAACGGCGCGGACTCGCTGAACGCGCCCGGTTGCCACGCCGGCTTTGTGATGCGCGCCGCGTTCCACCGCGCGCCGCATTCCGGGCACGTCACATGATTCGTATCGCCCCGCGGGATGCCACGGAGCAGGTAGCCGCAGGCGCCGCACACGCCGCGGAGCACGAGCGTGCGCACCACGTCGTCGGGCCGGGAGAGGACGCGACGGCTGATGAGGTTCATCACCGCTGTCGTCAGCACGAGCGAGATGACCAGCGACGCGAGGATGGGGAGCCCGGACACGGCCCGGATGACTCCGGGGAAGACGCAGAGTCCGCACACAGCGAGCGGTGCGGTGGCGACATCGAGCCACGTCGTGCGCACGGTTTGGAGCCGGGCGGCCTCTTCGAGCAGTTTGTAAAACCTGAGCGCCGGGTAGCCGTCCTTCCCGGCGTTCTCACGCAGTTGCGCGAACGTCGGCTCCGGGAACTCCCGCCCCGCGTCGTCGTGGATCGTGCCCGTGCTGGCGATGCGGCGGAATAGGAAGCGCACGGGGGATGGTTAGCGGGGTGCGCAGTGCGTCGTGCGGGGTGCGTGGGAAGAAAACGGAAAGGGGGAAACGTGGGGACGAGGAGCGTGCAGCGTCGCGTGCTGTCTCCGGGACTCGGGACACCGAACCACCACTCACCGATCGCCGATCACGTTGTTCCGAGCGGCAGCTCCAGCGTGAACTCCGCTCCCGCGGTGTGACCGGTGAGCTCAAGAGAGCCGCCCAATTGCTCCGCGAGGCCGCGGGCCATCGCGAGACCCAGGCCCAGGCCCGGGATCGAGCCGTCGGCGTGCGAATCGCCGCGCATGAACGGGCGGAAGATGCGCTGCGCGTCGGCCCGCGGCACCCCGGGTCCGAAGTCACGAACGACGACGCGCAACCGGTCACCGCTCACGCGCCACGCGACGGCAACGCCTTTGTCCGCAGCGTCGTGCGCGTACTTGCACGCGTTGTCCACGAGGTTCGTCACGATGCGCTCGACTTTCGTCGCGTCGGTCGCGATCTCGCGCCGCGACGCGTCGTCGTCGGGTCGCTCCTCGGCCAGGGCCATGCCGCACACCGCGGCGAGCGCGCCCACCCGCGGCCCGATGCGGTCGGCGAGCGCGCCGACGCTCAGGCGCTCGAGCGTCGGCCGCTCCGCGCGCCCCATGCGTGCGTACTCCAGCACGCTCTCGACGATGCCGGAAAGCCGGTCGGCCTCGCTCGCGAGCGTCTTGAAGTATGTCCGTCGCGTCTCCTCGTCGTTCACCATCCCCTCGGCGAGCATCTGCGAGTACAGGCGGAAGGTCGTGAGGGGCGTGCGAAGCTCGTGCGTGACGGCGGACACGAACCGCCCGCGGCGCTCGGCGAGCTCCGCGCTCGAACGGGCGGTCGCGATGAGGGCCGTGATCGCGCCGAGCACGAGGACCCACGTCGCGAGGAGTGCGCTCTTGAGCGGGCTCCACGCGCCCGCGCCCGAGAGCGGTCGCTCCGGTTCCTCCAGGCTCGCCGGGATCGTCGCGAGCATCCGGCCCAGGACGGCCGGCGGCAGCGCCTGCGGGTCGTCGCGCACGGGTGTGAGCGCGGCGCCCGGCATGATGTCGCTCACCTGCGAGACGAGCTGATCGCGCAGCGCGGCCCAATCGACCCAGAAGCCCTGCTCGATCTCCTGCCCGCCCACACGCACGGTGCGGGCGAAGACCAGTTCCGGGCCCTCGCCGACCCAGCGCGGCACGAACTCCGACTGCGAGACGGTGTCGGCCGCGAGCAAGCGGGAAGCCGCCAAGGGCTCCGACGCGGCGTAGTCCGGGCCCGACGCGGCGGCGGGGGTTTGTTGCACCCGCTCCTTGGTCTCACGGAGCTCGGTGTTGGTCGCCGCAGGGCCCGGGTCCGGGGCCTGCGGTCCCCGCGCGCGATCGCCCGCGGCGCGGCCTCTGGCTTCCTCCGGCGGTTCCTCGCGCTTCTGCGAACGCTGCGCCTGCTGCGCGACCGCCTTGCGAGCGCTGTAGTCGTTCGCGGCGGGGAGGGATTCGGCCTGTTGCGTCTGCACCGGCGCGGGCGGCGAGCCGTCGCGGCGTTCGTCGGCGAGCGCCCCGGTTTGCAGATCCGCGTGCGCATCGTCGCCGCTCTCCGCCGGCGCCGCGTGCCCGTCGATCGAGCTTGAGCCGGCCGCCACGGCGGCGTCCGCGCCCGCGAATCCAAGAGGGCTCGCGAGGGACCGGCCTGTGCCGAGGATCGACTCGAGCTGCGTCAGCAGCCGCTCGTTCGACTCCATCTGGTACGGGGTGAGGTACGACCCGTCGGCCGCGACGCGCAGGTCGCCCGCCGGCGCCTGCGGGGACTCGACGCGCCCGTCCGGCAGACGCTGGTAGTGGATGTTGATCAGCGGGTCCTCGAGCGCGAGGAGGGAGCTGGGCACCAGCACCTCGCCGGGCTCGACGGGCTCCAGGCGCTTCGTGTACGCCGCGCCGGCGGAGTAGAACGGCTGGTACTCGAAGTACGGGCGTGCGGCCTCGCGGGCGATGATCGGCGTGATCGCGGAGTCGATGCGCCACAGCGCCAGCCGCAGGCGTTCCTGGGCCTCGCCGCGGCTGCGGGCGACGAGCTCCTGCCGTTCGATGCGCAGCGCGGCGGCCGTGATCCACGCGAGCGCGCTCAGCGCCAGCAGCACGCCGACCCCGAGCGCCCACGCGCGCGCCCGGGCACGCTGTTGGAACGCGTGCTCCGTCACCCGCCGCCCTCGCCGACGCCCGCCGCGGCGAGCATGTACCCCTTGCCGCGCACGGTGACGATGACGGTGGGGCTCTCCGCGTCGTCGCGGAGGGCTTCGCGCAAGCGCGCGACGGCCATGTCCACCGTGCGGGTCTGCACGCCCCGCGGATCAAGGCCCCAGACGCGGTTGAGCAGTTCCTCGCGCGACACGGCGCGGCCGCGGTGCATCGCCAGGTACCGCAGAACGCCGAGCTCCTTCTCCGGCAGGATGACCGGCGGGCCGTCGGCGTGGCGCACCTCCCGCCGCTCGATGTCGATCGTGCGGCCCGCGATCGCGAGCTGCGCGACGTTCGAGGGGCGCTCCGCGCTGCGGCGGAGAACGGCCTCGATCCGGGCGAGGAGTTCGCTCGGGCTGAAGGGCTTGACGATGTAGTCGTCCGCGCCCAGCTTGAGGCCGCGCACGCGGTCGGCCTCCTCGCCCTTGGCCGTGAGGATGATCACCGGTAGCCACGGCTTGCTCGCACGGACCTCTCTGAGCACGGAAAGCCCGTCCATGCGCGGCATGAGCAGGTCGAGAAGGACGAGGTCGACGTCCTGCGTCAGCGCGGCGTCGAGGCCGGCGCGGCCGTCGGGGGCCTCCGCGGGGCCGTAGCCCGCGAAGCGCACGCAGTCGGACAGGCCCCGCCTGATCGCGGCGTCGTCCTCGACAATCAAGATCCGCCCGAGCGAGCCGATGGTCATGCGCGATCCCTCCGACGAGGTTATACGTTTGGCCGGTGCGTGCGCCCGTCACGGACGTGTCACGCCGGAACGTCCGCGAACCGGCGCTTCAGTCGGCCTGCAGCGTGCCCGCGGGAGGGCGGGCAGGGACGCCCACAACCGTGGCGCCGTCCGGCACGTCGTGGAGGACGACCGAGCCGGCGCCGACGGTGGCGCGTGCGCCGATCCGCACCCCGGGCAGCACGCGGGCGCCGAGGCCGACGAGCGAGTCGGCGCCGACGTGCACGTTCCCGCCGAGGACGACGCCCGGGGCGATGTGCGCGTTCTCGCCGACGTCGCAGTCATGCTCCACGATCGCGCCCGTGTTGACGATCGCGTGCGCACGGACCACGGCGAGCGTCTGCACGATCGCGCGGGCCCCGATGTAGACCCCGGCCCCGATGTGCGCGTGCACGATCGTCGCGCTCGTGTCCATCAGCGGCGGGCATACTTCCGAGGCGCGCGTACCCAGTTCGTCCAATATGCGCCGGCGAACGCCGAGGTCGCCGACGGCGATGACGAGGGGCGAGCCGAGCGAGCCGAGCCGCGCGGCGCGCAACGCGTCGTCCACCGTCCCCAGGTACGCGGCGCCGAGCCGCTTGCCCAAGGGCGCGTCGGCGTTGTCGTCGAAGAAGCCCACGATGGGCGTCCGCTGCGACGCCGCCGCGCCCGCGACGACGCACGCGTGGCCCCCGCCGCCGAGCAGGACGATGCCGGGCGGTGTCCCGGGCGGGGGATGGTGGGGCTGGGTGGCCATGCGGCTCTCTAACATCGGCCGATGAGCGATCATGTCACCAGCGGCCCGCCCGGGCAAGCCTGCCGCCTCGCCTGCGTCCGATTCCTCAACACGCTCCCGCTGATCGAGGGGCTGGAGAAGGTCCGCGGGCTGGAGCTCATCCGCGCCGCGCCGGCCCGGATCGGCGCGATGGTCGCCGATGGCCGGGCGGACATCGGGCTCGCGAGCATCGTGGACGCGGCGACGAGCTCGAAGCCCCTGGCGCTCATCGCGGTCGGGATGATCGGCTGCGACGGGCCGACGTTGACCGTCCGCGTCTTCTCGCGCATCCCGCTCGAGGAGGTCCGTGTCCTGTGGACCGACTCTGAGAGCCACACGTCGGTCGTCCTCGCGCGCCTGCTGCTCGGGGAGATCGCCGGACGCCGCGTCGAGGCCGCGGCGTACGACGCCGCGCGCTCGGGCGGGCCGTGGCCGGAAACCGTGCTCCTTATCGGTGACAAGGTGGTCACGGACGCGCCGCCGGCGCACGACTACCCGCACCAGCTCGACCTCGGCCAGGCGTGGAGGGAGCGCACGGGGCTACCGTTCGTCTACGCCACGTGGATGTGCCTCGCGGAGCGTGCGGAGGACCCGGTGGTTCGTCTCGGTGCGGCGTTGCTCGACCGCCAGCGCCGGCACAACGCGACGCGACTCGCGTGGGTGGCCGACCGCCACGCGGAGGAACGCGGCTGGCCCCGGGGCGTCGCCCGGCGATACGTCGGCGAACTCCTGCGGTACGACGTCGATGCCCGTGCGCGGGAGGGCGCGACGCGGTTCCTGCGCGAGGCGATGGACGCGGGGCTTCTCCCCCGGGCTGACGTTCACTGGGCCGGGTCGGAGGCCGCGGCGTCGGCCTGAGCCTCGCGGCGCAGATTCACGGCGCGTTCCAGCAGCGTTCGCTCGAACTCCTCCGCCGACAACGTCCGCTCCGGGAGCGGCGAGAGGGCGAAGTGCCACGACCGGCGCGTGTGGACGCCGCCCGGCCACGCGCTCGCGGCGAGATCGAACGGCGGGTACTCATACCACGGCGCCGCGGCCCGTGCCCGCGTGCGCAGCGGTTCGTACCCGTCGTGCGTGATCAGGACGTCGTACACGCCGTAGTACGTGAAGTCGAAGCTCGTCGGCGTGCGGCCCACCCGCACGTCGTTCACGGTCACCGACGCGCCGGGAGGATCGCTGGTGATGGAAACACGGCGGCTGGAACAGCCCGCGGTGCACGCCGCGGCGAGACTAGCCGTCAAAAGAAAACGAAGGACGCCGGGGGCGGGGGAGTGGAGGAATGGGCGCCTTGCGAACGCAGAACGTTCTCTCCTCGGTCGCTCGCTCGCTTGCTCGCCCGTTCGCTCCTTCACGACGCCGCCTCCGCCGGCTGGACCGGGCGCGCGGCGTGGTGGACGGGCGCGTCGAACTCATCGCCCCGGAAAAGCGTGCCCAGATACGCACGCTTCACGGTCTCGTTGTTGATGAGGTCCCGGGGCGTGCCTTCGGCCAGCTTCTTGCCGTCCACGATGATGCACCCCCGGTCGCAGACCCGGAGCGTCTGCTGCACGTTGTGGTCGGTGATGAGGATCGCGATGCCCCGGTCCGCGAGGCGCCGGATCTCGCTCTGCAGCTCCTCGACGGCGATCGGGTCGACGCCCGAGAAGGGCTCGTCGAGCAGGATGAGCCGGGGTTGCGTCACCAGCGCCCGCGCGATCTCCAGCTTGCGGCGCTCGCCGCCCGAGCACGTGCGCGCCGGGTGCGTCGCCTTGTGCGTGAGCGCGAACTGGTCGAGCAGTTCCGCCGCGCGCCGCCGGCGCTGCTCGCGCGTGAGGGGCAGCGTCTCAAGAATGACGAGCAGGTTCTGCTCGCACGTGAGGCGGGAGAAAACGCTCGGCTCCTGGCTCAGGTAGCCCATGCCCAGCCGCGCCCGCTTGTACATGGGCAGGCGCGTCACGTCAGCGCCGTCGAAGAACACCCGGGACGGACCGGCGTCCGGGTCGATCATCCCGATTGTCATCCGGAAGCTCGTGGTCTTGCCCGCTCCGTTGCGTCCGAGCAGGCCGACCACCTCGGCGCGCTCGATGTGGAACGACACGTCGTCCACGACGGTGCGGCCGGAGAAGGTCTTGCGCAGGTGCTCTGCGAGCAGGAGCGTCACGGGCCAAGTCTACCGCCGAACAGAGCGTTCGCGAACCGGTCCGAGACGTGGCTCCGCCGCGCCGGGCGTTAACCCGGGGGATTTTGCTTGTGGGCCGCCCGCCACCCTGTAAACTGGGGTCTCCGGGAATTACCGGCGAAAGGAGCGACGTATGCGTGGGTGGACCAGATCGGCGGTTGTATCGGGTCTGTTGGCCGCGGGCGTAGTGCAGGCGCAGACGATCACGGACGGGAACTCGTCGTTCGGCCAGCCGACGGCGGGCACGATCGGCGCGACGGCCCGCACGGGCGCGAACGGCGGCACCAACGGCGTGTTCACCGCCGGCGGCAGCGCGTTCGACCAGCTGTTCCAGCAGTGGTGGTGGTACCGCGTCGACGGCGTCAACGCGCGCGAGTTCGGGCTGTCGAACCGGACGAGCAACACCGCGACGGGCAACCAGCTTGTTCTCGAGTACGCCGAGCCCGAGGGGATCAACTTCCGCGTGACGTACCGGCTCACGGACGGAGCGGACTCGCCCGCGTCGGCCAATGTCGACGCGCGCGTCGAGATCACGAACACGACCGGCCAGCCGGTGCAGCTCGCGTTCTTCGGCTACCTGGATTACGACCTGCAGGGTTCGACGAACGACAGGGCCGAACTCGCCGCGCCGGGCCGCATCCTGATCACCGACAACACGACCGGCGTCTTCGGGCAGTTCCTCGCCGAGAACGCGACGGCGTACGGCGTCGGGCCGTTCGCGACGATCCGCAACGAGCTGACCGACGCCGGCGTGGACAACTTCGCGAGCACGGGCCTTCCGTTCGCGCCCGCGGACTGGTCCGGGGTCTTCCAGTGGAACCTCGGCGTGCCGGCGAACGGCCAGGCCACGGTGCGATGCGCGTTCTCGCTGAACATGGACGCGAGCCTGGGCGACACGGGCTGCGACTCCATCGACTTCAACAACGACGGGCTCTTCCCGGACAACCTCGACCTGGTGGACTTCGTCACGGTCTTCGGCGGGGGCGCGTGCAGCAACGACCCCAACTGCGGCGACCTGGACTTCAACAACGACGGTCTCTTCCCGGACAACGAAGACATCTTCGCTCTCTTCCGCGTCTTCGGCGGGGGGGATTGCTGAGGACGGCGCCGGCCACGAAGAGAAGGAAAGAGCCCCGGGGAACCCCGGGGCTCTTCGTCGTCCGCTATCTCTGCCCCGACGCCCGACGCCTCAATCTTCATCCGCCCTCGGCTTGTACGCCGCGACGACCGCCGCCTGGATATTCGGCGGCGTGCGCTCGTCGTGGCTGTACTCCATCGCGTAGGAGGCCGCGCCGCCCGTCATGCTCTTGAGCTCGCTGCTGTAGTTCTGCAGCTCCGAGAGCGGCGCTGTGGCCTTGATGAGGCACATGTCGCCGGGGATGACCTCGCTGCTGTTCACGCGCCCGCGCTTGGTGGAGATGTGGCCCGCCAGGTCGCCCATGTAGCGCGCGGGCGCGGTCACCTCGATGTTGACGAACGGCTCCATGAGCACGGGGCGCGCCTTGTTCACCGCGTCGATGAACGCCCGCTTGCCGGCGGTGATGAACGCGATCTCCTTGCTGTCCACGTCGTGGTACTTGCCGTCGTAGACCGCCGCCCGGATGCCCGTCATCGGGTAGCCGGCCACCGCGCCGTCCGTCAGCGCCTGGCGGATGCCCTTCTCGACCGCCGGGATGAACTGACGCGGGATGCTCCCGCCCACCGTCTCGTTCACGAACTCGAACCCGTCGGGGTGGTCCGGCGGCAGGGGCTCGACGCGCAGGTAGACCTCGCCGAACTGGCCCGCCCCCCCCGTCTGCTTCTTGTGGCGGTGGTGGCCGTCGGCCCGCGCCGTGATCGTCTCCTTGTACGCGACCTTGGGCGGGCTGGTCAGCATCTCGATCCCCGCGTGCTTGAGTTTCTCCAGGATCACGCGCAGGTGCAGCTCGCCCAGCCCCCGGATCACCGTCTGCTTTGTCGCCGCGATCCGCTCCACGCGCAGGCACGGGTCCTCCGCGAGGAGCTTGTGCACGATGCCGGAGAACTTCGTCTCGTCCGCGTGGTTCTTGAGCTCGACCGCAAGGCCGTACAGCGGCGTGGGGAGCGGGAGCGGGTCCAGGTGCACGCCGTCGAGGTCGTGGCTGTCGTGGATCACGTCGTTGAGGTGCAGCTCCTCGATCTTCGCGATCGCGCCCACGGAGCCGGGGCCGAACTCGTGCGCCTCGACGTGCTCCTTGCCGCGCAGGATGAACGTGTGCCCGAGGCGCACGGGCTTCTTGCTGTCGTTGATGATCACCTCGCTCTTGGCCCTGAGCGTCCCCTGGTGCACGCGGAACATCGCGATCTTGCCCAGGAACGGGTCGGAGACCACGCGGAAGATGTGCGCGAGGAGCTTGGCGTTCGCCTCGGGCTTCGCGTGCCACTCCTTCTCCTCGCCGCCCTCCCGCTCGCGGTACATGAACTCCGGTGGGCTCACCTCCATCGGGCTCGGGCACAGGCTCGCGAAGACGTGCAGCAGGTCGTCGACGCCCGCGCCGCTCCTCGCGGAGACGAAGCAGACCGGCACCAGGTGCGCCTCGCCCAGGCACTTCTCGAACGCGGCGTGCAGCTTCTCCGGGTCGAACTTCCCGTCGCCCACCTCGAGGTACTGCATCGTCAGCTCGTCGTCCACCTCGATCACCTGCTCCACGATCTGCTTGTGCGCCTCGTGGACGCTCGAGAAGTCCGCGTCGTCCCCCGCGGCGTCGTTCCCGTCGTGCTCGAAGACGTTGATCACCTTCTTCCCGCCCTCGGTCGGCAGGTTGATCGGCAGGCAGATGTTCCCGAACTCCTGCCGGATCGCCGCGACGAGCTCCGGCAGGTCGGCGTTGGGGTCGTCGATCTTGTTGACGATGATCATCCGCGGGATCTTCCGCTGCCCCGCGACGTGCATCATGCGCCGCGCCGTGGTCTCGATGCCCTTGATCGCGTCGATCACGACCGCCACGGTCTCGACCGCCGGGAAGCAGGCGATGGCGTGCCCGGAGAAGTCGAGCAGACCCGGCGTGTCGACGAGGTTGACGAGGTGCCCCTCGTACTCGAAGTGCACGATCGAGGGCTGGAGGCTGTGCTTGTGGTGCTTCTCTTCGTCGGTGAAGTCGCTGACCGTGTTCCCCTCGTTGACGCTGCCCATCCGCTTGATCGCGCCGGTCGCGAAGAGGAGCCGCTCGCACAGCGTGGTCTTCCCGCTCCCGCCGGCGCCGACGAGGGCGATGTTGCGGATATCCGAGGCCGGTCGCGTGGGCATGTCTGTTGCTCCTCCGGGTCTCCCCGGCAAAGAAGTTTGATGGCGGACCGCCTGAGTCTAAACGCCCCGTCAAGACCCCGGCGGGGAGGTCCCGGCGGCCCGGCGCGCGGCGGGGCGCGGTGGGAGAGGCAATGGGGAATGGGCGATGGGCAATGGAAGAGAAGAGGCTGAACGCGGTGGTCGCGGAGGCGCGGAGTGGGAAGAGACTGTGCCACCACCTCGGCGGATCAGCGAGCCTCGGTGGTGCTCTTCCCGATCTTCCCTCCGCACTCCGGGCACGCGGTCGCGTCGGGCGGAAGGCCCGCGAGGTGATAGTCGCATCTCAAGCAGCAAGTGCGGGTGCGGTTTTGCAGTCGGCTGGCGATCCTCGCTGAAGCGAGCGAGCCCGCTGCCGACACGAAGCACAGGTATTTCGCCGGGAAGCTGATGGTTGTTCCCCGGCCAATGATCGTTTCACGCCGCGGTGTCCACCGGAACGCCGACGGCCTGCGACGAACAATGTCGGCGTACGCCCATTCGACCCACGATGCGATATGCGTTGTGGTTTGGCGATGCGGCCTTGCACGGGCTGTCCCAACATGACCTGCGCCGTACAGCAACGACGTTCTAGAAGTGAGATCAATCACTCCCACGCTGCCGGATACAAATACCACCAACCACAAGCCCGCGACGAACAGAACCACCGACGCGGCGAAGACGACCCGCCAGAACCCGACCCCCGGCCGTCGCATGGCCGAGTGTACAGCCGGGGCCAACCACGCACTGCTGCTTCTGTGATGAGCCGCGGGTCCATCGCGTCCGCGCCCGCGCAGAACGCGCGGAAAAGCGATGGGCCGCATCGACGGGACACCGGGCTCAATCAAACTCTGGTTCGGCGCGATCGAGCACCCGCGCTACGCGAAGAAAACCGTGAACTTGGTCGATCAAATCGCGGATTTGCACGACCGATGTGCACGGTGACACCTGGGCGCGGCGTCGTTCCCCATGATGGCTCATTGCCCACCCACGATAAGCCCCGCGTGATCGTGTGATTGAATCATCTTTCATGTTCCACTAACATCCTTTCTCGTCAGCGTGTTCGGCGGGGAGGGAGATGCAGGGTGCCGGGAGAGGGGGCGTACACCTTCGTCCAAACGCAGCACCTCTTGCTCCTCGGGCGGTGGGCGACGGTTGCGTTCGCCGCACGGGCCGCGCGACGCGTCCTCCCGCTCCTCGGCCGGGTGTGGCCGGGCGCGCCCCGAGACCATGTGAACGCGGTGGAGTGGGCGGTGTCGCACGCGGAGTCGGCGGCCCGGCAGGGCCGCACGCCGCTGCCGTTGCCGTCGGTCGCCGGTGCGCTCGGCGCCGCCGTGGCGGGCGCGCCGCCGCTCGTCGGGCGCATGGTCGTTTCGTCCGCGCGGGCGGCGGCGAGCGCCGCGACGATCGCGGGCCGGCCCACGCCCCGCGCCGCCGTCGTCTTCGAGGCCGTCGCGTCCTCGGCGTGGGCGGCCGGACACGACGCGTACGCCGCCGCGTGCGAGCTCTTCGCACCGGGGAGTTACGACTCCTTCCGATGCGGCGGCGCGGTCCTCGCCGCGGGCCGGGCCGATTACGCGGCGCTGCGTTCCGAGTTCGGGCACGCGACGCCGTTCGAAGCCGAGCGCGATGCGCGGCCGGTGGGCGCGTGGCTCGATGCGCCGCTCTGGCCCGACGCGGCGCCGCCGGCCTGGGAGTAGCCGGCGCGCGGCGGCCACTCAACAGGCGGCGCAGTGCCCGCCGTTGGTGGAGCCGTTGGAACGACGCGCCACGATGAAGCCCGAGGGCAGCTCGTACTGCTCGAACCGGACGGCGCCCACGCTCAGCGTTGAGATGTTGATGAGGCGGCCGGACGCCGGGCAGAGGAACTCAAAGTCGGAGAGCACCGCCGCGCCGTTCCCGTTGGGGACGGCAAGGTCGTGCGTGCCCCCGCAGCCGGTGCACCGGATGGCCGTGAACAAATACCACATGACAACGCCTCCGCACAACGGGCCGGCGGGCGGCTGACCGGCCGTTCCGCCGCGAGTATAAGTGGCGCCCCGCCCCTCCGCGCCCGTCCGGCGGCGGCAATCATCCGCCGATGTGCACGCTCTGCGCCGCCGTAGCCGCCCCCGATCCTGCGCCCCACGTGCGCATCGCCACCCTTCGCGAGTGCGACATACTCCTCAGCGAAAACCAGGGCTGCCGCGGCTGGTGCGTGTGCGTGCTGCGCGAGCACGCCGAGCATATGGCCGACATGCCGCGCGACCGGCAGGCGCGGATCTTCGATGAGGTCGCGCGCGTCGCGGGCGCGATCCGCGCGGTCTTCGCGCGCGGCGGCGCGGGGGCGGTGGGTGACACGGGGCCGCCGCGGATTAATTACGAGTGCCTCGGCAACGTCACCGCGCACGTGCACTGGCACGTGATTCCGCGCCACGCCGACGACCCCACGCCCCGCGACGTGGTCTGGAAGTGGACGCCGGATCGGCTGCGCGGCGACACGAGCGCGGAAGAGCGGCGTGCGCTGGCGGCGCGGCTGAGGGTCAGGCTGTGATCACCGGTTGCCTTCCCGCACGCTGCTACGGTCCCGCGTGACCCTATCCGACCGTCCGCACGCCACGATCACGATCGACATCCCCGTCCATTGGGGCGACATGGACGCGCTCGGTCACGTCAACAATGTTCTCTTCTTCCGCTACATCGAATCCGCACGCGTGGCGTACATCGCGGCGCTGGGCTTGGAGTCGCTGCGCAACGAGGGCGGCGTCGGCTTCATCCTGCAGCACGCGGAGTGCAGGTTCCGCCGGCCCGTCGTGTACCCCGACACGCTGCGCGTGGGCGCATCGCTCGAATCGATCGCCGACGACCGCTTCACGCTCGCACACGAGGTCTTCAGCGCGCAGCGCGGCGAGGTCGCCGCGGTCGGGCGCGGTACCATCGTGACGTACGACTACGCCCGCGCGGTGAAGACACCGATTCCGGAGCGGGTGCGCACCGCGATCGAGCGGCTCGAGTCGTCGCGCGGCGCGTAAGCACACCCGCGATCGCGGGGTTTCGCGGCCAAGACGCGCCTTGTTCACGGGCTTTTCACGCGTGTCTTTGGGTAGCGCGGTGGAATGCCGTGGTCGCTCTCTTTCTCCTCAGGCCGCGTTATCCCGATTTCACCCCCCTCTCCCGCCCGTTCAACGGGCGACTGGGAAGATGCTGCCACAGGAGGAATGCGATGGACCGCGTCAGCCGCCACGACGACTTTTCCGATCTGTTCGAGTCCGCCCGCTTCGGCATCGAGAGCGCCGAGGCTCTGGGGATCGACCCCGCCGCGCTCGACAAGCCGTTGATCGAGCCGGCGCAGCCCAAGGCTGTCTGGGCCGACGACATCTTCGTCACGCTCTCGACGGCGCAGGCCCGTTACCGGGCGCTCTGGGGCCGCGACGAGTAGCCACGCGGCGGGAGGACCCGCCGCTCCGTTTCTCGGAGGTTTATGCAACTCACCGCAACGCACCCGCTCGTCACGCGCATCGTCTCGCAGTTTGCGCACGCCGCGAGCGGTTCGGACCTCGCCGACGAACTCGGCCGCGCCGGCAGCCGCGGCCTTGCGCACGCGGCCGCGCAGTGGGAGCCCACGCGGGACCCGCCGTTCCGCGTGTACGCCGCCTGGTGGGTGAAGCAGGCGGTGCGCGAGCGTCTCGCGTCGATGCGCGCCGGGGCGCGCATGTCGCCCGCCGCGCGCGGCGCGGACATCAAAGAGCGCGCGGCGCACTGAGCCGTTTTTTACGGTTCATTCAGCAAGCCGGGCGCACATCCCTGCAACTTGCCACGGTCGGCGGTGAACGCGTCGAGGGAGACGCGGCACCGCTCTTGTTTCCATACACAACGGCAAGGAGCGTCACATGCGGAACGAATACGGGTCTCGGCAAGAGAACGAGGGTGGTTCATACGGCGGCGGGAGCAACGGCGGGCAGGGCGGGCGTTTCCGCGGCGACTCCGAGGGCGGCGATTACGGCTCGCAGCGCAGCGGCTTCGGCGGTTCGGGCTACTCGGGCGGAACGAGCCACGGCGGCGGCTCCGGCTACGGCCGTGAGTACGGCAGCCAGGGCGGTTATCCCAGCGGCGGTTCGAGCTCACAGGGGTACTCCGGGATGAGCGGCGGCTCCGGCATGGGCGGCGGCGCGTATGGCAGCCAGTTCGGCGGCGGCCAAGGCGGATGGGGCGGCGGGTACGGCGGGAGCCAGGGCGGTTACGGAGGCTCCTCCGGCGGGTATGGCTCGCAGGGCGGCTCCGGCAATTGGGGCGGATCGGGCTCGAGCGGGATGGGCGGCTCGGGCTACGGCTCACAGGGCGGCTACGGCGGCGGCGGCCAAGGCGGCTTCGGTGGCGGCAATTACGGCAGCCAGAGCGGCGGGTACGGCTCGCAGGGTGGATACGGCTCGCAAGGCGGCTACGGCGGCAGTCAAGGCGGTATGGGCGGGGGCTACAGCGGCTCCAGCTACGGGGGTCACGGCAGCGGCGGCTTCGGCAGCCAGGGCGGTTCGTCGGGCTACGGCGGCCAGAGCGGCTACGGCTCCAACTACGGCGGGAGCGGCGGCTACGGCGGCGGCCAAGGCGGCTTCGGTGGTGGCTCCTCCGGCTACGGCTCGCAGGGCGGCAACTGGGGCGGCTCGGGCTACGGCGGCCAGAGCGGCTCCGGATATGGCGGCGGCCAGAGCGGCTACGGCGGCGGTCTGTCGTCGGGCGGTTACGGCAGCGGCATGGGCTCCGGCTCGCAGGGCGGTTACGGCGGCGGCTCGATGGGTTACGGCGGCGGCTCCTCCGGCTTCGGCGGGATGGGTGGCTCGGGCTACGGCGGTGGATACGGCTCGCAAGGCGGCATGGGCGGCGGGTACGGGAGCCAGAGCGGCTACGGCGGCGCGTCATCGGGCTACGGCGCGATGGGCGGCTACGGGAGCCAGGGCAACTACGGTTCCTCCGGCTACGGCGGCTCCAGCGGCGGTGGAAACTACGGCAGCCAGGGCGGCTACGGGTCGAGCGGCATGAGCGGCGGCTTCGGCGGCGGCTCGAGCATGTTCGGCGGCTACCCGGACTACAGCGGTGGTGGCGGTACGGCCGGAGCGACGGCTCGCGGTTACGGCCAGTCCTACGGCGGTGGGAGCGGCGGCGGGAGCGGCGGCGGTTCATTCGGCCGCTACGGCGGCGGTGGCGGTGGGAGCAGCGGTGGTCGGCGCGGCAATCGTGGCCCCAAGGGTTACACCCGCAGCGACGACCGCATCAAGGAGGACATCTCCGACCGCCTCATGCAGCAGGACAATCTCGACCCCAGCGAGATCGAGATCGACGTGCGCAACGGCACGGTGACGCTCAGCGGCACCGTCGATAGCCGTCAGGCCAAGTACCAGCTCGAGGAGCTCTGCGACAGCATCCCCGGCGTGAAGGACGTCACCAACAACCTGCGCGTGCAGCGAGAGGGCGCGATGAGCGGCGCCAGCACGGGCAGCGACTCCGACAGCATGGGCGGCGGCTCCTCGGGTTCGGCCCGCGGCGGCGGCTATGGCTCTTCAGGCAGCACGGGCGGGAGCACGTCCGGCGGCACGAGCGGCAGCTACGGCTCCGGCAGCGCATCCGGGTCAACCGGCGGTTCTTCGGCCGGCGGCTCCGCCGGTGCCTCGTCGGGCGGCGGCAGCTCCGCCGGCGGGGGAGGTTCGTCGAGCGGCGGTTCGTCCCGCCGCGGCAGCTGATGTGAGCGCTCGCAAGAGCGCGAACGTGAGGCGACATCTGCCTGGCGATTAGGGCAGTCACTTCAGAGACCCCCACAGGAGGCACGCGTACCGACACGGACGGGCGCGTGCCTCCGCTCTTTTTGTTCCTCCGCAATATCAACGGTGCTTCACAGGGTGTTCACCGCCCCCGCCCGGTTGCGGGCGAAGTAGAGGGCAGTGGAACAGGTGGTTCGCCGCGCGGCCCGCGAGGGCGGGAGCGGTGCACCGCAGCGGAGAAACCTTATGAAGAACGCAGCATTGATCGTCCTCGTCGCGGGCTCGTTGTTCGCCGCCGCGTGCGAGCAGAAGAGCGGCACGAACCAGGGCCAGGGCACGACCAGCGGCAGCGCCACGTCGACGGGTACGACCACGGGCTCCACAACGACAACCCGGACGGACACGACGCGAACGGACAACACGCCCGCGGGCGCGCCGACGCAGGCCGCGGACAACACCGGCCGCAACGAGCGCGACACGGCGCCAGGCGCGCAGACCCCCTTTACGCAGGGCGAAACCGAGGCGGACCGCAAGGTCGCCGCGCAGGTCCGGCAGGCGATCCTCGACCTGGACGGCCTCTCGGTGAACGCTCAGAACTGCAAGGTGATCGCCAACAACGGCACCGTCACACTCCGCGGCCCGGTCGCGAACGACCAGGAACGGGCGCAGATCGAAGCGACGGCGAAGGCCGTCACGGGCGTGACCACCGTGGTCAACGAGCTTGAAGTGACGCGCGGCTGATGTCACGCCGCGTTCTTTGCACGCACGGAGGAAAGGAAACTCTCATGGCAACGCACGTTTTCTGCATCGCACCGACCCGGGCCGTCGTCGAGACCATCGTGATGCGCCTCAAGGCGGACGGTTTCCCCGAGCAGGACATCTCGGTCCTGATGTCCGACCCCAAGGACACGGCGAAGATCGCGCACGAGCACAACACCAAGGCGCCCGAGGGCGCGACGGCCGGCGCCGCGACCGGCGGCGTGCTCGGCGGCACGGTGGGCCTGCTCGCGGGCATCGGCGCGCTGGCGATCCCGGGCCTCGGGCCCTTCATCGCCGCCGGGCCGATCATGGCGGCCCTCGCGGGCATGGGCGTCGGCGCCGCGGTCGGCGGGCTGACGGGCGCCCTGATCGGCATGGGCATCCCCGAGTACGAGGCCAAGCAGTATGAAGGCCGCGTCAAGAGCGGCGGCTCGCTCGTGAGCGTCCGCGCCCTCGACAACAACCGCGAGAAGCGCGCCAAGGAGATCTTCAAGGATTGCGGCGGCGAGGACATCGCGGCGACGGGCGCCAAGGGCGACGCGGTCCGCGACTTCCCGCAGACGACGCCGCGCGAGACGACCATCTAAGCGGTCGCTCCCTCGGACGAAATAGACCTCTCCTCCGCATGGGCCGGGCGCAAGGGATTGCGCACCGGCCCCTGTGCTTTTGGCCCGCTACTTCTTCGTGTGGGGTCGGTGCGCCGTCGCGGCATCGGGCGAGAGGTCGGCCATGTACTGGACGCTCGTCGGGTAGGCGAAACTGACGCCCTGCGCTGAGAACTTCTCCATCACATCCAGCAGCAGCGCCTGGTGGATGTCCATGAACGTGTTGTAGTCCGGCGTCAAGACAAAGTAAACGAGCTCAAAGTCGATGGAGTAGGACGACAGGGCCTTCAGATGGCACCGGTCGATGCGCGTTCCGTCTCTGCGGGCGATGGCCTCACGGATGACGCCCGGGATCAGGACGAGCTTCTCCCGCGGCGTCTCGTAAGTCACGCCGAAGGTCGTGACGACCCGCCGCTCGCGCATGCGCCGGAAGTTCTGGACGCGCGATCCGAGCAGGTCCGAGTTGGCGAAGACCAGCTCCTCGCCCGACAGCGCGCGCACCCGCGTGGTCTTGACGCCGATCCGCTCAACGGTCCCGTTCTTGTCGCCCACCACGATGAAGTCCCCGACGACGAAGGGCTTGTCGAGGACGATCGTGAGCGATGAGAAGATGTCGCTCAGGATGTTCTGCACCGCCAAGGCGATCGCGATGCCGCCCACGCCCAGCCCGGTGAGGAGCGGCGTTACTTCGACATCCATGTTGTCCAGCGCCAGGAGCAGGACGCCGATGCCCATGACCAGCAGGACGAGGAAGCGCAGCACACCCAAGCTGCCCTTCACGGAAGGATCGGGCTCGCCCTTCTCGGTGCGGCGGTGGCTGATGGCCTGCTCGAGGCCGAAGTCCACGACGACGCGCAGGAGAATGAACAACTGGACCGCCGTCGCGGCGACGGCGGCGTACTTTGCGCCGCGGTCGATCCACAGCGGGAGCGCGAGGACCTGCATGCCCGCGTACAGGGCGATGATAATCGCCCACCACGAGCGCAGCTTCCGGACGCACTCCAGCGCCACGTCGTCGAACTTCGTCCGCGTGCGCTTCGAGACGCGCTCGATGACCTTCGCCGCGGCGGGACGCAGCACATAGAACAGCACGAGCACGCCGAGCGTGATGCTGCCGGCGACGATCCACGCCCGCACGGAGTTGCCGAGCACGATCTGGTCGGGCCACGACACGATCGGCGGGATGCCGGCGTCGGGCGTGGCGGGCGGCGCGTCCTGCGCTGGTGGCGGTTGCATAGGCGGACATGGTAGAAATGGCCGGCCCGGCGGGCGGGCGGCGCCGCGGCGCACGCGGCCGCGCGGTGCGAGAGAGCCAGGCCGCTCACTCCGGCTTCGGCGCCGGGCGCGGGCGGCCGGGGTTCGGCGGGCGCGTCGCCCGGGGCGGGCTCGCCGGCGGCGCCGCTCCGGGCTCTTCGCCGATGCGCGAGGGGGGCATCTGGCCGAGCTGCTCGTACCGGTCCACGTACTTCTCGGTCAGCTTCGTCTGCTTGTTAGAAAGGTCGATCTCCCGGCCGTCGATGAACGCCATGCGCACGTCGCCGATCACGTCGAGCGGGTCGCCGCTGACCACCAGCAGCGTCGCCGACTTGCCGACCTCGAGCGAACCGAGGCGGTCGTCGACGCCCAGCACCCGCGCGGGCCAGAGCGTGACCGACGCGAGCGCCTCCTCCCGCGTCAGGCCGTACGCCGAGGCGGTCGCCGCCGAGTACGGGAGGTTCCGCTCGTGCGCAGTGTCGTCGTTGTTCACGATGCAGAAAGAAACACCGGCGTCGCGCAGCCGCGCCGGGACGGTGTACGCCTCGTCGTACGGGCTGTCGTCGCGCCGCGGCATGTTGTGCACACCCTGCAGAATCACCGGGACCCTGCGCCGAGCAAGCAGGTCGGCGCTGCTCGCGGCCTCACGCCCGCCGACGATCACACACCGCAATCCCCACTCCTCGCAGAACTTCACGGCCGTCGTGATCTGGTCCGAGTCCTGCGCCAGGATGAAGAGCGGCTGCTGCGGGCTTTCCGGCGCTCCCTCGTCCACCGCCCCGACGCCCGTGGGCGTGCCCGCGAAGAGGGGCCGCATCGCCTCCCAACGCAGGTCGATCGGCGTCGATTCATCCGCGTCGCGCTGCGTGTCGTACGCGCGCGCTGTGTCGAACGTGCGCCGCAGGCGGTCCATCTCCTCCCGCATCTCCCGAAGCTGGTCCTCTTCACTCCTGTCCATCCACCACGCCGAGACGGGCCGCACGGTCGGCCAGCGCAGCACGACCCCCAGCGACGGTTCGATCGCCATGTCCTCGATCGTCCAGCCGTCGAGGCGGATCAGCCCGGCCTGTCCCGGGATCATGCCGCCGGTCGGAAAGACCGCGGCGGTCAGGATGCCGTTCGTGCGCGTGACGGGGACAAGCGTGGAGTCGGGATTGACGGCGATCGTCGCCCGCACCTCGGGCGAGATCGCGCCCGTCTCATCGGTATCGTTCGTCGCCGCGACCGCCTGAATTTCGGTCATGCCGAGATGGCTGTACGCCGAGATCATGCCGGGGTAGACGCTCAGCCCCGTCCCGTCGACGACGCGCGCAGACCTGCGCCAAGCCTCGTCGGGCCCGTTCGCCCGGAACTCCTCCGCGGTCGCGACGCCGGCGATCAGCCCCTTCTCGAACCAGATCACGCCGCGTTCGATCGCCGGGCCCGAGACCGGATGAATCGCGGCCCCCATGATCACCACCGGCCGCGACTGTGGCGCGGCCTTGTGCGTGAGGTCCTGCCCCGGGGCAAAGCCGGTGATCAGACCGACGAGGGTGACGGAAGCGAGCGTGCGGGTCGGCATCGGGCTCTCCGGGTGGCCGGGCGGGGGCCCGGCGACACCATCATTCGCCGGCTGACGCCGCGGCGTTCTCCGCCCGATCTTCACGCCCGCGTCGCCGCGTGCCGTACTCTGACGCACGCATGCGCTACGCGATGATCATGGCGGGGGGCGCGGGGACCCGCCTGTGGCCGATGAGCCGCAAGGACAAGCCCAAGCAACTCCTCCGGTTCATCCGGCGCGAGGGCGAGAAGCAGCCGCGCGCGCTCCTCGAGCTCGCGGACAAGCGCCTCGACGGCCTCATCGAGCCCAAGCGCCGCTACATCTGCACCGCGGAGCAGTACCGCGACGCCGTGCGCGACGTCCTCCCCAAGTACGACGACGAGCGCATCCTGGGCGAACCCGCGGCACGCGACACGGTGAACGCGATCGGCTTCGCCGCGGCGGTCCTCGCGAAGGAGGACGAGGACGCGACGTTCGCGGTCCTCACCGCCGATCACGTCATCGAGCCCGTCGAGACATTCCAGGAGCGCCTCGACCTCGGCTTCCGACTCGTCGAGAACGACCCGCGGCGCTTCGTGACCTTCGGCATCAAGCCCACGTACCCCGCGACGGGCTTCGGCTACGTCGAGCGCGGCACGCCCGTGCGCGACGCGAAAGAAGGGAAGCGCCCGGCGATCGACGGCGCGAAGGAGCACGCCCACCACGTCGTGCGCTTCGTCGAGAAGCCCGACCGCGCCCGCGCGGAGGTGTACGTCGAGTCCGGCGACTATGCCTGGAACAGCGGCATGTTCGTCTGGAAGGCGGCGACCTTCCTCGAGGCGCTCGAGAAGTTCAAGCCCGAGAGTTACGACGGCCTGATGCAGATCCAGAAGGCGTGGGGGACGCGCAGGCAGAAGAGCGTCCTCGCCGAGGTCTACCCCCAACTGCCGAAGATCAGCGTCGACTACGCGGTGATGGAGCCGGCGTCCCGCGGCAAGGACCCGCGCTTCTCGGTGTGCACCGTGCGCATGGACCTCGATTGGCTCGACGTCGGCAGCTGGCCCAGCTTCGCGCAGACCTCGAGCGCCGACCGCTCCGGCAACCGGGCCTCGGGCGAGGGGAAGACCGTCATGGTCGGCTGCAAGAATTCGCTCGGGTTCGCCGGAGAGGGGCACACGCTGGCGCTCCTCGGGCTCGAGAACGTCATCGTCGTGCACACCGCCGACGCGACGCTCGTGATGCACGCGAGCAAGGCCGAGGAGCTCAAGGCCCTCCACGCCCTCGTCGAGGATGATCTCAAGTAGGGCCCGCACGGAGGCGACCACGCGCTATCTCTGCATCGATCTCGGCGACGCGCGCACCGGCCTCGCCGCGGGGGACTCGATCACGCGGATTGCGTCGCCCCTGAAAGTCCTCGAGGTTCCGTCATCGGCGGACGGCGGGGGGGCTCTCCTCGAGGCGATCGCGCGCGAGGTCGAGTCGATGTTCGGCGACGGCGCGGGCGATCTGGTCGTCGGCCTGCCGCTGAACATGGACGACACCGAAGGGCCGCGCGCGAAAGGTGTGCGGGCCTTCGCGCAGCGCATCGCGTCGCGCACCGGTCGCACGATCCACTTCCAGGACGAACGCCTCTCCACCGCGAGCGCGGATTGGACGATGGCGCGTTCGGGCCTTACGCGCGGGCAGAAGAAGGCGAAGCGCGATGCACTCGCCGCGGCCGCGATTCTGCGGGATTTTTTAGGGGGTTCGTCCGGCGCACAGGGGTAGGAACCGGTCGATCCGGGGGGCGTCGAAAGACGTATTGAGTGCGGGACGCAACGAGGAGGGCTTGGGATGATCTCGACCGTGGTGATGTTGGCGGCCTCACTGGGCGTCGGAGCCCCGCAGGAAGCGGCCGTCCGCGTGGTCGAGGCCCCGGCGGCGCAGCAGCCCGCGGCGGGCGACATCCTCACCGAACTCGAGAAGGGCGAGGAAGGGCTCCGGACCCTTCAGGCCGATGTCCTCTACGACCGCGTCTTCGACATCGCCGGCGACCGCCAGAAGCGGTACGGGCGCATCGCGTTCGAGAACGACAGCGGGAAGCGGCGCTTCGCCGTGATGTTCACGCGCATGGACGTCGGCGGGCGGGTGACCGAGGAAGATCAGTCGTTTGTCTTCGACGGTCGCTGGCTCACCGAGCGGAGCGACACCCGCAAGCAGATCATCAAGCGCGAGATCGTCCGCGAGGGGGAGGACTTCGACCCCCTCCGCATCGGCCAAGGGCCCTTCCCGCTCCCGCTCGGCCAGAAGCGCGAGGACATCCTCGACCGCTACGACGCGAAGGAACTCTCGCCGACCGAGGGCCTCGGCGCGCACGACCCCGCCGACCTGCCCGCGCTCGAGCGCTTCGTCGCGGGCACCCGCCAGGTGCTTCTGACGATCAAACCGGAACTCAAAGAGAGCGAAGAACTGCACGAGATACGCCTCTGGTACCGCCCCGGCCAGGATGGCGTGCGGCTGCTGCCGCGGCTCGCCCGCACCGTGAACCGCCAGGGCGACGTGACACTTGTCCAACTCGTCAACGTCAAGGTGAATGAACCCTTTTCTACGGATGTGATGACCCCGGCGCCGCCGGTGAATACCGGCGGTTGGGATATCCGCGAGGAGCGCTTGCCGCCTCTTCGGCCCGGCGCCCGGGAAGAGCCGATCAACAAGCAAGACAAGTAAGCCCAAGGAGGCGGCGTGCGGAATCGACGGAACGCGGCGGGGGCAATCGGGGTCGTGGGCGTTGCGCTTTTGCTCGCGCTGAGCGGCGCGGCGGCGGCGCGAGCCCAGAACATCGTCGAGCAGGCCCCGTCAGCCGAGGAGGCGCACCCGGCGCCGGACCTCGACGAAGCGGCGTCCATCCTTCTCGACGCCCCGTACCTCACCGACGCGGAGAGGTCCGCGCTGCGCATCAAGCACGGCGTGTGGACAGAATCGGACCTTTCCACGCCCGCCCTCCGAGCGAAGGCGATGCTCCTGAGCGGGGCGTACAAGGCCGCGGTATTCGATGACGCGTCCGTCCCCGCGCTCGACCGCGCCGAGGCACACCTGCGGCGGGGCGAGCCGGACAAGGCCCTCTCGCTCGTCGGCGACGACACGACCGCGCGCGCCGCGGCGATCGCCGGCGAGGCACTCGTGCACCTCGGACGCACAGAGGACGCCGTCACGCGCCTCGAGCGATGCGCCGGGGTTATCCGCGACCAGAAAACGACCGACGCGGCGGAAGTCGCCGCCGCGGCGAACGGGCTGGTGATCCTCGCGCGCCTGCGCGGCGCGGAGGGGTCCGACGTCGTCGGCTATCAGGAAATCCTCGGCCTCCTCGGGCACGCCCGCGACGTCCTCGACCGGCTCTCGCCCGAGGTGCTCCTCGCGGAGGCGGCGCTCCTATACGAAAAAGACGCGTACGAGCAGGCCGGGCCGGCGCTCGAGTCCGCGCTCGCGATGAATCCGCGCTCGGCGCGGGCGTGGTACCTGCTCGGCCGTCTGTCCGCCGAGAGCTTCGACTTCCCGCGCGCGGAGGCGATCGCCCTCAAGCTCGACGAGCTCGCCTCTCCCGGGCCCGGCCTCGAAGGGGGCCTCGTCCGCGCGCTCGTGCGCATGCGGCAGAACGAGGGGCAGGCCGCGCGCGACGTCCTAAACCCGCTCGTGGAGCAGTTCCCCGGCAGCCGCGAAGCCCTCGCACTCCGCGTCGCCTCCGCGGCCCTCGCGTTCGACGACGCGGGCGCGAAGGACCTGATGGCGCAGTTCGAGACCATCGCGCCCGGGTCCCCCGCCCCGTACGTCGAGGCCGGGAAGGCCCTCGCGAGCGCACGCCAGTACGAGGACGCCGCGGCGATGCTCCGCACGGCCAGCGAGCTCGCTCCGCTCTGGGCTGAGCCGCTCGTCGAACTCGGCCTCTCCGAACTCCAGGCCGGCCGCCTCCGGGAGGCGCGCGCGGCGCTCGACAAGGGGCTGCTGCTCGACCGCTTCCACGTCCGCGCCCGCAACAGCCTCACGCTCCTCAAGGAGATCGAGGCGTACACGACCGTCGAGAGCGATCACTTCGTCGTGCGCTTCAAACCGGGGCAGGACGAGGTCCTTGCCCGCGAAATGCTCCCGGTCCTCGAGCGGATCTTCACGCGCGTGACGGGGGACGGCCCCGGCGGCATCCGCATGGCCCCGCCGGAGAAGACCGTCGTCGAGCTCTATCCGAACCACCGCTGGTTCAGCACGCGCATCACGGGCCTGCCGAAGCTCCATACCTTCGCCGCGGCGACCGGGCCCGTCATCGCGATGGAGGCCCCCCGCGACGGCGCCGGCCACCTCGTCGGCCCGTACGACTGGGCCCGCGTCGTGCAGCACGAGTACACGCACACGGTGACGCTCGCGCGCACGAAGAACCGCCTGCCGCACTGGTTCACCGAGGCGAGCGCCGTCTATCTGGAAGACGCGCCGCGCGACTGGCCGACCGTGCAGATCCTCGCCGGCATGATGAAGACCGGCTCGATCTTCGACTTCGAGACGATCAACGTGATGTTCGTGCGCCCGAAGCGCCCGCAGGACCGATCGCAGGCCTATCAGCAGGGCGCGTGGATGTACGAGTACATGATCGAGCGCTTCGGCGAAGAGACGCCCCTCAAACTCATGGACCTCTACGCCTCCGGCGTGCGCGAGCCCGAGGCCTTCCAGCGCACGATGAGCGTGACGCGCGAGCAGTTCCTCGAGGACTTCTCCAAGTGGGCGAACGAGCAGCTCCAGTCGTGGGGCATGGCGCCGACCGAGGATCACAAGAGCCTGGACGCGCTCGTCGAAGAGGCGAAGGCCGACGCCGCGACGCCCGAACTCCTCGAGCGGTGGCGCGGGGACCACCCCGGCAACCCGTTCGTCCTCGAGCAACTCGTGAAGCGGGCCGAGAAGCGCGAGGGCGGCCTGACGCTCGACGACGCGACGCTCCTTCTCGACTACGCGAAGGCGCGCCCCGTTGACCCCCGCCCGCACACGCTGATGGTGAAGCTCCTCACCTCGCCCGCCGCGGCGTCGCTCTCCGAGGAGGAGCGCGCGGAGCGCATCGCGCCGCACCTCGAGTACCTCGACGCACGCGAGCAGCACGCGCCCGGCCTCGCCGCCGACCTCGCGCGGCGGTACGAAACACTCGGGAACGCCGGGAAGGCCGTCGAGAAGGCCGCCCGCGCCACGCGGGTCGCGCCCTACGACGCGAACCTGCGCGAGCTCGCCGCGACGGTCGCTCTCCGGGCCGGCGATCGAGCCGAGGCGGAGCGCCACATCCTCGCGCTCACGATCCTGGAGCCCGACCGCGAGGTGCACAAGAAGCGCCTCGAGGCCCTCCGTGCGATGCCGAAGTAAAGTCACAGCGCTCGCGAGTGCTTCCGCAACATCGCGATGAAGACCGGGCCGCCGACGAGCGCCGTGACGACGCCCACCGGCACGCGCCCGAGCCCCGGAGCACCCGCCTTGATCGCCGCGACGAGCGTGTCCGCCCCGATCACCGCTCCCGCCCCCAGCAGCACGCTCGCGGGCAGCAGCCAAGACGCCCGCCCGCCGACGAGCATCCGCGCCACGTGGGGGCAGACAAGGCCGATGAACCCGACCGGCCCCGCGATCACCACGGCGCCCGCGCTCAACAACGCCGCCGCGGCGAATTGCACCGTGCGCACGGCCCCGAGCGGAACGCCCATGCTGCGCGCTTCATCGTCCGAGAATTGCGACGCGTCGATCGCCCGCGCGAAGAGCATCGCGACGACGAGCGACGCGGCGAGGAGCCCGAGCCCGACCCACAGCGTGTCGCCGCTCACGTCGTCGCGGAGCGCGCCGATCATCAGCCGGTTCGCGGCGAAGCCGCCGTCGGGCAGCAGGTGCTGGAACAGCCGCACCCCCGCGGCGCACATGATGCCCACGATGACGCCGACGAGCACGAGCGACGTCGGTTCGACGTACCCGCCGCGCTGGCTCGCGATGTAAACCACCGTGAGCGCGCCGAGCGAACCGGCGATCGCCGCGCCCGTCGCGCCCGCTCCGCCCGGGTCCGCCAGCCCGCCCCCCGCGGCGAACGTCGTGTAGATCGCGACCATCACCCCCAGCCCGGCGCCCGAGCCGAGCCCGAGCAGGTCGGGCGAAGCGAGCGGGTTGCGGAGCAGCCCCTGCAGGAGCGCGCCGGCCAGCGCCAGCGACGCGCCCGTGATCGCCGCGCTCGCGACGCGCAGCCCGCGCAGCTCGAGGAGCACCCGCGTGTCCGCCTCCGTCGGCCCCGCGCCGCCGAGCCACATGCGGGCCGCGGCCACGAACACCAGCGCTGCGACGATCGCGAGGAGCGCGAGCCAGCGCCCCCGGGCCCCGGGGCGGGCTCTTTGAGCCGGTTTGGGAGGGGTGATGACGGGTTCCACGGGGTCGAAACGCTCCGCAGAGCCTAGCACCTGCGTACCATCGCGGCCCCGCGGGATGCGGGCCGGAGGACGCCGTGGCCAAGAACTCGTTCCGCTGCAAGCTCGTGACCCCGACCGCAGCCCTGGTGGACGACCAGTGCACCTACGCCTCCGTCCCAGCCCACGACGGGCTCTTCGGCGTCATGCCGGGCCGGGCGCCCATCCTCGCCAAACTGGGCGTGGGCGAGCTCCGGCTCGAGATGGCCGACGACGCCAAGACCGGCAAAGGCGGCAGTCGGTCCTTCCTCGTGGGCGGCGGCTTCGTCAAGATGGCGGGCGACGAGCTGACCATCCTCGCCGAGTCGGCGTGGTCCGCCGAGGGGATCTCCGCGTCGGACGCCGAGGCGGAGCTCCGCAAACTCGAGGGCGTAAAGCCCGCCGATGAGACTGCCCGTGCGGCGCACACGCGCGACCTCGAACTCGCCCGCCGCAGGGTGGCGATGGCGCGCCACGGCCGCGGGATCTGAGCGGGAGCAAGGCAAAGGAAAAAGCTGGAAAGCGGCGAACGGCTTTCTGGCCGCGGTGGCCTCTTGCACGAACGCCGAGTGCCCGATGCCTTCTTCAAGCATCCCGGGTGCGATTCGAACGCACGACCTGCGACTTAGAAGGTCGCTGCTCTATCCAGCTGAGCTACCGGGACGACGGGCAAGGGTAGTGAGGCACGGCTCTTGGAGGCCTGACGCTTCGAGCGATCGCCCTGCAAGCACGGGAAGGCCGTGAGGAGGTGAACAGGTGAAGAGGTGATACAAGGCAGGCGCTCTTTCACCTGCTCACCTCCTTATCTTCCTTCCGCCCTCGCTCGCTTGTTCGCTCGATCGCTCAACCCTTCTCCTCACACCCCGTACACCGCCTCCGCCTTCGCCCGCAGGTGCCGCAGCAGCGGGCCCGACTCGACCGGCCTGCCGGTCACGCGCTCGCACAACTCGGACGCGCGGTACTTGCGGCCGTGCCGGTGGATCTTCGTCCGCAGCCAGTCGCGGAGCGGCACCATGTCGCCCTTGGCGATGCGCTTGGGAAGGTCCGGCATGTCTTTGAGAATGGTCTCCCAGAGCTGGGCCGCGTAGAGATTCCCGAGCGTGTACGTCGGGAAGTAGCCGACCAGCCCGAAGCTCCAGTGCACGTCCTGCAGACAGCCGCGCCGGTCGTCGGGCACGTCGACGCCGAGGTACTCCTTGTACTTCTGGTTCCACAGCTCCGGGACGTTCCTGGGCGCGACCGCGCCGTTGATGAGCGCCCGCTCGATCTCGAAACGGATCATCACGTGCATGTTGTACGTCCCCTCGTCCGCCTCCACGCGGATAAGGCTGGGCGTCACCGTGTTCGTCGCGGCGTAGAACTGGTCGACGTCGTACTTCGCGAACTTCTTGCCGACGTGCTTGCGGAGCAGCGGGAGGGCCCACTTCCAGAAGTCGCGGCTGCGACCGACGAAGTTCTCCCACATGCGCGACTGGCTCTCGTGGATGCCGAGGCTGACCGCCTCGGCGAGCGGCGTGCCGGACGCTCCGTCCTTGCTCTCCTTGGGGAGGCCTTGCTCGTAGAGCCCGTGACCTCCCTCGTGCATCGTGCCGTAGAGCGCGTCCGTAAACCGCTCGTCGCGGTAGCGCGTGGTCAGGCGCGTGTCGCCCGGCGCGATTCCGGAGCAGAACGGGTGCGTCGTCGTGTCGAGGCGGCCGGCATCGAGCTCGAAGCCCATCGCCTTGAGAACGCGCTGCCCGAACTCGTGCTGCGCCGCCGGTTCGATGCGCTCGCCCAGGCAGCGCGTGTCGATCTTCACCGCGCCTTTGCCGCGCTTGCCGGTCTTCTCGCCCACGGCGCGGATGAGCCCCGCCAGCTCCGCGCGTAGCGGCGTCAGGATCGCCTCGATCTCCCGCGCGTTGGCGCCGGGCTCGTACTCCTCCATCAGCGCGTCGTACAACTCGCCGCCCCCGCGCACGCCGTAGCACTCCGCCTTGCGGCGCGAGAGGGTCATCATCTTCTCGAGCGCGGGGCGGAACATCGCGAAGTCGCTCTTCTGCCGCGCTTCCTTCCAGACCTGCTGGCTCTCGCTGGCGGTCTTCGCGAGTTCCGCGACGAGGTCCGCCGGGAGCTTCGTCGCGTGGTCGTAGTCGCGCCGCATCTCGCGCACGTTCGCGCGCGCGTTTTCGTCGAGCGACTTGTCGCTTTCGCACGCCGCGAGGAGGTCGCCGACGCGGGGCGACGTGCGCCGCTCGTGCGTCAGGCGGGCGATAAGCGCCGACTGCTCGGCCCGGGCCGGCGCCGCCCGGTCGGGCATGTACGTCTCCTGGTCCCACCCCAGCAGCGAGCCGACCGAGTTGAGCGTGCTGGCCTCGCGCCAGAGCGCGCAGAGTTCCTGGTATTCCTTCGCGGGCATAGACCCTCCCTCGCGGCGCATCCGGGGCGCCGGGGCGGACTGTACGAGGAGGCCGCGGGGGTGTATTGTGCGCGTCCGTACGAGCCCCGAGCGAGCTCGGGGCGGTGAACCCGATGCCCGCGCCGTCCGTGCGCGGAGGTCCAACGTCCGAGTTGCGCGCTGCGGGGTGGGAAACATGCGCTCAACGGTGCGACGGGGCGTCGCAAGTCACACCGGTACACTCTTCCGCGCGCGGGGAGGGAGTTTCCCCGCCCGCGCCGAGCGCGTGAAGGCCAAACGCCCAAAGCTCGCCCCCGCACGCCGCCGCCCCACGTGGCGGCGGACGCTCGCCGTCTGGGCGCTCGCGACCGGGGCGTTGATGCTGACCACATTGCTATTGGCGTGGTCAATCGTCTGCTTTACGTACGCTGACATCAGCGTAATACTGATGTGCAAATACTCGTCGGTGTGCTGGGACATCCCATGGAGCCCAGACCTCGCCACGCCGCCGTTTCACTACATCTCTGACAGGGGTAACTTTGGCATCGGCGGGGTTCCGGATGTCACGGTGCTGACGTCGAAGCGGTCGGGGACGAAGTCGGTGTTTGTGTTCATCCCGAATTGGCTTCTCGCCGCCTTCGGCGGGGGTGGTGTCGCGTGGGTCTGGAGGATCGTGCCGCGTCGCAATCGCCTCGGCGTCTACCCCTGCGGGTATTCGCTCGCGGGGCTCAAGGACGCCGTGGTCTGCCCGGAGTGCGGCGCCAAGAGCACTGCCTAAGCCCGAAGACGGGCTGAGGCAGTGGCACAGTTTCTTTCCACTCCGCGCTCCTCCGCGGCCTCCGCGTTCACGCTTCTCTTCCTACGCACTTCGCACGATGCATTATGCACTTGTGTCAACCGCTGCGCCCAGCGCCACGCCCGTCGCCGCGGCGTTCGCGTCGCCGGCGCGGGTGTAGAAGCGCATCGCGCGCGGCTCGGCGTTCGCGTCCGCCACCGGCGAGACGTCGACGCGGGCGGCGACCAGCGTCCGCACGCGCGCCTGCATCGCGCTCTGCCCGGGGCGCTTGATCTCGACGTTGTCCGCGACGCGGTCGGCCCGGGATGCGGCGGCGGTGGGGGCGGGAGAAACTGCGCGGGCTTGGGGCCTCGCGCTCATCGCGGCGTAGGCCGCGAGCTGGTACGTCGCAGGCGAATTGATCGAGGTCGCGTCCATGCTGGCGGTAGTATGGCGCGCACCGCACGCGTCTGTCAAGACGAACGGCGAGAAAACGATCGCCGAGCGGGGCCGTTGCGCAAGAACTGCGACGATCCTGGTGGAAGTGCGAGGTTTTTCGGGTGTCTGTTCGGTCCGCTTTCTTGCGCGTCACGCCGTCGCGGACTTCCCCTTGCGCGGGATGACGCTGATCTGCCCGTCCGACTCCAGCACCGCGTGCTCGATCTCGCCCATCGAGCCGATGCCGCGCTTGTCGCGCGCCGCCGCGAGGATGTCCTCCTCGTCGACGCGCGAACGGCGCATGCTCTCCTCGTTCGGCTTCCCGTCGCGCACGACCGCCAGCGGCACGCCGTCCAGCCACTTCCCGACGATCGGCACGCGCAGCTTGACGAACGACATCGCCACGTCGCACGCGATGAGCGTGCAGATGGTGATCGCGGAGCCGACGATCGACCGGTCCTCGCCCGTGAGACCCGGCTGGGCCGCCTCGCTGATGAGGAGCACGAGCGCGAGGTCAAAGGGCGTCGTCTGCGAAATCGTGCGCCGCCCCGCGAGGCGGAAGACGATCAGCACGAGAAAGTAGATCACGACGCCCCGGATGACGTTGTCCATGGCGGCCCCTTCACGGCAGGACGAATTGCTTGAACTCGAACCGGTTCGGACCCACGCGCACGCCCGCGTTGGTGGAGCCCGCGTGCGGATGCTTGAGTCGCATCGTGACGCCCGCACCCGCCGCGAAGGCGTCGAAGCGCGCCGTCACCGTCTCGGGCCCGACGACCGTCTCCCGCGGGTCCGGGATCCACGCGTCGATTGCGTCCGCGATCTTGCGGTCGACCTCGACCTCGAACGTCTCGTCCGCGGGCTTGCCCTCGATCCTCACCGGCGTGGGCGTCTCGCGCCGCGCAACACGTTCGTACTCGAGCGTCGCGTTGCCCGCCTGTTCCTTCTTGTGAGAGATCACGCCCTCGCCGAGCGCGCCGGCGAGCGCCGCGATCAGGAAGAGCCCGCCGATGATCCAGCCGACGCGTTGCACGAGCCACATCCGCCGTTGCAACGACATGTCTTGGTCGAGTTCAAGCGGGGCGGACATGCCGTCCCTTCCTTTCTCCCTTCCTCAGTCAGCCACGCGCGGTGCCGGTGACGCGGTCCCATGCGTCACGGGCGGCCTGCTTCGCCTTCTCCCATGTCATCCCGGCGGACTCGCGCCGCTCGCGCCATCCGCGCTCCAGGTCCGCCTCGAGCTCCTCGAAGCGTTTGCCGCGGTTGCGCGACGCGTGCTCCCACCCGTAGCGGTACGCGGGCTCGAGGTCCTCGTACCGCGCGTCGCGGCCGTACGGACGGCTCTTGAAGTTCGAGCGCCAGTATGCGCTCTCGTGCGTCGGATCGATCTCTTCGCCCGCGGCCCGGCCGACCGCCGCCCCCGCGATGCCCCCGACGACCGCGCCCGCCGCCGTGCCCACGGGGCCGGCGACCGAGCCGATCAGGCCGCCCGCCAGGCCCGCCGCGGCGGTCCCGACGCCGACCGCTGCGGGGTGGGCCCCGGGCTCGCCCGTGATCGGATCGCGGTTGTCGGTCCCGCCCGCGTCGCGCCCGGGGATCCGGCCCGCGCCGGCGCGGCCGGTCGCAGCGCCGGGCGTGGACGCGTTGTTCTTGGCGTCCTTGTCAGGCGCGCGCTCATCGCGCAGGCGCTTGACCGTGTCGTGCGTCTGCTTGACCTGGGCATACTGCGCCGCCAGTGTCTCGTGCAGCTTGGTGCCCGCGAGCAGGCCCATCACCTTCTCGTACTTTTCCTTGATCGCGTCCTCGCCCCGCTCGGCCTCCGCGAGCATTGCGTGCTCGTCGTTCTTGGCGACGCGCCCGCGCATCGTCAGCCACCAGCGGTGCAGCGCACCCGCGGCGGTGCCGCCCTCGTTCGGCGTTTTCCCGACGTCCCGGACCACGCCCCGCAGCTCCTCCGCGAACCGGACCCGGGGCGTCCCGACCTGCCGGAAGAAGGCCGCGATCGATGGATCGTCAACCTGCTCCGCCGCGGCGGCGAAGCCCTTCGCCGAGTCCGTGTTCAGCTCGATGAGGGCCTGCAGCTGCGTGATGATGTCGTCCGTGAGCGCGGATTGGGCGTATGCCATCGGTGGGGTCCTTCGATCGGGGCGTGCGGATGGAAAAGTTGGCGCAACCACCCGCGGCGTGCGAACGAAAGCTCGCCGCGGGCGGTGTGCGCTCCGTCGCCGGCTTCAGAGCCTGGTCGCGGGGCCGCCGCGACGCACGAGGCCCATCAGCAGGGAGACGACGAAGAGGATGAGGAACAGGACGAACAGGATCTGCGCGATCTGGCTGGCGCCGGCGGCGATGCCGCCGAACCCGAAGATCGCGGCGATGATCGCGACGACGAAAAACGCGATTGCCCAGTAAAGCATGATGACTCTCCGGCCCCGCGAGCGGGGCGTGATGCGAGAGCCGGGCGGCAACGCCCGCCCGGCGCGGTCAGTCCTTGGCGTCTTCGGCCGTGTTCTCGATGCCGCGCCCCGCGGCCTGGATGTCCTCGCCGACGCCCTCGGTCGTGTTGCACGCCGTCAGCGCGAGTGCGCCGAGCGTGATCGCACCGAGCAGCGCGGCCGCGACAAGCGGGCGGTTCGGGGTGTTCGTTTCGCGGATGTCGTTGTTCACAGTGGAATCTCCGTGGCGTTCGCAGGCTCGCGCACACCGCTAACCGACGAGGACGCCCAGACGCTTGAGCATGTGAAGTGCTTCGATCAGTTCGTGCGAACGGAAGAGCTGGCCCGTGACGGACGCGATCCAGTACGGGTCGTCGATCATCAGCGCGCCGTGCACGCTCCCGTCGTAGCTCTGCATGGCGAGCAGCACCGCGTCAACCGCCTGGATCAAACGATCGCTCTCGACTGAAGGACGCATGGTCCGCACTCCTTGCGAGCATCCATTCCCGGCCGACCCGCCCGCCACACCGGCGGGCCCGACAGCGGCAGTTTCACGGGAGCACCGCGGATGGGCGTGACCACCCGGTGAATCCACACTCACCGGGTGGACGGGGGATCGATCCGCGCCGTGCAGTGAGCCTCGATTCACGGGTTCGTCACGGGGCCCCGCCGGGCGGGCGCGTACTTCCCTTCACCGCCGGACGGCTCTCCGGCGTGCACCACGAACAACGACGGAACAGGAGGGTTTCCATGAAGATCAAGTCCATGTCCGAGCTCCTCGTCCACGAGCTCCAGGACCTCTGCAGCGCCGAGGAGCAGCTGATCAAGGCGCTCCCGAAAATGGCCAAGCACGCCGTCGATCCGCGGCTCAAGGAGGCGTTCGAGGAGCATCTCGACGTCACCAAGGCGCAGTACGAGAAGGTCAAGGAGATCCTCAAGAGCCTCGACGAGACCGAGGGCCGCGAGAAGTGCGCGGGCATGGCGGGCATCATCAAGGAGGGCGACAAAGTCCTCAAGCTCGAGATGCCCGAGCAGGTCAAGGACGCGGCGCTCATCAGCGCCGCGCAGCGCGTCGAGCACTACGAGATCGCCGGTTACGGCACCGCCCGCGCCTTCGCCGAGCTCCTCGGGCAGCGCAAGATCGCGACGGTGCTCGAGGAAATCCTCGAGGAAGAACGCGACGCCGACGAGAAGCTGAACGAGGTCGCACAGTCGATCAACCGCGAGGCGCTCAGCCAGTCCGAGTCCGCGGCCGGCTGACCCCGCACGGGCCACGCGGAGGGGCGGGGCAATCGGGCCCCGCCCCTTCCCGATGGAAGCCCGCACCGAGCCCCGAGAGACCGCTCAGCACGGGAGAATCGACGCATGGCAACACCGGCCGCGCCAACCCCGTCCGATCACCACGAGATGATCATGCCCGCCAGCAGGGAGCGCGCCGCCCGCGAAGTCGACGACGCGGGGCCGGAGGGCAGGCCGTCCTTCCCGAAGGCGGGCCCGGGCATGATGATCCCCGGGTTGATCATCTTCGCCGTCGCCATCGTCAGCGCCGCCGTATTCATCGGCATGCGGTTCAATTGGTACGCCGGCCTCGGCGCCCTGGGCCTCGGCCTGCTCGCGATCCTGGTCAATCCCGTTGTGGGCGCGGTGCTGGGCCGCCGCGGCGACCGCCAGAAGGCGGTCGACCACATCGAGCGGAGCGGGGGCGCCGCGCCCTCGAACATCAACAGATGATCGACCCCACGATCCCGCAGAACATCCCTCCGGCGCCCTACGCGCCCGACGAGACCACGCGCATCGCCGCCAAGACCGACGAGCCGTCCCCCGCGGCGCTCAGCGGCGACCAGCTCGACGCGCTCCACGCACTCATCCAGTACAACGTCGACTCCGCCGAGACCTACCGCGCCGCGGCGCGCGCGACCAAGGACACCGAGCGCGTGCGCCTGCTCGAGGGCATCGCCGCGTCGCGCGACGAGTACGCCGCGCACCTGAAGGACGTCATCCGGGCGTACGAGCGCGACGCGCCGACGCGCGGCACGACGTCCGCCGCGGCCCACCGCTGGTGGCAGGAGCTTGTGAGCACGGTCTCGAGCGACAAGGAGTCGCGCATGATGACCGAGGCGGCCCGCAGCGAGCGCATGCTCCTGGAGAAGTACGAGAGCACGATCGCGCAGTGCCCTGTCTGCCCGGTGCGATCGCTCCTCGAGGAGCAGCGCACGGGTGTCGCTCAGAGCGCCGAGCAGCTTGTCGAGAACTACGGGTAAGACAGAGACACAGGGGAGATGAGATCGATGAGATGAGTTTGATTGGTTGGAAGAAGCGGAGACCGAGGGTCTCCGTATCGACGTTTCCAAACAGTCATTCGCTTCTCTTCCTGCTCATCTTCTCCGTGTCTGTGTGCTGAAGTCGACTACCCGTTGTACACAACCCCGAACGGCGTCCCCAGGAACTCGCCCAGGCCGACGTCTTCCTGCCGGATGAAGCCCGTCCTCGGCAGCTTGCCCGTCCGGTGCAGGTCCACCATCGCGCACACGCCCGCCGCCGTCGTGCTCTCGATCGCCGGCCAGACGCGCCCGAACATCTCCTGCGCCCGGATCGCCAGCCGCAGATTCACCTGCTCACGCCGACCCTCCCTGACGCCGATGCAGTTGATGAAGATCACGACGACGTCCTGCAGCGTGCGCGGACACCCGTGCTCCAGCAGCTCGACCGCGAGCTTGCGGTCGATCACGGTCCCGCGCGTCGTCGCCTTCGCGTGCTCGGCGCCCAGCCGCATGTCCTGCAGCAGGAACTTCATCAGCGAGCAGTGCCCCGGGTAGCGGATCGTCTTGTACGCCACGTTCGACTCGGCGACGATCCGCTTCTCCTCCCCCAGCGTCTCGATCAGGCTCCCCACGCCGCCGCTGGTGTAGAACGCCTCGTACTCGACGCCCTCGAAGCTGAAGTTCTCGAGCCCCTCGAGCGCCGGCACCTTCGCCATGGCGCCGCCGAGCATCACGTTGCACGGTTCGCAGTACTCATTGATCACCCCGTCCGCGCTCCACGTCACGTTGTACTTCAGCCGGTTCGTCGGGAACTGCGGGAGCGCTCCCACACGCAGCGTCAGCGTGTGCACCTCGGCGAAGCGCCGGGCGATGTCCGCCGCGGCGATCGCGATGTACCCCGGCGCGAGCCCGCACTGCGGGGCCAGCGCGACTCTCGCGCGGCCTTCTCGCGCGATCGCCTTGACGCCCTCGGTCGCCGCGACGTCCTCCGTCACGTCGAAGTAATGAACGCCCGCCTCGTTCGCCGCCTCCGCGATCCCCGCGACGAAGTCGAACGGCAGCATGCAGACGACAGCGTCGTGCCCGGCCAGCGCGTCGCGCACGGACTTTTTCTTCGCGACGTCCACCCGGAGGGTCTCGAACGCGATCTTGTGCTTCACGTGCTTCCGCGCCCCGTCGAGCATCGCCGCGACCGACTCGAGCGTGCGCTTGTCCCGGTCCGCGACGGTGACGCGGTACTTCCCGCCGCCCATCGTCAGCAGCATCTCGGCGACCGACTTGCCGACCTTCCCCGCCCCGAGAACCAGAACCTTCGCCACGCCCGCCTCCCTCTTCGTCAACCAGGGTTCCGCAGAAGGGCCAACCGTAGGTTTGGCGGCGCGGCTCCACACGGCCGCCGCCACCCTACGCTTGCCGCTCAATCGGAAGGAGAAGGACGAAACATGCCCCGCCAGATGCTCTTCACGTCGGAATCCGTGTCGATGGGCCACCCCGACAAGGTCGCGGACCAGATCTCGGACGCGATCCTCGACGCGATGCTGACCGACGACCCGTACTCCCGTGTCGCGTGCGAGACGCTCTGCGCGACCGGGCTCGTCGTCGTCGCCGGCGAGATCACGACCAAGACCTACGTCGAGATCCCCGACGTCGTCCGCCGCACCATCCGCGAGATCGGCTACACCAGCGGCGACATGCGCTTCGACAGCGAGTCGTGCGCCGTCGTGGTCGCCCTCAACAAGCAGAGCCCCGACATCGCGATGGGCGTCGACCGCGAGGGCGCGGGCGACCAGGGCATGATGTTCGGCTTCGCGTGCAAGGACACGCCCGAGCTGATGCCCCTCCCGATCCAGATCGCGCACCGGCTGGTCGAGCAGCAGGCCCACGTCCGCCGCGAGGGGATCATCCCCGGCCTCCGCCCCGACGCCAAGAGCCAGGTCACGGTCGAGTACGACGGCAGCCGCCCCGCCCGCGTCGACACGCTCGTCCTCTCCACCCAGCACGACCCCGCGTGGAACGACCGCCAGGCGGATCTCAAGGCCCAGATCACCCAGCACGTCCTCAAGCCCGTGCTCGGCGAGTGGTGGAACCCGGGCATTACCGTGCACGTGAACCCGACGGGCCGCTTCGAGATCGGCGGGCCCCACGGCGACACCGGCCTCACCGGCCGCAAGATCATCGTCGACACCTACGGCGGCATGGGCCGCCACGGCGGCGGCGCCTTCTCCGGCAAGGACCCGACAAAGGTCGACCGCTCCGCCGCGTACATGGCCCGGTACATCGCCAAGAACGTCGTCGCCGCCGGCCTCGCCACCAAGTGCGAGATCCAGCTCTCCTACGCCATCGGCGTCGCCGAGCCCACCAGCGTCTACGTCGATTGCTTCGGCACCAACACGGCCGACGAGGGCAAGATCAGCAAGGCGATCCGCGACATGTTCAAGCTCACGCCGCGCGGGATCATCGAGACGCTCAACCTCCGCAACCCCATCTACGGCCCGACGGCCAAGCACGGCCACTTCGGCCGCGCCCCGGGGACCGTCACGTGCGGCTCGCGCAAGTGCGACACGTTCACCTGGGAGCGAACCGACAAGGCCGACATGCTGAAGAAGGCCTGCGTCTAAGCAGCGGGCAGGAGATTTCAGCACAGAGTCTCAGAGAAGATGAGATCGATGAGAAGAGACTGATTGGGTTGAAGAAGCGGCAGCCCACGGCTCCCGCACTTGCATCTTCAAGCCCGGTTGTCTCTTCTCTTCCTGCTCATCTTCTCTGTGTCTCTGTGCTGAAATCGATTACCCGCCGCCCGGAACCGGCTTCCCCGTCGCGATGTCCTGCCCCCGGAAGTGCCGCATCATGTCGCGGAGCATCTGCTGTCCGCGCGTCCGCTGCTGCGCCGTCGCGTTCCCGCCCACGTTGTTGTTCATGAACCCGAAGAAGCGGCCCAGCTCCTCGCCCCGGGGCTGACGGTCCGGCTGCGAGAGCCGTTCCCGGTCGCGCGCGATGTCGCGCCGCACCTCCGCGAGGCGCTCCTCGTCGGGGATCTCGCGCGGCTCTCCGGCGACCGCTTCCATCATCTTCGTGAACTCGACAAAGGTGCTCTCGAGAAACTCGGCGCGAGCCTCCGCCGGCACGTCCTGGTACTCCAGCGCGTGCTTGTCCCACACGTCGATCGCGAGGCGCGACATGTTCTTCTCGATCTGGTCGCGCGCGGAGCCCGCGATGCCCGCCGCGAACGCGCCGAGCAGCACCGAGTCGCCCGCCGACAAGCTCCTGAGCCGCTGCACGAGCTGGCCCATCAGCCTGAGCCGCTCCTCGACCGGCAGGTTGTTGAAGTCGTCCGTCAGCAGCGTGTAGTCGAAGATCTCGTCGAGCCCGTCCGTCGCGTAGTCCGGTTGCGGGACGGGACGCAGCCAGAAGAAGAGCCCCAGCCCGACCGCGAGCGCCGCCGCGCCGCCGAACCCGAAGAAGCGCTTCCTGAACGCCGCGCCCGTCACCGGGTCCGCCGCCTTGCTCCGCCACCACGCGCGCAGCCCGCCGATCGCATCGCCCGCCGTCGGGCCCGAGCCGATGCGGAGCGAGAAGCGCCGCCGGTTGAGGCCCGGGATCGGGCCCAAGGCCTCCGCGATGTTCCCGCCCTGGTCGGCCACGCGTTCCTCCCTCAGGGATCAAGCCCGCCGCCGAACCGCACGATGTCGGCGAACAACGCCGTGACCTGCTCGTTCGTCGGCGCGGGCGTCCTGTCCGCGCGCCAGTCGCCGAAGAAGAGCCCGTTCCGCCGCCAGCGGAACTCCGCGGGCCCGCCCTCGCGCGCGTTCTGTTCGTACCGCTCCCCGTGCCAGTCGTCCGCGTCGATCAGCACCGCGAACGCGTTCCCGCGCGCCTCGATCGCCCGGCTCAGACCCGTCTGCGGGTCCTTCACGAACGCCGCCTCCGCCGCGATCAGCAGCGCCGCCGGCGTGTACTCGTAGCTCGTCCCGAACTGCCGCCACTGCGGCTCGAAGTTCGTCGCCTGGTCCAGCGAGCGCACGTCGCCCGGGCACCGCCACGGCTCGCCCACGATCCAATCGCCGTTGTCGTCCTCGCGCGGCGGGGCCGCGTCCACATACTTGCCCATCACGTCGAGCAGCGACGGGTCGTTCGTGTTGCTGCCGCTGTTGAGGGGCCGCACCTTCGGCAGGATGCGCCCCTTCCCCTCTTGGTCCATGTAGATGGACAGGCCCATCCCGATGCCCTTGAGGTTCGCGAGGCACTTGGTGTTGCGGCCCGCCGCCCGCGCCTTCCCGAGCGCCGGGAAGAGCAGGCCGATGAGCAGCGCGATGATGCTGATGACGACGAGCAGCTCCATGAGCGTGAACGCCCGCAGACCACGGAGTTTGATCGCTCGCCGCCGCTCCATCACGTCCGCGCCTCCGAAGGAGGTACTACGCCCCGGTCCTCCCCCTGTTTCCGCGCCGCGCGGCAGAGATCATGGGCCATCGCGTGGCCGGAGCCGACGGCCTCGACATCCGCCCACAGCGGCCCGCCGAGGAGCGCGAGGTCGCCGATCAGGTCGAGCAGCTTGTGCCGCGCCGGCTCGTCCGGAAACCGCAGCATGTTGTCGATGGGGGACCCGTCCGCACGCAGCACCAGCATGTCACGGGTGGTGAGGTGCGGGAACAGCCCGGCCGCCCGCGCCGCCCGCGCCTCGGCCTCAAAGGAGAACGTCCGCGCGGGCGCGATCTGCGTGATATAGCTCTCCGCGTCGCCCACGCGCCACGAAGCGCTCTGGCCCTCCAGCACGCCCCCGACGAGCCTGTACATGTACACAGGTGCGCGCGCCGGCGGGCACGGCGTCGCGCGGATCACCGCCCCGGTGCGTTCGTGGCGCACCTCGACCGGCGAGCCGATCGTGACGGGCTCGGCCGCGCGCCCGCGCGTCAGCACGGGACGCAGCACGTCAACGAACGCCTTCGCCGACCCGTCCCCGATCGGCGCTTCCACGCCGCGCAGCTCGACGGCGCACGCCCATGCGCCCAGCCCCGCGGCGGCCGAGAGCGCGTGCTCGACCGTCCCCGCGTAGACGCCCCTCGCGACCTCGATCGTCGTGTTCCGCACCGGGACGCCCGCCGGAAGCCCCGCCCACGATCCGTCGCGCGCCGTTCGAGCCACCGACGGGCGCAGCTCGCAGGCGGCGTCCGCGTCCGCGCGCCGCACGGTCAGCGCGGCCGTTGGCGTGAACCGAACCGATGCATCGACGCCCGAAAAAAGGCCGCGCCCGACGACGGATTCCGTCCCCCGCGACAGCAACATCGAGACGCACACGGCCACGCGGCAAGGGTAGTTCGCCGACAGTCCGGCCCTCAGGGCACTGTCTTGAGCAGCCCGACGGTCCCCGCCGGCCTTGTCCTTCTGTCGGCCCGGCGCTTCGCCCGGCGCCCGCACGAACGGGATCCACGGATCGGTGAAGGCCGCCCCGGGTTGCTCAGATCGAACGAGCGGCCGGAGCGCCGCACAGCCACGCCTCCGTGATCCCCGCCCACCAATCAACGGTCACGGCCGCCCTTCTTCGGTGGCTCGCGCTCTTCACTCCGCACCCTTCGACGCCTTGCGCAGGCCGATGAAGATCCGGCGCCACTCGCGCGCGGGGATCGCCGGCGTTCCGAAGTAGTCCGCGCCCGGCGGGACATCGGCCGTCACGCCCCCCTGCGCGCCGATGCGCGCGCCCGCACCGATCGAGAGATTGTCCGCGACGCCCACCTGTCCCCCGAGCATCGCGCCGTCGCCGATGGAAACGCTCCCCGCGATGCCGCACCCGCCGCAAATGACGACGGAGCGCCCGACGACCACGTTGTGCGCGATCTGCACGAGGTTGTCGATCTTCGTGCCCGCGCCGATCAGCGTCGAGCCGAACTTCGCCCGGTCGATGCACGTGTTCGCCCCGACCTCGACGTCGTCCCCGAGCACGACGTTCCCGACGTGCGGCACCTTGATCAGCCCCTTGCCGTCGGGCGCGGGCCGATACCCGAACCCGTCCGCCCCCAGCGTCGCCCCGGCGTGCAGGACGCACCGGTTCCCGACCACGCACCGCTCGAGCACGCGCACCTGCGGGTGCAGCACGCAGCGCTCGCCGATGCGCACGCCGCGCCCGATGTAGTTCTGCGCCATGAGCACCGAGTCGCGCCCGACGAGAGCGCCCTCCTCGACGATGCACATCGGCCCGACGCTCGCGCCGGGCTCCACCGTCGCGCCCCGGTGCACGACAGCGCTCGCGTGCACGCCCGCGGGCTGCAGCGGCGCGGCGGGCGCGAAGAGCGGCAGGATGCGGATGAGCGCCAGGTCCGCGTCGGGCGCGATCAGCAGCGCCCGCCCGCCGTCCAGGGCCGCGCCCCCGGCCCCGCTCAGCACGCCCTCCAGCAACCGTTCCGAGATCAGCGCCGCGGCCGCGCTCGCCTCGGTCCACCTCGCCGCGAACGCGCGGTCGCGGATGAACGTGATGCTGCGGCCGTCCGCCTCGTCGAACGACGCGAGGCGCGACACCGCCACGCCCCCGTCGCCCATGACCCGCGCGCCGGCGTGCGTCGCCAGCTCGCTCGCGAGGTATGTGCGTGGCGCGTCCTGGTGCATCCCAAACCCTTCGTGCGGCGTCCGATCAACCCTGCGGCTTGGTCCCGTTCGCCGCGTAATCGTTGTTCAGGATCGTCATCAGCCGCTGCGTCAGGTCCATGTCCGGCCTGGCGAAGAGGACGCGCTTGGAGAGGATCTCGTTGTTCAACCGCTCCAGCGTCGCGTTCTCCGAGAGCACGAGCCGCCGGTCGTCGAGGAGGATGAGGTCGTACCCCTCGCGCTGCGCCAGCTCGCCGATCGAAACATTCACCTTGGCGTACAGCTCGCGGATGATCTCCGCCGCCTGCATCTCGACGAGCGTCTCGAAGCTCTTCTTGCGGAAGTCGAACAGGTTGCGCTTCTCGACCAGCTCCGCCGCCTTGGACGCGCGCAGCCGCCGGTCGTCCTTGGGGATGTTGTCCTTGAGCTGCGCCTCGATGGTCTTGATTTCTTCGTTCAGCTTGTTCAGCTGCTCGCGGTACTCGTCCTTCACCCGGTCCAGCACCGCGTTCCGGTCCTTGAGTTCCTGCAGCCCGTTCATCAGCGTCTCGAGATCGACGATGCCGACCGTGTTCGGGCTCGGCGCCGGCTCGCGCACCGCGTGCGCCTGCCCGGCGTTCCACGCCGCTACACCGCCCACCAACGCCGCGCCCACCGCCACGCCCGACAGCCACGCGAACTTCATGCACAGACCTCCGTGCCGCATACAACCGCCGCGGCGTTGTTAGTGCAGATTATACCTGCGAGACGCACTCCGGTTGCCCCATCCTTCGCACGTCCGGCGCCCCGGGCCAAGGCCCCCTTCCTCCTCCACCCCGTCTCTTCGCGGCGTGAGGGCGTCGCGCAGCGACGGTGAGGGGTCTTCACGCTGGCTCTCCGTCTCTTCGTCCCGCTCTCGCGTCATCCAGAAACTCCACCGCCCGCCGCAGGTGCGGGATCACGATCGATCCGCCCACGATCAACGCAACGTCGAGCGCTTCCCACAACTCCTCGTCGCTCGCGCCTGCTTTCACGCACTGGTCGACGTGGTACGCGATGCAGTCGTCGCAGCGCAGCACCGCGCTCGCGACCAGCCCCAGCAGTTCCTTCGTCTTCGCGTCCAAGGCCCCGGGCTCGTACGTCTGCCCGTCAAGCCGAAAGAACCGCTTCGTCACCAGCGTCCCGCCCATCGGCGGTGCGCCCTCCTCACGCCGGGTTGTCGCCGCGGCGCGCTCCGCGTCATCCCCCAGAATCCGTGCGTTCATGCGCGCGCGGTACGCCTGGAACTGCTCGTATCGACCCATAACCGGAGTCTAGCGGACGCCGGCCCTTGCCCCGCTTCACCAGTCGTCGCCCGGGGCGGCCGCACCGCGATTCACGCGATAGCGAGCGCGCACACCGGTCGATAGGACACCCGTGCTGCGCGTCCGCATCCAACACGCACGGGTGGGCATGCAACTCGCGATGCCCGTCGCCCACCCGCGCCAGGCGGAAGTGATCCTCCTCCGCCAGGGCGTGACGCTCGACGCCTTCAACATCCCGCGCCTGCACGAGCTGGGCATCGAGGACATCTGGGTCCAATACCCCGGCCTCGAGCACCTCGCCGCCTTCGTCGACCCCGAGCTCCAGCACCGCTACCGCGAGCTCGTCCGCAATGTCGGCCACGTCATGGACCGCGCCATGGTCGCCAGCACCGGCGCCGTCGAGGTGGACTTCAACGAGTGCCGCCGCATGGTCGTCGGCATGATCGCGCGACTCTCCGGCCACCCGCAGACGGCCGTCTGGGCCTCGCAGCTCGCATGCGCCGAAGCGCCCTTCGTCCGCCACGCCGGCAACGTCTGCGCCCTCTCGGTCCTGATGGGCATGCGCCTGGACTGGTACATGGTCCGCGAGCGCCCGCTCCTCCCGCCGAACCGTGCCAAGGAACTCTCCAGCCTCGGCGTCGGCGCCCTCTTCCACGACCTGGGCATGCTCCGCCTCCCGCACGCCGACATCGCGCGCTGGAACAACGAGCATGACGAGTCGTGCCCCGTCTGGCGCAGCCACGCGGCCATCGGCTTCGAGATGGTCAAGGGCATGCTCGACCCCGCGGCCGCCTCCGTTGTGCTCCATCATCACCAGGCGTGGGACGGCTCCGGCTTCCCGCACCGCGCGAGCCTGAAGGAGGGCACGCG